>Ga0075418_10004998_pt1 | contig 15043 bp, 16 predicted proteins | sample SoiMetdeltSBSDD2_FD_81776 | JGI IMG/M metagenome (GOLD analysis project Ga0075418, IMG submission 81776) | Bulk soil microbial communities from a Populus tree surrounding site in Tennessee, USA - Soil MetaG P. deltoides SBSDD2 | ecosystem: Environmental > Terrestrial > Soil > Tree plantation...
CGTCTCGCCACCCCGCCGCTCCGAACCCTTACCCCCCATCCACCACACCGCTCCCCCTGCCAAAATCAAAACCGCGCCCACGACAACAATCCACGCCCCACGCGCCCGCGCGCGATCTTCAACCCGACGCTGATGCTGTTTGCCAGTTGCCATTAACAGAGCGGAGTAAACCTAGAGAATACAACACGAGCATCCCCAAAGGCGATTGCCGAATTTCAGAAACCCTGTAGAGGAGCGAGATGAAAGCGGCACAGGAGCGCCGCACTCCAAAACGCGTCGCGTTATCGAATGCGCATTTGAATTCGCGGCAGCGTCTTGGAGTGCGGCGCTCCTGTGCCGCTTTGGTTGGCAGCTTGAGAAATCCCCAAAGTTTACAAAAACTGAGACGCGCCCTTGCTAGCAGCCGATGGCGCCGAGAAACGTCTACTCGAGGACGCCAGCCTCCTTTTTCGCCGTGCAGTGCGGACTGTGCCTCGCTAACTTCCGACTATTATGACGATTCGGAATGAGCGAGGTTTTTAGAAGCCTGGGTCGTTAGCCAGATTTTCATATGCAAACTGTAACTGGAATTGGAGGTTTGTTTTTCCGCGCCAAGAATCCCGCGATGACGGCGCAGTGGTACAAGGAACATCTCGGAATTGATCTCGTGCCAGCCGATTACAGCCAGAAGCCCTGGTCACAACAGGCAGGGCCAACCGTGTTTGCACCGTTTCCCGAAGACACGGAATATTTCGGCGACGCCGCCAGGCAGTGGATGATCAATTTTCGCGTGAACGATCTCGACGCAATGGTAGAGCAGTTACGCGCCGCAAAGATTGACGTCTCAGTCGATCCAGAGAAGTATCCGAACGGACGATTTGCCCGCTTGCTTGATCCGGAAGGAAATCCAATACAGTTATGGGAGCCGAGATAAATCTGGCCAACAAGGCGTTGGCCTCGAACCTCCCGATAGACAGTTCCGGGACCTTCGCATGTCACAAATAAAACAATCGCTCGGTTTGGTGTCACTGGTAGTTCGCGACTACGATGAAGCGCTCGCTTTCTTCGTCGGCAAACTGGGCTTCCTGCTTGTCGAAGATTCATTCGTCCCGGAACAAGGGAAGCGATGGATTGTGGTCGCGCCTCCGGGTGCGAATGAAACCCGTCTTCTCCTGGCAAAGGCGTCCACTCCAGAGCAGGAGGCACATATCGGCGCGCAAACGGGTGGTCGAGTCTTCCTGTTTCTTTACACGGACAATTTCTGGAGGGACTATGAGCGCTACAAAGCGCAAGGAATTACCTTCGTGCGGGAACCGAAGGAAGAGCCGTATGGCACCGTCGCCGTGTTCAAAGACTTGTATGGCAACTTGTGGGATTTGCTGGAGCCGAAGCGCCGGATGCAATGACCCCTAATCACCGGTCCAGCGCATTCCAGATCCTGTCGAGAGCGGGCAGGGGCGAATCTCAATTTTGGCAGATTACACCCATGTCAGGATCAGCCCATGCGAAGCGGCGAGATTGAAAGCGACACGGGAGCGTCGCACAGAAGAGCAAGCTATGAATAAAGCGTCACTAAGCGAAAAGTTTGCGCTGATCGATGAGCATTGGCGTCCGAAGGTGGTCGCGCAGTTGAATGGCCAGGAGGTCAAGTTGGTGAAGTTCAAGGGAGTGTTTCCCTGGCATCATCACGAAAAGGAAGACGAAATGTTTCTCGTCTGGTGCGGAGAGATGACGATCGAATTTCGCGACCGGCGCGTCACGTTGCAGGCAGGCGAGTTATGTGTGGTGCCTCGCGGGGTGGAGCATCGCACGATGGCTGATAGCGAGGCGGAGGTTCTGATTTTTGAGCCGGCGGAGACGCGCAACACGGGCAACATCCTGGACGAGAAATTTACCGCCCCTAACGGAGTCGTGGTATGATCGTGTAGGGCCCCCTTCGCTTCCTTAGCGGCCTTCTGTAAGAAGCCCCCCTCCAGCAGCCCCCCTTTTGCCGCCATCGGTCGAGCTTCCACCCTCGCCAGCCGGAAGCAAACAATCGCTGCCGATCGGGCCTTGAGCCGCCTCACCATCCAGATTTCGGTCCCCACTCCGCCTCCGATTCTGTCAAAAAATATTTTGAAACAATCTGACCACTTCCCGAACCGCACGATTGTTTCAAAACGCTCCTCCGCCCACTAACGCCAAAAACCATGCGCTACCTTATGGCCAGGAGAAAGGAACTTTCTTCCAACGCGGCAAACACCCGCGCAGCGCCAGCCCGTTGCTGGCCCATGTCAAATCGTCAATCGTAAATCGCAAATCGTAAATACCTATGCATTCCCAGGACCTCATCAACCAATTCATCGAACTCAGGTCGCGCAACGTCACCTACGCCCAGATCGCTGCCGACCTCAAAATCAACCGCAACACCGCCCTGCGCTGGGGCCAGAAGCACCAGGCCGACATCCTGGCCCTCGCCGCCGTCGAAGCCGAGGCCGTGCGCGCCAAAATCTTCGGCTCTCGCGAACAGGAAATCGAGATGCTCGCCAAACGCCTCCAACGCCTCGAAGCCGAAATCGACCTCCGTAACCCACGATACCTCACTCACCACGAAATCATGGACCTCATCCGCACGACTCGCGCCCGCCTGGACTTCCTCTGCGCCGAACCCGAGCTGCCCGAAGACCGAACTGCCAACGCCGAGCCTGTCCCCGCGGCCTGTGCAACGCCTTGAAAAATGAGGCTAAAATGCAACCAAACCCTGCCTCATTTTGCGATTTTCCTAAGCAATTCGTGCAACCATCCCGTTTTGGTCGCATTTTCGGAGAACACGCCGCTCTCCGTCAAAAATGTCACCGTTTTGTCACCAATTTTGTCACTGCAACATTTTTACTCCCGCATTTCCAGCCGCTTACAACTTCAGCCCCTCGATATGGTGACATTTTCTATCGGCGGACATCCTGGCGTTGCCATTCTATGTCCATTTCTATATTGCCATGCAGATCCTGCAGCAGGCCGTGACGAATTCGGCATCACAAATCTTGAGCGGCGCTTTAATTGAGATCGGTTTCATACCGATTACATGGATTTTCTTTGGGCCCGGTGGCTGGCTTTCACCACCTGTATGGCTTCGGAGTTACATTTTATCTGATGCTGGATGGCGAAACCCCTACGATTCACCCACACAGATGGGGAGACTTTGGAGTTCGATTTTTCTGGGGACGGTTTGCCGTCAGCGTTGCGCTCTGGCTCTTTTCTGTTTTCGTTCTTGTCAAAATAGTCAGGATGATGACGAAAGGAATTCGCGCAACCTAACCACGCGATGCGGCGACTGCATCACACATCGATAAAGAAACTTATATGAAAGGCATGAAAAAGGAGTTATCGCCAAAACAACGCGAAGAACTGCTCAAAGGCTTGAAAGTTCGGTTTGAGAAAAATATGAACCGCCATAAAGGTCTCGAATGGGCCAGGGTGCAGGCAAAGCTGGAAGGGAATGCCGAAAGACTGTGGTCGCTCAATGAGATGGAGAAAACCGGCGGTGAACCGGATGTGGTCGGCCAGGATCAAAAGACGGGCGAATACATCTTCTTCGATTGCTCGCCAGAAAGTCCTAAAGGCCGCACCAGTGTTTGTTATGACCGTGAAGGGCTGGAATCGCGGAAGGAGCATCGACCGAAAAATACGGCCATGGATATGGCAGCGGCCATGGGCATTGAGCTTTTGACGGAAGAACAATATCTGGATCTGCAGAAACTGGGAGATTTCGATACGAAGACGTCGAGCTGGGTGAAAACGCCCGCTGACATGAGAAAGCTCGGCGGCGCGCTCTATTGTGATCGCCGTTACGGCCGCGTCTTCGTGGGCCACAACGGCGCGCAGTCCTACTACGCCGCCAGAGGGTTTCGGGGGTGGGTGAGGGTCTAGGACGAGAAAATGGAAATTGGAAAATGAAAAATTCAAAGTGGAAATTGCGCCCGCGCATTGACCGTCACCCGGGAGAGCGCGAAAGGAATTCTGCTCTCCCACCAGTCGCAGTCTGGGAGTCGAGTGAGTATGATGACTGACGGTTCGACTGCTTGAGACAAGTCTGAGGGTGTCCATGATCGATTGGGGAGACGAAGTGAAACCGCGGCCGCACAGCGGTCGGGTTGGAATCGACCGAATACTGAAGGACGCGCGGCGCGGGAGTCTTCAAGCCGTCAAGGCACACCTGCGGCGTGACCCGTCGTTGTTGCTGGCCAAGAGCGGAGGACATAACCGCACCTTTCTCTGGGAAGCCACGCGGGGCAATCATCCAGAGCTAGTGAAGTATCTGCTGAAAGCCGGGGCAAATCCCAACGTGCCGGGGCGGATCCGGTCCGAGATCGTTGTGCTGCTGAAGCCGTATTGCATCGCTCGCTTTTACGGCCGTGACCCGCTCGCCGACCTGCTGCTTCAGGCGGGCAGCGTTGTGGATGTTTATTCGGCCTGCTTCCTCGGCGACGCGAAGCGCGTGCAGGCACTGCTGGACGAGGACTCCACCTTGCTCGTGCAGGAACAGGAGGACGACTCGGTCTGGCGCGTGACACCGCTTCATCACGCCGTGGCCGGCGGCCACGAGGAACTTACGCGTTTGCTGATCCAACGAGGTGCCAAGGTGAAGGTCTATACCCGGCTGCTATGCGACGCAGCCCTGCGAATGGGGCACCCGGAACTGGTTCAAGTCCTCTTGGACGCGGGCGCGAATCGAGCACTGGCACGAGCCTTCGCCCGGCTCTGATGAGGAGACGGCAACAGGCGCACGACGCCATTGCCGCGAGTCATCTGAGCAGAAACATACCCGCTACCGATCACCGGCTCGGAAGCAACAGGTCGAGCACGCCACCGCGGCGTTCCTGCGATTTCTCGAGCGCCTGTTGGATGGCGATGCGGATCAGGAAGGCCGTGGCCCAGGTTTTCAAGTCCTCCTCGTTCTTGATCGTCGTCGCGACTTCATTCGTGATGCCGATCTGGAATTCCTGGCTGCGAGATGGCTTTTGCAGATCGATGTAACGCACGGTTCCGACGCTGATTTTGAGCTCGCCGATGCCGCGGAATTCAAGGTCCGTGTCGTCGTCTCCGGACTTGGATTTCTTCTTTTTGCGCAGGTGCTTTTCGAGGGCGAACACGTTGGTGCGGCCATCCGCGCTTTTCACGATGTTGAATTCCGCGAGGTTGACGCGCGCCTGGTGAAGGCGCACGCCTCCGGGCGGGCTCTCGCGGTCAATCTGGATGAACAACTCGGGCATGTGGAGCATGGGGCGTTCGCCGAAGCCGGGCGGATTGGCGAGCTTGAAATCGGTAACGTGCACGGAACCGCCGAGCAGATCGAGGTGCAGCGAGCCGACGCTGGCTTCAACGCCCGTCTCGCGCTCCACGCGATACTCCACAAATTTCCGCAGAATCGCGTCCTTGAAAATGAAGACGGTGACGCAGAGGACGAGCAAAACGCTGACGATGCCGATGATCCAGCGGAGGGCGCGTTTCATCCGCGTTAAAGCTCAATATCTTCGGGGCGCACTTCCAGGCATTCGTCCTGGTCTTCCCAAATGATCGCCGCGTAATGGTCGAGAAAGAGTGGCAGGACCTTTGCGCCCGCGTCGGCGAGGAGCTTCTCAGCTTTCTTGGCGGCGTTCTCGAAGGCTTTGTCGTAATCGCCGGACTTTTTTCGCTGCGCATCGTCCCAGTGCGCGACCGCGTGGACCGGCCCGTATTTGTCAGCCCAGTTCTTGATGGGGGTGTGAAGTTCCGAAGGCAATTCATCGAACGGCACGCAGGTATCGCCGCAGTGCTGGCAAATCAAACCCGTCTCCAAAATGTCGCGCGTGAATAGCGGCAGCAACGGCGCCCGGCAACAGGGGGACTCGACGTAAGCCGGCGGCGGCGTCGCGAAGCGTTTGAACCACACCTGGCGGTCGTGCGCCAGTTGCGCTGTCAAGCGATAGGCCCCCAGCAGCGGATGCGACAGCCTCCACACCTGTCCCTGGAGCTGCCCCAGAGTTTGGGCCATCCACCGCGCCAGCGTGAGTTCATCCCAGTCGCGGTAAACCGCACTGTATTCCTTCCACAATCGATCCAAAGGCGAGTCGGGCGAGCCGGCCATGCGCGCGGCAACATACGGAAACAACCACAGGAAAGAAGGAAGAACTTTTCACCGGCCCTGGCCCTCCCTAACCTCTGCGGGCTTATGGCGACAGTGAAACCATTTGCAGCGCTCAGGCCCAAACCCGGTCTGGCGAAGGACATTTGCGAACTGCCGTACGACGTCATGTCCTCGGCGGAGGCGAAACAGATCGCAAGCGGGCGCGCCTTGAGCTTTCTGCACGTCAGCAAGCCGGAAATCGACCTGCCGGAAGGCACGAATCTCTATCACGATTCTGTTTACGCGAAAGGGAAAGAGAATTTTGAACGGCTGATCGCGAAGGGGGCCTTAACCAGGGATAAAAAGCCAAATTTTTATCTTTATCGCCAGGTCATGGGGAAGCATTCCCAGGTCGGCCTCGTCGCCGTGGCGAGTTGTCAGGAGTACCTCGATGGCATCGTTAAAAAGCACGAACTGACCCGCATCGACAAGGAGAACGACCGCGTGCGCCATATCGAAACGCTCAACTCGCAAACCGGGCCGGTGTTTCTGACCTATCGATCCGTGAAGGAACTCGACGATTTGTTTGCCCGGCACACGAGCGCCATGCCGGAAATCGACTTCACCGCGCCCGATGGCGTCCGCCACACCGCCTGGACAATCAGCGCCTCCGGAGAGATCGCCTTCGTCGAAACCGCGTTCGCAAGAATTCCGGCGCTGTACATTGCCGACGGACACCATCGCAGCGCCGCAGCCGCGCGAGTGTTTCAGGCGCGCAAGGGTGGGGGAGAGAGCGCGCATTTCCTGGCGGTCATTTTCCCGGATTCGCAGATGCAGATTCTGCCTTACAATCGGGTCCTAAAGGATCTCAACGGAAACTCCTCGGAGCAATTGCTGCAAAAACTCGACGCAGTTTTCATAATCACGAACGAATCGATCGCGACGCCTTCACGCCGCCACGAAGTCTGCTTCTACCTCGGCGGCAAGTGGCGCAAAATGGCGTTCCGTCCGCAGTTCGCGGCGGCCAAAGACCCCATCGAGAAACTCGATGTTACCCTGCTGCAGAAATTTGTGCTCGCCCCGATCTTCGGCATCGACGACCCGCGCACCAGCGAACGCATCAACTTCGTCGGCGGCATCCGCGGCACGGCAGAGTTGGAGAAACTGGTCAACAGCGGCGCTTACGCCTGTGCTTTTTCGATGTTCCCGACGAGCATCGAGGAATTGATGGCGATTGCCGATGCCGGTGCTATAATGCCCCCGAAGAGCACGTGGTTCGAGCCAAAGCTCAGGGACGCCATGTTTTGCCACATGATTTGAGGCAAAAAAGCTCAAGGATAGGCGAAATTTGCCGATTTAACACAGGAAGTATGTCGCTTCAACGCCGGCACCGTATCCTAGTGGTCGATGACGAACCACTGGTGTGCGAATCTGTCGCCATGCTCCTGGCCCATGACGGCCACGAGGTGGAAACCGCCGCCAGTGGCGAGGAGGCGCTCTCAAAACAAAGCTCTATCGAGTTCGACGTCGTCATCACCGACTTCTCAATGCCCGGAATGAAGGGCGATCAACTGTCGGCGGCGCTCAAGGCGCGCGCACCTTCGCTCCCGGTCATCATGCTGACGGCGTTCCCGCCACCGACGCGGCCAGTCACCATTGACCTGGTTCTCACCAAGCCGTTTTTCCTCGATACCCTGCGTGAAGGCCTGAGGCACGTGTTGACGCCTGCGGCCTGAGCGCCATTCGGGATCAAGCTCGCGCGGGTCGCTTACACCCACTTCGCATTCCGCGTTTTGTAGGTCAGCAGCGGGCGCAACCGCGCTACGACGCGGACCAAGCCGGCGGCCTTGAGATCTTCGATAACGTGCTCGACGTTTTTGTACGCCAGCGGCGCTTCTTCGTAGAGCAGATTTCGATTATCGCAAATTACGCGGCTGCCCAGCGCAGTCTGCACCAGTTGCGCGGCCTTCTGGTGCTCGCGCACGCGGAGGCGGCTCTCGCTCCGGCTCCATTTGCGGCCGGCTCCGTGAGGCAACGACCAGGCAGTCGAAGTCAAGTCGCCGTCCGGCGCGACCACGTAGCTGTAGGAGCCGCGCGAGCCGGGAATCACGACGAACTTCGCGTGCGCGGGCGAAGCGCCCTTGCGATGCACCCATTTGCCCTGCTCGTGCGAGATCGCGTTGTGCGTTGCGTCCCAGACGCACTCGGCCTTGCAGCCGAGCAGTTCGAGGAAACGCTGCGCGAGCAATCGCCGATTCGCGCGCGCCCAGCGCACGGCCAGGTCGTGCCCACCAAGGTAATGCGTGCACGCGGCCGTCTCGTGGCAGTGGCACGCCTCGCTTTCGAGGTAAGAGCGCAAGACAGCTTCGCCGAGTCCGCGTGACCCGCTGTGCACCAAAAGGAACACGCGGTCGCGATCGAGGCCGCAACGCTTCAGTTCATCGGCATCGAGCACCTCATCGATTTGCTGCAGCTCGGCGAAATGATTTCCGGCTCCCAGAGTTCCCATCGCGTGATCGAAGCCCGTCGAGGGCAATCGTTGCGTAGTAAGGAAATCCGTGAGGTCGCCTTCCCACTGCTCTTCGAGATCGAAGGGCAGCTGCGCCCAGCGGTCGAGTTTTACCTTCCGGGTGGGAATCTGCGTCTGCCAAAACGACATGCCGCAGCCGATGTCCGGGCCGATGACGTCCGGGTGGATCGCGCCTTCGGAGACGAAGACCGCGCCCACGGGATGGCCTTTGCCGGGGTGAAGGTCGGGCAGGCCGACCGCCAGCTGCACTCCATCCAGGCGCGCGGTAGCGTAAAGCTGGCGGACCGCTTCGGACTCGATCCAGCTTTTGGCGGTGGATACCACGCGCACACATGCTTCAGTTGCATTCATAATTTGTCCCTACCGAGGCAATAAAAAACCCTGCTTACTTTCGGTAAGCAGGGTTTCGAAATTATGTTGCCTTTGTTACCCGCTTACCCTGCCTCCAATTTTGTTGATACGATTCAGACCGACGACGTACACACTGGGGGCGCCAACACAACCCTTCGGCCACGCCAATGGCGCGGCAGACGGCATCAGATGCCGGCTCTGGATTGTGATGTTGAGTGTGTTTGTCATTGTATTGTAGTCGTAACCAACATGGTTATTCCTGTCACAGGGGTTATACGGGAAAGGAAGGACTTGTTACAACTTATATCTTAAGGAGAGCTACTTCTTAAATTCTCATATCCGGATGCGACGAAATGACGAGGGCTCGACGGAACTGGCCCCTCCGAATACAATGGCACCGTGAACGCGCCTGAATTTCCGCAGTTGCGGTTGCGACGATTACGCCGCACACCGGCGTTGCGGGCGCTCGTCGCTGAAACGAGGCTCAGCGTTCAGCAACTCGTGCTGCCGCTTTTTGTGCGACCCGGGCGCAAGTCGCGAGTGCCGGTGCGCGCCATGCCCGGCGTGGCCCAACTTTCTCCGGACGAATCTCTCAAGGACGCGGAACTCGCTTTCAAACTCGGCGTGCCCGCGGTGTTGTTGTTTGGCATTCCCGACAAGAAGGACGCAAAGGCTTCGGGAGCGTACGCCGCGACTGGGGTCGTGCAGCAGACCGTGCGGTTGCTGAAGAAGGAGCTGCCGGAATTGCTGGTGATTACCGATGTCTGCCTGTGTGAATACATGGAGCATGGTCATTGCGGCATCGTTGAGAAAACTAAGACTCACGCCCGCATCCTGAACGATCCCACGCTGAAATTGCTCGCCCAGACGGCGGTGAGCCACGCGGACGCGGGCGCGGACATTATCGCGCCGAGCGACATGATGGATGGCCGCGTGCGCGTCATCCGAGCCGCGCTCGACAAAAGCGGCTTCGACGACCTCGCGATCATGTCTTACGCTGCCAAGTTTGCCTCCGGGTTTTACGGACCGTTCCGCGAAGCTGCCGAATCGGCGCCGCAGTTTGGGGACCGTCGCAGTTATCAAATGGACCCGCCAAACGCGAGAGAAGCGCTGCGAGAGGTCGCGCAGGACATCGCCGAGGGAGCGGACATCGTAATGGTGAAGCCGGCGCTCGCGTATCTGGACGTTATCGTGCAAGTGAAGCGCGAGTTCGGTTATCCGACAGCGGCCTACGCGGTGAGCGGCGAATACACGATGATCAAAGCGGCGGCGGCCAAAGGGTGGGTGGATGAACGCGCGGTGACTATGGAAAGTTTGCTCGCGATGCGGCGCGCCGGGGCGGACATTCTGATTACCTATTCCGCGCGCGACGTGGCGCGTTGGTTGAAGGAAGGTTGAGGGTCAGTTGGCGACTAACACCCAGAACAGTGCGCCCAGAAGAACCAGCCCGATGATGATGACGAGTGTGACGAAAGTTTTGGTGCCCTTGTTGTCCTTCTTTTCGAAGCCGCTCTTGCCGAAATCCAGTGGAGTGCGCGTGCCTTCGAGTTCGTCCAGCTTTACGCCCTGCGGAATGACGCGGGTTTGATCGAGGGTCTGCACTTTCTTGCTGGCGGCAGCCGCGGCGACCGGGTCGGCCGTTTCCAATCGCATTTCGATCATTCCCAGGCGGAGGATTTGGCCCGGCTTGACGACGCCTTCCATGACTTTTTCGCCGTTGATGAAGGTGCCGTTGGTCGATCCGAGGTCTTTGATGTGCAGTTCGTTGCCCTTGAGGGTCAATTCGGCGTGATGGCTCGAGACGGAAGCCTCGGGGATCTCAAACGCGTTGTCCGAGACGCGTCCGACGGTCGTCTTTTCGGTTTTTAACTCGAACGTACGACCTGTAAATCCTTCACTCAGCAGAACCAATCGCGCCATAGGCTGTGTGGCGATTATGTGGAGCACCCCATCCAAGTCAAACCTCGAATCACGTTTATTGCGGCCTTTGCAAGCGTGCTTCCCAAGGTTACAATTGGCACTCGTTGAGGAACATGCCCAGCGTTTACATAAAGACTTACGGTTGCCAGATGAATGAGCGCGACTCGGAAGCAGTCGCGGCTCAACTCGTCGCTAAGGGTTACACGCTGGCGGCGTCGGAAGCCACGGCGGACGTGGTGCTTTTGAACACGTGCAGTGTGCGAGACCAGGCGGAGAAGAAGGCGTTGGGGAAGATGACGGCGCTGGCGGCGGACTTGCGGCGGAGCCGGCCGAATGTGGTGCTGGGGTTCATGGGTTGCATGGCACAAAGCCGGGGGCAGGAGTTGATCGACCGTTTGCCGGATGTAGACCTCGTGATCGGGACGCAGAAATTTCATCGCGCGGCGGAGTATTTGGATGACGTGTTCGCCGGGCGGCGCGAGAAGGTGGTGGACGTGGCTGAAGAAGCAGGGAGCGAAGGGACGATCCGGGAGCATCTGTTGAACGGGAGCGGGACGAAGTTGGTAACTGCGTTTGTGAGCATTATGCAAGGGTGCAATCAGTATTGCACGTTTTGCATCGTGCCGTACACGCGCGGGGAGGAACGGAGCCGGACGATCCCGGACATTGTGGCGGAATGCCGGCAGTTGGTGGAGCGCGGGGTGCGTGAGATCACGTTGCTGGGGCAAATCGTGACGAGCTATGGGAAACGGCACCTGCCCATGAAGGATGGGAGGTCACCGTTCGTGCAACTCATCGAGGCGGTGCACGAGATTGAGGGGCTGGAACGGATTCGGTTCACTTCGCCGCATCCGAAAGGTTACGGGGACGATCTGGTGGAAGCGTATGGCAGGTTGCCGAAGCTCGTGGAGAGCGCACACATACCGGTGCAGAGCGGGAGCAGTCGCATGCTGAAAGCGATGCACCGCGGTTACACGCGGGAGCGGTTCCTGGAGATTATTCGGAAGCTGCGCGCGGTGCGGCCTGAGATGGGGGTGACAACGGATGTTATCGTGGGTTTTCCCGGCGAGACGGAGGAGGATTTCGAGGAGACACTGTCGCTGGCGCGCGAGGTGGAGTTCGACAACGCGTTCATCTTCAAGTATTCGACGCGGCGCGATACGCCTGCGGCGACGATGCCGAACCAGGTGCCGCAGGAAGTTCGTGAAGAACGGCACGCGCGATTGCTGCAACTGGTGAACGAGTTGGGGGTTTTGAAGTACGAGAAGTACGTGGGCAAGCGGGTGGAGATTCTGGTGGAAGGGCCGAGCAAGAGGAACCTGGCGCGGATGATGGGGCGCACGCGCAGCAACAAGATCGTAGTGTTTGACGGGTCGGAGCGCCACCGCGGCCAGGTGATGGACGTGCGTGTGACGCGCGCGGGCTCGTTTACGCTTTACGGGGACCCGGCCATCGTTAACCTCGACGGCCAATTTGAGGGCTCGACGGAGCCCGCCTCTCCGAACTTATGAAATTGTCAATGCTCGCCATTTTGCTCGGATTGCTCGCGGCTTTGCCGGGGATTTACGGGGTCGCAAGGCCTGGGGCCTTCGGTAACGCGGCGCGGCGTTTCCCGCGCTACACGCCTGCCGGCTACGTGCTTATCGTCGCAGCGACGCTGTGGTTTCTGTGGCTGTTGAAGCAGGAATCGATTGCGGATTTCGCGGCGTTCAAGCCGGTGCTTTACACGCTCTTCGCGGCGGTCGGCCTTGGCGCGTGTGTCTTCGTGAAAGACTTCCTGGCGGTGCGCGGCCTGGCCGTGCTGTATCTGCTGCTGGCGAAGTTGATGGTGGACACCGCGCGCTGGGCGAACACGGAGTGGCGACTGGTGATCACGACGTGGGCCTATCTGCTGGTGCTGCTGGGAATGTGGTTCACGATTTCGCCGTGGCGTTTGCGCGACTTGCTCAATTGGTTTACAGCGAGTGAAAAGCGCACGCGGCTCGTCAGCGGAGTGCGCGCCGCCTTCGGAGTGTTCGTCCTCATTCTGGGTTTGACGGTTTACAAGTCGGCAGAGACCAACGCCGTGGCCCAGCCGCCGCCGCCATCGCCGCCACAGCTCCAGCAGCCTCCGCAGTAGTGTCGAAGATTCTCGTCATTCGCGGCGGGGCGATCGGGGATTTCATTTTGACGCTGCCCGTGTTGTCGGCGCTGCGGCAGCAGTTCCCGAACGCCGGCCTTGAGGTCCTTGGATATCCACACATTGCGCAACTCGCTGTTGCGGCTGGACTCGCTGACAACGTTCGATCCATTGACGCGCGCCCGCTGGCGGGGTTCTTTGCGCGCGGCGCGATCCTCGATCCAGCGTTGCAGGATTATTTCGCGGGCTTCGCGATTATCGTTTCGTACCTGTACGACCCCGATGGCATCTTTGAGGCGAACGTGCGGCGCTCGTGCAAGGGCCAGTTCATTGTGGGACCGCATCGGCCTGACGAGTCGAAAAATGAGCACGCCACGGCGGTGTTCCTTGAGCCGCTGAAGCGGCTTGCAATTTTCGATGCAGATCCAATCCCGCGAATCCCTCTGCCGTCGGAGGAGCGAAGTCCGTCGAACCCTCAATCAAAGCAGATCGCCATTCACCCTGGCAGCGGCAGCGAGAAAAAGAATTGGCCTCTGGAAAAGTGGATCGAGCTCGCGCGCCAGCTTCTGAATTTCAGTGATTGTTCGCTGCTAATTGTTGGCGGGGAGGCCGAAGCGGCGAGAATCGAAACACTCAAGGGTGCCTTGCCTGACCGTGCCGATTTCGCGTTCAGCCTCCCCTTGCCAACGCTCGCCGCGCGCCTCGCGTCGTGCTCGCAATTTATCGGTCACGATTCCGGCATTACGCATCTTGCTGCGGCGGTGGGTATTCCCGTCATCGCGTTGTGGGCCGAGACCTCCGAAGCGGTCTGGGGACCGCAGGGTGATCGCGTATTCGTGGTTCGGTTATGCGGAGGGCTCAAGAATCTCGAGGTGGATGCGGTCGCGAGTGTGGTGAAGTTCGCACGGCCAATCGTGCCCGGAGCGCAGCACATCAAGCTTTGACTACGCAATTGATCTGCTAAAACCTCAGCATGCTTATTCGGCTGTTGTGTCTGGTTTTTCTCTGCGCACTGCACTGTTATGCCGACGATTGGCCGCAATGGCTGGGGCCGAAGCGAGATGGAGTTTGGCGCGAGACCGGGATTATCGAAAAATTTCCTGAGTCGGGGTTAAAGGTCAGGTGGCGTGTGCCTGTTGCCGCGGGCTATTCCGGGCCGGCGGTCAGTGGTGGGCGCGTGTATCTTACTGATCGGCAGGCGGGCAGGAGCGGCGGCGACCCGTTTCAACGCGGAGTGATTCCCGGGAACGAACGTGTGCTCTGTTTTAACGAAGCGAACGGTGAACTGATTTGGAAACACGAATACGACTGTCCTTACAATTTAAGTTATCCCGCAGGTCCGCGCGCGACGCCGGTCATTCACGACGGGAAAGTCTACACGTTGGGCGCAGAAGGAAATCTGTTCTGCTTGAACGCGGCGGATGGCAAGGTGCTGTGGTCGCGCGAATTCAAAAAAGACTTCTTCATCGACACGCCGGTCTGGGGATTTGCCGCGCACCCGCTCATTGCCGGCGACAAATTGATTTGCCTCGTCGGCGGCAGCAATAGCGTCGCGGTGGCGTTCGACCGAAAGACCGGCAAAGAGCTTTGGCGCGCGCTCGGTGCGAAGGAGCCAGGATACTGCCCGCCTATGATTTACACCGTCGGGAGGACGCGGCAGCTAATCATCTGGCATCCCGAGTCGATCAACTCGCTTGACCCCGAAACGGGCAAACTCTACTGGTCGCAGCCGTTCGCGGTCAGGTCCGGTCTGAGCGTTCCAACTCCGCGGCTCCAGGACGATCTGCTGTTTATCACCAGCTTTTACAACGGTCCGATCATGCTGCGCCTCGACCGCGAACAGCCGCGCGCCTCCGTCGTCTGGCGCGGCAAGAGCTCCAGCGAGCGAAATACCGACGGGCTGCACAGTATCATTCCGACGCCGTTCATCGATGGCGATCACATCTACGGGGTGTGCAGCTACGGACAACTCCGTTGCCTGAAGACCGCAACGGGCGAGCGCGTGTGGGAAACGTTCGCCGCCACGACGGGCGACAAGGAGGTGCGCTGGGCCAACGCGTTC
>Ga0075418_10005001_pt1 | contig 15041 bp, 14 predicted proteins | sample SoiMetdeltSBSDD2_FD_81776 | JGI IMG/M metagenome (GOLD analysis project Ga0075418, IMG submission 81776) | Bulk soil microbial communities from a Populus tree surrounding site in Tennessee, USA - Soil MetaG P. deltoides SBSDD2 | ecosystem: Environmental > Terrestrial > Soil > Tree plantation...
CATCCCCGCTCGGACGAGTGGACGTTTCCGCCTCGCGGTTAACCACCGCGGGGCGGCTGCGTTTCCGGGGCGCGCGTTGGTGGCGTGACGGCCGCGGCTTGCGGCGGAGGTCGGAGCGGTCGCGAAGTTCGCGAGAACGCATGGTGTGGGTCCTCCACTCCGTTTCGGGGTGGTTGGGATCGGCACCGGTCCGTGCTCTCCGTACGGACTCTCGGAGAGCAGAGATCTTGGTTGGGAGATGGAGAGTACGAACGCCGCGAGGCGGGGCGACGGGGCGGAGTCGCCGGGAGCGCAGCCTCAACGCCTGGGAAGCGAACGCCCAGCCGCGATGCTCCGCCCCCACACACGATCGCGAGACACGCTCCAGGTGGTATTCGCGTCCGAGCTCAAAACGCGCCGATGGTCAGAGTCAACGCGTTCGTACCGGTCAGCGCCGTGATGCTGCCGGTGCCGCTGAGCTCGATCGGCACCACCTGCTCGTGGAGAATCACGCCAGCAAGTGCGACCGTGTTTGGAATCACGAGCTGCGTCTGCACGATGCCGGCCGCAGGCACGTACAACTCGAGCAGATCGGGGCTCACGAGCAGCGTGCAACCGGGCACACCCTGCGGCAAGATCGCCGGCATGGGGACCGATGTGGTGCTGAAGCCGAACACACCGAGCGCGAGCGCAACCGCCGGCATCCCGGTCGCAACGGAGCGGAACGTCGACCCAATCCACGGCAGCGACGTGGTGGCCAGCACGTTCGGACCACCGGAGCCGGTGCATCCGGCGCCATAGGAGACCGCGGTGGCGGGGCACGTGGTCGTGAGCCGAGCCAAGTATTGGGAGGCGGCGCCGCTGACGACAGTGAAGTTGCCGCCAACCACGAGATCACCGTTCGGCAGCGTCGTGAGGGCCTGCACCATGTTGTTCGTCCCCGATCCCAGCGCCGACCAGCTCGTGCCATTCCAGCGCGCGATGTTGTTGGCACTCACACCTCCCGCCGTCGTGAAGGCACCACCTGCCACGAGGTCGCCGTTCGGAAGCGTCGCGAGCGCCTGCACGCCGCCGGAGCCGTTCATCCCCGAACCCAGCGCCGACCAGCTCGTGCCATTCCAGCGCGCGATGTTGTTGGCACTCACACCTCCCGCCGTCGAGAACCAACCACCCGCCACGAGGTCCCCGTTCGGCAGCGTCGTGAGGGCGCTCACGTAGCCGATCGTTCCCGAACCCAGCGCCGACCAACTCGTGCCATTCCAGCGCGCGATGTTGTTGGCACTCACACCTCCCGCCGTCTCGAACGAACCACCTGCCACGAGGTCGCCGTTCGGAAGCACCGCCAAGGCAAGAACGTAGGTGCCGAAAAAGAGGCCGTAAGCGCCGAGCATCCCCGAACCCAACGCCGACCAGCTCGTGCCATTCCAGCGTGCGATGCCTCTCGCAACCACACCTCCCGCGGTAAAGAAAACACCACCAGCCACGAGGTCCCCGCTCGGCAGCGTCGTGAGGGCCAGCACGGGGGTGTCCATCCCCGAACCCAGCGCCGACCAGCTCGTGCCATTCCACCGCGCGATTCTGTTCGCGCTCACGCCTCCCCCCGCTCCAGTGAACTCGCCACTTGCCACGAGGTCCCCGTTCGGCAGCGTCGTGAGGGCCCACACGCCAATGTTCATCCCCGAACCCAGCGCCGACCAGGCACCGGTCACCGGATCGTATGCAGCAATCCTGTTCGCTGAGACCGTGCCTGCAATATTGAACTCGCCACCCACGACCAATTTGGGCTGCATCGGGCCGGCACCGTCGGGGTCCCACATGGTCGCGGCGTTGACGTTGCCATTTGTCCCCGGGAAACCAGAACCCGTCAGCCACTGCGTTGCACATTGGGCTGCGGCGTTCTCCGACACAGCACTGGTGACCAGAGCGAAGAGCAGGACCGCGACAGCAGCCGAGGGCAGCGCAGGCGAAGGCCGCGAGATCATGGAGCACCTCATGAGGTTGGTGATCTGTGAAACGTTCGGATGATACCGCGCGGCCGTTGGCGCGGCCGGTGAAGAGCCGCGGGGCGGCTGCGCTTCGGGGGGCGCGCGTGAGTCGCGGTGTCGCGGCGGGTTGCGGCGGCGCTGCGGCGGCGCTGCGGCGGGGTCCGGAGTTCGTGTTCACGACGGGTGTGGGTCCCCCACGTCGTTTCGGCCGGGTCTGGACCGGCACCGGTCCCTGCTCTCCGAACGGACTCTCGGAGAGCGCGAGTACTGGTTAGCAGGTTAACAGACGGAGAGTACGCGCCGCGGGTCGGCGGACGCCCCCTCCAAACCACCCACCAGCCCGTGCTCTCTGCCGCGAGAATCGGACAGGCGCCCGCTCCAACGCCCGGGTACGTTCGCTCGCGGGCAGCAACCCGAGGATGGAGCCATGACCAACCCGCCCGAACGCTGGCTTCCCGGTGTCGCGGACCAGCTACAGAACTACGTCTACCTGCTGATCGACCCACAACTCTAGTCACAGTAATCCTTGGGGCCGAAGCCCCCGCTCTTCAGGCTCTCACGCAGCCTCCACACCACCAGTAGGCGCAGCGTGAATGCCAAGCCGCAGCATGAACCAGCCACGGGCAACGCAAATGCGTAACCCATAAGCTCAAACTGCCACCACAATAGCAGCACGGCGGCGGTGAGCACTATTAGAATCCAGAACGCGATCGCAACTGCACCATAAGTCCGAAAGGCCTCGCCTTGCGTAAGCGGGCCAGACGTGCACAGGTCTCTGAGGCCACGAAACACATGGCCTAGAAACGCATATACAAACCACCCAGCAAACAAAGCAATAGGGAGACCGATCGCCACCGCTAGGACTATGATCGCGGTACGCACCTGACGTTAGAGCCGGTTAAGGATGTCCATGATTGCATCCAGAACTTTTTCGAGGGCTTTGCCGACCTTTTCTGCTGCATTCCCGTAGGACTTTAGACTTCTCGCCTTTCTAGCACAGAGCTCGAATACACGTGCAGCCGCAAGCTCGGCGGCCGCCGCTTCCGCCCTAGCGACTACGAGGGCACCCACCGCCACTTCGTCGCCCGGCATCGGAGTGAAGAGGATAACAACACACAGCGCCTCCAGCCAAGGAAAAGGAGCCTGCTCGGCGAACGGGTCATATGGCGGGGGCGGCCGTCCTGTCCGGAAAGTCAGTCGAGCGAGATCGGGCTCGAATTGGCCACTGGGACGGCGACGGCAGTGGAATTCGCCCGGCGCGTTCTCGCCGACCGGACAGACTCGTGGCGCGAATCGGAGCGCAGGCTCGTAGCTTTGCAGAAGGAATAAGGCCGTCAGCCCACGCGGCGATGGCTGCGCAGCAGCCCGCCGAGTCGCTCGTCGACGACCACGTCGCCGTCCATGGGCGGCTCGGAGGTGCTCTCGGTGAGCACCCTGTTGCCGAGTCCTTGGTGTGGACGCAGGTCACTGGGATCCGCTCAACGGCCCGACGTCCGCGGCCGGGCTGCGCTCGTCGACGTCGACGATTTCGAACTCGCGTGGTGCAGCCCTGGTCCCGCTGCAACGGCTGGTCGGCGGCTGCTTCCTCACTTCCAGATCTCCCACCACTTGACGTCAATCCGGTCGAACGCCCTCTTGGCCGGTGGAACAGCGATGTCCCGGAACCGTCGGAGATACCTGCGGAGATACCTGCGGAGATAACGACGATCCCTCCTGGAGCATCTGGGAAATGCCTCCAACGTATTGGCTATGTTCAGCGTCAACAAGTCCTGGAACTGGCTTTGTGTGAGCCCGAGCCACTCGTTAGTCAAGCGATACTGGATTCTGAACTCACCTTGCCGTCCCGGGTTATCGTATAACGTTTCACGCCGTATCATGCAGAACAACCATGCCAACCATTCCGCCTCCTCTCCAATCAACTGCTGCACTTCGTTCCGCATGGTGAGCGGTACAGCCTGCGGTTCATAATACTCAGTGCCATACACCGAATGGAACAAACCCGCGTCACAGAGCGCGGGTCGCGCCTCCCACTCGACCAACAACTGCCGAGTACCGAGCAGGTGGTCTAACAAACCCCGGTCGGAATGCGGCATTCCCTCCGTGTTTGCTTTGCGCAAGAACCGAAGGCGCTTCTCTAGTTGTTCGTCCATATCGAGTGCTACAGCCGCCTGACGTCTTTGCCCGTCAGGCGCGAGGGCACGTCCCCCGCTGCGAGGATCAAGATCCTAGCGGCTCGGGGCGCGACGTGAGCGAGCTGATGGCGCTGCTCGATCGGGCATCGAGGGCGGAGGGCGACGAGCGGGAGGAGGCGATCGAGCGGGTGTGCGCGATGGCGGCCGAGGGGCGCATTCCCTGACCTGCTGCGTGTTGTTGTCGTTGGCCCGACGCAGGATCTTCGCGACTACAAGGACACGTCGTTCTCGTAGCAGGCCGAGCGTGGGCACGGGCCACGTCTTTGCAGTGCTCGGCGTGTCGCTGCTCATGCGACCTGCCTCGACAGCCGAGGACCAAACCTTACGGGACCATGGTCGCACAACGAGACTGTGTCGCAGACTTTGCGCGCCGACGAAAACGCGTGGGCTAAACTGGCGCATGCCCCCCAGGAAGCGCGAGCCAGACAAGCACAGGACCTCCCCGCAAATCCCTGAGAGCGTTCGCCACAATCAGGAACGGCTGCGGGCGCAGCTGCAGGCGCATTTTGAAGTGGCCTGGGTCCAGTGGTCGGAAGCGATGAAGGACGTGGACCCTCGCACGATGCTGCTGCTGCGGGCCGCGTTTCAAGCCGGTTACGAAGCTCGGCAGTAGGTAGCTCGCCCGCGATGGCAACCTGCGGCGGAACCTGGGATGACGCCGGGTACCACAAGCAGCATCCGCTCTCGGGCTGGTGGGAGACGGTAGACGAGCGCGCCAGGGCGCCATCGACCGCGAGTCTGCGAAGATCCTCGTCGACTTGATCACCGCCGCATCAAGGCCATCGAGGCGACCGAGTTCGAGGCACGGCTCACGGAGTTGGAGAAGACCGCCGCCACCGTCGACCTGCCTGGTTCGCGCACCATGCGGCGGCTCTGACGATACTCCCCGCGGTCACTGCACCACGAATGCGACCCCGGCAGTGCCCGCAAGACCCAACGCCCCGACGCCGGCGTCCAGCACGAACCATTGGCCGACAAACTCGACCCCGGCCAAGGCTGGCGAGAAGGGAATCGGGATGCCCTGCGACGCTGCGCCGATGGCGTTCGTCGGCTGCAGCAGCAGCACTTGCGGATCGACAAGCAGTTCGCACCCCGGTGCGCCGATCCCCTGCAGGCTGATGGGTAGCGCGCCGAGCGACGCAGAGAAGTAGCGACTGTTGCCGAATGCGAGCAGCGCGAATGAATTCGCCGGGGCAAAGCCCAGACCCAGCGCGAACCCGAGGTTGCCCTGCACGGGCAGACTGTTCGGGAACCAGTCGGTTGCCGCACCGAGGCCGCAGCCCGCACCGAACGGCGTCACCGATGCTGTCGGCGCGACACCGATCCCGAAGTCGACGATGCTGGTGCCGGACACCCACACCGGCCCGCTCGGCACCAACTCGCTCCACAACTGCGTTGCGTCAGCCCACACCAGCGTACCGAACCGGGTATAGCCGACCGCCACGATCGGTCCGAGCCCCGTCGGCGTCGTGGCAATCACGGCCCCGGTGGCGATGTCGATGCGCACGAGGTCGCCGTTTTGCAATCCGAGGCACAGTTCCGGTGCAACCGGCGACACGGCGATCGCGAGCACACCGACGTAGTTGCCGACCACGCGCTGGGTCGCCGTCGCGGTGTCGTATTCGACCAGCGGCGCCGGTGCGACAGAGGAGCTCGCCGCCCACACGCGGCTGCCAAGTACCGCGAGGTCGACTGCGTTCGACAGGGGGAAGAGCACTGCAGGTGACCCGAGGCCCGGCGTGCGGCCGCACCACTCGACATTGCCCTGACGCACACGGAAGAAGTGCGTCGCGCCGATCTCGATACGAGCTCCCGGCGTCTGGAACCACGGCCCCCAGGTCGACTGCCCGATGGCGCCGAGCAACCCGACCTGGGTCCGCCATGTACCGGGCAAGGTGGTCGTGCTTGCCTCGAAGTAGAACAAGTCGGGCGCCACGGGATCGACGGCGACGCTGGCCGGCGACGGCAGCATGAAGACGCTCTGGTTTCGCACCGACGCCGAGCCGCCGCCAAGCGCATCGACGATGTGGTAGTTAGAGGCGTTCAAGGTGGTCGTCGATTCGAGCACCAGGATCGAGTTGGTCGGGATCTGCGCCGCGACGGCGAGCGGTAGCAGCATGCTGACGAGTAGGGTGCGCATGAGGGCATGAACACGAAGAGATGCCGGGGGCGGCGGGGAATCCTACCTCTTCGAAGGTCGGCGTGGTGGCGATGGCAGCTTGGTGACGGGCACCATGTTCGCGTTGCAGGGCACCGGAGGGTCTCCCGGATCAAGAGCAGCGTAGGTGCTCCACCAACCAGCGCCGCTCGGCGTCACGTTGCCAAACCTCAGCAACGCCGCGAGCTTCTCGTCACCGTGGCAGGACCAGGATGCGCGGTCGCATTGTCCGAGCAGATGCGTCGTCTTCGAGTTCGTCCTGCTTCTTCGCGGCGCGCGTCAAGTTCGCGATCTCTTCGCGCAGCCGCTGCTCCTCCATGAGCATCCAGTCGTCGCTTATCGCCTTGTTCTCACTCGCTTTCGCCTCCACCTTGCCGCTGTCGATCGCGATCGTGCCCATCTTGACCAGCTTGGCTTCGCGCGCGATCTCGACGACCTGCACGAAGGCGCGGTAGAACTCGTCGGGGCATTCTTCGCGGAAGCGGCTGATCGTGCGATGGTCGGGCTCGTGGCCCGCAGCGAGGACTCGAAAGGCAATACTCACCTTGATATTGGCCGCGATGCGACGCGAAGAAGAGGTGCCCGTGCAGTACGCGTAGATCAGCAGGCGCAGCATCACTCGCGGCGGGCACGGCATCTCGTCCTTGCCGCATGGGAGGTCACCGAGCAATTTGTCGATATCCAGGGACTCGACCGCATCATGAACAAACCACGCCAGGTGCCCACTTGGCAACCAGTCACCCTCCGATGACGGCAGCGGCGGACTCTGGCCGGGGTTCTTGGACTTTCGGAGCTGAACCATGCAGTCTCTCTAGGCACACGGGACGTAGACTCGATGAAGCTCTTGCCAAAGATTGGATTGTCCTAACTACGAAATCACCATCGACAGGTAACTGATCGCAGCCAAGCGCGAGCTGGCATACCCCGCCGCGCGTGAAGGCAGCGCAAAGCGTCGCGCTCGGCAACAGCCGGGGCATGCGACGGACATGACTCAAAACCGCGCGTCGCGGCATCGTTCCCCGGATCCGGCCAGACCCGACGCCCAGGATGGCACACGTGCCCCGATGTCGACTCGGCTCGACCAGGAAGGCGCCCGGACTTCTTCTCGGGTCGCGAACTCGTCGCGGAATGGATAAGCCAACCTCCTCAGCCGCAGCCTGCTGTCTTCTTGTATGCCACACACAGGTCGAGAAGTCCCTTCGTCGACTTCCCGTAGAGCAGCAGGTTCGCTAGGACCGGCGCTGGGGCTCCAAACCGGCGCCGGTCCGCTTTGAAGCGCCGCGAGCGCAAGCACGTCTACGACCGCGTCGCGGGCATGCTCGCGGTCTGCTCGGATCGACCGCGCGAACGGTCCCTGGCCCTGGCCCGAGTCCGCGGCTGATGCAAGGCCCGATGCGGGCTCACTTGCGCAGCCTGCGCCAACCAACATCCGTCGACTCGGGTGCGGGTCTGTGCCCGCCGTCGTCCGCCGCGAACCGCATTCTTTCGACCACCGAGCTGCGTAGGTGACGTCAGGAGAGCCTCTTTTCGGGATGCCCCGTTCCCTTCGTGATCAACTGAAACAAGCTGCTGTTGACATACATCCCCCATGCGCCGGAACAACCGTCATAGCATTCGATGGCAGGCACCAGGCCGACGTGGGTGAAGCGGAGTTCGGTCTTGTCGCCTTTCCTGGTGATCTCGAACACGATGTCGGTGCCGTTCCACTCGGACTTGTCCTTGACGAAGTCGAGGCGCGACTGCGTGACATGCCAGACGACCTTCTGGCCCGGCAGCATTTCGGTGATCTCCTGGGTGCTGCAGTGAAGGTCCCTGTGGTGGAACTTGAACTCCGAGCCAAGCCTGTCGGTGTCGCCCTCGATCTCCTCCGACCACCACCCGCGGACGTTGTTGACGGCGGCAAAGACCTCTTCGGGAGATTCGTCCACCACGAGCGACGTAGTGAAGTCCCGCCTGCTCATTTGACGCGCCTTCTCGACGACCTTCTCCAGTGGGTTTGGCTGACCCTTGCCCGTCGTGATCAGGCTCCGCAGGCTCCTGCCGACGTACGAGCCCCACGCCTCCGAGCACACGCCATAGCATTCGTACTCCGGCACGAGCCCCACCTGCGTGAAGCGGACCTCTGTCTTGCCATCCTTCTTCGCGATCTCGAACACGATGTCGTTGCCGGTCCACTCGGTCTTGTCTTTGACGAAGTTGAAGTGGTTGTCCAGCACGTGCCACACCACTTTCTTGCCGGGCACGAACTCGGTGATCTGGAACGCCGTACGGTGTACGTCCTTGAAGCGGTACTTGAATTCGGCGCCCGGCTTGTCGGTGTCGCCGTCGATCTGCTGTGACCACCATCCACGAACGTTGTTGATGGCAGCGAACACTTCCTCAGGGGTTTGGTCCACAGAGAAGGTCGTGGTGAAGTTCTTGTCGTTCATCGGTGTCTCCAGGTTTGGGTTTCAGAATCTGCCAGATCCGGTCGTCGACTCTTCGAGGATCGGTTGGCGGGCACAGGGCCGGCCTTGCTGTGGCAGCCAGAGACCGCCGGCAGCGCAGGCAAAGACGAGCACACGAAGAGAAGTGCGGTGTTCATGGATCATGCCTTGACGGGCTCGCGTGCTGCGATCCCCGCGAACTGGCGCTCGAGCGCTTTGAGCGCACCGTTGCGCCAAGCCTCCGCCAGGGACGCGGACATGGGATCCGGAAAGATGTCCTCCTCCCCTTTCTCCACTCCGTCGAAGATGGCTTTCGCAACGGACTCCGGAGAGGCCTTCGGTGCGTCGAAGCCGCGGGACATGTCCGTGTCCACGGGGCCGGGCATGACGACGTGCACCTTCACCCCCTCTCTTGCCAAGAGAGCTCGCAGCGATTGGGACAGCGAGAACGCTGCCGCCTTCGAGATCGAATAGGCCGGGATGATCGGCAGCGGAGCAAGGGCCGACACCGACAGGACGTTGACGATGGCTCCACGAGACCGGGTCAGCAACGGCAGGAAGGCGCGAGTCACGGCGTGAGTGCCGAAGAGATTGACGGCGAGGTGCCGTTCGATCGCGGCACGACCGCTGAGGTCGTCGAATGCTGCCAAGCCGGCGTTGTTGACGAGAACGTCGAGGGACTCGACTCCTGCGACCGCTCCCCGGATCTGTGCACTGCTGGTCACGTCGAGGGTCACGGGCGTGACCCGCCGGTCGGCGTGGGTCAAGGACTGGCGCGTGCCGGCGTAGACGCGCTTCGCGCCTCTCCTCAGGGCTTCTTCGACCAGCGCCTTCCCGATACCGCGATTGGCCCCAGTCACGAAAACTGATCTGTCTGCGAGATTCATGTTGTCTCCTTGCCAAGCTCCTTGGGTCTGGTCTCTGTCGAGTGTGTTCACCCCTTTGGTGTCCGACGGGCCGCGCCTTCGACAGCAATCCCTGAAGTTTCTGCTCCCCCCAGGCTGCGCCGGCAAGCCGGGGTCAGCAGTCGAAGGATCCGTGGCTACCCGCGCCGCGCGATCAGGAACTGCCGCACCGCCGGGTCTTCGGCCAGACCGATTGCGCAATCGAATGCCTCGGGTGCACGCGCGTCCCCGATGCGATGCAACAGGTGCGCCCTCGCCGCCCAGTAGGGTTGGTAGGCGGAGACCGCCGCGGGGTCGATCTGGTCGAGCAGTTCGACCCCGGCCGCGGGACCCTGCACTTCCGCAACCGCCACAGCGCGACCGACGAGTGCGCCGAGTGCCGGCGCGATCCGGATGAGCTCGCCATAGAACGTCGCGATCGCCTGCCAGTCCGTATTCCCGGTGGACGCGCGTTCGGCGTGCACGGACTGGATCGCGGCCTCGAGCTGGAACCTGCCGGATCGGCCGGCGCGCGCGGCGGCGTGCAGCTGCGCTTCGGCCTCGGTGACCATCTCGCGCGACCACAGCTTCGGGTCCTGCTCCGAGAGCGGCACGTAGCGTCCGTCGGCCGTTCGCCGCGCGGGGCGCCGAGCCTCGCAGTGCAGGACCAGCGCCAGCAGGCCACGCACTTCGGGCTCGCCGGGCAGCAGGTCGGCCAGCATGCGCGCGAGGCAGATCGCTTCGTCGGCGAGCCCGCGGCCGCGCGGATCCACACCGGCCGCCGCCTCCCAGCCGCTGCCGTAGACCGCGTAGATCGCGTCGAGCACGGCATCGAGGCGTTCCGGGATCTGGTGCGGCTCGGGCACCTCGAACGAGATCGCGGCGTCCCGGATCTTCGCCTTCGCCCGCACGAGCCGCTGGCCCATCGCCGTCGGCGAGACGAGGAAGGCACGGGCGATTGCTGCCGCGTCGAGGCCGAGCACGGCCTGCAGGAGCAGCGGCGTGCGAACCGCGACATCGATCGCCGGGTGCGCACACGTGAACATCAGGCGCAGGCGCTCGTCAGGGAAGTCGTTACCGACCGCCACCCTCTCGGCGCGTTCGACGAGCAGTTCCAGGGCGTGCGCATGCACGGCTTCGCTGCGCCGTTCGTGGCGGTGTTTCGCGCCGAGCCGATTGCGAGCGGCGGTGAGCAGCCACGCCTCGGGCTTGTCGGGCAAGCCGTCGCGCGGCCACGTCGCGAGTGCCGCCGCGAACGCATCGCCCAGTGCATCCTCGGCCGCGGCGACGTCGCGCAAACGCGACGCGAGGTAGGCAACGAGGCGACCGTACGAGTCGCGTGCAACCGCCTCGACGGTTCGCCGGACCTCGTCCATCAGGTAACGACCATCTCGCGGATCTCTGGCGCGATCGGGCGGACTTCGACGGCTCCCGTTGCTGCCGCCGGGCAGCGCGCGGCGCATTCGAGGGCGGCGTCGAGCGACGGTAGTTCGAGCACCATGTAGCCGCCCAGTTGCTCCTTGGTGTCCGCGTACGGGCCGTCCTGCACGTGGCGGCGGCCACCCTTCAGGCGAACGGTCGTCGCACTGGCGGTCGGCAACAGCGCGTCGCCTCCGACGTACGCGCCGGCGTCCACCAGCGACCGGTGGTAGGCGCGCCACGCGGCGATGTAGGGCTGCAACCTGTCGCCGGTACGGGAATCGAAATCGTTGGGGGACTCGTAGATCAGGAGCATGTACTTCACGACGTCACCTTGTCCGCGCGCCGGTCTAGCTGCACGCGCGCAGAGTAGATGTACCGCGGGCGGCGATTTCGACAGGAACTCGGGGTCGGCTTGCAGGACTTCTCGAGCCCACGTCGCGGCCGGGGCAAGCCCGGGGCGTGCCAGGTGCGAGGGTCGGCGGAGGTGCCGGTGCTCGCGGCGGTCTCCCCCTCCCGGTGACGGCGTATTCGCAGCCCGGCGCACAGTTGGATCCGACGGCGCCGATGCCGCGATGGGGCTGGGGCGTGCCGGGCGGTCCGTACACCCGAAGTAGCCGCGCGAAAAAAACTGGCCCACGGCTTGACGAACGGCCTATGGTTGTATATAGCACTAAGCATGCGAGCCGAACTTCCGTCCGCCGCTCAAGTCTTCCGGGCGATCCCGTGCTTCCTCGGCCGGCTGCTCGTCGCGGCCCGGGCCATGACCCGGCTCTACAACGACGAGATGCGCGCGGTCTCGCTCGAGATCACGCAGTTCTCGATCCTGCAGCTGCTCCAGCAGCTCGGCCCGATGACGCAGAACCAGCTCGGCGAGCGGCTGGCCGCCAGCAAGACCACCGTGAGCCGCAACGTCGGCCTGCTCGAGAAGCACGGCTGGGTGTCCGTCGAGGTAGGCGAGGATCGTCGCGCGAAGGTGTTGTCGCTCAGCAGCCGGGGCCGGCTGCTGCTCGAGAAGGCCGAGCCGCTCTGGGAGCGCGCGCAGGCGCGCTTCCGCGCGGAGATCTCCGGGGCGCAACTCCGCGCGCTCCAGGACCTGCTGCCGACCGTCGCCGAGGCGGCGCTGCGGGCATGACGCGTTCTCCACGACCACATAGTTGTATCTAGCACCATAACCACGAGCCGGAACATGATCTTCGTCGCGCTGCGGATGCTGACCTTCGACACCGCCAAGTACCTGGGACTGATCTTCACAATCGCGTTCTCGACGTTCCTGATCTCGCAACAGGCCTCGGTCTTCGCGAGCCTGATGACGCGGACGACCAGCCAGATCCGCGATGCGGTCGACGCTCGCGTCTGGGTCGCCCATCAAGAACACCGCTACATCGACGAGATCCGGCCGCTGCCGGAGAGCGCCCTCACCGAGGTCCGCGGCGTCGACGGCGTGCAATGGGCGGTGCGGGTCTACCGCGGCCTGTCGCGCGTCAAGGCCTCGGACGGAACGTTCCGCTCGGCGATCACGATGGGCGTCGACGACGCGACGCTGGTCGGATTGCCGCGCAAGATGGTGCTCGGCGATCTCGAATCGCTGCGCGAACCCGACGCGGTGTTCCTCGATCGATTCGGCTACAGCTACTTCTTCCCGGGCCAGCCGTTCCGGCTCGGCGGCATCCTCGAGATGAACGACCGGCGGGCGCGCATCGCCGGCATCACGGATGCGTCGGCCCCGTTCGTCACGTTCCCCGTCGTCTACACGCGCTACTCGTGCGCGCTCACGTTCGCGGGCCAGGAGCGCAACACGCTGTCGATGGTGCTCGCCGAGCCGGAGCCCGGGCTCGAACCGCGCGACCTCGCGCGCCGGATCCACCAGACGACCGGCTTGACCGCGATGGCCGCCGACGACTTCGGCTGGCAGACCATCTGGTTCTACATCAAGAACACCGGCATCCCGGTCAACTTCGGCGTGATCATCCTGGTCGGCCTCCTGGTCGGCGTCGTCGTCGCCGCGCAGACGCTCTACTTGTTCACGCTCGACAACCTCAAGCAGTACGGAGCGCTCAAGGCGATCGGCGTCACCAACCGGGTGATCACGGGGATGGTGCTGCTGCAGTCGGCGGTCGTCGGCGCGATCGGCTACGGCTTCGGCGCGGCGATGTGCGCGTCGTTCTTCTACTTCACGCGCAACGTGCCGCACCTGCGCGGCTTCATCACCCGGTTCGAGATCCTCGGCGGCACGGCGGTGCTGATGGCCCTGATCGTCGTGGGCGCCAGCCTGCTCAGCATCCGGCGCGTCGTCACGCTCGAACCCGCCGCCGTCTTCCGCGGCTAGCCATGGGAACCACTGCCATGACCACCTCCAGCTCCATCGCCATCTCCTGCGACAACGTCACCAAGCAGTTCGGCAACACGAACTCCGGCACGCTCGCGCTCCGCGGCGCCGACCTCGACGTGCCCTTCGGCGGCATCACGATGCTCGTCGGGCCCAGCGGGTGCGGCAAGACCACGCTGCTGTCGATCCTCGCCGGGCTCCTCGAGCCGACGTCCGGCAACCTCAGCGTGCTGGGCCAGTCGCCGAACGCACTCGACCGCGCGGAACAGGTGCTCTTCCGGCGCCGCAACATGGGGTTCATCTTCCAGCAGTACAACCTGCTGCCGTCGCTGACCGCGGCGGAGAACGCGGCGGTGCCGCTGCTCGCCGCCGGCGTTGCCCGCAAGCAGGCCGTGGCGCGCGCGGCCGATGTCCTCGATCGCCTCGGCATGGCGCCAAAGCGCGCCTCGTTCCCGGCCCAGCTGTCGGGCGGCCAGCAGCAGCGGGTCGCGATCGCCCGAGCCCTGGTCCACGAGCCGCGCATCGTGCTCTGCGACGAACCCACGGCGGCGCTCGACGCCAAGAGCGGCCACGCCGTCATGGAGATGATGGCCGCCGTCGCGGTCGATCCGCAGCGCGCCGTGGTGCTCGTCACTCACGACAACCGCATCTTCGACTTCGCCGACCGGATCGTCCACATGGAGGACGGGCAGATCAGGCAGGTCGACGAGTCGCGAGACGCCCCTTCCCCATCCCCGCGAGTGCCCCAGGTCCAGTGATCCACCACCAGGAGTGAACATGTTCCACGCATCGACCTTGAACAGCATCGTCATCCCCGGGCTCGCCGTGCTCGCGCTCGGCTACGCCGCCTTCGCGACCGACGTGATGCGCCCGCGAGCGGAGAGGCTCGCGCCGCTGGCCGAGCCGCCGGCACGGCCGTTCTCGCACGCGGTCGCCGCCGTCGGCCTTGTCGAGCCGGACAGCGAACTCATCCGCGTCGGCCCGCGCGTTCCAGGCTGGGTCGAACGGGTTCACGTCCGCGCTGGCGAAAGCGTGACTGCGAACCAGGCCCTGTTCACTCTCGATGGCGTCGGCCTGCGCGCGGAACTGAGCCTGCGGCAGGAAGGCGTGGCGCTCGCCGAGGCCAGGCTCGAACGCCTGCGCGCCATGCCCAGGGCCGAGGACGTGACGATCGCGGGTGCGCGCGTCGCCGAGTCCAAGTCGCGGCTCGCCGACGCCACCGACGACCTGCGCTTCCTCGACAACGTCACCGACAAGCGCGCCATCCGCGAGGAGGAGCTGAGCCATCGTCGCGATGCCGTGGCGACCGCGGAGGCGGCGCTCGCCCACGAACAGGCACAGCTCGACAAGGTCCTCGCCGGGGCATGGAAGGAAGACCTCGCCGTCGCAGAACGCGAAGTCGCCCAAGCCAAGGCCAACGTCGCACGCACCGCGGCCGACATCGAGCAGCTGACCGTGCGGGCGCCGATCGCCGGAGTGATCCTGAAGCTCGACGCTCGCGCGGGCCAGTACGCCGCCGTCGGCGAACTGGCGGAGCCGCTGCTCGTGATGGGCAGCGCGCCGCCCTGGTGCGTGCGCGTGGACATCAACGAGGAGGACGCGCGCAAGGTGTCGCCCGCGTCGAAGGCGATCGCCATGCCGCGCGGTGATGCAGCGACCAGGATCGAGA
>Ga0075418_10005002_pt1 | contig 15039 bp, 14 predicted proteins | sample SoiMetdeltSBSDD2_FD_81776 | JGI IMG/M metagenome (GOLD analysis project Ga0075418, IMG submission 81776) | Bulk soil microbial communities from a Populus tree surrounding site in Tennessee, USA - Soil MetaG P. deltoides SBSDD2 | ecosystem: Environmental > Terrestrial > Soil > Tree plantation...
CGATCAGCGTCAATTGTGGATTCCGCAAAATCTCACTGCGAACAAGTGGGACCGCAGTCCCTTCCCTGCCGAGGCCACGTTGTCGCGCTTCGAGAATCGCGGCCAGACCTTCCACACACTCATCCTCCGCAACGTCAACGATCGCCTCGAAGCGGAGCGCCAGATCGATGCGCTCAGCGCCCAGGCGGAATATCTGCGCGAGGAAATCAAGGCGCTGCACAATTTCGACGAAATTCTGGGACAAAGCCGTGCACTCCGGCACGTGCTCGAAGACGTCCAGCAGGTTGCGCCGACCGACGCCGTCGTCTTGCTCCAGGGCGAGACCGGCACCGGCAAGGAATTGTTCGCGCGCGCCATTCATGCCGCGAGTCGCCGTCGCGACAAACCGATGGTAACGGTGAATTGTGCGGCTATTCCCACTACGCTGATGGAAAGCGAGTTCTTCGGGCACGAGAAAGGCGCCTTCACCGGCGCAACCGGCAAGCGCGAGGGTCGCTTCGCTCTCGCGGAGGGCGGCACACTGTTTCTCGACGAGGTCGGTGAATTGCCGCTCGACCTCCAGAGCAAGCTGTTGCGCGTCTTGCAAGAAGGCACCTTCGAGTCCGTTGGCGGTTCGCTCACGCGCAAGGCGGACGTGCGCATCGTCGCCGCCACCAATCGCGATTTGCAGCAGGAGGTCAAGGCCGGTCGTTTTCGCGAAGACCTCTATTATCGTCTGAACGTGTTCCCGATAAAACTGCCGCCCCTGCGCGAACGCATCGAAGACATCGCGATTCTCGCCGAAGCATTTGCAAGGCGCTTTGCGCGGCGCATGGGCTGCAAGTTCTCGGCGCTTACGCCCGACTGCGTTCGGCGGCTCCAGGCCTGCCCATGGCCCGGCAATGTGCGCGAACTGGAGAACGTCATCGAACGTGCCGTGATCACCGCCCAGGGCGGAAGGTTGAATCTGGATCGCGCGCTCCCTGAGTCTGAGCCGCAACCTGCCCGAACCATCGCTCGCGCTCGTTCCGCCGAACCGCAGGTCCACACGGTGCGGGAAATGGAAGAACTCGAGCGCGAGAATATTCGCCGCGCCCTCGAATCGGTTGCCTGGCGCGTGGCGGGCGAGAACGGCGCAGCGAGTCTCCTGGGCATGAAACCCTCCACGCTCAATTCCCGCATGAAGGCCCTGGGGCTGAATCGGCCCTGATTGACCACTCGCGAGGTTTTGAGATTTCGCCACCACTGCTTGCGAAATCTCGCAAAACACGAAATCTCGCAAACGCCTCGCGCCCGCCGCTTCTTCGTAACTCCTTGCGACTGTGGCTCGTAGAGATCACAGGCCGCGTTGGCACGCGGCTCGCATATGCCTTCACCAGTCTGAACGAACGGGCAAAGCCATAAACGACGAAAGCGATTTGTTATGCCGAAATACGTCATCGAACGAAACATCCCGAACGCCGGGAAACTGAGCCACAAAGAGCTCAACGCCACTGCCGCGAAGTCCTGCCGCGTGCTGGACAGTCTGGGTCCGCGTATTCAGTGGATACAGAGTTACGTCACCGACGACAAGGTCTTCTGCATTTATATTGCGCCAGGTCCCGAACTGATTCGTGAACACGCGCTGCGCGGCGGCTTTCCGGCGGACGCCATTCGCGAAGTCAAAACCATCATTGATCCAACGACTGCTGAATGAGACAACTTAACTAAAACCCCAACACATAGAACCCTAATGACCACAGCAAAACTCAATACCCTGCTCCCGCTCCTCCGCGCCGTGCTGGCCAGTGTTGCCGCAGTCGCGGCGCTCGGCGCCAATGACGTGCGCGCCGACGAAACCTGCTCCTCGCCCTACCTCGCCCGCATCGAAGGCCAGGAGGAATTCGTCTACGTCTGGACGCTCGGCGTCGAAGGACTCGGCGACGGCGCGGACAAACTCGTCACCATCGACGTGAAGCCCGGCTCGCCCACCTACGGCAAAGTCATCCACACGCATTCGCTCGACGGACGCCACGAGGCGCATCATGGCGGCTTCACCGATGACCGCCGCCAACTCTGGTTGTCCGGCCTCGAAACCAGCAAAATTTTCATCTTCGACGTGTACACAAATCCCGCGAAACCCCGCTACGTGAAGACCATTGATAACTTCGAGAAAATCACCGGCGGCGCGGTTGGTCCGCACGGCGTTTACGCATTGCCCGGGCGCGTGTTGACCCCGTGCCTCTCGAACAGCAAGGACCACGGCGGGCGCACCGCGCTCGTCGAGTTCAGCAACGACGGCGATTACATCGCCACGCACTGGCTGCCCACGAAGGACACGCCCGGCATCGCCGGCGCGGAGTTTGCCGATGGTTACGGTTACGACGCGCGCGTGTTGCCGCGCAAAAACGTACTGCTGACCACCTCATTTACCGGCTGGAAGAACTACACGCGCGCCTTCGGTGACCTGGCGAAGGACGCCGAGGCGATGAAGCAGTTTGGTAATTCCATGGCGCTCTGGAACTTTCACACTCGCCAGCCGAAAAAGGTGTTTCGCGTCCCCGGCGCGCCTCTGGAAATTCGCTGGGCCTGGGGTGAAAAGCACAATTACGCTTTCACTGCCACCGCGCTCGGGTCGAAGCTCTGGCTCTGTTACGAGGACGACAACGGTGAATGGCAGGCGAAGGAAGTCGCGCACGTCGGCCCGGAAGGCGGCGTGTTGCCCGTGGACATCAGCCTCAGCGCCGATGACAAAACGCTCTTCGTCGATTGTTTCGGTGACGGCAAAGTGCGCGTGTTCGACGTGTCGAACCCCCACAAACCGCGCGAGATTTACGAAAAAACCATTGGCCGCCAGGTCAATATGGTCTCGCAGAGCTGGGACGGAAAACGGCTCTACTTCTCCAGTTCCCTCCTCGCGCGCTGGGACAAATCCGGCGACGACAACGACCAATTCGTGCGCGCCTACCACTGGGACGGCAAGCAACTGAAGCCGGCGTTTGACCTCGACTTCAACGCCCTCAAACTCGGCCGCCCGCATCACATGCTCTTCGGCGCGACGAAAATCGGGAGCTGAACGCATTTTGAAAGGCCGGAACCAAAATCCTAACATGAACTTGAACCAGGTTTTCTTCCTGACCATCCTGGCCACGCTTGCGCTCGCCGCATCTGTGCTCGCCACCGACCTGCCGCGCACCGCCGAGCACGATTACGATGCACCCAGGCCGGGCAGCTACAAACTGCCCATCGTGAAGCCGGCCGCCGACGGCGAGGTGCTGGACTCCGAAGGCCAACCGCTGCGCTTGCGCGAACTCACGCGCGATCGTGTCACGGTGATGAGCTTCATCTACACCCGGTGCGCCGCGGCCAACGCCTGCCCGATGGCCACCGGTGTCTTGATGGACCTCCACCGTCTCACCGCGGAAGACGGCGCGCTCGCTTCGAAGCTGCGCCTGGTCAGCATGAGCTTCGATCCGCTCAACGATACACCCGAGCGCATGGCCGCTTACTCCGCCATGGGGGACAGCCGCAAGTCCGCCGGGGAATGGCGCTTCATCACGACGGCGTCGCCCGAAAAATTAAAGCCCATCCTCGATGCTTACGGCCAGGCCGTGGACCGAAAGAAAAATCCGCGCGACCCGACCGGCCCGCTCAACCACACCCTGCGCGTGTTCCTGATCGACCGCAAAGGCAACATCCGAAACATCTACAGCTCCGGCACGCTCGACCTGCGCCTCGTCCTCGCCGACGTGAGGACACTGCTCGCTGAACAACCGAACTAAACCCTCAGTACGTTGCCAACTAATGAACCGTGGCGGCCTCGACGCGGTCCCACTTCGGCAGCTTTTGTTTCAGCGTCAAGACTGATGCGAATAGATCGCCGAACTTCGCGACGCGGCGCAGCACGGTCTCAGCGTCAAAAGCCAGCGTGTCGGGCTTGCCCGTCTTGAAGGCTTTATGCAGTTCCGCCCAGCTCACGGGCGTCGAGACCGTTGGCCGTTCCTTGGCCCGTAGCGAGTAGACGCACACGGTGGTCTTGTGGTCGTCGTTCTGGCTCCAATCAATGAGCACCTTTCCTTTGCGCAGCGATTTCTTCATGTCGTAAACCACTTCTCGCGGATGCTCGCGCGTGAGGCGCTCCGCCAGCGAGCGCGCGAGCTTCTTGGTCTCGTCAAAGGTCACGCGTGGAACGTTCAGCGGCACATACAACTGAAGTCCTTTGGAGCCGGTGGTCTTGACAAAACTTTCCAGGCCCATGTTGTCGAAAATCTCCTTTAGCCAAAACGCCACTTGCGCGCAGTTGATGATGGTCGCCGGCGGGCCGGGATCGAGATCGAACACCAGCATGGTTGGTCGCTGTGGATTTTGCTTCTTGGACAGAAACGTGTGCAGTTCAAGGTCTGCAAGATTGGCGGCCCAAACCAGCGAAGGCAGGTCGTTCGCCAGACAAAAATTGATGTGTTCGTTGTTCCCCTCGCTCCAAATGGGCGCCGTCTTGAACCAGCTCGGTCTAAATGTCGGGCACCGCTTCTCATAAAAGAACATCCCTTCAACGCCGTTCGGGTAGCGCTTGAGCGTAAGAGGCCGGTCCTTCAAATGCGGCAACAGCACGGGCGCGATCCGGATATAGTAATTGATCACGTCTCCCTTGGTGAACCCGACCTTAGGATAAAAAACCTTGTCGAGATTCGACACCGGCAACCTTTTGCCGTCCACCAATAACTCCGTCTCCTTCCTCATCGGTTTTCAATTTACCAGATTATCCATAACGCGCACGTGGGGCATTGCTACCCGCTCTCGACGCGCCGCGCCTCTCCGCCTATTCTCCGCCCAGATGCGCACCGTTACCGTTCCGGTAGGCGAGCGGAGTTACTCGATTTTGATCGGCCCACAACTGCTTCCACAGCTCGGGCCGGAATGCCAAAAGCTGAATCTGGGGCAACGCTGCGCACTCATTACCGACAGCCACGTCGCTGGGCAGTATGCGAAGAAAACCCTGCGCTCTCTCAGTTCGGCCGGCTTTGAACCGCTCCTGGTAAAAATTCCCGCCGGCGAACGAGCCAAACGCATGCAAGTTGTCGAGCGCTGTTACGAGCAACTCGCAAAGCATCGCCTCGAGCGGAAGTCTTTCATCGTTGCGCTCGGCGGAGGCGTGGTCGGCGATCTCGCTGGCTTCGTCGCTGCAACGTATCTGCGGGGCATCGATTTCGTGCAAGTGCCGACCACTCTTCTCGCCCAGGTGGATTCCTCGGTGGGCGGGAAGGTGGGCGTCAATCTCGTCGCCGGCAAAAATCTCGTCGGCGCGTTTCATCAACCACGACTGGTCGTGTGCGATGTCGAGACTTTGGACACTCTACCGGGCCGCGAACTGCGCGCCGGTCTCGCCGAAGTCATCAAATACGGAATCATTTACGACCGGACGCTATTTGAACGCCTGGAGAAGGAGATCGCCCTCGTGCTCAAACTCGACCGCGCAACTACGTCCGAAATCGTTGCCCGGTGCTGCGAGATCAAAGCGGACGTGGTCTCGAAAGACGAACGCGAATCTGGATTGCGCGCCATCCTTAACTTCGGCCACACGGTCGGCCACGCGTTGGAAGCCATTTCCGGCTACGGCAAATACCTGCACGGCGAGGCCATCGCCATCGGGCAGGTCGCCGCCACCCGGCTGTCCAATAGTTTCACAGGCCTGGACCCCCGCGAAGCCATACGGATCGAGGACACGTTCACCCGCGCCGGTTTGCCCACGCACGTCCGCCTGAAAAAGCCCGACCTCGACCGGCTGGCACGCGCTATGCAGCTCGATAAGAAAGTCAGCGGCGGCGACGTGCGCTTTGTCCTTGCGAGACGCATCGGCGAAGTGGTCTGGGGCCAAAAGGTGCCCCTGGCGGACGTCATGAAAGCAATCCATGGCCGCGGTAAGTGAAATCATCGTTCGCGAGTTCTTCGAACTCAACGGCTTCTTCGTCCGTCAGCAACGGAAGTACATCGCTGCCGGTCGTCGCGACGATGACGAGATCGACTTCCTGATCTGGAACTCGCGTTACCAGCCGGACCCGCAGCCGCTGCCGTTTGCGCTATCGCCGCAGGATCTGGGCGCGATTGCACGCGCTGTGGTGGTGGTCAAGGGCTGGCACACCGAAACATTCAGCCCCGGCGTCCTTGCTAATGCGCCGGAAATTTTTCGCTTTGTCGACCCGCCCGTGTTTCAACACGCCGCGCGCGCCTTTCGTGAAGATGGCCCGCTGATCAAGATTCTCGTCGTGCCGGCGCTTCCTCAAAACGAATCGGCCCGCGCCGCCAGCGTCGACCTGCTGCGCGTCAAAGGCGTCGACGCCGTCATTCCCTTTCGCACCATGCTGACCGATCTGATCGGGCAGACCGAAGTGAATCGTAACTACCAAAAATCCGATCTGCTCCAGATGATCCGCATTCTGAAGAACTACGATTTTTTCCGGGAGCCGCAGCTTGAGTTGTTCAAGGCAAAGCGCCGCAGAAAGAAGTCCCGCGCATAACAAAGCCCGGACCGCATCGCGATCCGGGCCTGCTCAGTTTCCCTAACTCGACCCCTTATTTCACTTCCTTCTCCAGATCCGTGAGCCGTTGCTCCTGGGCTCGCAATTCCGCGCGCAACCGGTCGATCTCTCGGCGGATCTCGTCGCGGCGCTGTTCGGTCTCTGCTCGCGCCAGGGCCGTCTCATGTTCGCGCTGCTGCCGTCGAAGCTCTTCCAGGCGCAACTCGGCTTCACGGCGTGCATCGATGCTCGGGCGCGGTTCCGGCACGACGATCGTTGTGCTCTCGCGCGGCTCGGGAATCACCACGGTGGTGCGTTCACCCGGCGCGGGGATCACGGTCGTGCTGTTTGTGCTGTCCCGGTAAATTTGCGTGGCACTCCCCGTCGCGCCCACCGCTTCACGCGTCACGTTTGCCGCGACCGCACGCAGAATTTCGTTCTCCCAATTCTTCATCCATAACACCGGCGGTCCGGCCTGGCGGCTTGCCACCTCGACTTGTGTCCGCGTCGGGCCCAGGCTCTTCACCCAAACGCCGACGTTTTCGCCGAACGTCTCGACCTGCACGCCGCGCCGTGCAGAAATATAACCCCGTTCGCGGTCGGCCTTCAGCACCTGCAACTCACCCTGTTGTGTCGCGTCTACGGCCGCGCGCCACACCGTGTCATACGGGTAATCAAAGACCTGTGTGGTCCCCTTGCCCTCCAAACTGGAAACCGATTTCGGTGACGAACAGCCCACCACAAACAGGGCCACCGCCAAACTTGCTACCATGATAGATTTCATGCGTTCACCTCATTGTTTATTAAAGGCTGGATACCACCCCCCCAGCGCTCCCGAACTTTGCCCCACGCGATCACTTTGCGCGACTGGGGCATATCCCGTACTGACTGTCAGCACAGTTACGGTGTCGACCGCTGGTGGCGGATGAGGTCGAGGAATTCCGAACGCGTGCGGGCATCTTCGCGGAAGGAACCCAGCATCGCCGAAGTGATCGCATACGAATTCTGCTTTTGCACCCCGCGCATCATCATGCACAAATGCTGTGCCTCCACCACGACGCCTACCCCTTCGGGCTTGATCAACTCCATCAGCGTCGAAGCGATCTCCTGCGTCATTCGCTCCTGGATTTGCAGCCGCCGCGCATATACATCAATCAGACGCGGAATCTTCGACAGCCCGACGACTTTCTTTGTAGGAAGATACGCGACATGACATTTCCCGAAGAACGGCAGCATGTGATGCTCGCAGAGGCTGTAAAAATCGATGTCCTTCACGATCACCATTTCGTCCGAGGTCGATTCGAACAGCGCATCGTTCAGGACTTCTTTGGGATCTTCTTTGTACCCGCCGGTGAGAAACTTGAACGCTTCCGCGACACGCGAGGGCGTGCGGCGCAGCCCTTCACGTTTGGGGTCCTCGCCGATCAGCTCGATCTGCCGCCGTATCAATTCCTGCAATTCGTCCATCCGCAAAAAATCGCACAATACCGGAGGATTGCGACCTGTAAAGCCTGTCTTCCGGCGGAAAGGACGCAAAAATGAAACCGCGTGAACGCCGCTACAAGTGTGCGAGTTTTTGGGCGGCTTCTTCCCATTCAGTGGTTAGGGCGGCCAGGCGCTCATGGACGTGGATCAATTCACGATTGATCTCGACGACGCGCAAATTGTTTTCGTAGGTTTTCGGGTCTTCGAGCTCGGTGGTCAGGTCCTTCTGCTGCTGCTCAAATTCGTGGATTTCTGTTTCGAGGCGATTCGTGAGGTCCCGCTGGGCCTTGCGGTTGCGCGCTTTCTCTTGCCGCTGCTCGGCTTCGAGTCGCCTTTGTTCGCGTCGATCGTTTGCACGAGGTTCGCTTGTCGAGGATTCGCGGCCGACTGAGGAACTCTCGCGAGCCGCTTCGGCTGCGCTTTTTTCCAGATAGTAATCGTAACCGGTTGGGTAATGAGTCAGGCGCCCGTTTTTCACGTGCACGGCGTGGTTGGCGATACTGCGGATGAAGTGGACGTCGTGACTGATAAAAATCAGAGTGCCCTGGAACTGATCGAGAGCGGCGATCAGAGCCGAGATGCTGGCGATGTCGAGGTGTGTGGTGGGCTCGTCCATCAGCAACAGGTTTGGGGGATCGAGCAGGAGTTTGACGAGGGCGAGACGGCTCTTCTCTCCGCCGCTGAGCACGGCGACTTTCTTGAAGACGTCATCGCCCGAGAACAGGAAGCAGCCGAGGACCGTGCGCACAAATTGCTCGGTAATGCGCTGCGGCGTGTCAAGGGCCTCTTCCAACACGGTGCGGTCCGCGTGCAGCATGTCGACGCGATACTGCGCATAATAGCCGGACTTCACGTTGTGCCCGAGGATGCGCTCGCCGCGCTGCACGGGCAGGATACCGGCGAGCAATTTGAGAAGCGTCGACTTGCCGGCGCCGTTGGGCCCTACGAGAACGATGCGTTGGCCACGCTCAGCGTGAAATTCCATTCCTGAGTAGACGACATTATCGCCATAGGCGTGATGGACGTCGCGCAACGTGATCACGCGATGTCCACTGCGTCGCGGTTGCGGAAATGTGAAGTCGATTTCGCGCGTGGAATCGTCAGGCATTTCGATCTTCTCCATGCGATCGATCTGCTTGAGTTTGCTTTGGGCCTGCGAGGCTTTGGTATTTTTGGCGCGAAAGCGCTCGACGAACCGCATGAGATGGGCGATTTCGCGCTGCTGGTTTTTGTAGGCGGCAGCGAGTTGTTCGTACTGAGCTTCGCGCTGTTCGAGATATTCGTCGTAGTTGCCCCGGTAGCGGATGAGTTTGGATTGGCGGATCTCGACGATACTGCCAACGAGTTGGTTCAGGAATTCGCGGTCGTGCGAAATGAGGAGGATCGCGCCAGGATAATTTCGCAGGTAATTCTGGAGCCAGAGGAGCGCTTCGAGATCGAGATGGTTTGTGGGTTCGTCGAGCATGAGCAGGTCGGGCTCCTGCACGAGCAGGCGCGCGAGGTGCGCGCGCATGACCCAGCCTCCGCTGAGTTCGGAGGCGGGGCGATCGAAGTCGCTTTGGCGGAAGCTCAATCCCTGGAGAATTTTCTTCGCGCGCGCTTCGAGTTGGAAGTGCTCCGGCGTGGCATGATGGTCGTCATGGGCGAGGCCCGTGGCGATTTCGAGGACCGTCTCTGCACCGACGGGCTGGCTTTCCTGCGGCAGGTGACCGAACCGCACGCCGCGCTCAACATCGACGGTGCCCGAGTCCGGCTCTTGTTCGCGGAGGATTATCCGAAAGAGCGTGGACTTACCCGCGCCATTCGGCCCGACCAAGCCGACGCGCTCGCCCCGATTGATCTGGAGCGATGCGTCGTCGAACAGAACACGTCCGCCGTAGGATTTGGAAATGCCGCCGATGGAGAGCACGCAAGAGTATGTTGTCGCGACGCACGCGGGGCTTCAAGCAATTTGCCCGCGACTATGGAGTTTCGGCCCGGTAAAAGAGGTTGCCCGAGGAAATGGGAAAGGTGAGGCGGACGGGGCCGTTGCTGGGTTGGGTGAAGGACTGAACAAGGCTGTAGGGGCCGGTTAGAATAGGGCTGCTCATGACACGATAGATCGTGCCCGTGGTGCCAAGCCAGGTGACGACAATGTTGTTGCCTTGTTTGGTCCCGGTGAGTTGGAACGGAACGGTCCCGGTGCCGCCGCTGTTACGCACAAGGTCCCAATAGGCCGAAATGTCGCCCCGAGGCCGGCCCGTCGCGTCAAATTCGGTGTAGGTCCAGGAAATCCATGCAAAATCCAAGCCCACAGCTTCCGAGGGTTTGATCTGCCCGGCGCTCCCGCTGATTTGCCACGTGCGCACGGTCGAGTTGCTTAGCGTAACCTGGTAAAAGCGTGCGCGCGTTTCGCCGGGCTGTATCAGCTCCAGAACGGCGCGGGGGATACGTGCACCGTTGGCGGCACGCAACGCGAGGAGAGGTGAGCTTTTATCCTGGTCTTTTTGAAGCCAGAGCTCTGAAAACGTCGGCTTGGTCCCCGAATGGCTCATTCCTTTGGAGAAGGCGAGGATCTCGATCCAATCCTTGTGGCGGGAATCAGCGGACTCGCCGGGGACGCCTTCGAGGAAAAGGAACATGTCCGACGCGCGCGCAACGGTTACGGCGCACAGGAGCAAGAGCAGACATGGAAGTGGTTTCTTCACGGCATGGTTCGCGTGGCGTTGCCGGTCGTCGGTTACGGGGTGCCCCGGGCGAGGTCCCATGACGCACGCACAGGCGTGCCAGCCCCACCGGTGGGCAGTTGGGGAATATACTCCCACTCGATTCGGGCGTAGTTGAGAGAAAAGGATTCGGTGGGTCTGTCCCCTCCGGACGCGCCGCTGACCGAGACGCTCGTCACAACGACATCAGTCAGGGTTATTTTATAAAACACTAACGATGAGGCGCCGACGGTTCGGCAGGTAAGAACGGCGGTCTGTATGTGAGTGCCCTGGGCGCATCTGAGCATGAGAAGGGGCGAGGCTTTGTCGAGCTGGTGAGTGAAGGAGATATCGGAGAATTGTGGCCCGCCTGCCGAGCCGGACGGGCGCGAAAGACCCATGCTGAAGGAGTCGATGACGATTTCGTCTTTGTGGTTGGTGGCTGTTGCTTCTCCGGGAACCCCATCCAGTTTCAGAAAGGCATCAAAGGCTGCCTCGGCGGGAAAGGCGGTCCACAAGAGGCATGCTGCGAGAAGCAGGATGTATTTTTTCATGTGCTCAAAATGCTCGGATCATTAAACATAAAATCGGGTCGGATTGCCAGCATTCGATTTGCGATTGCGGACCGGAGGAAGCCCCGGGAATCGAACGACCGAGCAGGTTGTTGTTGTAAGTCGTTGGTACAGCGTGGTCGGTTTTGGATAAAGTTTGAAATCGTTCGGTTTTGTTCGGTTTTGGGCGAGACGAATTCCGCGAAGTGACACGAAGTCCGATTAGGATTAAGATTAGGGGATTGGTTCAGCGCGGCGGCGAACGCGTCCCGCGCGGGAGCGGAACGGTTAGCCGTGCGCTGAAGGGGCTCCAGAATGTTGCTGACGGCCGCCGCATTCGTCGAGGCGAACGCGGCGGTGAGGCGGGGCACGGCGGCATCGCTCAGTTGGTCAATTAGATTTCAGGGAAGCCATATCGATGCAGAAGCGGTACTTCACATCCGACTTGGCCAGTCTCTCGTAGGCTTCGTTGACTTTCTGGATCGGAATGACCTCAACGTCAGAGGTGATGTTGTGCGCGCCGCAGAAGTCGAGCATCTCCTGCGTTTCGGCGATTCCGCCGATGGCTGAGCCGGAGAGGCTGCGCCGGCCAAAGATGAGGCCGAAGGCGGAGACACCCAAAGGCTTCTCCGGTGCGCCGACCAACGTCAAGTTCCCGTCCAGAGCGAGAAGATTGATGTAAGCATTGATGTCGTGCTCGGCGGAGACGGCGTCGAGGATGAAGTCGAAGCTGCGGGCGTGTTTCTGCATTTCGTTGGCGTTGCGGGAGACGACAACTTCGTCCGCGCCGAGGCGCAACGCGTCTTCCTTCTTGTTGGGAGACGTGGTGAAGACGACGACGTGCGCGCCGAGAGCGTGGGCGAATTTTACACCCATGTGGCCGAGGCCACCCAGACCGACCACGCCCACTTTTTTGCCCTTCGTGACTCCCCAGTGGCGCAGTGGCGAGTAGGTCGTGATTCCCGCGCAGAGGAGCGGAGCGGTTCCGGCGAGGCCGAGTTTGGCGGGAACGCGCAGGACGAACCGCTCATCGACGACGATACTGTCCGAGTAGCCGCCATAGGTGACGCCACCAAGATACTTATCCGGGGAGTTGTAGGTGAGAGTCATGTTCGGACAGAACTGCTCGAGGCCGGCTTTGCACTGCGGGCAGGTGCCGTCGGAATCGACCAGGCAGCCAACGGCGGCGATGTCGCCGGGCTTGTACTTCGTGACCACAGAGCCAACCTTTGTGACACGCCCAACGATCTCGTGGCCGGGAACGCAGGGATAGACGGTTGGCATGACGCTGTGCCATTCGTCACGGACCTGGTGGAGGTCAGGGTGGCAAATGCCGCAGAAGAGAATTTCGATCTGCACGTCGCGTTCGATTGGATCGCGTCGCGGGATGGTGGTGGAAGCCAGCGGCGATTTCGCGCTGGCAGCAGAGTAGGCTTTGGTCTTGTACGTGTTCATAATTTGATGCTCCATCTAATTTCGTGAAGGACTCACGTGTCGATTGACATCGGACCGACACTGACTCTTCACCGTAGCTCAAGACGTTCATTACGTCTTTGGCGATTTCCGCGGGCGTTGCCCGTGGCTAAAGTTGGTTTCAGGCCTTCGGCCTCGCGGATTAAGCGGACGGCGGTGGATCGCCGTCCCGACCGCGCCACGGGATTCGAACTCTGCTTTAGATTTGGTAATAGTGTAACAATATATGAACGTGGCTAAGGTGCAGGAAACGAAGTCAACGATTCGCTTCAGCGGGAAGTTGTTTCGGCCTGAGGCAACGGAAAAGGTTGCATCGTGGACCGTGCTAACTCTGCCCAGGAACGCGAGCACGAAGCTTGAAGGTATGACGATGATCGAGGGAACTATCAATGGTTTTCCTTTTCGGGCGGCTCTCGAACCAAACGGCAAAGGAAGTCACTGGCTCAGGGTTAACAAAGCCATGCAGGATGCTGCAGGCGCAGACGCCGGAGAGACGGTAACGGTGGAGATTACGCGGGCCGGAGAAGAACCGGAGGTCAGGGTGCCAATGGATCTACGGAAAGCCCTCGGAGTTGCCCCGCTGGCGCAGGCATTGTGGACGGATATCACACCCATGGCGCGCCGGGACTGGATTCTCTGGATAAGCTCAGCCAGGCAACCGGAAACGCGCAAGCGCCGGATCGAGAACGCGTGCGCGATGCTGGCATCTGGAAAGCGACGAGTCTGTTGTTTTGGCGGTCTAAACTGGCTCACGAAAGATCACCCAATACCAGGCGGAACATGGCTTGAGCTGCCGAAGTCAAAAAATCGTCGTTCGGCGAAATCGACGAAGTAGAAAAAAGATTTGGAGAGGACGGACTCGCGTTACCAGCCGGGATCGGGGCGGAGGTTCACTTTCAGGCCTTTTGGGCCGACGATGTAGATGGGGCTTTCGCCGAACGGGAAGGGGTTTGCGCCGGTGCGTTGTTTGTTCCAGGTGACGACGCGTTTTGTTCCGAAGACGTCGTATTGGGCGAGGCCGCGCTCGGTGTTGTTGATGCGCGCATAGGCGAAGGGTTTGTTGGCCCACGCGACGATGGTGTCTTCGCCTTTCGCTTCGTCGGTGAACACGCACGCGAAGACGTCGGGTCCGAAGGCGTCGTTCCGCAGCCATTTTTTGCCTTCGAGCAGGCGCGTCATCACGGCATACGCCTGATACGCGTACTTGGGGGTGAGGTCGGCGCGCATGACGCCGACCATTTCGGCGGCGTCGAATTGCTGGCCGCCGCCGTCCTTTAGGGTCCACCAAAAGATTTTCTCAATTTTTTGCGAAGCGATGGCCTGGACGTAAAAGCGTACGAGCAGATCGGCCTGGCGCAGTTCCGAGACGCCGTAGGGATGAATGTGAGTGTTGAAACACATTTCGGTGACCCAAAGCGGCTTTGGCTCGCCGAAGGATTTCATGGCTTTGATCAGCTCGTCGGTTTGCTGGAGGAAACTCATACGTGCGAGCGGGTAATTGGTGGTGAGGTGGGGGTTGAACCGCTTGACGTATTGATCGAGCACCCACCAGTCGAAGTCGTCTTCTGGCGAGTTGGGATTGCGATAGGGATGAAAGCAGACGATGTCGAACGCCTCGTAAGGAACCCGGCGCATGACGTTGCTGGCCCAGAGCACGTCGCAAAAGGCCATGTTCATCGCGAGCACCTTCGCGCCGGGGTTTGTTTCGTGAATCGCTTTACCGGCCACCGAGAGCAACTTCGCGTAGTGCTCCACGTCGCCGCCGAGGTAGCCGAGGTTCGGTTCGTTCCAGATTTGCCAGTGATCGACTTTGCCGGCGTAGCGCTTTACGGCGGCCCGTGCGAAGGCAGCGTAAGCCTCGACGGCCTCGTCCGTCTTCATGTCGTAGAACTGGGGGTTGTGGATGAGATTTCCGAAAATCAGCAGGCCGTGTTGATGGCATTTTTCGATGAGCGCGTCGTAGCCGTCCCAATCGTATTCGCCTTTGGTCTTCTCGACCCGCCGCCATGTGAAATCCTGCCGGCCCCACTTGATGCCGGCCTGTTGCATCGCTTTGAGGCGGGCGTCCAAATCAGACGCAGCAGGATTGAAGGCCGTGTTGACGCCGAAAGGGGAGTCGGGCAAGAGGGCGCCTGGGGCGACCGGCAGCCCGAGAGCGAAGGTAAAGCTATTGCTCGCGGTGTCCGGCGCAGCGGCGCGAACAACCCATGAACAGAAAAGAGCGGTCAGAAAAGCGCGGACAGTGAATGCAAAGACTGTGGCCGAGTTGCGACACTCGCTGCCCGCGCCCTTCGGCATTTCTGAGTATTGTGGACGATCTGCTGTTAGCGACCGCCGCGATATCCGCCACCGCCGCCGCCGCGACGATCGCCG
>Ga0075418_10005003_pt1 | contig 15036 bp, 13 predicted proteins | sample SoiMetdeltSBSDD2_FD_81776 | JGI IMG/M metagenome (GOLD analysis project Ga0075418, IMG submission 81776) | Bulk soil microbial communities from a Populus tree surrounding site in Tennessee, USA - Soil MetaG P. deltoides SBSDD2 | ecosystem: Environmental > Terrestrial > Soil > Tree plantation...
ACGCGGAGCGCATCGGCTCGCTCAACATCACTCCCGATCTCCTGCAGTCGCTCATCGACGGCAACGGCAAGTGAGATACGAGCGCGCTCTCGTGGTGAGGCGGTCGACGCGCCTCGAGGAGCTCGTCGCGCGTTTCAATACGAAGGCGCAGGCGCGCTTCTACATCGAGTCGATGGGCGGGGAGTTCTCCGATTACGAACAGGAGGACTCCGCGTATCACCGCTCGCTGGAGCAGGTCGAGCGCGCGTCGCGCGAGCTGCTGAAGACGCACGTCATCGATCGCTCGCTGCTTCCGAACTATCTCTTCGCCGCCGACGAGCTGGTGATCGTCGTGGGCCAGGACGGCCTCGTCGCGAACACCGCGAAGTACGCGCTCGCGCGTCCGATCATCGGCGTCAATCCCGAGCCGGCGCGTTACGACGGGATCCTGCTGCCATTCGACGCGCGCTCGTCGTCGGCGGCATTGCAGCAGACGATGGAAGGGAAAGCGCAGATCCGCACGGTCACGATGGCTGAGGCGAAGCTGAACGACGGGCAGACGCTGCTGGCGTTCAATGACTTCTTCATCGGCGTGCGCTCGCACGTGTCGGCGCGCTATCGCATCACCGTCGGCGCGCAGTCGGAGAGACAGTCCTCGAGCGGCATCCTCGTGTCGACCGGCGCGGGATCGACCGGATGGATGAGCTCCGTGTTCAACATGGCCGAGGGAATCGGCCGCTTCGTCGGCGCAACGATGCCGAAGCGGAAACCGATGGCGTGGAGCGACCGGCAGCTCCTCTACGTCGTGCGCGAACCGTTCGTGAGCAAGACCAGCGGCGCGAAGATCACGGCCGGCGCGATCGTGGAGAACGAAGCGATCGAGATCGAATCGCAGACTCCGGCCGGCGGCGTGATCTTCAGCGACGGCATCGAGGCGGACTTTCTCCAGTTCAACTCCGGCGCGATCGCGCACGTATCACTGGCGAAAGACTCGGCGCAGTTGGTGGTGCGCGCTACGAAACGCGCGTGAGCTTCATGACCCAGTTCGTCTCCCACGTCTTGCCGCCGTCGTCGGAGAAGGCCTGTTCCCACTGCGCGTTGCTTTCGCCGGGTGTCCAAATGAAGCGGACGTAGATCATGCGGCCGCGGAACATCTCCTGATCGTAGAACTCACCGCGTCCGTCGTTGAAGCTCCCGGTCATCGGCGGATCCATCCTGCCGTTGTTGCGATTCGCCCAGTAGATCGACCACTGCTCCGATTTGGGATCGAAGAGGCGCACGGTCATGCCGTGGATGTCGCCGAATGGGCTGCCGATCGCCTCGTATTCGTCCATGTTCGCGGCGCCGCCCCACACGCGGCGGGCGACGATCGTCGATTCGAACTCCACCCATTCGTCGCAGCCGGCGAGGATCTCGCGCAGCCGCCGGTTGTGCACCTTCCACGCGCCGAAGAGAAAATCGAAGTCGCTCTGTCCACTCATGGCCGCAGAGGCTACGAGTCCAAGTGGTACGCTTCGATAGCCACTCGACGGAAATTCGCCATGGCCACTTCTCTGACTCCCTGGATCGCCTTCGATCGCCGCTCCGCCGTCCCTTTCTACAAGCAAATCTACGACGGCTATCGCGCCGCAATCCTCGGCGGACGCCTGCGGCCGGGGCAGCGCCTTCCGTCCACGCGCGCGCTCGCGTCCGAGCTCGGAATCTCGCGGCTGCCCGCGGTGTACGCGTTCGAGCAGCTTCTGCACGAGGGCTACATCGAAGGCCGCACGGGATCGGGAACGTACGTCACCGAATCGATTCCCGACGAGCTGTCCCCCGGCCCACCAGAGAAACTCTCGGTGTCACCGCCAACCGCCAACCGCCAACTGCCAACCGATCTCGCTCCGTTCCGCGTCAGTCTTCCCGCGCTCGATCGCTTCCCGCACAAGATCTGGTCGCGCCTCGTGGCGCGTCAGGCGCGGCGTCTGACCGTCGATCTCATGGCCTACGGCGATCCGGCGGGACATTTTCCGCTGCGCGAGACGATCGCGGACTACCTGCGCACGGCGCGCGCGGTGCGGTGCGATACGTCGCAGGTGCTGATCGTGTCGGGATCGCAAATGGCGCTGCAACTCTGTGCGAGCGTGCTGTTAGGCCGGGGAAAGCGGGTCTGCATCGAGGAGCCGGGATATCCCGGCGCGCGCGATGCGCTCACGCGCGCGGGCGCCAAGATCGTTCCGATTCCGGTCGACGGCGAGGGGATCGATGTGTCCTCGCTCGACCGATCGGTGACGGCAGTCTACGTCACGCCCTCGCATCAATACCCGTTAGGCGTCTCGATGACGGCATCGCGGCGAATCGCGCTTCTCGAATGGGCGAGGCGCACGAATGCGTGGATCCTCGAAGACGACTACGACAGCGAATACCGCTACGCCAGCCGTCCGTTAGGCGCGCTGCAGGGCAGTGATCCCGCGTCGCGCGTGATCTACATCGGCACGTTCAGCAAAGTGCTGTTCCCCGCGCTGCGCGTCGGCTACATGGTCGTGCCGCCCGCGCTCGTCGATGCGTTCACGCAGGCGCGCGAGGCGCTCGACATCTTCTCGCCCATCCTCGAGCAGCTCGTGCTGACCGATTTTTTGAGCGAAGGCCACTTCGCGCGCCACCTCCGCCGCATGCGTGCGCTGTACGCATCCCGCTGCGAAGCGCTCGTGCGCGCGCTTCGCGAGCACACCGGCCTCGAGCCCTACAACCGCGACGCCGGCCTCCACCTCTCCGTCTTCCTCCCGCGCGGCACCGACGACCGCCGCATCGTCCAACGCGCCATCGAGCGCGGCGTCCACGCGACCGCGCTGTCGACCTGCTACGCCGGCAAGCCGAAGAGCGGACTCATTCTGGGGTTCGGTGGTGCGGAGGAGCGGAGGATCGTGAGCGCCGCGAAGAAGTTAGGGGAAGCCCTGGTCTGATCCTCGTGCCTACGCTCGTTTTCTCCGTGGTTTTCGGCGCGCGGCCCAGATGATTTCGATCTCGTACTGCAGAAACTGATCGTCCGCGGTCATGATCGGAAGATTCTCGATCTGAGCCTGCGCAATCAGTAGCCGGTCAAACGGATCGTGATGATGATGGGGCAGGCTGGCAACGTGGCGAGCATGGGAATACAGAATCGGCAGCGGGATGAGCGGCTGACGATCGATGATGTCGAACAGCGAGTCGCCATTCGTAGTCGAAAGGCGCAGCTTTCCGAGAGCAGACTTGATGGCAATCTCCCAAACAGAAGCGGCCGAGAAGACGACGTCGGTCTTCCGGCTAGCGAGGAGCTCCGCGGCTTCGATGTTGAGCGCCTGCGGGCGGGCGAGTGCCCAAAGCCAGCAGTGCGTGTCGACGAGGATTCTCACCGCTTGGGCTTGAAGGTTTCGGGATCAAGGGGCGCGTCGAAATCGTCGGCGATCCAGATCTTGTCAGCGTATTCGCCGAGCTTGCGGTTTCGCTTCGGCGGATCCGCGCGGACCAGCTTGGCCACAGGCTCTCCGGCACGCGCGATGACGACTTCCTCACCCTGCTCGACCTTCGCGATCAGTCGTGAGAGCTGCGTCTTCGCCTCGTGAATGTTGACCTCGATCATGGCGGGATGTTAGCTAAGCTATAGGACTAAGTCAAACGCGACCGCGCCGTGATTGGCGGAGGGGGTGGGGATTCGAACCCACGGTACGGTTGCCCGCACGGCGGATTTCAAGACCGCTGCCTTAAACCGCTCGGCCACCCCACCGCGCTGTCGACCTGCCACGAGCGCGGCAAAGAGGCTGGGAGAAGCGGTGCGGCCGTGATCGATTTCCTACCGAGGTGTGGAAACTCTCTTTTGCGTCACTCCTATGCGATACCACCCGCACAAGAGAGGGGCACCCATAACGATGACGGAACCTCGACGCCGTTTCCAGGTGTTCATCAGCTCCACGTACGAGGACCTGCAGGACATTCGATCGGAAATCATCGAACAGCTGTTCCGGACCAACTGCATTCCTGTGGGTATGGAGATGTTCCCCGCGAGCAATCGTCCCGCGTGGGAGATCATCAAAAAGATGATCGATGACTCCGACTGTGTAGTACTCATCCTCGCGAAAAAGTACGGGTCGCTCGATTCCAGCGGAATCAGTTACACGGAAAAAGAATTCGACTACGCCAACCCGAGAAAGCCGGTTCTGGTTTTCCCCCAAAGACTCACGGCTGCGGAGGAAGATGCGTTGGACGAAGAGATGAGGCGCTTCCGCGCAAAGGCGATCTTCGGCCGCCACGTGGGATTTTGGGAGACTGCCGGGAGGCTCCTCGCCGTCATCAATTCGGACCTGCACATGGAGCTGAACGAGAATCGTCACGAGGGCTGGGTTCGCGGCGGATACGCAATGAATGAGCATGTTGGCGTGCTCAAAAAGACGGTTAGCGAGCTTACTTCGAACCTCGAGACCCAACTGAGCTCCGTACCGCGGATCCACGAGCTTTCGGAGACGATCAACAACAGAGTCGACGCGATTTTCAGTCTGGCCACGGCCGACCGCCGAGGCGTCGAGGCGATGAGCGACTACATCGCGATTCAAAGATTGAAGTTGAAGCTCCGCGAGAGAAACCCCGTGTTCGAGCCGGTCGCCGATGGCTTATTGAGGCACCCGTTCGCGACGCTCGCGAAGCTCGCGAACTGTCAGGCCTCGGTGCCCGTTTACCAGATCGGTCACGCGAATGAGCTGCTGATCGACGCGATCACGTCGCGATTCGACGCAGTCAGCAACGACGATCTCAAATTCTGGCGATCCACCGATTACACAAACAGGGTCTATCGCGACGCCATCTCCGATGCTGTGCGTCGCCCGGCTAAACCCATCATCGCGACGCGAATTTTCATCTTCTCGCACCAAGAGCTCGTCGAGCAGAGCGACAAGATCGCAGACGTACTTTCCGAGCAGATGAGGGAAGGCATGCAGTGGGCGGTCGCCGTGGAAGAAGACGAAAAGCGACACCGGCCCATCGGCGCGAAACCCGATTTCGCGCTGTTCGATCATGACCGCGTCGTTTCGTACTTTCGAACGAATCGGGAGTTCCACGTTACGTTTCACTGCGATGAAACCGCGGCTGAATTCGATCTGCAGATCCGCGAATACATGGCGCTGCTTACGCAGTGCTGGGTCGCAACAGCAGGCTTCGCTCAGAATCATCTCGCAGCGCACGACGAGGCGTCACTGCTCGCGCGTGTTGCAGCACGGACGGCCGAGCTCAGAAAGCTCAACTTCGAGCATGCGGACCGCCTCTTCCCGCTAATCGTCGAGACTGAAGCGGAGATCCGCCTCTCGCTTGACCGGATGCTCGAGCTGCGGACGAAGGTGATGGCAAGAAGGTGAGTTGGCGGAGGGGGTGGGATTCGAACCCACGGTACGGTTGCCCGCACGGCGGTTTTCAAGACCGCTGGCTTAACCCGCTCGGCCACCCCTCCTTACGTCATCCTGTGCCGCGTAGACGGCGCAGGATCTCGGCGACGACGACCGCAACAAATTGTCCAACGCGCCCATCGATCGCGGTGTCCACGCCACCGCGCTGTCGACGTGCTACGTCGGCAAGCCCAAGAGCGGACTCATTCTGGGATTCGGTGGGGCTAAGGAGCGGAGGCTGGTGAGTGCGGTGAAGAAGTTAGGGGAAGTCCTGCGCGGCTGACCTTCAGAAACAATTCATCGAACCTTCATGACTTCCGCGCGATCGCGGCGCATCTTGCGCGGCACAAGGACAAGTCATGAAACGAAGCGTGCTCCTCGCCGTTGGTCTGATCTTCGTGTGTTCGGCCGCGTTCGCCGCCACCGGTCCATTCACGAACAAGATCGCGTTCGTCACGAATCGCGACGGCAATTTCGAGATCTATACGATGAGCGCGAGCGGCAGCACGCTATCGCGGCTGACGAACAACGCGGCTCTCGATACGCATCCCTCGTTCTCGCCGGACGGCGCGAAGATCGCGTTCACGTCGGATCGCGACGGGAACAACGAGATCTACGTCATGAACGCGGACGGCACGGCCCAGACGCGTTTGACGATCGACCCGGGAGACGATTCGCAGCCGACGTGGGCGCCCGACGGCAGGCGCATCGTCTTCCAGTCGACGCGCGCCGGGAACTTCGACATCTTCGACATGGAGCCGGACGGCAACAACGTCTTCCAGCTCACCAACGATCCGGCCGCCGACTTCGAGCCTGCGTTTTCTCCCGCGGGGACGAAGATCGCATTCGTCAGCAACCGCGATGGCAATCACGAAATCTATTCGATGATTCCGAATGGCAGCGGCGAGACGCGCCTCACGAACAACACCGTGCTCGACACCCGTCCCGATTTCTCGCCGAACGGCGCGAAGATCGCGTTCACGCGGACCGTCCCGGTCAGTAGTCCGGTCAACCAGCAGGTCGTGATCATGAACGCCGACGGCACGAGCACGACCGTCCTCACCTCGGCCGGCGCGAATGGGAATCCTGCGTTTTCTCCCGACGGGAAAAGCATTCTCTTCAACAGCACGCGCGACGCGAACGTCGAGGTGTACTCGATGGAAGTGAACGGCTCGAATCAGACGCGCCTAACGAAGAATGCGTCCTCGGACTCGCAGCCAAGCGTGTCGGGTGGGTTCAAGGTCGAGACCGTGGGCGTTTATCGACCGACGACCGGAACGTGGATTCTGCGAACGCAGATTGCGTCATCCGCGATCGATCTCCTGATCACGTTCGGCGGACAACCGGGCGACCTGCCGGTGAGCGGCAATTGGAATGGCGACACGCGGTCGGACATCGGTGTCTTCCGCGATGGCGTGTTTCACCTCGGCATCCTGAAAGCGGGATTCAGTGGTGGTCCGTTCGTCGAAGAGCTCCCTCCGATCGGGTTCGGTCAGGCGGGCGATCTTCCTGTGGCCGGCGATTGGAATGGCGACGGCATCGACGACGTCGGCGTGTTTCGCGCCGGAACGTTCTTGCTGCGGCAGCCGATCGCGACACCGTCAGGACCGATCGTCGCGACGATCAACTTCAACTTCGGCGCGGCGGGAGATCTCCCGGTGGCCGGCGACTGGAACGGCGACGGCTTCGAGACCGTGGGTGTCTATCGTCCCGCTGATGGCTCGTTTCTACTGACGAACTCTCACGCGAACGTGGTGGATCACATCTTTTTCTTCGGAGGACCCGACGAATTACCGCTGGCCGGCGACTTTCTGGCAAGCGGCCGCGATGGAGTCGGCATGTTCTTTTCAACGATTCCCCTCTTCGTGCTGTCGACCGATTTTTCGGGGAAGCCGAATCTTCTCGTCACGCAATTCGGCCAACCCGGTGATTTGCCGGTGGCGGGGACTTGGCTGCCGTGAGTCCGTACTGCCGTCATTGATTTTTGACCCGGGTGTGGAAACCCGTCTCTGCGGTCACTCCTATGCGATACCGCAGGTTTCAGGTTTTTGTCAGCTCGACGTACAACGATCTCAAGGAAATTCGCTTACAGGTCATCAGCAGTTGTTCAAGATCAACTGCATTCCGGAATGGAGATGTTTCCCGCGACGAACGCGACGTCGTGGGCGCTCATCACGGAGATGATCGACGACTGCGGAGCAGCGGCGTGGCACGCGCGCGATGAGCAACTACATGCGCATCCAGCAGCTGAAGCTCGATCTCGCCAAGAAAAACCCGATGTTCGCGCACGGATGGTCGCGTTCAGGATGGCGAAGAGTCGGAGATCGATCTTCAGAATCAGGCTTATCGCGCTCTGTTGATGCACTGCTGGCTCGCGACTGCGGGTTTCGCGGCGAACCATCTTGCGACGGGCGAAGAGCCGTCATTGCTCGCGCGGATCACCGGACGCACGAGCGCGCTGAAAAAGTTGAAGTTCGAAAACGCCGAGCGTCTTTTCCCACTGATCGTTGAATCCGAAGACGAGATTCGCGGCGCGATCGACGAGATGCTCGATCTGCGAACGACGGTGCTGGCGAGGAGGTGAATTGCGGTCGCAGCGAGAAAGTTGGGAGAGATTCTGAACGCCTAACGATCATCGGAAGAGTTTCACGATCAAGGTGCGGTCCGCGTAAACGGCGATCTGGTGACGTGTTTCCCAACCGCCCGCGCCGCTGCGCGTGGCCTGCGGGCTCCAGAGAATGCGAAGGTTGACGCGCGTTCGCGGGTCGCGCCAGAAGAGCTCGAGCTCGGGATTGACGACGTTGAGGCCCGCGGCGCCGCGGCCGGTGATGGTGCCGACAGCCAGAGAGGGGCGAAGCAGGATGCGGCCGAAGGCGCGACCCTGAAAACGGTTCGTGTACAGCACTTCGGTCTGGTCGCGATCGTCGATGGTTCCCGAGCGCACGGTTCGGGCGAACAGCAGCGCCCCTCGCAGGCTCAGACGTCGGATGCGGACGTGTGTATCTCCGTCGAGCGCCACCGATTGTTCCTCGCCGCGAAGCCGCGAGAGACGCTGTCCTGTCGTGAAGGACACGACGTCGGTCCGAATCGATTGCCGGCTCCAGGACAGGCGAAGTCGCGCATCCGAGGAGCGGTACCAGGAGAACTGCAGCGTGTCCTTCGCGCGCGGCCGCGGCGGCAAAGGCGTCGCATTGGAGGGTGGAGGAGTGGGGAAATAGATCCGCTCCGCGCACCCGCAGCTGTAGACCACCGGCGAGTCGTTTTCCGCGCGCAGCTCGGTGTGTTTCCACGCGAACTGAAAGCGCGACCAATAAAGCGCGTTGGCGACGTGGACCACGGCGGCATCGCGGCCGGAGGGTCTGAAATCGTCGGCGTAATTGCGCACGCCGCCGGCGGCGATGTGGGAGATGAAAAGCCTGCCGTCATGGAGCGATGGATCGACGAAATCGTCGTGATCGAAAATCATGCGCTCCTGCGCTGCCGCAGCGATGCCGAGGAGCGCGACGATGACGGCGAACAATAGGCGTGTGCGCATTAATGCACCTCGACCTTGGCGTCCGGCATGCCTTGACGCTCGAGCTTCTCCGAGACCACTTCCATCTCCAGGACCTTGATCCTCGATTTATCCTTCCGCTGGTAAAACCAGCGGTCGCCGATGAGCGGTGGTCCGATGACGAGCTCTTTCTTTTTCTTCAGCACGTTCTGCAACGGGCTGTCGAACGCGATCCATGGGGCATCTCCGAAACGAACGAGAAGCATTTCATTGGGAAATGCGACGTCGCGGATTGTTTCAGGTTGATCGAATTCAGCCATTTCATGACACGCTAAACTCCCTTTGACGCCGGTGTCGGCCGGCAGTTTCCGTTCATAGCTGACAAACAACCTGTCCTCGGCCGTGATCCTGAGCTGACGAGCACTACCCGGTTTGTGATGGAAATTCAGTAGCGCAATCGGCTCGGGATTTGCGTCGTCGCCCGCGCGTTTCTCCGGGACTCTGCAATCGCTGCGCGCGCCCGTCAGACGGACACTGATCCTGGAGTCGATCCGAAACGGCGGATTGCGCGGCCTGGTGCCGTCCCAGCGGCAGCGATCGTCCTTGCTCCGTTGGGCAGTGAATACATCGCGGTCGTTGTTACCAACGACGACCGTAATCTCGTCCGGCGCCTTGGCGCAGTCCGAATCGAGAACGATTGCCACCCTGTGTGTGGTGACGATGGTGCCTTGTGTGAAAGCAGCGGTGGAAACAGCAATCATCAAAATGCACAAACTCGCACGAGTCGGCATGGCTATTCCTCCACAAGCTTGTGCTGAATCAGGTATTCGAACTTCACGCCTTCCATCGACTCGGTACGGGCACGGCGACCGTTCGATTCATCGACTTCGATGACGAGTGTTGCGTTGTTCGTTCTCAACTGGGGAAGAACTTCTGCGATCTTGAATCGGCCGCCGCCACCTGGCCGCACGCGCGTAATGAGCCCCTCGACGAGGAGATCGATGCGGAGCGTACCTCCGGCTGGGACGACGACGCTGTGGACCACCAATTGCCGGTCTTCGATGTTGATGGGGCCGAACTTCAATTCGGCTCTGCGCACGACGGATGGTTTTCCGCCGCCGTTCGATGCGACGATCTGGATGACATTCTGATCCGCCTGCTGAAATGCGATCGACGTGTTGGAAGGCCGATTGATATAAGCCAATGTAATGATCGCTGCGATCACGGCGAACAGCGCCGCTGTGACGAGTTTTCGTCCGAGAATGTTCGCTACGGACTCCCCTACCGTTCTTTCCAGCGATGGCTTATTCACCGCAGCCGAGACTGCGCGATGAAGCGCGCCGAGGACCGCGATGCATCCCAAGCCGATGAGCCCAGCCAGCACCGCACCGACAACCTCCGCGGAGGAGGAGTAATAGATAACGGCGCCGGCAACAACAAGCACGACTACGGCAAAGTTGATTTCGCCGAGGAGCGAAACCTTCACTCGCCGAATCACTATCTCCTCCACCTCCCTGGCTTTCTCCGCTTTTCTCCACTCTGCGAGGAGATGGCGCAACGTATCGCCCCGCCCCGGGAATCGGGGCTCCTCAGCTACGTAGGCGACGAGCGCGTCGAGCTTGTCTTTCTGCTTCGCCTTTATGAGAATCTTGGTCCAAAATACGACCGCGCTGCCGCCGAAGTCGATCGTGGTCGCGCGAAGCCCCGAATTGCCGACAACCATACGTGCTTCGTCTTCTTTGCTAAACAATTCCGCCAGCTCGTTCGTCAGCTTGTCGAAAGCGAGTTGCTCCTCCCGCTCGGATACGTCGGCGGATCCAGTGGTCGAAACAGGATCGGTCACGTCATGCACCTCCTTTTGCGAGCAGGACGAGCGCCGCGCCGCCAAGGCAAATGATCAGGATCAGAATCGCCCATGGCGAGAGCAGCGGGATGCTGTCGTCGCCGGCGGGTGGCGTCGTCAGAATGCTGTAAGACCGTGTGACAGTGCAGCCGTACGCGTCGGTTGCTGTAATGGTGAAGGTCACGGTTCCGGCGGCGAGCGGTGTGCCGGAGATCCGTTCCGTCATCGTGTCGATCTGCGACGGCGTCAGCCCGTTTTGGGTCGCCTGCGGATTCACAGTGAACGTGTAAGGCGCGCTTCCGCCGCTCGCCACAATGGTGCGGTCATAGGGCTTGCCCACTCTGCCGGCCGGCAACGTCAATGGCGTGAGAACGATGACTGGGCACACGACCTCGACGCAGTAGTCGCGGTGATCCGCCGTGCCGCAGGCATCGGTCACAGTCACCGTGAAACAGTACGTGCCCGGAGTCGTCGGAATATTCAGGAATTTTCCATCGCTGCCCAGGACGACATTCGGAGGAAGAGGACCGGGTGTCGTAAAGGTGTAGGGCGTCGTTCCGCCCGTGGCTGCGATCGTTGGCGTATACGCTGTCCCGACAATTCCCTGCGGAAGCGTTTCAGTCACGATCTCAACAGTTCCGCACGGCGGCGTCCTGACAAGAATCATCCTACTGCCGGTACAAGTAGTAACCGTATCGGTCACTTTCACTGTGAGCGTGACATCACCTGCTGTCTCAGGACGCACGCACAGCAGGTTTTCCGTGACGTGCGCAATCGGCGGAGACATTTCGAACGCATACATACCCGAGCCGCCGGTCACAGTGATCGGCACACAGGTTTCCTGCCCCGCTATAGCCGCGATCTCGCTCGCGGTTTCGATCGTAATGGCGGGACAATTCACGGCGACGTCGTACGTTCTGCTCGCACTGCATCCTGTCACGGTGTCGGTCGCGGTCACGGTCAACTTGTAATTGCCGGAGACGTTCGTGATTCCGGAGAGCTTCGTGCCGGTGAACGACAAATCCCAGTGCGGCGTCGAAGTCACAGTGAAGACATACGAGCCGGACCCTCCTCTCGCCTCGAACGTCGCCTCATAAAGCCGGCCAGTGACGCCGGACGGGAGTGTGTCGGGCAGGAGCGTGAGCGGACAGCCGACGTTCAGCGTGTATGTGCGGCTCTCGCGGCATCGCGTCAGCGTATCGGTCGCCGTCACCGTGAAGGTGTACGTGCCGCGAACCGGCACTCCGGATAACGTATTGCCATCGAGCGACAGCCAGTCCGGGCGGCCGGTCGTGCTGAATGCATACGATCCCGATCCGCCGCTGGCGCTCAGTGTCTGCCGGTACGACACGCCCGCGACGACCGGGGCAAGGCTCTCCGGGCTCAGGGTGATGCGCGAGCAGCAGAGGGAAACGTCGTTTCCGTCTAACAGCACCGTACCGGTCTGTGCGAGTGCACGGCCGGAAAGGCTCGCTCCGTTCCTCAATGTAATGTCGGTCCGTGCCAGAATCGTTCCGCGAAATGAGCTTCCCTCGCCCAGGGTCGCCGATCCGGCGACCTGCCAGAAAACGTTTCCGTCGAAGCCGCCACCTGTAATGCCGACATTCGATCTCGCCTCTGTCGTCAATGCGCCGCGAACGAGAAAAATCCACACTGCGTCGGGATCACCATTCGCGTCGAGCGTGAGTGTGCCCGTCAAGTGCGCGTTCCCGTCGAAACAATAGACGCGCGGAGGAAGCGCTGTATGGCCGAAACTCGTCAGGGAAACGCCGCACGGATGGCGTTCCAGGTCCAGGTACGCGGCGGCGTTGTCGCGTTGCGCTTCCCTCGCGGCCGCATCATTGCGAGCGATCCTGCCGACGGAAACATTTGTGTCCGAGATGCCGGAGATCGTCGAGCCCGGACTGACGCCGACGTTGCCGAGGATCGTGCTGGGGCTCGCGCTGCGGACCGCCGAGCCGCCGAGGAGCGCGAAGCTCGCCGCAGTTCGAAGGGGCGGCGCGGACTGCGCGAGACTCGATTGAACACACGCGAGCGCGATCAGGCCCCCGAGGGCGAAACGGCGGCGGACCGCAAACCGCACTGAGGCACCTCTCTAAAGAAGGAGGGCCGCTGGGCCGTCAATCCCTACCTCCCTCTCATGGAGCTAGTGCATCTCGGCCCGCGAACGTTACAGCGCAGTTGGCGGAGGGGGTGGGATTCGAACCCACGGTACGGTTACCCGCACGGCGGTTTTCAAGACCGCTGCCTTAAACCGCTCGGCCACCCCTCCGATTTGGAGTGCGGTAGCGCCCAGCTACCGCTTTGCCTCTGCCGCGAAGCGGCAACTCCGTTGCCATAGAAAAGCGGTAGCTGGGCGCTACCGCACTCCAAACAGGTCGCTACGGCAAAAGATTCACGTCGAGCGTGATCTTCAATCGCAGCCGCCGGTGCTGGCGGATCTCATCCAGCGAGAGGTTGAGTGGGATGCTCACTTCTTTCACCAGACCGTCCGTGCTGCGGCGCTCGGGTGCGGTGGATGGTGCTTTCGTCGTCGCCGCGGATTGTTCGTCGAGGACCGGGAGCGAATCGAGAATGCCCGCGGGCAGCGGGATCTCGATCGAGGTCGTCGGAACTTCGATCGCTGCCGAGGCAGCAGCTTCGAACGGATTGGTCGGCATGGGCGCGCTCGCGCCGACGAGCTCCGTCGCGACGAGCGGGATGCTCTCGTCCGCGCTCTCATCGAGCTCGAACTCCGGCTCGCCGCTCGGCGCAGGCGATGCCGCGACCGCGGCGCGTTTCGCCGGCCCGGGCGCGGGTGCCGGTGCGCGATCGCCGAACGGTTCCTCGTCTTCATCCCACAGCGAATCCGCCGGCGCAGGCGATTGCGACGGCGCGTTGAGAATCTGGATCTCGCGATCGAGCGGCTCCGATCCTTCGAGCCCGTACTTCTTCACGAGATGCGTGAGCACGAGCTGCGTGATTCCCTTCAGCGTCTCCTCGACGCCGAGGCCGGTCGTCGCGACCGACTCGAACGACGGCGCGTTCAGCTTGTTCAACTCGACGTCGATCTCCTGGGTCGGCAGTGCATTCGGCAGATCGCGCTTGTTGTACTGGATCACCAGCGGCATCTCGCGAAGGCGGATGCCCTGGCGCTTCAGGTTGTCCTCGAGGTTCTGCAACGACTCGAGATTCGCGTCGAGCGCGAAGTCCTGGCTGTCGGCGACGAAGACGATTCCGTCCGCGCCCTTCAGCACGAGCTGTCGCGTCGAGTTGTAGTAGACCTGCCCGGGCACCGTGTAGAGCTGCAGCTTCGTGCGCATCCCGCGAATCTTGCCGAGGTCGAGCGGGAGGAAATCGAAGAACAGCGTGCGGTCCGTCTTCGTCGCCAGCGAGAGCATCTTGCTCTTGTTGTTCGACGGCAGGGAGTCGTACACGAACTGCAGGTTCGTCGTCTTTCCGCAGAGACCCGGGCCGTAATAGACGATCTTGGCCGTGATCTCTTTGGTGGCGTAGTTGAAGAGGACCATGGATGGAAGCTCCGAGACGGGCCAGAGTAAGTTTTCCGACCGTCTACCGTCAACCACCAACCGCCGGCCGCCAACTGTCCTATGATGCGCGCCGTCTTTTTCTTCTTCGGAGGTGAGCATGAGGCTTCGGCGATTCGTCGCCCTGCTGGTTCTTCTCTGTCCCGTCCTTTTGCGTGCCGACGCTCCCGGCGTCTACGCCATCACCGGCGGCACCGTGCATCCCGTCTCCGGCCCCGAGATTGCGAACGGAACGGTCGTGATTCGCGATGGCCTCATCGAAGCGGTCGGCGCGAACGTGACCATTCCGCCGGACGCGACGACGATCGACGTCAAAGGCGCGCACGTCTATCCCGGACTCATTGATGCCCAAACATCAGCGGGGTTTGCGGCCGCGCCTTCGCGGCGCGGAGGCGGCGGTGGCGGTGGAGGTGGTGGAAGCAGTGAGCGGCCGCCCGAGCCGACGCCCGATTCACTCGCGGTGCGCAACGTGAAGCTGACCGACGACCTCATGAACGACGGTCGTTCGATCGGTGTCACGACGATCCTCACCGCGCCGTCGAACGGCATCTTCAACGGGCAGTCCGTTCTCCTCAACCTCGGCACGGGCTCGCTCGAGTCGCGCGTGATCAAGAGTCCCGCGGCGATGCAGATCGCGTTCAATCCGCGCCCGACGTGGACCTATCCGGACAGCCTGATGGGCGTGATTGCGTACTTGCGTCAGTCCTTCTTCGACGCGCAGCGTCACGGCGCCGCGCGCGAGATCTACGCGCGCACGCCGGCGGGACTGCAGCGGCCCGAAGACAATCCCGCGCTCGATGCACTGCA
>Ga0075418_10005004_pt1 | contig 15034 bp, 12 predicted proteins | sample SoiMetdeltSBSDD2_FD_81776 | JGI IMG/M metagenome (GOLD analysis project Ga0075418, IMG submission 81776) | Bulk soil microbial communities from a Populus tree surrounding site in Tennessee, USA - Soil MetaG P. deltoides SBSDD2 | ecosystem: Environmental > Terrestrial > Soil > Tree plantation...
CAGGCCGCCCTCTGGAAGCGCGGCGGCAAGCTCACCTCGGCCTTCGGCGGCCGTATCGACTGCTCCGAAATCATCGTGACGACCATGCGGACGGATCAGCCGCAGGTGATCCTCCCCTGCTCCGGCGACCGCATCTTCGGCCAGACGCAGGACCACGAGATGGCCTTCACGATTCCCTGGAATCAGATGGAGGACGTCATCGAGGGGCTCAAGGGCACCCACAACGGCGGCATCCGCTATCCGATCACCCAGTTCATGGAGTACGAGGCGAAGCTGCCGCCGAAGTACATGGAGGCCAACCGGATCTGGGACGTCGAGCACGGCCGCGCCCAGTTCACCAATCGCGACCGCGTCGTCGCCGCCTACCGCCGCTCGTTCGCCGACCGCGTTCCGGTCTACCCGATCGTCGCCTCGTTCGCCGGCACGCTCGACGGGCTCTCGATCGAGGAGTACTGCACGAACGTGCCCAAGGCGATCACCGCGATGATGAACTACTACGAGCGCTACCAGCCGGACGTGGTGCTCGCCTACAACGACCTGGCCAAAGAGGCCGAAGCGTTCGGCTGCCGGGTGAAGTACTCCGACTACGTCGTGCCGTCGATCGATCAGCACATCCTGCACGAGGACAAGGCGAAGCTGGCGCGCCTGACCATGCCCGATCCGGCCAAGACCGGGCGGCTGCCTGGCTTCCTCGAGCAGTGCGAGGCGCTCGTGCGGGCCAAGCCGCCGACGGCGATCGGCGCGGTGGCGGTGGGGCCGTGGACGATCGCGATGCTGCTCAGGAACCCCGAGACGATGCTGCTCGACACCTTCGAGGACCCGCAGTTCATCCACGACCTCATGCGGGTCACCACCGATTTCTGCAAGATCTGGGGCGACGCGATCGTGAAGACCGGCATCGGCCTCTCCTTCTCCGAGCCGACCGCGTCGATCAGCCTGATCTCGCCCGACAACTACCGCGACTTCGTCGCGCCGTACCACAAGGAGCTGGTCGATTACTTCAAGGCCAAGAAGGTCGGCGTGACGACGCACATCTGCGGCACGACCTATCCGATCTACGAGGACCTGCTCCGCTGCGGCTTCTCGACGGTGTCGTTCGATCTCGATCAGCAGGGCGACCCGAAGCTCTACGTCGACCAGCTCACGCGCTTCATGGACGTCTCGAAGGGCCGCGCCGTGGCTATTGGCAACGTCGACGCGACCAAGTTCGAGAAGACGACCCGAGAGGCGATGGTCGCCGACGTCCGCCGCTGCATCGACGCGGCGGCCGCCACTCCGCCTTCATCCTGTCGACGTCCTGCGAGATTCCGCCGCGCTCCAGCCCCGAGATCGTCAAGTGGTTCATGGATGCGGCGCGCGAGTACGGCCGCTACGAGCGCATCTTCGACGGCGCGGAGCCGGCGCCGGCCGGCTGATCGCCGCCGCGTTCCCGTAGAAACGCCGAAGGGGTCAGCCGGAACCGGCTGACCCCTTCGCCCTTCGTCAGGCTCACGCCGCCTTGCGGCGTGTGATTTGCTCTACCACTTCACGGGCTTGGAGGGACGGTGCGCGTAGCCGCTGTCCCGTCCGCCGCCACCGCCCGGACCGCGACCGCCGCCACCGGGACGGCCACCGCCACCCGGCCGCCCGCCGCCACCGGTCCGCGGCGCTTGGGGGTTCGAGATCTCCACGGTGATCCGCCGGCCGTCGAGCTCACGGCCGTTGAGCTGAGAAATCGAGTTCTGGGCCTCCTCGGCCGTGCCCATCTCGACGAAGCCGAATCCCCGCGACTGACCGGAGAAACGGTCGGTGATCACCGTCGCCGACAAGACATTGCCGCACTGAGTAAAGAATTCCCTGAGCCCTTCGCTGGTCGTGGAGTATGCGAGACCGCCGATATACAGTTTGGATGCCATCTGAACCCCCTGGGACTGTCTTCCGCTCCCTTGCACGCCCCGCGAACGCGGAAGGCCTGTTTCATCGCAGGCGAGGTCCGCCCAACCGGCAGACGTTCCCAGTGTACACAGGGAAGGACCAGGTGCAACTGGACTAAGCGCCTATCACATGAATTCCTGGGGGCGGATGTCGTAGCCGATGAGCTTTCGGTAGAGCGTCTTGGGATCGATCGCCAGGAGCGCGGCCGCCTTGCCGCGGTGACCGCCGACCTGGCGCAGCGTCGCGAGGATGGCCTGGCGCTCCATCGCCTCGAGGGTCCCCCCGGTTGACGCGGCGGCGGGCGCCGTCGTGCCCAGCACCTCGGGTGGCAGGTCCCCCGGCTGGATCTCGTCGCCCTTGCTCAGGATGACCGCGCGCTCGATGGCGTGGAGCAGCTCGCGGACATTGCCGGGCCAGCCGTAGGCCTCCAGCGCGGCGAGCGCCGCCGCACTGAGCCGCTTGACGCCGTACGTCGCGTTGGCCCGAACGAAGTGACTGGCCAGGAGGGACACGTCGTCCCGCCGCTCGCGCAGCGGCGGGAGCGCGATCGCGATGGTGTTGATGCGGTAGTAGAGGTCGGGGCGGAAATCGCCCGCCTTCATCGCCTCCGCAAGATCCCTGTTGGTGGCAGCCACGATGCGGACGTCGACCCGCCGGGGGCGCGTGCCGCCCACGCGGAAGAACGTCCCGGTCTCGATCGCGCGCAGGAGCTTCACCTGACTGTCGGGCTCCATCTCGCCGATCTCGTCGAGGAAGAGCGTGCCGCCGTCGGCCAGCTCCACCAGCCCGGGCTTGGTGCCGACTGCGCCGGTGAAGGCACCCTTCTCGTGGCCGAAGAGCTCGGACTCGAACACCTCGCGCGGGAGGGCGCCGCAGTGGATCGGCACGAACGCCCGCGCGGCGCGCACCGATTGCTCGTGAATGGCCCGCGCCACCAGCTCCTTGCCGGTGCCGCTCTCGCCCAGCACCAGGACCGTCGAGTCGGTCGGCGCCACGCGCTCGATGAGGCGGAGCACCTCACTCTGCATCCGCGTATTCCCCGTCATGATGCCGCCGAAAGGCGCGGCGCCGGGGGCATGGGCGCGCAGGGCGACGTTGTCGCGGAGGAGCTGGCCCTTCTCGGCCGCCTTCCGCACCACGATGTCCAGCTCTTCGATCTTGGTCGGCTTGGTCAGGTAGTCGTAGGCGCCGAGCTTCATCGCCTCCACGGCGGTGGCCACGTCCTGGAAGCCGGTCATCACGACCACCTGCGGCGCCTCCGGCATCTGCGCCAGCTCGCGCAGGACGTCGATGCCCTGCTTCTGCGGCATGCGCATGTCGAGGACGACCACGTCGAACGATCCCTCGCGGATGCGCTCCAGAGCATTCGCGCCGTCGGCCGCCCCGTCCACCTCGTGACCGCGCCGGGCCAGCTCGCGGATGATCAGCTCGCGCAGGTTCCGCTCGTCGTCGGCCACCAGCACGCGAACCGGGCGCGTCATAGCGGCAGCACCACGCGGAAGACACTGCCCCGGCCGACCACCGAGGTGACCTCGATCCTGCCGCCGTGATCGGTCACGATCCCCTGCGCGATCGCGAGCCCGAGCCCGGTGCCCTGTCCGGGCGGCTTGGTCGTGAAGAACGGATGGAAGATGCGGGCCAGGTTCTCTTCGGGAATCCCCGGGCCTTCGTCCTCGAGCTCGATCTCGACCGAGCCGTGGCCCACGCGCGAGCGAACAGTCAGCGTCCCGCGGCCCTCCATCGCCTCGAGCGCGTTGGACGCGAGCCCGAGGCACACCTGGCGAAGTTGCCCCTCGTTCACGGCGACCGGTGGCAGCGCCACATCGAGGTCGGTCACGACGTGGCTGCCGGTGAAGCGCTTCTGGCGCGCCAGGAGCTCGACCGCCTTGACGACGACCGAATTCAGGTCGGTGGGCTCCCGCCGGCTACCCGGGTCGCGCACGAACTGGAGCAGGCTCCCGGTGATCTCCTTGCAGCGGTATGCCTCCTCCTCGATCAGGCCGAGGTAATGACGGAAGTCGGCGGACTCCGTCATCGCCCGCTCGACCGCGCCCAGCTGCCCCTGGAGTGACTCGGCGCACCCGGCGATCGTCGCCAGCGGGTTGTTCAGCTCGTGCGCGACGCCGGCGGCGAGCCGGCCGGCCGTCGTGAGCCGCTCGGTGAGGAGCATCTGGCGCTCCAGCCCCTTCGCCCGCGTGATGTCCTCGACCAGGGTGACCGCGTAGGCGCCGCCGCGATCGCTCGACGGGGCGACGGGCGCCACGGTGAACCGGAAGATCTTGGCGTCGCCGGCGATGACCATTTCCTCCTCGATCGAGCCGCCGCGCCGGCTGTGGAAGGCCGCCCCGAGGAACCCCAGCACCGCCGCGCCCTTGTCGTGAGGCAGGAACTGGGCGAGCGGACCGTGAGCGTCGGAGGCACACGCCAGGGCGCGGGCACCGGCGCGGTTGATCCTGACCACGTTGAGGAGATCGTCGACCACGAGGACTCCGATAGGCATCGTCTCCAGCACCACCTCGACGAAGCGCTTCTGGGCGTCGAGCTCGCGGGTGCGGTCGGCGACCATCTCCTCGAGCTCGGTGTAGAGGCGGGCGTGCTCGAGCGCGATCGCCGCCTGGCTGGCCAGCGCCACCAGGAGCTCTTCCTCGTGCGCCGAGAACTCGTGGACGTCGTGCCGCAGGACGGTGATCACGCCGATCGCGTGGTCGCCACGGAGCAAGGGCGCGACGAGCATCGAGCGGAAACCGCTGCCGCGCACCAGGTGCTGATACATCGCGCGAGTGTCGGCCCAGAGGTCGGGGCTTTGCATGGGTCGTCGCTGCAGGACCGCGAGCCCTGCCACTCCCTCGCCCGGCTTCAGCCGCACCGACGACACCAGGGCAGCCGGCACGTCGAGGCTCGCGGCCATCACCAGCTCGTCAGTCGCGGGATCGATCGTCATCAGTCCACAGGAGTCGACGCCGAGAACGCCGCGCGCTTCTTCCAGCACGACCCGGATCGTCCGGTTCACATCAAGGCTGGCGGTGACAGCCCGGCCCGCCTCGAGGAGCGCATGGGTTTCCCGCGCCCGGCGGCGGCTCTCGTCGGCGAGGCGCCAGCGCTCGATGCCCAGGGCCAGCGGGCGTGTCAGCTCCGCGACCACCTCGAGGTCGGTGTCACCCAGCGCGCCGATCCTCGCGGTAGCGACTGCGACGGCGCCGAACACGGTCCCCGACGACAGGGGCACGAGCGTCACCGCGCGGTAGCCGCGGTCGACGAACACGCGCCGGCTCACCTCCGGCGTCTGGTCGCGCTCGAGATCGTCGATGCGGACGGCGGCGCCGGTCGACACCACGCGCTCCAGCAACGTGCCCTCGAGTGGCGTCCAGGTTCCGGGCGGCGGCGATCCGCGAAGCGCGCCCGCCGCGAGGTCGAAACTCTCGAAGGCGCCCCGCTCGGCGTCGAGCAGCGCCACGCTGATCGCGTCGAATCGCACGAGCCGCGCGACGCCGTCGGCGAACGCGGCGAACACCTCATCGAGCGTGTGCGGCGCCGACAAGAGGGCCATGAGCCCGTTGACCACCTCGGCGCGCCGCGCGAGCCCCTCGAGATGAGCGCGGCGGTCGATCGCCGCGCCAAGCTCACGGGGAAAGCTCGCGGGCAAGGCCGACGCCTTCAGGCGTCCGACCCGGCCCAGGAGGGCCAGCTCGCCGACCCGGCGGCCCCCCGCGTCGAGCGGCGCTCTCAGGAGCGCCGCCGGCCGGCTCCGGGAAGCGCCCGGCGGCACGACCCGAGTGAGCCGCGTCCCGCGCGCGGGCGCGGCCGTCACGTCCGTCAGCCATCGCCGGAGCGGAAGGGACGTTCCGCTGCCGCGCGCGACGACGATCGGCGCCTGGTGTTGCGGCTGGAGCGCGAGGACGCCCGCGGTCGAGCCGGTCACGGCCACCAGCCGCCGCAGGGCTTCGCGCAGCCCTTCCGTCACCGACGGCGCGGCGGAGATCGGCGCCAGCAGGTCGCGCGTCGCCAGTGCGCTCTTCATGCCGGTGTGAGGACCCGTCCGGGAAGGCTGCCGGTGTGCTGGCCGTCCTTGATGACGAAGCTGCCGTTGACGAGCACGTGCTCGATCCCGGAGGGATACTGATGGGGCTCCTGATACGTCGCGCGGTCGCCGACCCGGCGCGGGTCGAAGATCACGAGGTCGGCCCGCCTGCCGACTGCGATGACGCCGCGATCCTTGAGCCCGAGACGCCGCGCCGGGAGACCCGTCATCTTGTGCACGGCCTGCGGCAGCGTCAGCACGCGCTCCTCGCGCGCGTACTCGCCCAGGACACGCGGAAAGGTGCCGTAGCTCCGCGGGTGCGGCTTGCCCGCGGCCGCGCCGCCGGGCGCCAGCGCCGAGCCGTCGGAGCCGATCATGACGGCCTCGTGCACGAGCGCGCGTCGGAGATCACGCTCGTCGAGCTGAAAGAGGATCATCGACCCCTTCCCGCCCTCGGCCTCGAGCAGCTCGAGCGCGGCGTCGACCGCGTCCTTCTTGCGACCGGCCGCGATCTCGGAGATGCGCTTGCCCTCGGCGTCCCGGCTCTTCGGGGACGACGCGATCATGACGTTCTCCCACCCGATGCGGTCGACGAGGCTCTGACCCGTCGTCGGCGACTCGATGTCGTGGCGGATGCGCGCGCGCGAGTCCGGATCGGCGAGGCGGCCGAGCATGGCTTCGATCCCGCCCTCCAGCGCCCAGTCCGGCAGGAGTGCCCGCAGCATGGTGCTGGACGCAGTGTACGGGTAGACATCGGCCATGACGTCGAGTCCCTCGTCGCGCGCGGCATCGACGAGCGCCAGCACATCGGCCACCTTACCCCAGTTGGGCCGTCCAGCCGCCTTAACATGACTGATCTGCACCGGCAGGTCTCCCTCGCGCCCCACGTGGATCGCCTCCTGTACGGCGTCCAGCAAGGTTGCCCCCTCCCCCCGGATGTGGCTCGCGTAGAAGCCGCGATGGCGGCTGGCGACAGCGGCGAGCTCGACGATCTCGTCGGTGGTGGCAAAGGAGCCGGGCGGGTAGATCAGCCCGGTGGAAAGCCCCCACGCGCCGTCCTCGATGCCGTCGGCCAAAAGCTTCTGCATGCGCCGAAGCTCGGCCGGCGTCGGCTCGCGCCGCGCGAAGCCCATGGCGGCCACCCGCAGCGTGCCGTGGCCGATGAGCTGAATCACGTTCAGCGCGGTTCCGCTCGAGTCGAACGCCCGGAGGTAGTCGCCGACGGAGCGCCAGCGAAAGTCCATGCCCGCCGGCACGTGCAGCGCGAATCCGCGCAGCGCGTCGACGAACTCGTCGGAGACCGGCGCCGGCGAGAAGCCGCAGTTACCGACCACCTCGGTGGTCACGCCCTGCCGCACCTTCGACTCGGCGCGGCGATTTTCCCAGAGCCGCCAGTCCGAGTGCGAGTGCATGTCGATGAAACCGGGCGCCACGACCTTGCCGGACGCGTGCAGATTGCTGCCGGCGGCCTCGCGGTGCAGATCGCCGACCGCCGTGATGCGGTCGTCCTGGATGCCGACGTCGGCCCGGGCCCCGGGTCGCCCGGTGCCGTCGATGACCTGTGCGCCCTCGATCTTGAGGTCGAGCATTGGCCTAGACGGTTGGGGCCCGCGAGAACGCGAGGGCCTTCTCGCACCAGGCGGCAACGCCGAGCAGGCGCGCCGAGGCGCCCGCGGCCTGAACAAGCTGGATCGCGTGGGGAAGCCCCGACGCGGCGATGCCGCTGGGCAGGGAGATCGCCGGAACGCCCGCGTTGCTCCAGGGCGCGCAGAAGGAGCCGTCGCCGGTCGAGCCGAGCCCTGCGGGCGCCGGGGTCGGAGCAGTCGGAGACAGCAAGGCGTCGTGAGCCTCTAGGAGCGGCATCACGTCGTCCCGGAACGCGAGGCGGGCGCGGTTGGCGTTGACGTACACCGTCGCGGTCTGACCGAGCCCCGTCTCGATGAGGCTTCGCATCTCGCGGCTGTAATCGTCGGCGTGCCGGGCGAACGCGGGAGCGTGATACGCGGCCGCCTCGACCTCCAGCACGGTCAGCCCTGCCGCATGGATCCCGCGAAACGACTTGGGAAGCTCGACCTTCGACACGGTCGCGCCGGCCCGGACGAACGCGTCGGCGACGGCCTGGACATGCGCCGCAACGTCCGGCGAGGCGCGCTCCAGGAGCTCGGGAGCGAGCGCGATCCGCGGCGCGCTGACGGGCTGGGGCTCGAGAGCCCGGCCGGCGAGCACGGACATGGCGAGCGCGGCGTCTCTGACCGACCGCGTGAGCACGCCGACGTGATCGAGCGACCATGCGAGCGGAATGACGCTCGCGACCGGTACCAGACCATATGTGCCCTTGAAGCCGACGACACCGCAGTACGCGGCTGGCCGGAGCACCGAGCCGACCGTCTGGGAGCCGATCGCGAGCGGCGCCATCCGCGCCGCCAGCGCGGCCGCCGAGCCGGCTGACGACCCGCCGGGTGTGTGACCCTGATTCCACGGATTCCGCGTCGGCGCCGGATCGCGATACGCGAACTCGGTCGTCACGGTCTTGCCGAGGATGATGGCCCCCGCCGCCCGCAGGCGCGCGACCGCGGGCGCGTCCGCGGCCGGGCGCGTGTGGGCGAACGGCTTCGCGCCGCCGGTCGTCGGCATCCCCGCGACGTCGACGATATCCTTCACGCCGACCGGCACCCCGTGCAGCGGTCCACGAAGCCGCCCGGCGCGAGCTTCAGCCAGGCGCTCGCGCGCAGTAGCGAGCGCGCCGTCCTGATCCACGTGAGCCCACGCCCGGATTGCTCCGTCGATTGCGCGGATACGCGCGAGACACGCCTCGGTGAGCTCGACCGGGCTCACCGTCCCGGAGCGGACGAGGTCGGCGGCCTCACCAAGACCGAGCGCGACCAGATCACCGCATGGCATCGAGCACCTCCGCGACGACCTCGAAGCGCCCGAACGACAGCATCAAGTAGGTGTCGGCCGAGACGCCGCAGGCGTAAAGCAAGGTGCCCATGGCGCCGTCGCACAGCAAGGGGCCCGCGGCAAGCCGGCGGCTAAGCTCGTACGGCATGCGCGTCCCGCAGGGCCGCCAGGACGAGCGAGACGACCTGGTCGGCGCTGCGCCCCGTCGTGTCGATCGTGAGGTGCGCCTGTCCGTAATAGGGCCGGCGCGACCGGTAGAGCTCCTCGATCTCGTCGCCGGACCGCCCGTCCAGCATGGGCCGGTTGCCGATCCGGCGAGCCCGCTCGAGGAGCTCGCGCACGTCGCCGTCGAGCCAGACGACCGTGCCGAGCTCGCGCAGGCGCTCCATCCGCCCCTCGCGGCACGGCAGGCCCCCGCCGGTCGCGATGACCTCACCCGACTTCAGCGCCAGGGCGTCGAGCATCTCGGCTTCGAGCTGGCGGAAGCGCTCCTCGCCCGCGTCGCGGAAGATCTCGGGGATCGACCGGCCTTCGCGCGCGACGATCATGTCGTCGGTCTCAACGAAACAGCGCCCGAGCCGGCGCGCCAGGAGCCGTCCGCAGACCGATTTTCCGGCGCCCATGAATCCAACGAGTATCACGTTGTCGCGCCGCATCCTCGCATCCTATCAGATCGGGGTAGCGGCCAGAACGCTACGCCGGGCCCGGCGGACGCTAGCGGATCTGCGCGCTGCAGGCCGTCGCGGGGCTGGGGGCCCTGCCGGCCGAGGCGCGCCTATGAATCGTGGACGGTCTTCGGAGCGGGCACCCGGCGGTAAGCGCAGTCGCGCATCCAGCACCGCGCGCACTGGCTGAAGTAGTGGTCGACCCGCGCGCCCGGGCCGGCCGCGGCCAGCAGCGAGATCGATTTCACGGGCGTCATGAAGCAGGCCTCGTTCAGGCTGACGCCGATCGCATCGCCCGGGCACACGTCGAACAGAACACGCTGCTGGACGACGTCCCAGCTCCCGTAGCCGGGGCTCACACGGTTCGTGACCGGCAGCCCCAGCGGGATCGCCTCCTGACAGAGGAGATCGTTGACGTACTCGGCCAGGCTCTCGACGGCCCCGGAACCGACACTGTCGAGCATCGCGGCGAGCGGGAGCTCGCGCGCCTCCCACAGCTCGGCGGCGCGGCGCTCGAGCTTCTCGCCGATCGTGCAGACGGCGGCCGCGATCCACTCGACTGGGCCCCACAGCCGGCCGACGTCGGGAATGGCCAGCGTCGCCTCGCCGGCCTCGATCGCGTCTGGACGCTGGCGCGTCACCGGTAGCCAGCGCACGACCGCGCGGGGCGCCATGAGGCTCCGCCCGAGTGCGAGCGCCTCGTCGAAGAGCGCCCGCACGGCCGGGTCGGGCGCGTCGACCGATTTCTTGTAGCCCTGAAAGCGCAGCACCTCGGCCGGATCGATGGCGAGCGGGAGCGCGGTGAAAACGCGCGGCGCCGTGGAAAGCTGCGCCTTCACCGCTTGGGGCGTCGGCCTCGGACGACCTCCGCGATGCGGCGGATGTGCTCGGGATTGGAGCCGCAGCAGGCGCCCACGATGTTGCATCCGGCGTCGAGGAGCGCGGGATACTCGCGCGCCATCTCCTCCGGACCGAGCTCGTACGTTACGGTGTCGCCCGTGGTGATCGGCAGGCCCGCGTTCGGGTAGGCGACCAGCGGTGCGTCGGTGACCCCGCGCATCTCGCGGATGATCACGATGGCGCGGTCGGGGCCGCGGCCGCAGTTCATGCCGACCACGTCGGCGCCGGCAGCCACGAGGTTCTTCGCGACCTCGGCCGGGCTCTCGCCCCACATCGTCCGGTCCCGGTCGTGGATCTCCTCGTACTGGAAGAACATGGTGGCCATGACCGGCAGGTCCGCCACGGCCTTGCACGCGCGGATCGCCGCCGTGCATTCCTGCGGGAACATCATGGTCTCGACCGCGAAGAGATCGACCCCGCCCTCGGCCAGCGCGGCCGCCTGCTCCTGGAAGGTCTCGAGGTACTGCTCGTCGGTGACGCCCTCGTCGAGGGCGTAGTCGAGGGGCAGGCGGCTGGTCGGCCCGATCGATCCCGCAACGTAGGCCGACGGCGGCGCCGCCGCCCGCGCCAGCCGCGCGCCCTTCTCGTTCAGCTCGCGGGTGCGGTCGCCGATCTTGTACTCGTTGAGCTTGAGCCGGGTGCCGCCGAACGTGTTCGTCTCGACGATATGGCTGCCGGCCCCGAAGTAGCCCGCGTGGATGCCCCGGACGACGTCGGCGTGCGTGTCGTTCCACAGCTCGGGGCAGGCGCCGTTGGCGAGCCCGGCCGCGAAGAGCATGGTGCCATAGCCCCCGTCGAACACGAGCGTCTCGCCCCCGCGGATCCGGTCGACGACCTCCCAGCCGCGCGCCTTCACGAGGCGACTCCCGCGGCGGCCCCGACCAGCGCCTTGGCCTTCACGACCGCCAGCGTGGAATCCTTGGCGTAGCCGTCGGCGCCGATCTCGTCGGCGAACGCCTGGCTCACCGGCGCGCCACCGATCATCACCTTGACGCGATCGCGGAGCCCGGCCTTGATCAGGGCGTCGATCGTACGCTTCATGGCGGGCATGGTGGTAGTCATCAGGGCCGAGATGCCGACGATGTTGGCGTTGTGCTCGCCGACCGCGTTGACGAACACCTCGGGGGCGACGTCGCGGCCGAGGTTCACGACCTTGAAGCCGGCGCCCTCGAGCATCATCGCGACCAGGTTCTTGCCGATGTCGTGCAGGTCGCCCTGGGCGGTGCCGATGACGACGATGCCGAGGTAATCGCCGCCGCGGGCGGAGGCCGTGATGAGGGGCTTCAGGAGGTCGAGCCCGGCGTACATGGCGCGCGCCGAGAGGAGCACCTGCGGCACGTAGTACTCGTTGCGGCGGAACTTCTCGCCGACGACGTCCATGCCCGGGATGAGGCCCTTGAAGATGAGCGCCTTCGGGTCGAGCGACAGGTCGAGACCCTCGCGCGTCTTGCGGGCAACGGTGTCCTTGTCGCCCAGAATCAACGCGCGCGCCATCGTGGGATAGTCGAACGTCTCGTCGCCCATGCGCTCCACGTCATCTTACAACGGCGTGTGCTAGTATCGCGACAGCATGAAGATTCGCGTGCTCGGCGCCTTCGGCGGCGAAGGTCTCGGGCATCGGCCGTCGGCCTTTCTCGTCAACGACAAGGTCCTCATCGACGGCGGCAGCGTGAGCAGCGCGCTCACCATTCCGGACCAGCTTGCCGTCGAGCACGCGATCATCTCGCACGCGCACCTCGACCACATCGCGGGGCTCGTGTACCTCACCGAGACGCTCGCGTTCTGCGAGGTCGGCGCGGCGGTCACGATCGCCAGCATCGATCCGGTCATCACCACGCTGCGCGCCGGCGTCTTCAACGACACGCTCTGGCCCGACTTCAGTAAGATCCCCCACCCTGACGTGCCCGTCGTGAAGTACCGGACGCTGGTGGAGAACACTGAGCAGCAGGTCGGCGACCTCTGGGTGACGCCGGTCGCCGTCAACCACACGGTGCCGGCCACCGGGTTCATCGTGCACGACGGCTCCACGGGCCTCGTCTATTCCGGGGACACCGGGCCGACCGAGGCGCTCTGGCAGGCCGCCCGGGACGTGAAAGGCGTTCGCGCCGTCATCCTCGAATGCGCGTTCCCGAACCGGCTCGGGCCCCTCGGCCAAGTCGCCAAGCACATGACGCCCGCCCTCATCCGGCGGGAGATCGACAAGCTGCCGCCGGACATTCCCGTATGGATCTTTCACGTGAAGCCGCAGTTTTACGACGAGATCGCCGAAGAGCTTTCACGCATCGACTGCTCGCGCGTCTCGATCCTCGAGCAGGACCGCATCTACTCCATCTAGCTTCTCAGCCGTCGGGAACCAGCACTACGGTTTCGCTGGAGATTTCCACGCGGACCCGATCGCCCAGGCGGAAGACCCGCTCCTCGCTGGCCGCCGGCAGCTCCACGCGGATCGGGACCTTCGTGCCGATCTCGATCTCGTAGAGATGGCGGGAACCCTCGAAGACGCGCAGCGCCACCCGCCCGGGAATGCCCGGGCCTCGCGCCATGGCGGCTTCGGTCATCGACAGGGTCTCCGGGCGCAGCACCAGGAGCCCGCGATCACCCAGGCGATAGGCGCCGCGGCCGGCGACGGGCACGCGGTCGCCGTGCTCGGTCTCGACGACGACGCCGAGGTCGCGGAGCTCGACCACGCGCACTGGCAAGAAGCTCGCTGGGCCGAGCGCCTCGGCGGCCGCGCGGGTGTGCGGCTGGTGGTAGAGCTCGGCCGGGTCGCCGACCTGGAGCACGCGACCTGCGTCGATGACTGCGAGGCGATCGGAGAGCGCCAGGGCGTCGGCCGCGTTTCGGGTCGCGTGAATCGTCGTCACCGCCAGGTCGCGGTGCAGTTTCGTCAGCTCCAGGCGAAGCGCCTTGCGGGCCGTCGGATCGAGGTTGGCGAGGGGCTCGTCCAGGAGCAGCACCTTTGGCTCCACCGCGAGCGCGCGCGCCAGCGCCAGGCGGCGGCGCTGCTCGAGGCTCAGATCGCCGGGCTTGAGCGCCGCCGCATCGGCGATCCCGAGCCGTGCCAGCACCATCCCGACGCGGTGCTCCACCTCGTCCTTCGCCAGGCCCTGCTGGCGGAGCCCGTACGCGACGTGATCTCGCGCGCGCATGTGCGGCCAGAGGGCGCCGTCCTGGAAGACGTAGCCGACGCCGCGCGAGCGCGGTGGCACCGCGGAGATGTCCTGGCCGTCCACGAGAATGCGGCCGCGCGTGATCGGCAGAAAGCCCGCGACCGCCCGCAGGACGTCGGACTTACCCGATTTCGGCGGCCCCAGGAACGTGAAGAACTCGCCGTAGCGGACATGCACCGCGACCGCGTGCACGCCCGGCGCGACGCCGCCGCGGGTATCGATGCCCTCCAGACGGATGTCGACCAGCGGCCGCGAAAGGGTGCTCATGGCGCCGTCCGGGGCTCTCGGAGCCTCACCAGCGGCACACAGGCGAGCCCGATCGCCGCCAGCAGGGCATACACCGCCCCCGGCGAGGTCCACGTGAGCAGTGTGGTCGCCATGACCGGGCCGAGAAAGCCCGCGCCGATGCGCGCGGAGTTGATGACGCCGATCGCCGCGCCGCCGGCGTGCTGGGCCACGCGAGCGACGACGAGCGGAAACACCGGCGCGATCGAGAGGACCTGAAGGAAGCGCAGCCCGCCGTAGAGATACACCGAGCTCGCCCCGGCGAAGGCCACCAGACAGAGCGACGAGATGACCAGGAGCCCGGCCACGAGCCTCCGCTCGGGGAAAAGCTCGGCCAGCCGCGGCACGGACATGGCCCCAAGCGCGGCGGCGACGCCCGTCACGAAGATCAGCATGCCGCCGACCTCGAGGTGGCGGCTCGCCTCGACCTCGAAGCCCGTGAGCACGTAGGGCAGGATCGAGGTGAAGAAGAAGATCTGGATCGAGCCGCCGAGGACGATCAGCGTGACCGCGGCGACTTCGCGGCGCCGGACCGGCCGCGCGGTGGCCGTCGCCGTGACTGGTGCCGGCGGGCGCGGAACTCCCCAGTGCACGATCGCGGCGCAGCCGAGCAGGATCAGGCCGCCCAGCACGAAGGAGGCGCGAATCCCCATGCGGGCGGCGGCGATCGCGCCGACGAGCGGCCCGATCACCTGCCCGACCGTCATCGAGGACTGCAGCGTCGCGATCCGCCGTCGCACCGCGTCGGTGTCGGGGACGCGCCCGGCCATGATGAAGGCGAGTGTCGACGCCGCGCCCATCGCGCCGAGAATCAGCCGCGCCAGGAACAGCTCGGGCAGCGTGGTGGCGAGGGCCATCACGAAGAAGCCGAGCCCCTGGAGCGCCTCGACCGCCACGTAGCAGGCTTTCGGGTCGCCGCGCGCCGCGTAGCGGCCCCAGACCGGAGCCGTCATCACGGTGACCAGCGACGTGATGCCGAGGATCCAGCCGGTCCACCGAAGCGTGGCCGCGGGATCGAGCGGGCTGATGCGCTGGATGTGAAACGGCAGGCTCACGAAGACGAAGGACCAGGCGAACGAGCCGAAGAACATCGTCACAGGGAGGAGATGAGGCCCGGACAGCCTCAATGCGGAATCACGCCCGACTCGCGCCCCTCATCACGGCGATCATAGCATCGCTCG
>Ga0075418_10005005_pt1 | contig 15032 bp, 10 predicted proteins | sample SoiMetdeltSBSDD2_FD_81776 | JGI IMG/M metagenome (GOLD analysis project Ga0075418, IMG submission 81776) | Bulk soil microbial communities from a Populus tree surrounding site in Tennessee, USA - Soil MetaG P. deltoides SBSDD2 | ecosystem: Environmental > Terrestrial > Soil > Tree plantation...
AACGTGCGGAGCTCGTTCGTCGCCGCGCTGCAGTACTGGCATCTGCCGCAGTTCGAAGTGGCATTGCAGTACGGTGCCGGTTGGATCGGCGATCGCGCCGACCCGGTGCTCGATGGCGATGCGATGGATGCGGACGGACGGGATCTGGTGCAGCTCCATCTGCGTGGGTGGTTCTGAGGTGGCGCCGCAGCGCGGCACAAACAGGGAGTCCGGCATCGTGCCCAGTCGCTCGACACGACCCAGAGGTTGGTGGCTGTTCGCGCTCGTGGGGATCGTTCTCGCGGCGCAAGCCGTGCACGCACGGCCGCAGAGCGGTGACGGCGTGGTGCGCTTCATTCACGTGGATGCCGCGGCGAAATCGGTGCATCTGGTCGGCGACTTCAACGGCTGGAGCCCGACGGCGACACCGCTCGACCGCGAGGCGGATGGGACTTGGGCGGCGTCGGTGTTCTTGGACCCCGGAACCTATGAATACAAGTTCTTCGTCGATGGCCAGTGGCTGTTGGATGTCGACAATCCGGAGGTGTCGGAGAACGGCAACTCGGTGGTCCGGGTCGGTGCGAGCGGCGCGGTGCTGCCGATGGGCGCCGGCGGCCCGAGCGGCAGCGAAGCCGGCGGCGCGACGCCCGATCACGATCTGCGCTGGTTCGTGCGCTATCTGGGAACCATGACCGCTCGCCGGCAACCGGAACTGCGGAGATGGGATCTGGAACGGCCGTTGCACGATATCGATCTGCGCCTCGAAGTGGATTTCGGCGATGACCTGACCGCCTGGTTCCTCACCAACTTCAACACCGGTGAGACGGATGATCTCTCCGACTCGCGCTTGCGTTACGACCGCGGCGTCCTGCTATGGCGGCCGCAGGAGTTCGAGATTCGCCTGTTCGACAACGAAGGCGTCACCGATTTCGAAGATCCCGGTGTGCTGGTGGGCAAGATCGGCATCTACGAGGACAGCTTCGGTTTCGAGCGCCGGGGCGTGCTGTTGCGCCGCCGCTTGCTGGGGGCGCCGCTCGAATTCCTCTACGCCGACAACACCGAGGCCGCCTCCGACAGCGTCTTGACGCCCGAGTTGCCGGATCTGCAAGCGCCACCTCCGGCGGGCACCGAGCTCGAGCGCTACAGCGCCATCGACACCCGCCGCAACAGTGACACCTTCGCCTTCCGCCTGCGCGGCGGCACGGAGAACCGCGGCTTCGGCTTCGGCTACCGCATCGATCGCGGCCTGGCGCCGGGAACCCAGAGCTCCATCGACGTGCTACAGGACGTCCAGGGGCTCTTCGCCACTGGGCAGCAGATCGAGACGACGGAAAGTTGGAATGCGTGGAACATGGATCTGCGCTTGCCGTTGCTCGGCGTGCAGTGGGTGGCCGAATACATGCGCGGGACACGCAAAGCGGTGGCCGAGCGCCAGCAGATCCTGCAGGAGGCGCGCTTCGACAGCACGACCGGCACGGTCACGGCGCGCTTCGGGCCCGAGACCGAGGCCTCGGGCACCTTCGCGCTCGACGACAGCCGGCGTGTGGTGGCGAGCGTGTCGCCTGTGGCGGAGGGGGACTGGCGCCCGCGCCTGCGCTACGAATACCAGGAGAACGATACCGACGCGCGCATCACCGGCACGCCATTCTTGATGCGCCGTCACGCCGCTTCTCTCGGGCTCGAGGCCCGGGTCGCCGGGATCGAAGCGGCGCTCGACGTGCGGCAGGACTGGCTCGACTATCCAACCGGGAGCACCTGGGAGACGCAATTCTGGTTCCGCCGGCACAACGCGTGGCTGGACCAGAGCACGGCGACCTACTCGCGCTTCGCGCTGCTGGGTGTCGACCGTGCGAGCTGGGCGCAGCTGGAGTTGAAACGCACGTTGTGGGCGGGGCCGTCGTTCGACGGCGAGCTCCGCTTCACATGGGCGAGCCCGGGCTTCGACCGCGCGCCGAGAGCTCTCGAGGCCGTGCTGCGTTTCGGCATCGATGTCGCCGAAGATCTGCGCCTGCAGACGCATTCGCGCTTCGCAACCTACCGGCGCTTCGAAACCACTGATGCGGTGATCGTGGGGCAACTCGGGCCGGGCAAGCACATCGAAGCCGGATCACTGGTGACGACCGAACTCCCTGGCGCGAGCCACGACTATCGGACGTTCGGGGCGCACTTCGTCGAGCTGGTGATGGCGATCGGCGAGAGGTCCGACATCGCGCTCGGGTTCGGTGTCGATCCGTACGTGTTGTACGAGGTGCGGAACACCTACATGGACATCGGCTGGGATCAGTTTCTGTTCGATTCCGGGGCCTCGCCTGAGGCGGCTTTCGCCGATCCCGTCGGGCTCGGGAGGCGCATCGAGGGCGCCGAGCACGATCTCGAGCTGGAACGGCGGATCACACTCGAAGCGCGCATCAGCTTCTGAATCGAGAACGGAGCCGGCGATGCAGAGTGGATGGAAGGTCGGTGGCTGCCGGCGTTGTGGCCGCGCCTGGCACGTCGTCTCCGTGGCCGTGGCTGCAGCCGCCGCGCTGCTGGCCGGCTGCGTTCCACGGCCCGTGATGCCGCGCTCGCCTGAAATCACGAGCGGCGAGGTCGTCTTCCGCTACCGCGATCCCGTCGCCCAGGTCGTGCAAGTCGCGGGGAGCTGGGAAACCAATTTCGATCTGCGCGGGCGCGAGTGGACGAGCAGCACGCGTGTGGGCGTCATGCTGCGCGATGACGACGGCATGTGGGAGCTGCGCGCAGCGCTCGGACCCGGACGCTACGAATACCTGTTCCTCGTGGATGGGCGATTCTGGGAGCTCGATCCGTCCAACCCGCAACGCACGGGCGATGGCCAGGGCGGATTCGTCTCGTTGCTCGTGGTTCCTTGAGTCCGTATACTGCGTCGCATGAGTCCCAAGCCACGCGTCGCCGTGCTGCACGTTTCTGCCGCCACCATCCTCGAAGACATCGACCGCCTGCTGCAGCTGGCGGGCGCGCGCGCCGCGCTCGATCCGGGCGCGAGCACCATCCTCAAGGACAACATCTCGTGGCATTTCCCGTTCCCCGGCGCCAACACGACGCCGTGGCAACTCGAGGGCACGATTCTCGCGTTGCGGAGCCAAGGTTTCCAGGAGCTCGTCTGCGTTCAGAACAAGACCGTGGTCACCAATGCCTTCAAGGGTGAAGATCTCAATCACTACGTGCCGATCTTCCGCCAATACGACATCCCGGTGCTCTACAACTTCCGCGACGCGGACATGCGCTGGGTGGAGTACCGCCCGAAGGCGAAGATGCGCGTGCTCGACCACATCTTTCCCGAGGGCATCCGCATCCCGGATTACTTCCACGGCAAGAACATCGTGCACTTGCCGACGCAGAAGACCCACATCTACACCACGACGACCGGAGCGATGAAGAACGCCTTCGGCGGCCTGCTCAACACCAAGCGCCACTACACCCACAGCTGGATCCACGCCACCTTGGTGGACCTGCTCGCCATCCAGAAGGAGATCCACTCCGGGCTGTTCGCGGTGATGGACGGCACGACCGCTGGCAACGGTCCCGGGCCGCGCACGATGTTCCCGGTGGTGAAGGACGTCATGCTGGCGAGCGCCGATCAGGTGGCGATCGACGCGGTGGCCGCCAAGATGATGGGGTTCGATCCGATGTCCATCGACTACATTCGACTCGCCGACGAAGCTGGCCTCGGAGTCGGGCGCCCGTCCGACATCGAGGTGGTGGGGATGGACATCGCCAACGAGAGCTGGGGCTTCAAGGTCGGCGACAACGGCGCGAGCCGCGTCGGCGACCTCCTGTGGTTCGGGCCGCTCAAGTCGATCCAGAACCTGTTCTTCCGCACACCGCTGGTGAACGCGTTCATCCTCGGGTCCGAGGTCTATCACGATTTCTACCGCTGGCCGGCGCGCGACCGACGCATTTTCGAGCGCTGGCGTGAGACCACGTCCTGGGGACAGCTCTTCGCACGCTACGCCGAGCGCGAAGCGCAGACGCTCGGTTCAGGCCGTTCCTGACCGCTCCATCCAAGCTCTTGCGCTCCGCTTGCGCGTCCGGCACCGCGGCGCATGGATTCTGCTCGTGCGGCGGCGGCTCCGCCTGCAACTGCAGCCGCCGCGCGCGTGGAGGATGTTGCCTTGGAGTGGCACAGGCAGCCCGAGCATCCAGACGCAGATCCCTGGACCGAACCTTGCTCCGCCGGGGTTGCCACGATTCCGAGGAGGCGGCCATGCGTTCGCTCGAGTACAACGTGGAGAAGGTCGGCGCGAACCGAAACATCGCCGTTCTCTCCCTCGATGGATACGTCGATAGCGCGACCTCTCTCAACATGGACGAGGCCATCGACTCGATCCTGCGTCAGGGAGTCTATTGCGTCGTCGTCGATCTGACGAAAGTCGGCTATATCAGCTCCGCCGGTTGGGGTGTGTTCATCAGCAAGATCAAGGACATCCGCGAGAATGGCGGCGGTCTGAAAATCGCCGGCATGCGACCGGACGTGCGCGACGTGTTCGATCTGCTGGGCTTCGGTCACATCATCGAAGCGCATGAAAACGTCGACGAAGCCATCGGCTCTTTCGAGGGTCAGACGGCGAAGGCCAAGACACCCAAGCGCGAGGAAGTGCCCGCGGGAACCAAGCGCGGTCACTGAGGTGTGCGGCGCCGGTCGCAGGACCCCGCACGATTCCCCTGTAGTCTCGAGCGCCTGACGTCGCCCCCCCGCGGGGCGGCGCTCCCGATGGCCATCCGACTCCTTTGCCCTCCCTCGCCTCGGCGCTCTCGTCATGGAACTCGGGACGCTTGCTCCGGGTAGGTGCATCGAGTCTACTGGCACCGAGAGGGTCGCGCCCGCCGGCGCGCGCAAGCCAAGGGAGCGCAGACGGTGCCCACGATGCACTGGGGAGTGGAGAGTTGGTGGCCACTCTTTCTCCTGCCGCTCGCCATCGGCCTCGCCTGGTTCGGGACGCGACGCACGACCCCGCCTCTCCTCGGAACCGCGCGCGGCGTCTTCGTCGCGCTGCGCAGCGTGGCATTCTTCATCCTCCTCCTGGTTCTCGCGAGTCCCGTGTTGGATCGTCTGCGCCGTGAAGAGCGGCGGCCGCGCATCGCGCTGCTCGTCGATGAATCGGCCAGCATGTCGACGGTCGATGCCGCCGCCGGAACGCCGACGCGGCTCGAGCGCGCGCGGGACGCGGTGCGTGCACTGCATGCGGATCTCGGCGACGATGACGTCGCGGTCGAGGTCGTGCCGTTCGCGGCGCAAGCCGAGGCCAGCATGGCGCCGGATACATATGCCGCGAGCGAGCGCGTCGCGAGCGGTGGCATCACCAACGTGTTGGGAGCGCTGCGCACGGTGACGGACCGGCTGGCGGGAGAAAACCTGCAGGCCCTGGTCCTGATCTCGGACGGCCGGACGACATTCGGTGGGCCGGATGCCTCGCAGATCGTCGGCCTCGGCCGGCCCGTCTTCGCACTGGGCGTTGGCGATACGCTCCGCGCCGCCGATCTGGCCATCGACCGCTGTGATTACGCGCCGATCGCCTACATGGAGAGCGAAACGCTGTTGCAAGTGCGCATCGAGAACTCCGGTTTCCGCGGCAAGTCGGTGCCGCTCAGACTCTCCGACGGCGCGCACGAGCTCTTCCGGCGCGATCTGCATTTCGAGCAGGAGCACGGGCGCACGCAAGTCGAGATCCCGCTGCAACTGTCGACTCCCGGGCGCAAGCGGCTGACCTTGGTGCTCGAGCCGCAGGACGGCGAGCAGAGTACGGCCAACAACAGCCGCGAGATTCGTATCGAGGTGCTCAAGAACAAGCTGCGCGTGCTCTTCGTCGCCGCACAACCCGACTTGGACGTGGCCTTCCTGGCCCGGACATTACGCGACGATCCGAGCGTGGAGCTCACCCTCGTCCACAACAACGAGAGACGCGATTGGATTCGCAGCGACACCGGCGCCGCGTTCGCGCTGCCGCTCGACCTCAGGGGATTGCAGGACTACGACCTGTTCGTCTTGGGAGCAGTGGGCTCGGTGCCGCGCGCGTTCTTCGCCGGGCTCGTGAAAGTGCTCGAACAAGGCAAGGGTGTTCTCGCACTCGCCGGGCGCGAGAGCATCTTCACCGTCCCGGGGAGCTTCGAAGCGCTGGCGGACGTGTTGCCGGTGCAACGCAGCGGCCGCCAGCCCGTGCGTTTCGTGGTGCAGAATGCGCGGCTCACCCCCCAAGGCCGGCTGCATCCGGTGACCGCGCCGCTCGCGGAGGTGGCGGATGCCGCCATGGTGCTCGCGACTCTGCCGCCGCTCCTCGGCCGCCATGTGGAGCTGCAGGCGAAGCCAGGGGCGTTGCCGTTGCTCGTCGCGGACGAACCGGGCGAACTGCCGGTGCTCGTAGTCGGACGCTTCGGCAGCGGCCACACGGCCGCGTTGACCTCGTTCCCGATCTGGCGCTGGGGAATGAACGATCGCGAGCCGGATCGGCTCGCGACATCCAAGTTCGTGTCGCATTTGCTGCGCTGGCTGACACAGCCGCAGGATGTGAAGCGGGTGCAGGTCACGACGTCCAAGCCCGTGTACGAAGGCGGCGAGGCGGTGGACTTCGTCGCCCAGGTGCTCGACGACCAGCTGCAACCGGTGGCCGATGCCGAGGTTCGTCTCGAGATCCGGCGGCGGGACGCGGCGCACGAAACCGCGGCCACGGTGCTGCTCGAACGGCGTGCGGCGAAGCCCGGTGAGTACGCCGGCGAGCGTGGTGGACTTCCGCCCGGGGAGTATGCCGCGGACATCGTCGCCACGGTGCAGGGTGCCGAAGCGGGTCGCGACACCACCGAGTTCACCGTCGAAACCTATTCAGTAGAGTTCGCGAACACGAGCCAAGACGTGAGCTTCCTGCGCGACCTGAGCCAGCTCACCGGCGGGCGCTACGCGCCGCTCGAAAATGCCACCGACTTGGCACGAGAGCTGCCGCGCGCACCCCAAGCGGTCCTGTTGCACAGCGAGATCGAGGTGTGGAACTCCCCCTGGTTGTTCTTCGCTTTCGTCGCCGTGCTGGGGACGGAATGGCTGCTGCGCAAGCGCCGCGGCATGCTCTGAGCACCGATCGATTCCTCCGCCTCGACCCCTCCTGATGCATGCTGCGTGTCGCGTCCCTCGCCGCGCTCGTGACGCTCGTCGTCAACGAAGTGCTCTACGACCCGGTGGGAGTCGATGCGGGTCGCGAGTTCGTCGAGATCCTCAACGTGTCGGCGAGTGCGGTCGTGCTCGCGGGTGTCGAGCTGCAAGTGGCGGACGGGAGTCGTCCCGGCAGCTGGCGTGTGGCTTGGAGCGCGAGCAGCGACAGCTTGGCACCCGGTGCTCTGCTGGTCGTGGGCGGCGACAGCGTCGCGACACGCAGTCAGCCTCTGGACGGGAGCCTGCAAAATGGCCCCGATGCCGTGCGTCTCATGTCTCGAGGTCAGGTCCTCGATCTCTTGGGCTACGGCGAGCTCGAGTTCGCCGAGTACTTCGAAGACGCGCCGGCGCCGGACGTCTCGGGCGTGAGCCTCGCACGCGTTGCCGACGGGCGTGACACCGATTCGAATGCGAGCGATTTCCGTGCGAGCGCGCCCTCGCCGGGGCGGCTCAATGCCCCGCCGAGGGCCGGGGCTCTCGATCTCATCGAGCCGGATCCGACGAGGCTGTGGCCGTATCGAAGCCACGAGATCGAGCTGCGCGTGCGCAACTTGGGGACCGAGCCCCTCGAATTCCAGGTCGAAACCTTGGTGTGGCCAGTGCTCGCGGAACCTGTCCTCGATGTGCTCGACCTCGGCCCCCCGCGCGTACTGCCGGCGCCGCACTTTCCCGCGCTCGCTCCCGGTGACAGCGCGACGCGTGCGCTGATTTGGCCGGCGGAGCTCGGCCTCTGGCGCCTGCGAGCTTCGTTGCAGGTGGCCGAGGCAGACAGCAGCGACAACACGATGTCGGCATGGCTGCGCTGCGGCGCCGGCGCCGTCTTGATGCGCGAGATTCTCTTCGCGCCGATGACGGGCGAAAGCGAGTGGATCGAGGTCACCAATCGTAACTCGCGCGCGCTGGATCTCGACCGCTGGACCTTGGCGGATGCCACCGGGCGCGGCTCGCGCCTGCGGGCGTCGCATGCTCTCGCCCCCGGCGCCTACGCGATCCTGAGTGCCGACACCCTCGCTGCCATCGCCGCGCTCCCCGCTGGCACATTGCGCGTCGCGGTGGCGCCGTGGCCGGCGCTCAACAATAGCGACGACGACACCGGCTTCGCCGATCGCATCGTGCTGCGCGACCGTGCCGGCATCGTGCAAGACGCGATCGTCTACAGCGCTGCCTGGGGAGCGGAGCGCGGGCGCAGCATCGAGCGCTTGACCGACGATCCCGACGCGCGCGGTCTGCTGTGGTCGGCCTGCAAGGATCGCGCGGGATCCACACCCGGTCGGGCCAACAGCTCGACCGCACCGCCCGCTTGGAGCGTCGAGCTCGATTTGGCGCCCAATCCGTTCTCTCCGAATGGCGATGGAAACGAAGACTTGTTGCTCGTGGCGTTCGAAGTGCCGGCGGGCCACGTCGGCTTCGAGATCGGCATCTACGACACCACAGGAAGGCGTCGGCGAATGCTCGCTGGCGATCGTCTCGGACCGGGGCCGCGGCGTTTGACATGGGACGGGGCGGACGATGCCGGAGCGCCTCTCGTAACAGGTGCTTACGTCTTGCGCCTCGTGTTGCTTGGCAAGCGTGAGTCACCGGCGCAGCTGCGCACCGTGGGACTGGTCCGGCGTTGAGACGAAATCCAGCTCCTCCGCGGCGCACCGCGCCGATAAGCCGGTGCGGCAGGCGGCATGGAATCTCTTGCCGCCAATGGGGTGCAGCGTGGCTACTCGTCGCAACGGCGATTCCATGCTCGCTGGTTGCGGACGTCGAGGATGCGCAGAGCCTCGCCCAGGGAGGCATCCCTGCGCTCGATCGCTTGCACCGTGTACCGGGGTCGGTGTTGCCGCCGCATCATGCCGTGCAGTGCGGCAGCGTCTGGCCATTCGCGGGCAGTGGACTGGTGACGCACGTGGCAGCTCTGCAGAGTGTCGGCCAGAGCTGGGGCTTCGCCCTCGCCGTCGCACAGACACAGAGCGACATCCATGCAGAAACCGACGCCACCTTGGTGTTGCAATCCGGCCGCACGACGTGGCGAGCCGGCGCGGCTGCGACCTTGCGCCGTACGCACTTCGCTCGCCACCCGACCTGGGGGGAGCTGCATCTGCAACTCGGGTTCGGCGCCAGACTGCACACGCGCGTTCGTCTCGCCTGCACGAGCGCCGGCATCCTGCAGCGCGACGTGCTGCCACGTGTCGGGCTCACGCTCGGCGTCAAGCTCGAGGAGCGTTTGGAAGCCACGCTGCTGCTCGAACGCGAACCGAGTCTGCCGACACGAATGCGTGCCGGTCTCGCCTGGGGTGTGGGCGGAGGGCTGGGATTCCTGTGCGGTCATGACCTTTTGACTGGCGGATCGAGTGCAGGACTCGTGGCGGGTCCACCGTCGTGGAAGGTCACCTACGCCACCGCGTCGCATCCCGAATTGGGTTGGAGTCATGCATGGATGCTCGAGTACCGGCGCTGAGCCGTTGGTGCGTTCATCTGGTGCTCGCGGGTCTCGCGCTCGCGACGGCTCGTGCCGATGAAAGCACGAGCGCCGACAGTCTGGTCGAGACATCGCTCGAGTCCCAGCTGCGGTTTCACGACGAAAGCTTGGACGAGGAGCTCGATCCTGGCACGCTCGCGGCACTCGATGCGCTGCTGCTCGATCCGGTGGAGATCAATCACGGCGCCTTGGCGCGTTTGCTGGCGGTGCCGTGGTTGTCGGCGGCGCAGGTGGACGCCATCCGAGCGAATCGTCCGCTCGCAGAATGGCAGGATCTCGCTCGGCTCCCCGGTTGGGATCTCGATCTCGCGCGCAGCGTGCGTGCCTTCGTGCGCTTCGCCAGACCGCGCAACCCATGGCGGATGGAAACGGGGCTTCTCGCCACCGCGCGGCGGCGCGAGTGCGAGATGCGTGGTGAATCGGCGCGCGCGAGCCTGGGCCTGCGCTATTCGAGCCTGCCGCAAACGTTGGCGAGCGGGTCGGTCGGCGTGCAACTCGGGTGGATGCGTGGCGTGGCGGGCGACCTGCGTCTCGGCCATGCACAGGGAATGCTGTGCTGGAGTGCATCCACGGCGTTGAACGCCGCCAGTGCGCCATTGCGACGGGCGCGAGGTGTGGTCGCCTCCATCACGCCCTCGGCATCGCACGGCTTGCGCGGTGCCGCTCTAGAGCTCGGCGGGCGCGGTTTTCGCATGGGCATCGCGAGCGGCACCAGCACGAGCGGCAAGGTCGACGGCGGTTTCGGCACCGTCCCACTCGGCGGCGCGCACGCGTTCCACGCCGGCTTGTTGCAGGTGGGACAAGGGCGGTGGACGAGCTTCGGCTGGAGCATGGTGGGACGCAACGCGCGCATCGAGCTGGAGGTGGCACCGATCGCGCAAACGAGCGCCTATGCCGCGGCCGGGGAATGGCGATGGCCGCGCGGCCGGTTCGCGTTGCGCCTGCAAGGAACCCCGGCGCTCGACCTCTCGCCATTCGCGGGCGTGGGTGCGAGCGAGCGCGAGGAGAACGCCCGACATGCGCTCGCGCACGGCTCGATTCGAGTCGGACACGGCCGCTTCGAGATCGGCGTGGCGCACTCTTCGCGGCAGGATTCCATCGCCACGAACCACGAGTTCGTCGAGGCGCGGCTCGGGGCACGCTGGCAGTGGCTGCGGCATGTGTTCGAGCTGCGTCTCCGACAGCGGCGCGCGCAGGACGCGGCGCTCGAGCTCGAAACCTTCCGTCTGCCAGAGCGCACACGCCAACGCGGCGTCGTCATGCGCTGGTCACGCCGAATCGATTCGAATACCAGCCTCGCCATCGACTATCGCGGCGAGGAGCGTGTCGATGACGAGGGTCTGGAGGCGGGAAGCGCCTGGCAGCTGCACCTGCAACACCGGCGCGAGCGCTTCGGTGTGCAGACGGCGCTCACTGCGCTCGCGGTCCCTTCGGGTGCAGCAACGCCCGTCATCGCCGAACCGAGCCTGCGCGGTGGTGCCGGCTCGCGGCGCCTGGTCGGCGATGGTCTGCGCGCCGCGCTCGCATTCCGCGTCGAGAGCAAACGGGTCGAGGCGGGACTGCGATTGGCGCGCAGCTTCGGCGCGCTACCCGCGACCCCGCTCGAAGCCGAGCTGGCATTGCGACTCCGCATGCCGTGAGGCCGAACCCAGACGCGCGTCGAAAGGCCGTGGTGATTCCAACTTCCGCGTCAGCTCTTGTTTGACGCGACGATGCGATTGCGCTACGCTCCGGTGCCAAGCACCCGAGGTGCCCGTGTCACGCACCGTGATCGCCAACGCGAGGCTTCTCACTCTGCACCCGGGGGCGGAGTTCTTCGAGTCCGCGAGTCTGCTGCTCGAAGATGGTCTCGTCACCGCCATCCTCGACGATCCCGACGCCACCGATTCACATGCCGAACGCCTGGATGCAGGTGGCGCTCTGGTGCTGCCGGGGTTGATCAACGCGCACACGCATTGCTACAGCTCTCTCGTGCGTGGCCTCGACGCGAGAGTCGGCAGCAACGACTTTGCCGCTTTGTTGCGCGATCTCTGGTGGCGATTCGACGTCTGCCTCGAGCCCGAGGACATCGAGATCTCGGCGATGCTCGCCGGGCTCCTGAGCCTGCGGCTCGGCGTCACCACTTTGTTCGATCATCACGCGAGCTACGGTTGCATCGACGGTGCGCTCGAACGCGTCGCCGCCGGTCTGGAAACGATGGGTGCGCGGGGGATCGTGTGCTTCGAGGTCTCCGATCGCGCCGGGTCCGAGGCGGCCCAGGCGGCGCTGCGGGAGAACGTGCGGCATGCCGGCTCGGGCACGCAACTGCCCTCCCGTCTCGGGTCCATGCTCGGCCTGCATGCTTCGTTCACACTTTCCGACGCGACCTTGGCAGCGGCCGCCGAGCTCGCGCAGCAGCACGGGCTGGCGGCGCACGTGCACGTGGCCGAAGCCGAAGTCGACCGCATGGGCGGCACCGCCTCCGGCACGGGCGTCGTGTCTCGGCTCGAGCGCTTCGGTTTGCTCGACGGGGGAGCGATCGCGGCGCACGCGGTGCATCTCGAGGCCGCGGAGCTGCGTGCCCTCGCCGCGCACGGAGCCGTGATCGCACACAATCCGCGGTCGAACATGAACAACGGGGTCGGCCGCGCCGATCTCGGGAGCATGATGCATGCGGGTGTGCAAGTCGCGCTCGGCACCGATGCATACGGTGCTGGCGTTCTCGCCGAGGCGCGCGTCGCCACCTTGGCGCAGCGCCAGTATCCCCGCCGCGGCGACGGCGATGCGGTGGCCGAATGTGCGCTGCAAGCGAATCCGAGCCTCGCCTCCGCGTACTTGCCGCTGCTCGGCCGCTTGCTGCCCGGTGCCCCCGCCGATGTCGTCGTCACGCGTTATGTGCCGCCGACACCGATGCATCGCGAGAATGCGTGGTCGCATCTCTTGTTCGGAGACATCGAGGCCCAGGTGCGCACGGTCTTCGTGGCTGGTGAGCGCGTTCTCGACGAAGGGCGCAGCACGCGGGTCGACGAGGGCGAGCTGGCCGCACAGTGCAGGGAGCATGCGTCGCACCTGTGGGAACGCTTTCGGCGCGCGGCACCGAGCTGGCACACGGTCGTGGTTCCGGAGGGATAATGCAGGCGATTCCCAAGTCGGAGCGCATCCGGGGCACGCGCTGCATGGCCTGCGGCCACGAGCATGCCTACGATCCGCAACCCTACCGATGCCCCGACTGCGACGGCATTCTCGACGTGCTGTGGGACGACGCACGACTGGCGCGCGTCGTGACGCGAGAGGCTCTGGCAGCACGCAAATGGCACGACATCTGGCGATATCACGAATTGTTGCCGGTCGAATCCCCGGCGCATCGCACGCCGCTGCGTGTGGGCTGCACGCCGCTCTACGAGGTGCGTTCGCTGCGCCGCGCCTTCGGCTTCGCCTCGCTCTACGTCAAGGACGATGGCCAGAATCCCACCGGTAGTTACAAGGACCGCGCGAGCGCCATCGGTGTCGGCGCGGCGCTGGATGCAAAGAGCAAGGTCGGCGCCTGCGCCTCGACCGGGAATGCCGCGTCGTCCTTCGCCGGCATCGGCGCCTCGCTCGGACTCGAAACGGTGGTGTTCGTACCGCGCAACGCGCCGGAGGCCAAGGTCACCCAGCTACTCCTGTTCGGGGCCCGCGTGTTTTGCGTCGACGGCGACTACGACGAGACCTATGACCTCTGCGCCCAAGCCATTGCCGAGCAAGGTTGGTACAACCGCAACGCCGCGGTGAATCCCTTCCTCGTCGAGGGCAAGAAGACGGCCGCCTTCGAGATCGCCGAAGAGCTCGGCTTCGATCCTCCCGATGTGTGCATCGTCGCAGTCGGCGATGGGTGCATCCTCGGCAGTCTCTACAAGGGGTTCGAGCAGTTCCGCGCTCTCGGGCTCACTGCCCGCGTGCCACGTTTGATCGGCGTGCAAGCAGCCGGTGCCGATCCCCTGGTGCGGGCGTTCACATCCGGTGCACCCCCCGTGCCGATGCGCGCCACTTCGTATGCAGACAGCATCAACGTCGGCAAGCCGCGCAACGCCTTGAAGGCTCTCGAAGCGGTCCGCGCCACGAGCGGCAGCTTCTTGAGCGTCGACGACGAGGCGATTCGCGAGGCGCAGCGCTGTCTCTCCCGCCAAGCAGGTATCTTCGGCGAACCGGCGGGCGTCGCCAGCTTCGCCGGACTGCTGGCGGCACGGTCGCAGCAGCTCGTCGATCCGAGCGAGCGCATCGTGGTGTTGGTGACGGGTAACGGGCTCAAGGACGTGGACGGGGCGCGCAGCGCCGCGGGTCACGCCACACAGGTCGGTCCTCGCATGCAGGACCTGCGCCTGCACTTGCAACGCGCTTGACGGACGTCCGAGTCCGCGGCGAATGCGGAGGGAAACATGCAGACGTTTGCCAAGGCGACGATGCGTCTCGGTACGGAAACGGCGTTCGAGGTCCTCGCGCGCGCGCGCGCCCTGGAGGCGGAAGGGCGCCATGTGGTCCATCTCGAGATCGGTGAGCCCGACTTCGATACGCCGGCGCACATCGTCGATGCCGGCGTCCAGGCGCTGCGCGGCGGTTTCACCCACTACGGACCGTCGGCGGGCCTGCCGGAGGTTCGTGCCGCCATCGGCGCTTACGCCGGTGGCATGCGCGGCATCGACATCGGACCCGAAGAGGTGGTGATCACCCCCGGCGGCAAGCCGGTGATGTTCTTCGGCATGATGGCGCTGCTCGATCCTGGCGACGAAGTGCTGTATCCGAATCCTGGATTCCCGATCTATGAATCGGTGATTCGCTACCTCGATGCCAAACCCGTGCCGCTCCGGCTCGACGAGTCCCGCGACTTCGGCCTCGACGTGGACGAGCTCGCGTCTCGCATCACGCCGCGCACCAGGATGCTGATCCTGAATACGCCGGCGAATCCGACGGGTGGCGTGATCCCGCGCGCCGACATCGAACGTGTGGCGGAGCTGGCACTGAAGCACGATTTCTGGATACTGTCCGACGAGATCTACGCCCGCATCCTCTACGAGGGCGAGCATCATTCGATTCTGTCGGTGCCTGGCATGCGCGCGCGCACCTTGCTGTTGGACGGCCACTCGAAGACGTACGCCATGACCGGGTGGCGCTTGGGATTCGCGGTGGCGCCGAAGCCGCTCGCCGACATGATTTCCAAGTTCATGACCAACTGCAACAGCTGCACCGCGAGCTTCACGCAGATGGCGGGAATGGCCGCCGTGCGCGGACCGCAAGATGCCGTCCTTGCCATGGTGGCGGAGTTTCGCGCACGACGCGATCTCATCGTCGATGGCTTGAACGCCATCGGGCGCATTCGCTGCCTGCGCCCCAAGGGTGCCTTCTATGTGTTCCCGAACATCACGGGCACGGGGAAGACCTCTGCCGAGCTGTCGACGCTCCTCTTGCAAGAGGCCG
>Ga0075418_10005006_pt1 | contig 15030 bp, 15 predicted proteins | sample SoiMetdeltSBSDD2_FD_81776 | JGI IMG/M metagenome (GOLD analysis project Ga0075418, IMG submission 81776) | Bulk soil microbial communities from a Populus tree surrounding site in Tennessee, USA - Soil MetaG P. deltoides SBSDD2 | ecosystem: Environmental > Terrestrial > Soil > Tree plantation...
CAGGCGCCTAAGCCGCAGCGTCACCCAGTTGGTCAGCAGGGCCAGAGCCAGGATCAGATAGAACAGGAAGATCAGCCGGTGCAGCGGCGTGAATTCGAGGCCGAAGAAGGCCGCAAATCCCTGATCGCTGGCGTTGAAGGGCAAGCCGAAGAAGGTTGGCCGCGGAATGCCGCTGATGCCCGCATAGCCGTTGGTGACCGGTACCCAGTTGATCAGCACGAGACGGATGATCTCGCCGAATGCGAGCGTAACGATCGCCAGATAGTCGCCCCGCAATCGCAAGACCGGGAAGCCCAGCAGGACGCCCCAGAATGCCGCCAGGATGCCGGCCAGCGGCAGGCAGATCCAGAAGCTCAAGCCGAACGTGTGGGCCAAGAGGGCGGTCGAATAGGCGCCCACTGCATAGAAGGCGACATAGCCGAGGTCGAGCAACCCGGCGAGCCCGACCACGATGTTCAGGCCCCAACCCAGCATGATGTAGATCATGATCTGAATGCCGAAATTGTCGATCCACTTGATGGCGCCCGCGCGTCCTACGATCGACAGTGCAATCCAGGGGTAGAGCAGCAGCGCCAGCAGACCGACAACCGACACGAATTGGGCAAAGCCGGCAGAAACCGTGCGGGTGGTGAGCGCACGCACACGCACACGCGGTGCACGGTTCGCGGTGGCTGCGGCGTAGGTCAGGTAGAGCAGCCGTCCGAAGAAGGCGAGCAGCACGGCGATCAGCACGTAGCTCCAGCGCGGCTGCAGAACCAGCCGGTTGGAGATGTCCTGCTCGGTGCGCAGGGCCAGGATCGGCACGGACAGGCCGAACGCCAGGAGGGCGGCGCCGAGGGCTTGTTTGAGGGCTGCCGTGAGGGGCCGCGCTTTGGTGGAGCTAAGCTCGGCGGGGGCCACGGCCATCGTTGCTTACACCTTCTCTACGTCGGGTTTGCCGAGCAGGCCGGACGGCAGGAAAATCAGCGTGATGGCGAGGATGCTGAAGGTGGCGACGTCCTTGTAGTCAATCGAGAAGTAGGCCGACCAGAGCGTCTCTATGAGGCCGATCAGGATGCCGCCGAGCACGGCGCCCGGCAGCGAGCCGATGCCGCCCAGCACGGCAGCGGTGAATGCCTTCACGCCCGGCACGAAACCATCGCTGAAGCTGACGACACCGTAGTAGATCATGAACATCAGGCCGGCGACCGCCGCCAGCGCTGCACCCATCACGAACGTCAGCGAGATGGTGCGGTCGACGTCGACGCCGAGCAGTGCCGCCATGCGCCGGTCCTGCTCGCAGGCGCGCTGAGCACGGCCCAGGGACGTATGCTGCACGACGTACCAGAAGGCCGTCAGCAGCACGGCGGTGACCGCCACGATCAGGATCTGCTTGTAGGACAGCGTGACCGTGTAGCCGCCGCCGTCACTGAGGATGATGACATCACTCAGCATCGAGGGAGACGGCTTGTTGCGCGGGCCCTGCGCTACCTGCACCAGGTTGGCCAGGAAAATCGACATGCCGATCGCCGAAATCATCGGTGCGAGGCGGAAGGAGCCGCGCAATGGTCGATAGGCAAACCGCTCGATGGCCCAGGACCACACTGAGGTAAGCAGCATGGCGAGTATCAGCACGATGAACAGGGCAACCGCCAGCGACCCCAATCCCAAGACTTGGGTCAGTGCCAGCAGGAAGATCAGGGCGATGAATGTCGATACCATGAAGACGTCGCCGTGGGCGAAGTTCACCATGCCGATGATGCCAAACACCATGGTGTAGCCGATGGCGATCAGTCCGTAGATCGACCCGAGCGTCAGCCCGTTGATGAGCTGCTGAGCCAGATATTCCATACTGTCTCGCCCCAACCCGCTTTTATCTGCCGCAACTCAGGCTAGCAGAGTAAGCCGCCTTGCCACAACGCGGACGCCGCGGCTCTGTGTCATTTTCTCTATCGATGAGTTCGGGGGGTGCCGCAAGACCGGGCACTAGAGGACGTTATGGGTACCGTCGCAAAACGGCTGATCGTCCGTTGCCTTGCACCCGCAAAGGTTGAAGACCCCCGAAGATTCTGCCACGAAGCGGAGGGGCTCAAAGCGCGTAGCCTTATGCGAGCCGTCGCAAAACGGCTGCTTGGCCGAGCGGCCGCAGGTGCACCATAAGTAGGCTCTGCCCGCTTCCAAAGGCACCTGGTAAGGGCTCTTTTGTGCGCACACGGGCTCGTCGGACATCCCACCCCATCCCCTGCTAGCTTACATGACTTGCAGGGGTACTGAATTGCGCGCGCGGCGGCAAGGGCATTGCCGACCGGGCCTGGGTGTGGGGGGCGAGCGCGGGGCCGGGCTAGGCCACCACGTTGAGCTTTTCCTTCTGCACCACGCGCGCGCCGCCGTCCTCGACCCAGGTAAACTCGAACTCACCAGGGCCCGGTACCTTGAAAAAGAATGACAAGTAGGGGTTGGCAGAGATGCCGGGAAACATCTCGGCCGAGAACACGTCCTGGCCCTCGAACTTGGCGCTGAATGAATTGATGATCTTGCGCGGGATGGTCTTGCCGTCCGCGTCCTTGCGCTGGCCGGTCTCCATGACGTGCGAGATCAGGGTTTTGACCTGGATGACCTCGCCCGGCTTGGCCTTCTCGGGGAGCTTTACTCGGGGGTTCTGCATCGCTCTGATCTTTCAGCTCTAGCCGCCGCAACCACCGACCGTGACCTTCACCGGCCGTCGGGTCATCAGGAACTTGCCGTCGCTCAGCTCGGCAATGGCGATCACGTCCTGCGTGCTAACGAGGCGCAAGCGGCTCTCGGCCTTGGCGACGCCGGCGGCAGGCGTGAAACGGAAGACCACCACTTCCGGCCGCGGGTTGGCGGTCGAGATCAGATGGATGGCCTTCACGTAGTCCTTGTCCGACATGGGGCTGTCGACGGCGACCGTGAAGGGCACCGTGTTGCCGTTCTCGGCGATCTCGGCCATGTCGATCGTAAGCTTGCCTTCGACCGGCTTGGCATCGCCGAGGATCTTCTTGACCAGCGCGTCCCAGGGTTTCGCCTCGGGCTGGTCCTGGGCCAGCGCGGGTAGACTAGGCAGCACCGCCACCGCGGTAGCTGCGGCGGCTGCGACGACGAAGCGGCGCCGATTGCAGACTGCTGGTGAACCGATCTTGGTCATGTCCGCGGTCTCTCGATCCCAACACTTGCCGGCCGGCGCACCGGATACGGACAGTTGCCGCTCAAGTAAGGATGCGCGCCGGGTTTGCCAATCATCCAGGCACCTAACATATAAGAAAGCATGCAAGCAACGCTCAAACAGGGCCTGCGCCGCCCCCCTGCCCTGGCAATTCTGTTTATTGCGGCGCTGGCGATGTCACTGCTTGTTGGCCCAGCGCCAAATGCCGCGCCCGCCGACCTGCGCACGTCGCCGGCGGTTCTCGTAATGGTGCAGGACCCGGGCTGTCCTTACTGTGCGCGCTGGGAGGCGGAGGTCGGCCATTCCTACAGGGCCAGTAAGGAGGGAAAATTCGCCCCGCTGGTCACGTACATGCGCGACCATCCTGAAATTTCTAAGCTCGAGAAAATCGTTTACTCGCCGACCTTCGTGATGCTTGCGTACGGCCAGGAGGTGGGCCGCATCGTCGGTTACCAGGGCAGCGACCTGTTTTGGATGCAGCTGGAGCCGCTGGTGGCCAAGGCTGGGTTTGTACGTGACCATTGAGAACGGCAACACTTTTTGGCCGCGCGTTGAGCCGGTCGCACAGCGGAGGAAAAAATGCGCATTACACGACGTGATTTCGGAAAGCTGATCGGCGCCGCCGGCGCGGCTACCATGGCAACGACAGGTGTGTCGCGCTTTGCGATCGCCCAGAGCGCGCCCAAGGTGGTCGTGGTCGGAGGTGGTGCGGGCGGGGCGACGGCGGCGCACTTCCTCAAAAAGGATGCGCCCAACCTCGACGTCACCCTGATCGAGACAAACCCGATCTACAGCTCCTCGTTCTTTTCCAACCTGTATCTGGGCGGCTTTCGCCAGATCGAATCGCTCAACCACGGCTACCAGGCCCTGAAGGCGCTCGGCATCAAAGTGGTGCAGGGCACCGCGACCGACGTCGCCAGCAGCGGCAAGACGGTCAAGGTCGGTGGCCGCACGCTCCCCTATGACAAGCTCGTGCTGTCGCCCGGCATCGACATCAAGTTCGACTCGGTCCCCGGCTACTCGCGCGAGGCGGCGCTCGTCATGCCGCATGCCTACAACACGGCGCTCGACGGCAAGCGTTTACTCAAGAGGCAGCTTGAGGCTATGCGTGACGGGGGCGTGGTGGTCATGGTCACGCCGAACAATCCCTTCCGCTGTCCGCCGGGCCCATACGAACGCGCCTGCATGATCGCGCACTACCTCAAGACCAAGAAGCCGAAGTCGAAGCTGATCATCCTCGACCCCAAGAAGGCGTTCTCCAAGCAGCCGGTGTTCACCGAGGCGTTCGACAAGTATTACAAGGACATCATTGAGCTGAACCTGACCACCGAGATCGACGATTTCGCGGTGACGCGCGTTGATCCCAAGACCAAGGAGATCGTCACCAAGGCCGGCAAAAAGGTGACGGCGGACGTCGCCAACATCATTCCCCAGCAGCGCGCCGGCGAGATCGCCCACAAGGCGGGCGTCGCCAAGGGCGACTGGTGTCCGATCAATCCCGAGAATTTCTCGGCCAAGGAGGTCAAGGACATCTACGTGCTTGGTGACGCCTCGGTTGCCGTCGAGATGCCAAAGTCGGCGTTCTCGGCCAACAGCCAGGCCAAGGTGGTGGCGGCTGATATCATCGCCGAGCTGACCAAGAAGGACAAGTTCCCGGCCCGCTATCGCAACACCTGCTGGTCGCTGCTGGCGCCCGACGACGACGTCAAGATCGGCGCCAATTACGCCGCCAAGGACGGCAAGCTCGATCCGTCCGGCTCGTTCGTATCGCAGCGGGGCGAGGCAGCCGACGTGCGCAAGCAGAACTATGCGGAGAGCGTCGCCTGGTACGACAGCATCATTTCGGAGATGTTCGCCAAGCCCGCCACCGGCACCAAAAAGGGCTGATCCCTACAACTTGTGCGAGGCTTCAATCGGGCTGTCGGGGCCTTGCGCCGCGGCAGCTCGTGGCGTTGGTCAGCCAGACCAGGCCAGGCCAAGCGGAACCAGCTGGAGCTGAGCCGCGTTGGCTGGGCAATAGCGCGCCAGCAGAGGGATGGCCGGCAGAATGACACCCGAGATTGCCATTTGCCTTGCGATCCTGATGGGGGCGATCGCGTTATTCGCCTTCGATCGTGTGCCGGCCGATGTGGTGGCGCTTGGCATCATGCTGGCGCTGATCGCCACCGGCCTGCTCAAGCCGTCCCAGGCGTTTGCCGGCTTCGGCAGCGACACCGTCATGATGATCCTTGGCCTGCTGATCATGACGGCGGGCCTCGTTAATACCGGCGTGGTGGATATCGCCGGTCGGCACATCTTCGAAGTCGCCGGGCGCAGCGTCGTCCTGTTCCTGCCGGTCCTGATGTTCTCGGTGGCGCTGCTGTCGGCCTTCATGAGCAACACGGCGGCCACCGCATTCTTCGTGCCCCTGGTGCTGGGCTATGCCGCAAAGATGCAACTGAGCCCATCGCGCTTCCTGCTGCCCCTCGCGTTCGCCTCGATCCTGACCAGCTCCGTCACGCTAATCAGCACCTCCACCAATCTGGTGGTGAGCGAGCTGCTGGTGCAGAGCCAGCAAGCTCCCATGGGCATGTTCGAGCTGGCGCCGGTCGGCATCCCAATCGCCATCGCTGGCCTCCTCTACGTGTGGCTGATCGGCGTGCGTCTCGTACCCGAGCGCGAGGACCAGAAGGCGCCGCAGGAAATCGGCGAGCGCCTGTACCAGGCCGACGTGATGGTTGCGCACGACGGTCCCTTGGTGGGCAAGGCGCTGGCCGACGCCAAGCTCACCGAGGACGCCGGGCTCAAGGTGATCAAGGCCCTGCGCGGGGAGGAGACCGTACGCGGCGACAAGCGGCTCGCCGATCTGGAGCTGGCGCCCGGCGACCACCTGATCGTGCAAGGCAAGCGCGCCGACCTCCTCAAGATCAAGGATCGGCCCGGCCTGGAGTTCAGGGCCGATGCCATGCATTCGGGCCGGGAGGTCGACCCCAAGGAGCTGAAGATCGTAGAGGGCGTGCTGCTGCCGCGCTCGCCGCTGATCGGGCGTAGCCTGCGCAATCTCGAATTCAAGGAGCGCTACGGCCTGCAGGTGCTGGCCATCCATCGCGCCGGGCAGTTGCCGAAGACGATGAGTTCGGCGCGGCTGCGGCTGGGCGACGTGCTATTGCTGCAGGGCACCGCCGATGATGTGGCAGCGCTCGAGCGGGGCAACCTGTTCAACATCTTCGGCGGCGTCGACGCATCGCGCTACAACTACGGCCGCGCGCCCTTGGCTGTGACGATCTTCGCGCTGTCCATCATCGCCGCCACCTTCAATTTCACCGCGCTGCCGGTGGCCGTGCTTGGCGGCGCCTTTGCCATGCTGCTGACACGCTGCATCTCTCCAGACGAGGCCTACGCGCAGGTCGAGTGGAAGGCCATCGTGCTGATCGGTGCGTTGCTGTCGCTGGGAGCGGCGATGGATAGCAGCGGCACTGGCAAATACCTGGCGGCCCAGCTGATCCAGCTGGTCGGCTCGGACGGACCCTACAAGCTGCTGAGCTGCTTCTTTCTGCTGACGGTTGGGCTCACGCAGCCGATGTCGAACCAGTCTGCCGCCGTGGTGGTACTGCCGATCGCTATCCACACCGGGCTGCAGCTCGGCGTTGATCCGCGCGGCTTTGCCATGATGGTGGCGGTGGCGGCCAGCTGCTCCTACCTAACCCCCCTCGAGCCATCGTGCCTGATGGTCTACGGGCCGGGCAAATACCGGTTTTCCGATTTCGCACGGGTTGGCTTGCCGCTGACCGTCCTCATCTACGTGATCGCCCTGGCGCTGGTGCCGGTGGTCTGGCCGGTGACACGCTGACCAGCACTCAGCCATTGGTGCGCAGCGCGGCGCAAACTATATGCTGGCGGTCGCTTCACCGTTCGGGATTGGCCATGGATCCGACCACCTTCACACCCGTTTCGTCGCTGATTGGTGGCGCGCTGATCGGCGTTGCAGCCGTGCTGATGATGGCCACCACGGGGCGGGTGGCCGGCGTGAGCGGCATCGTCTCGCGGCTGCTGCCGCCATATCAAGACGGCGAGGCGCCGTCGCGGACCGCGTTCGTGGCGGGACTGCTGCTCGCGCCGATGCTCTATACGGTGGGGAGCGGATCGGCCATCGCCCACACCGTTTCCTCCAACCTGCCCCTGCTGGCTCTAGCAGGGCTGCTGGTGGGCGCGGGTGCCGTGCTGGGCAGCGGCTGCAGCAGCGGGCATGGCGTGTGCGGCATCGCCCGTCGCTCGCCACGCTCGATCGCCTCGACCCTCATGTTCATGGCGACGGCATTCCTCACGGTGTTCGTCATGCGCCATCTGGTGGGAGCTTGAGTGATGCGTGCTCTAGCCAGTCTGATCGCGGGCGTCGTGTTTGGCCTCGGCCTCGTCATTTCGGGTCTCGCCAACCCGGCCAAGGTGCTCAACTTCCTCGATGTGGCTGGTACCTGGGACCCTAGCCTGGCGTTCGTCATGGCCGCTGCGGTGGCGATCACCTGGCTCGGCTACCGGCTGGTACTGGCGCAGCCCAAGCCCGCCTATGACACGACATTTCACCTTCCGGCGCCGACCGCCATCGATCGCCGTCTGGTGGCCGGCGCGGCCATGTTCGGCGTCGGCTGGGGGCTGGCCGGCTACTGCCCCGGCCCTGCGATCACCGCGCTCGCGCTGTTCAATCCGTCGACGCTCGTGTTCGTGGCGGCCATGCTGCTCGGCATGTGGCTCGGACCCATGGTAGCCGCCAAGGTGCCGCGCCTGACCGCCGCCGGCTAGCCAGGGCCGATCTCCTTACGGGATCAGCCAAAATTGCATACGTCGCGGGCAGCGGCCGGTGGCAGCGTTGGCGTGCGACAAGGAGGCCAGGATGGTGCAGCGCCGGCCTCGCACGATCGGTATTCCTACAGTGTTGCCCGCCTGCTAGATCATTTTCCGATCTGCGCGGGGGCGGCTGGTCAGGGGTGACGTCAGCCGCTAGCTTTGCAGGGAATCTGGGGAGACCGTCATCTATGCTCACGAAGTATGCACTGCCCGCGGCCGTCCGCGTCGTTGGGGCAGTGGGCGTGGCCCTGTTGGCCGCTACGCCGGTCTGGTCGCAGACATCCCCGTCCCAGGACACTGGTAAGCAGGCGGCCGAGCAGCAGGTTGTGGCCCCGGTTGATCCGATCATCGCCGAGGTGCGCCGTCGCCTTGCCGAACCGGCCCGCCGTGATGTGCATCGCGGCGACCGCGCCGCGCTGGTGGCATTCTACGCCGCACGCAGCGGCGAGCCGCTTTGGGTGAGCGCCAGCGGCCTCAATATGCGCGCACAGGACGCCATTGCCGAAATTCGCAGAATCGAGGACTGGGGCCTCGCGTTGGCCGACTTCGAGCTGCCGCGCCCAATCGCTGCCGACGCCTCGCCTGCCGCGCTGGCCGATGCCGAAATCGTGGTCGGACTGGCTGTCCTCGAATACGCGCGGCATGCCCGCGGCGGACGCCTTGATCCGCCCTCCCTGAGCGCCAACTTCGATCTGAAGCCGCCCGTCGTCGATCCCAAGCTCGTGCTGGAAGCCGTTGCCACGACCGACGCCGTCGCCACCTATTTGGTTGGCCTGCATCCCAAGCACGAGCAGTTCCAGAAATTGCGCCAGGCGCTCGTCAAGCTGCGCGGCGGCGTCAGCAGGCCTGAGCCGGTTGCCGAGGCCGTAGTGAGGATGCCGGCCAACGGTCCGGTGCTCAAGCCCGGCATGACCCATCCTGACATCGCGCTGCTGCGGCAGAGGCTCAAGGTGTCGGCCGAAGTCGGTCGCGAGACCTTTTACGATCCGGCGCTGAAGGAGGCTGCCGCCACCTTCCAGCGTGAGAACAAGATGACGCCGGACGGGGTGATCGGCAACCGCACGCGCTCCGTGCTGAACGGCAACGAGCCGCCCAAGCCGGCCCTTGCAGGCTCGGAAGCGCAGCGCCTGATCGCCAATATGGAACGCTGGCGCTGGCTGCCGGAGGACCTGGGCACCTTCCATGTGTGGGACAACATCCCGGAGTTCACCGCCCGGGTCTTGAAGAACGGCCAGGTCGTCCACACGGCCAAGATCGTCGTTGGCAAGGTTGAGAACCAGACGCCGCTGTTTTCCGAGAACATGCGCTACATCGTGTTTCAGCCCGAGTGGGGCGTGCCGAACGGCATCAAGGTGAAGGAGATCGCCCCCTACTTGCGCTCTGGAGGCGGCGGCTTCTTCGGGTTCTTCGGCTCCGACACCTCGATTCTGCAGAAGCACAACCTGCGGGTCAGCCTGAACGGTAAGCCGGTCGATCCGAATTCGGTCAATTGGGATCAGGTCGACATCCGCAGGTTCAGCTTCATCCAGCCGGCCGGGCCGTCCAACGTGCTCGGCGTCGTGAAATTCCTGTTCCCCAACAAGCATGACGTCTACATGCACGACACCTCCCAGCGCGAGCTGTTCAAGCAGAGCGTGCGCGCCTTCAGCCATGGCTGCATGCGGGTCGACAATCCGGGGCGGTTGGCCGAACTGCTGCTCGAGGAGGACAAGGGTTGGCCAGCGGCTCACGTGCAGCGCCTGCTGGCGGCCGGGGGCAGCAGCAATGAGGTCGAGTTGACCCGCAGGATCCCCGTGCACGTCACCTACTTCACGGCGGTGGTGGGCGACGACGGCCAGGTCAAGTACTTCGGCGACATCTATGGTCACGACCGGCGCGTCATGGCTGCCCTGGACGGCAAGCCGCTGCCGATGGAATTGGCCAGCAACACCAGCGAGACGGCCGCAAAAGAGACGGCCGCCAAAGAGGTGCGCAAGGGCAAGAGTTCCAAGCAGACCAGTTTCGATCCCTTCAATGGATTGATCGGCAACTAGCCGCGCTCTGCTGTATCGTCGAGCGGTGCGCGCCAAGTGAAACGCCATCATGCAGGTCCGAAGGCTGTCTTCCGCTGCAGCTCTGCTGCTCTGTCTCGCCACCTTGCCGGCGCGGGCAGAGGATGTGCGTGTGCTGGCCGCCGGCGCGGTACAGGGCGCGGTGCGCCAGCTCGAGGCCGAGTTCTCGGCCGCCAGCGGCCACACGCTCAAGCCGCAGTTCGATACGGTGGGCGCGTTGCGCAACCGTGTCCTGGCCGGCGAACGGGGCGATGTGGTGATCCTAAGCGAAGCTGGCATCAGCGCGCTTGAGGCAGCGGCGAAGATAGAACCCGCAACTCGCATTGAGCTCGGTGGCACGGCCGTGGCGCTGGCAGTGCGCAAGGGCGCACCGATGCCGGACCTGTCCTCCGCCGATGCGCTGCGCCGCAGCCTGCTGGCAGCGACCTCTATTGCCTACGCTGATCCCGCGCGTGGCGCCACAGCTGGGGCGCACTTTGCCAGCGTCCTGGATCGTCTCGGCATCGCCGCCGAGCTGGGCGCGCGAGTGACGGTTCTGCCGTTCGGAGGCGACGTCATCAAAGCGGTGGCCGAGGGGCGTTTCCAGATCGGTGTCAGCCAGTCGAGCGAGATCGTGGCGAATGCCGATGTGGTGCTGGCCGGACGCCTGCCGCCCCCGTTCGATCACCGTACGCGCTATGTCGCTGCCAAGGGCGTGGGCGCAGGACCAGGCGCGGACGCCTTCCTGGCTTTGCTGCAAGGCAGTAGCGGACGGGCTGCGCTTATGGCGATCGGCTTTGCTGAGCGCTGAAGCCGGGCGGGGCTCATCGCCGTTGCCGAGCCAGCCCGGCCTGCCAGACTGGGCAATTTGACGACCTCGAGCCCGGCCAAGGCCCTTGGCGCTCGCACGGCTTCATGTAGGGTTTTGCCATAGTCATTCAGGTTTTGTTTGCATTGTGCGTGCGCACGATGAAGCCCATGGCAAGTAGCCCACGTCTGCACTGGCTGAGGAACATGCACCCCATGCGCGCAACCCGTTACCTGTGCGGCCTGATTGCCATCCTCGCGGCCGCCGCAGCCTGCTCCTCTGCACCGGCGCAGGCTGCCGAGCCGGAAACGGTGCGCATTACGTCCGACATTGCCCACAACGGGCCGTTCACCGCGCTGCTCTACCGCCCGAAGGGCGAGGGGCCGTTTGCGGCCGTGGTTGCACTGCACGGCTGCGGCGGGCTCCTCAACGGCGACGGCGAGATCAAGGACCGCGAGGAAGATTGGGCCGAGCGGCTGCTGGCGTCGGGCTACGTCGTGCTGCTGCCCGACAGCTTCACCGCGCGCGGCGTGCGCCAGATCTGTTCAGGCAACGAGCGAAAGATCTCTCCCGCCGAGCGTTCGCAAGACGCCGCGGCTGCCGCGCATTGGCTCGCCCAGCAGCCATACGTGGATGCCCGCAGGCTCGGCGTGATGGGTTGGTCGCATGGAGCCATGACGCTGCTGTGGACGGTGCGCAAGGGCTTTATGCAGGGGCCGCAGTTCAAGGTGGCGATCGGCCTCTATCCCGGGTGCCGCCAGATCGCCAAGCTGCCCGACTGGCACCCCGGCGTGCCGCTCACGCTCCTACTGGGGGAAGAGGACGACTGGACCAAGCCCGGGCCGTGTAAGAAGCTGGCCCGCCGTGAGGGCTTCCGGGCCGTCGTCTATGCCGACGCCCATCATGGTTTCGATATGCCCCACTCTCCGGTCAAGCTGCGCAAGAACATCGCCTCCCTTAAGAAGGGGGAGGCGCACGTCGGCACCAATGCGGCGGCGCGCGCAGCCGCGATTGCCGAGGTCAAGCGCATCTTCGAGGCTCAGTTCGGCGTGCCGTAGGAGCTGCCCGTAACGCGTCTTGCTGCGGCCGAAATCCCCTGGTTTAGAGGCGGCGTCCAAGAACCGGGGGTTCTCATGCTGCGTTACCGCGTGCTGCTTGCCGCCGTCGCCGCGCTCGTCGTCACATCGCCAGCCGCCGCCGACAAACGGGTGGCCCTGGTGGTGGGCAATTCAGCCTACGTACAGGCCGGCGCGCTTGCCAATCCGACCAACGATGCCTCGGACATGGCGGAGGCCTTGAAGCAGGTTGGCTTCGAAGTGATCCTGGGCCTCGATCTCACCAAGTCCGCCTTCGACGGCAAAGTGCGCGACTTCGCCCGTGCCCTGGAGAAGGCCGACGTAGCCGTGTTCTTCTACGCCGGACACGGCCTGCAGGTCGGCGGCCGCAACTACCTGGTGCCCGTGGACGCACGGCTGCAGGGCGAGCGTGACCTCGACTTCGATGCGGTCAGCCTCGATTTCGTACTGAGGCAGGTCGAGCTCGATCGCGAGGGCAAGACCAACATCGTGTTCCTCGACGCGTGCCGCGACAATCCGCTGGCGCGCAATCTCGCGCGCAGCATGGGCACGCGCTCGGCCAACGTCGGGCAGGGATTGGCGCAGGTGCAGACAGGGGTCGGCACGTTCATCGCCTACTCGACCCAGCCTGGCAACGTGGCGGTGGACGGGGCGGGCCGCAACTCACCATTCACGGGTGCGCTGGTGAAGGCCGTGGGGATGCCCGAGCGTAATTTGACCTCGGTGATGATCGAGGTGCGCAAGGAGGTGTTGGCGGCGACCAGCGGCAAGCAGGTGCCCTGGGACCATTCGGCACTGACGGGGGATTTCTATTTCCATCTGGCATCGGCGGCCGGCGTACTGCCCAAAGTGATCCCGGGCCGGCCGGAGACCGAGGAGAATCTGCACAAGCGGATGCGCGAGCTGGAAGAGGAGCTGAAGAAGAAGTCTGACCCGCAGATGACGGCCAAGATGGTGTCGCTTTCACAATCCAAGGCCAGACTGCAACAGCTCGAGGATAGCAACCGCCAGGACCAGCAGCGCATCTTCGACACCTATCGCAAGGCGGGCCCATCGAGCGATGCGGCGGCCAGGAACGCCGTCAGCCGCGAGGTGGGCAGTATCCAAATGGAGATGGCGCGCCGCAGTCAGGAGATACGCAAGCTGCGCGAGCAGATCGGCAGCCTCGAAGTGGAACTTGGCTTGGCCGAAAAGCCGACCCAAGAGGCGAAGGAAGCGGCCAAGTAGCACGCTTGCGCGCAAGCTTCGCGCGGCGCCGGACGACTGATATATTCGCAAGACCGCAACTGCGCTCCAAGCCCATCATGCAAGGGGAAACGACCGATGCTCTACGAGCTGCGTACCTACACCTGCAAGCAAGGCACCGTTGCCGACGTCGCCAACGCGGCCGCAACGATCGCCACCGAGATCCGCAAGGACGACTACGGCAAGCTCGAGGGCTACTGGGTCAGCGAGATCGGCCCGCTCAACCAGGTCCTGCATCTGTGGAGCTACAAGGACCTCAACGAGCGTGCCGAGATGCGCGCCAAGCTGTCCAAACATCCGCGCTGGGCGCCTGAGTATCTGTCGAGGATCTATCCCAACATCGTGCGCCAGGAGACGCGGCTGCTCAATGCGGTGATCCCACCGAGGCCTCCGGCCACCACGCCCAACGTATACGAGCTGCGGGTCTACCGCGCCGGCGCCGGCAAAATGAAGGGGTGGGTCGAGTTGTTCACCGCGGCCCTTGAGGTGCGCGAGAGGTATTCCAAGATCGTCGCGCTATGGACCGGCGACGTGGGGCAGCCCAACGAGATTTGCCACCTGTGGGCGTATCCGGATCTCAACGCCCGCGCGGCGGCCAGGGGGGCGAGCGGCAAGGACCCGGGCTGGCAGTCGTTCCTCAAGAGCAGCGCTGGCATGCTGGAGGAGATGCACTCGACCGTCATGCTGCCGGCCGTGCACTCGCCGTTGAAGTAGGCCATTGCGGGTCGGGCGCTCTAGTCTAGCGAGCGCCCAGTTCCGTGTGCCGCCGCTGGGCCAGCCAGACGGTGTGGCCGCCGCAGGTAGGGTCGTCGGCGATGTGCGCTACAACCTGGAAACCTTGAGCATCGAGCAGCGCGCGATACTCGGCGGCATCGAGACTGGCGTGATAGAGCGGCTCGCCTTCGAAGGTGCCGATCGCTTCGCCCAAAGACGGGCCGCTGGTGAACATCATGACGGCGTTGGCACCGGTGTGGGCTGCCATGACCGGAAACATCGCCCGCTGCTCCTGCGGACGCAGATGGAAGAAGCTGTCCCAGGCGATGAGCCCATCGAAGCGCCTGCCGAGTGCCAGTTCGCGCATGTCGCCGACAAGCCAGGTGGCTGACGGCAAGCGCGACCGGCACAGCTCGATCATGGCGGCGGCGGCATCGACGCCGGTCACGGCAAAGCGGCTGGCGATGAGATGGCGGGCGATGGGTTCGCCGGACCCGCAGCCGACGTCGAGCACCGTGCCGCCGGGCGGCAACAGCGCCGTGAACCGATCGAGCCATGCCCGCTCGAGCAATGTCCGCTCGAGCAATGCCCGCTCGAACAGACCCTGGCCGCGCGCTTCGTCCCACGCGCGCGCACGCCGCTGATAGAGATCGATGATCCGGTCGGCGGGGTCCATCATATCAGGCGCCAGGCTCGACCATCGGTGTCCACAGCACCTGCTCGATGTCGGTGGCGCCGATCGCCAACATGACCAGGCGGTCGAACCCGAGCGCGGCGCCGCTGGCGGGTGGCATCAGGGCGAGGGCGTCGAGGAAATCCGCATCGATCGGATAGCGCTCGCCGTACAGGCGCTGCTTCTCGGCCATCTCGGCCTCGAGACGCCGGCGCTGCCAGGCGGGATCGGTCTGCTCGCCGAAGGCATTCGCAAGCTCGACACCGCAGGCATAAAGCTCGAACCGTTCGGCGACCCGGTTGTCGCGGGGCGAGGGTCGGGCCAGGGCGGCGGAGTAGGCGGGGTACTCGCACAGGATGGTGGCGCGGGCGTTGTCGAGGCACGGCTCGATGCGCTCCACGAGCACGCGACTGAACACGTCGGACCAGGTGTCGTCGCCGGCGATGCGGATGCCGGCGCGTTCGGCAGCCTCGGCCAGCGCCGCCGCGTTGCCACGTTCG
>Ga0075418_10005007_pt1 | contig 15030 bp, 12 predicted proteins | sample SoiMetdeltSBSDD2_FD_81776 | JGI IMG/M metagenome (GOLD analysis project Ga0075418, IMG submission 81776) | Bulk soil microbial communities from a Populus tree surrounding site in Tennessee, USA - Soil MetaG P. deltoides SBSDD2 | ecosystem: Environmental > Terrestrial > Soil > Tree plantation...
ACATCGAGCTGGCTGGCGACGCCGTTGGCGTAGCGCAGGCGCGCGAGGCGCAGGGTGTCGGCGAGCGCCTTGGCGCGCGCCGACTCGGCCTCGAAGCTCTCGCGCGAGCGCGTCTGCGCGGCGAGCGCAGTGCGGATCTCGCCGAAGGCGGCGCGGATCGCCTGCTCGTACTGCGCGAGCGCGGCGCGCTCGCGCGCTTTCGCCGCGTCGGTGCGCGCGCCGAGGCGGCCGCCGGCGAAGATCGGCTGCGTCACGGCGGCGGCGAGCTGCCAGGTGGCGGCGGGCGAGCCGGAGAACAGGTTGGCGAGCGTGGCGCTCTCGCTGCCGAGGAAGCCGGTGAGCGAGATCGAGGGGAACATCTCGCGGCGCGCCACCGTCACGCGGGCGTTGGCGGCGGCGAGGTTGCGCTCGGCCTCGACCAGGTCGGGGCGGCGCAGCAACAGCTCGGAGGGCATGCCGGAGGGCAGCACCGGCGGCTCGGGCGACTCGTCGCGCGTCTGGCGGATGGCGACGCTGCCGCCGAACACCTCCCGCGGCGTGCGGCCGAGCAGCACGGCGAGCGCCGCCTCCTCCCGCTCGAGGTCGCGCTCGAGCGGCGGCAGCAGCGCGCGCACCGCCGCGGTCTCGGCCTCGAGCTGGCGCAGATCGAACTCCGAGATCACGCCGCCGGCATGGCGCCGGCGCTGCAGCGCGAGCGCTTCCTCGCGCAGGTTCACGGTGCGGCGCGTCAGCTCCACCTGCTCGTCGAGCGAGCGCAGGGAGAAATACGACTTCGCCACCTGCGCCGCGACGGCGAGGCGCACGCCGTCGCGCGCGGCCTCGCTCGCCTGCAACTCGGCGCCCGCCGCGGCCGCGCTGGCGCGCAGGCGCCCGAACAGGTCGACCTCGTAGGACAGGCCAAGGCCGGCGCGGTGGTTGCCGTACTCGCGCGGCATGCCGGCGACCGCGGTCGCCGTGCGCACCGAGTTCTGCTGCCGGCTGTTGACGAACTGCGCGTCGACGCGCGGGAAGAAGAAGGAATTCGCCTCGCCCTGCAGCGCGCGCGCCTCGTCGACGCGCGCCACCGCGCGCGTCAGGTCGGCGTTGCCGGCGAGCGCCTCGTCCACCAGCCGGTCGAGCTGCGCGTCGCCGAAGACGGTCCACCAGCGGCCGTCGGCGGCATAGCGCGGCGCAGCTTCCTTCCACGCCGCGGGCAGCTCGACCGCCGGGCGCTGCACGTCGATGCTGGCGCAGCCCGCGAGCAGGACGATGCCGAGCAGGAATCTATTCATGCGGCCGCCGCGCGTGATGCGGGTGGTGAACCGGACCGTGCGACGCCGACTGGGCGTGGCGGATCTCGTCCTTGATCTCGGCGGTGGAGCGCTTCTCGGTCAGGTGGCGGTCGGTCATCAGCTTGAAGAACATCGGCACGAAGAAGATGGCGAGGAAGGTGGCCGCCAGCATGCCGCCCATCACGCCGGTGCCGGCGGAGATGCGCGCGCCGGCACCCGCGCCGGTGGAGAGGGCGAGCGGCAGCACGCCGAGGATGAAGGCGAGCGAGGTCATGAGGATCGGGCGGAAGCGCAGCCGCGCCGCCTCCACCGCCGCGGCCGAGGCCGACAGCCCCTCGCCGTGCTTCATCACCGCGTATTCGACGATCAGGATGGCGTTCTTCGCCGCCAGTCCCAGCAGGGTGACGAGGCCGATCTGGAAATACACGTCATTGGTGAGGCCGCGCAAATAGACCGCGCTGAGCGCGCCGAAGGTGCCGAACGGCAGCGCCAGCAGCACCGACAGCGGCAGCGACCACTTCTCGTACTGCGCGGCAAGGATGAGGAACACCATCAGGGCGCCGAGGGCGAGCGCCAGCGCCGAGGTGCCGCCCGAGCGCTTTTCCTGGAACGAGGCGCCGCTCCAGTCGAGGCTGAACTCCGGCGGCAGCACTTCCTTCGCCAGCCGCTCGACCTCGGCGATGGCGTCGCCCGAGCTGACGCCCGGCTTGCCCGAGCCGAGGAGCTGCACCGCCGGCAGGTTATTGAAGCGCGTCAGCGTCCCCGGACCGCTCGAATACTCGATGCGCGCGAGCGAGCGCAGCGGCACCATCGAGCCCGCGTTCGGCCCTTCCGTGCTGCGCACGTAGACCGCGCCCGCGTCGTTCGGGCTGTTGCGCTGCCCCGGCTCGGCCGACATCAGCACCTGCCAGGTGCGCCCGTACTTGTTGAAGTCGTTGACGTAGTACGTGCCGAGCGTCGCCGCCAGCGTGTTGAAAATCTCGTCCAGCGGCACGCCGAGCGCCTTGGCCTTGTCGCGGTCGACGTCGACGTAGAGCTGCGGCACGTTCGAGCGCCAGAAGGTGTTGGTGAACGCGAGCTTGGGGCTTTTCGCCGCGGCGCCGATGAACTGCTGCGCCACCTCGGCCAGGCGCTTGGGGCCGCCTTCGCCGCGGTTCTGGATATAGAACTCGAAGCCGCCGGCGGTGCCGAGGCCGAAGATCGCCGGCGGCGGGAAGGCGAAGGTGAGGCCTTCCTTGATGTGGCCGGTCTTCATGAAGAAGTCGCCCACCAGCGCGCCCACCGGCATCGGCCGGCGATCCCAGTGCGTCTGCGTGACGAAGATGGTGGCGGCGTTCTCGCGGAAGACGAAGCCGCCGGCGAAATCGAAGCCGGTGAACGCCATCACGTGCTCGTTGAAGGGGTTGGAGCGGATCGCCTTGGTGACCTCATCGACCACCTTGTCGGTGCGCTCGAGCGAGGCGCCGTCGGGCAGGATCACGGGAGCGAAGTACCAGCCCTGGTCCTCGTCGGGCACCAGCGACCCGGGCGTCAGGCGCCACAGCACGCCGGTGAGGGCAACCATGCCGGTGAACAGGACCAGCCCGATGCCGCCGCGGCGGATCATCCAGGCGACGCCGTCCTCGTAGCGGTCGGTGACGCGCGCGAAGCCGCGGTTGAACCAGCCGAAGAAACGGCTGGGTTCCTGTGTCTTGCTTTTCAAAACGATGGCGCAAAGGGACGGCGTCAGCGTGAGGGCGACGAAGCCGGAGATCACCACCGCGATCGAGATGGTGACGGCGAACTGGCGGTAGAGCTCGCCGGTGAGGCCGCCGAGGAAGGCGATGGGAATGAACACCGCGCACAGCACCAGCACGATGGCGACGATCGGGCTAGTCACCTCGCGCATCGCCTTGATCGCCGCCTCGCGCGGCGCCAGGCCCTCCTCGTGCATGATGCGCTCGACGTTCTCCAGCACGACGATGGCGTCGTCGACCACGATGCCGATGGCGAGCACCATGCCGAACAGCGTCAGCGTGTTGATGGAGTAGCCGAGCGCGAGCAGCCCGGCGAAGGTGCCGAGCAGCGACACCGGCACGGCGGCGAAGGGGATGAGGGTGGCGCGCCAGTTCTGCAGGAAGACGAACACCACCAGGAACACGAGCGCCATCGCCTCGGCCAGCGTGATCACCACCTCGCGGATCGACACCTCGACGAACATGGTGGTGTCGAAGGGAATGGCGTAGGCGAGCCCCTGCGGGAAGCGCTGCGCCAGCTCGTTCATGCGCTTGCGCACCGCCTCGCCCACCTCGATCTGGTTGGCGCCCGGCTGCAGGAAGATGCCCATCAGCGTCGCCGGCTGGCCGTTGTACTTGCCGAAGAAGCTGTAGTCCTTGCCGGCAAGCTCGACGCGCGCCACGTCCTTCAGGCGCAGGCGCGAGCCGTCGCCGTTGGTGCGCAGGATGATGTCCTCGAACTCCTTCACTTCCGACAGGCGCCCCTTGGTGGTGACGCTGTAGACCAGCTCCTGGCCCTTCGCCGCCGGCGCCTCGCCCACCTTGCCGGCGGCGAACTGCGCGTTCTGCTCGTTGAGGGCGCGCGCGATGTCGCCCGGCGTCAGCTTGAGCGTGGCGAGCTGGTCGGGGCGCAGCCAGATGCGCATGGCGTAGTCCTTGGCGCCGAAGATCTGCACCAGGGTGGTGCCCGGCACGCGCTTGATCTCGTCGAGCACGTTGAGGGTGACGTAGTTGGAGATGGTGATGTCGTCGTAGCGCCCCGCGGGCGAGTAGAAGGCGAGCACCTGCAGGAAGGCCGAAGAGCCCTTCTCCACCACCACGCCCTGGCGGCGCACCTCGAGCGGCAGCTTCGGCTCGACCTGCTTGGCGCGGTTGGTGACGTTGAGCGCCGCCTTGTCGATGTCGGTGCCGATGTTGAACGTCACCTGGATCTGCACCACGCCGCTGGCGGCCGAGGTCGAGCTCATGTAGAGCATGTTCTCGACGCCGTTGATGGCGTTCTCGAGCGGCGCGGCGACGGTGGACTCGAGCACCGGCGCGGAGGCGCCGGGGTAGATCGCCGTCACCGTCACCACCGGCGGCGCGATCTCCGGGTACTGGGCGATCGGCAGCACGCGCATCGCCGCCAGGCCGGCAATGACGATGAAGATGGACAGCACGGCCGCGAAGATCGGCCGGTCGATGAAGAAACGCGAAAACATGAGTTACTTTTTCTGTTCCGCCACCTTGACCGGCGCCCCCGGGCCAATCTTCATCACGCCGTCGGTAATGACGCGCTCGCCCTCCTTGAGGCCGGCGCTGATCACCCAGTCACCGCCAGTCCATTCGCCCGCTTCGACCGGGCGCGGCTGCGCCGTGCCCTTGTCGTCGATGACGTAGACGAACTTGCCCTGCGGCCCCTCGAGCACGGCGCGCTGCGGCACGGTGACCGCGTTCGGGATCACCGCGCCGCGCAGGATCACGCGCACGAACTGCCCGGGACGCAGCGCGCCCTCCGGGTTGGGCAGCTCGGCGCGCGCCTCGCGCGTGCCGGTGGCGGGCGAGATGCGGGCGTCGGCGAAGCCGACCTTGCCCTTGTGCGCGAACAGGCTGCCGTCGGCGAGGCGCACTTCGACCTCGAAGGCGCCGGTCTTGGGCAGCGCGAGGCGGCCGGCCTCGGCCTCCTTCGCCAGCCGCGCCTGCTCGTTGTCGGGCATGCCGAAGTTGACCCAGATCGGGTCGACCTGGGTCACCGTGGTGAGCAGCACCTCGGGGCCGGAGACGAGCGAGCCCTCCGAGCGCTGCGAGCGGCTGGTGACGCCGGATGCGGGCGCCTCGACCTTGGTGTAGCCGAGGTTGAGGCGCGCCTCGGCCAGCCGCGCGCGCGCCGCCTTGAGGTCGGCGCCGCTGATGGTCTCGGCCGAGACGGCGTCGTCGTACTCCTTCTGGCTCACCGCCTTCTCGGCGTAGAGCGGCTTGAGGCGCGCGGCGCTGCGCCGCGCCTGCTCCTCGCGCGCCTGCGCCGCGGCGACGTCGGCCTCCGCGCGCGCCAGCGCCGCCTGAAAGGGCGCCGGGTCGATCGTATAGAGGGACTGGCCCTGCTTCACCTTCTCGCCCTCCTTGAAGTTGCGGCTGATGAGGATGCCGGTGACGCGCGCCCGCACCTCGACCTCGCGCGAGCCCGCCGTCTGGCCGGCATACTCGTAGCTGACCTCCACCGGGCGCGGCGCCACGCTCACTGCCGACACCGCGGCCGCCGGCATGCCGCCGCCCGGGCCGTGGCCGCCTTTCTCCTGCCCGCCCGAGGGGTTGCAGGCCGCCACAAGCGCGGCCAGCGCGACGGCCGCGTAAGGTTCGAAGCGCATGGGATTGATATTTCCTTACTGGTAATATATCTTAGACGTTAAGATTATTTCGCGGAACACGGGCGGATGTCAAGACACACGCGGCGCCAGGAACTGATCGCCGCGCTCGGCATGGCCGGGCGCGAGCTGTCTGCGCACACCGTCATGTTCCACACCGCGGTGGCGGAGCGGCTGCAGCTCGGCCTCACCGACCACAAGGCGTTCGACTTCATCCTGCGCCACGGCCCGGTCAGCGCCGGGCAGCTGGCCGCGATCACCGGCCTCACCACCGGCGCGGTCACCGGCGTCATCGACCGCCTGGAGCAGACCGGCTACGTCGAGCGCGTGCGCGACGGCACGGACCGGCGCAAGGTGCTGGTGCGCTCCTCGCTCACCGCCGCGCGCGAGCGCAAGTGCTGCGAGCTGTTCGATTCGCTCGGCAGCGGCGTGGCGCGCGTGGCCGGGACCTACAGCGACCGCGAACTCGAAGTGATCCTCGACTTCATGCGGCGCAGCGTCGCCCTGCTGCACCAGGAGACCGTCAAGCTGCAACCGGATGAGCAGAAGAAGATACACGCAGCGTAAGAAATTCGCGCGGCGTGAAGACCTCGGCCTGACGCCGGGCGAGTTCGCCATGCTGCGGCGCCTCGACTCGCCGCGCAAGATCCAGCGTTTCCTGCACGACCTCGGGCAGAACTTCGAGCTCAAGGGCGACACCTGCCGCCCGGTGCGCGTGGTGCTGCGCACGCGCACCGCGCACTGCATCGAAGGGGCGATGCTCGCCGCTTGCGCCCTGTGGATCCACGGCGAGCCGCCGCTGCTGATGGACATGCGCGCGCACCGCGACTACGACCACGTCATCACGCTGTTCCGGCGCCAGGGCCACTGGGGCGCGATCTCCAAGACCAACGGCATCGGCCTGCGCTCGCGCGACCCCGTGTTCCGCACGCTGCGCGAGCTCGCCGTCTCCTACCTGCACGAATACACCAACAAGCGCGAGATCAAGACGCTGCGCGAATACTCGCGGCCCTACGACCTGCGCGCCTTCGACCCGCGGCTGTGGGTGAGCGGCGAGAAGAACGCCTGGGACGTGGCCGAGCGCCTCGACGAGCTGCCGCACTACCCGCTGGTGCGCGCTCGCCAGCTCAAGGCCATGCTGCCGCGCGATCCCTTCGAGCGGCGTGTCGGCGCCATGCTGCAATACCGCCGGCCGCGCGCCCTGCTGCAGAAGCTCGCGCGGAAGAAAAAATAGGGACAGACCCTATTTGTCCGCCACCTTGCCGATCTTCTCCAGCGCCACGCGCAGGCGCGCCGCGTCGGCATCCCAGTACTTCTTGAACTCCGGCGCGTCGAGGTAGCTGACCGGCGTCTGCACCTTGTCCATGGCGCCGCGGAACTCGGGCGAGTTGGCCGCCTGCCGCACGGCCTGCCGGATTTTCATCAGGATCTCCGGCGGCGTCGCCGCGGGGGCGAAGACGCCGGACCAGATGTAGAACTCGGCGTCGTAGCCGAGCTCCTTGAAGGTCGGGATTTCGGGCAGCAGCGGCAGGCGCTCGGTGCTCCAGCTCGCCAGGGCGCGCACCTTGCCGCCCTTGATCTGCGCCACCGCCGGAGCGGGCCCGGAGGCGAGCGCATGGACCTGGCCGCCGAGCAGAGCGGTGAGCGCGGGGCCCCCACCCTGGTAGGGCACGTGGAAGAGCTTGACGTTGGCCGAATTGGCGAAGATCTCCATCGCCACGTGCAGCGTGCCGTAGACCCCGGAAGAGGAATAGTTGATCTGGCCGGGATAGGCCCTGGCCGTGGCGACGAACTCCTTCAGCGTGCGCCAGGGGCTGTCGGCGCGCACCACCAGCACCGTCGGGTCGGCGGTGACGAGCGCGATCGGCGCCAGGTCGCTCATCTCGTAGGCCGGCGCCTTGCCGTTGATGCGGTCCGACAGCGGGAAAATGGAGACGGACGACAGCGCCATCAGGATGGTGTAGCCGTCGGGGGCGCTCTTCGCCGCCGCCGCCATGCCCACCGCGCCGCCCGCGCCGGTGCGGTTCACCACCACCACCGGCTGCTTGAGGGATTTCTCCATCACCGCCGCGAGCGGACGGCCGACGATGTCGGCGACCCCGCCCGGCGGGAAGGGCACGATCATGGTCACCGGACGCGACGGGTAGTCCTGCGCCGCGACCGCCAGGGGAAATAGGACAAGGAAAAGGAATGCGCTCAGCCGTCGTGACATAGGTCTCCTCCTGCGGGCCAACTTAACACGCTGTTACAGATGTTGCACTTTCAGGCTACTCATTTCAGGCGGTGGGGCGCCAAATGGGCCCAGGCACACTCACAAAGGAGCCTGCCATGCTGAAGAAACTGATCGTTGCCACCGCCGCCGTCGCGCTGTCCGCCCCGGCGTTCGCCGACCGCGGCAACCACTACGGCCACCGCCACGGCTACTACGACCACCGCGTCGTGCACGTCGTGCAGCGCCCTGCCGTCTACCCCGTGGTCTACCGCCCGGTCTACCGGCCCGTGGCCTACCACCCGCGACCCGTCGTCGTGGTGCAGCGGCCTGCGCCCGACCCGCTGATCCTCTTTGGCGCGCTGCTCGGCGCCGCGGTCGTGCACCACGCGATCACCGGCTACTGAGACTCTGTAAGTTTTCCGCCGCCCGGGCGACAATAGGGTATGAACCGACGCACATTCATACTTGCCCTGGCGGCGGCGCCGTTTTGCGGGCACGCCCAAACGAGACGGACGATGAAAGACATCGAAGCGATGCAGAAGAACTGGCAGACTTTCCTCGCCCCCGGCGCCCAGGTGCCCTCGGCCGCCGAGCCGCTCAAGCTGTCGAAGGACGAGTGGCGCAAGCGCCTGCAGGGCCAGGCTTACGCCGTGCTGCGCGAAGAATCCACCGAGCGCGCCGGCACCAGCCCGTTGAACGACGAGAAGCGCGCCGGCATCTTCGCCTGCGCCGGCTGCGGGCTGCCCCTCTTCACTTCCGAGATGAAGTACGAGTCGGGCACCGGCTGGCCGAGCTTCTTCACCACCATTCCCGGCGCATTCGAGATGAAGAAGGACTTCTTCCTCATCTACCCGCGCACCGAGTATCACTGCAAGCGCTGCGGCGGCCACCACGGCCACCTCTTCGACGACGGCCCGCCGCCCACCAAGCAGCGCTGGTGCAACAACGGCGTCGCGCTCAGGTTCATGCCGAAGGACGGCAAGGCCTAGGACAGCCGCAGGTCTTCCTCGAGCTTCGGCCCGGGGAAATGGAAGCGCACCGGGCCGTCGGGCAGCGCGTTGACGAACTGCTTGAGGTAGGGGTCCTCCGAGGCCTCGATCTCCTTCGGCGTGCCCTTGCCCAGCACCGTGCCCTCGTTGATGACGTAGACGTAGTCGGCCGCGATGAGCGCCTCCTTCACGTCGTAGGTGACGAGGATGGAGGTGAGGCCGAGCGAGTCGTTGAGCGTGCGGATGAGGTGCCCGACCTGGTTGAGCGAAATGGGATCCAGGCCGGCGAAGGGCTCGTCGTAGATCATCAGCTTGGGGTCGGTGGCGATGCCGCGCGCCAGCGCCACGCGCCGCGTCATGCCGCCGGAGAGGTCCACCGGCATCATGTCGCGGGCGCCGCGCAGCCCCACCGCATGCAGCTTCATCAGCACCATGGCGCGCACGATTTCTTCGGGCGCGTCGAAGTTCTCGCGGATGGGGAAAGCGATGTTGTCGTACACCGAGAGGTCGGTGAACAGGCCGCTCGACTGCAGCATCATGCCCATCTCGAGGCGCAGGCGGAACAGCTCGTCGGCGCCGAGCTGGTGCACGTCCTTGCCCTGCACCTTGATCGTGCCGCGCGCCGGGGCGAGCTGGCCGCCGATCAGCTTGAGCAGCGTCGACTTGCCGCTGCCGCTGCCGCCGAGGATGGCGACCACCTTGCCGCGCTCGATGGCGAGCGAGAGCCCGCGCAGCACCTGCAGCTCGCCGTAGGAAAAATGAACGTCGGCAACGTCGACCACCGGCTCCATGGGCGAGAATCTTACCGTGGACACGCATCCCTTCGCCCGCCTCACGCCGGATCTGGTGCTCGATGCCGTCGCCGCTGCCGGGCTGCGCCCCGACGGGCGCCAGCTCGGGCTCAACAGCTACGAGAACCGCGTCTACCAGGTGTGGCTGGAGGACGAGACCGTGGTGGTGGCCAAGTTCTACCGCCCGGGGCGCTGGAGCGACGCGCAGATCGAGGAGGAGCACGCGTTCGCGCGCGAGCTCGCCGAGCGCGAGGTGCCGGTGGTGGCGCCGACGCACACGTTCACCTTCGATGCCTTCCGCGTCGCGCTCTACCCGCGCCGCGGCGGGCGCACGCCCGAGCTCGGCGACGGCAAGACGCTCGAATGGATCGGCCGCTTCATCGGCCGCATCCACGCCGTCGGCTCTTCCAGGACGTTCGCGACGAGAGAGACCCTGAACGCCCGGACCTTCGGCCACGATCAGCGCAAGTTCCTCCTCACCACCAGCTTCATCCCCGCCAACCTGCTCGATTCATGGAAGGCGGTAACCGAGCAGGCGCTGTCCGCAGTCGAACGCTGTTATGGAAATTCTTCTGCGCTGAAAAACATCCGGCTGCACGGCGACTGCCACGCGGGCAACATCCTGTGGACGGCGGACGGGCCGCACTTCGTCGACCTCGACGATTCGCGCATGGGGCCGGCGGTGCAGGACCTGTGGATGCTGCTGTCGGGCGAGCGCGCCTCGATGCAGCGCCAGCTGCGCGACGTGATCGCCGGCTACGAGCAGTTCATGGCTTTCGACCGGCGCGAGCTCGCGTTGCTCGAGGCGCTGCGCACGCTGCGCCTGATCAATTACTCGGCGTGGATCGCGCGCCGCTGGGACGACCCGGCGTTCCCGGCCGCCTTCCCCTGGTTCGACACCCCGCGCTACTGGCAGGACCGCATTCTCGAGCTGCGCGAGCAGATCGCGCTGATGGACGAGCCGCCGCTAGGGCTCGACTGAGAAGCCGGCCGGCGCCTCGCCGCGCTGCGCGCGCTGCCACATCGTGGTGTACGCGGCCTCGAGGTGGCGGCGGAAGCGGTCGGTGTCGAACAGCGGCGCCGTGGCGCGGTTGCGCTCGAGCTTGGTGCGCAGCTCGGCGGCGAGCGCCGGCGCCTGCGCCAGCTTGAGGGCGAGGGCCTCGTACTCCGTCAGGCTGCGCGTGACGAGCTCGGGCAGCCCGACGGCGCGCAGCAGGCTCTCGGCGACGCGGCCGGCGAAGCTGCTGCCGGCGCAGGTGAGCAGCGGCAGTCCCGCCCACAGCGCGTCGCTCCCGGTGGTGTGCGCGTTGTAGGGCAGCGTGTCGAGAAACAGGTCGGCGAGCCGGTGGCGCGCGAGGTGCTCGGCGTTCGCCATGCGCGGCGCGAACACGATGCGCTCGGGCGCGACGCCGCGCGCCTGCGCCGCCCGCCGCAGATTGGCGCTCGCCGCCGGGCTGTCCTCCAGCAGCCACAGCATGCTCCCGGGGCCGAACTGCAGCAGCCGCATCCACAGGCCGAACATCTCCGGCGTGATCTTGTAGCTGTTGTTGAAGCAGCAGAAGACGAAATCGCGCGCCGGCAGGCCGGCCGCGGCGCGCGTCACCCCCGTGCCGACGCGGCGCGTGCTGTCGTTGACCTGGTAGCAGTCGGGGAGGGTGACCACCTTCTCCGAGTAGAAGCGCTGCTCGGCCGCGGGCAGCACCACGCGGTCGGCGATGACGTAGTCGATGAACGGCGCGCCGCTGGTGCCGGGGAAACCGAGCCAGCTCGCCTGTACCGGCGCCGGGCGGTGGGCAAGGATGCCGAAGCGCGCGTCGGTGGTGTGGCCCTTGAGGTCGACGGCGATGTCGATCTCCCAGTTGCGCAGCATCGCCGCCACGGCAGCGTCGCCTTCGCGGCGCACGTCGATGAAGCGGTCGAAGGCGGCGGCGAGCCGCCGGCGCATCGGGCTGCCGTCGTCGGCGCCGTAGGAGACGCCGAACACCTCGAACTTGTCGCGGTCGTGGCGCTCGAACAGGCCCGCCGCGAGCTGCGCCGTGGCGTGCTCGTGGAAATCGGCGGACAGATAGGCGACGCGGATGCGCTCGTGCGAGTAGCGCGTCCCCTGCGCCATCGGCGCCGGCGCGGCGGGAAAGCGCTCGCGCACGTGCAGCTCGGCGCAGCGGCGCTGCTCCTCGGGTGAAGGCGACACCGCGACGTAGATGAAGGGCGCCGCAGGAATGCCGCGGCTGCGCACCTGCTCGCGCAGCGCCGCGATGCGCGGCTCGATGCGCTCCCAGCGGCAAAGCGCAAGCTCGCTCCCCACCAGGTAGCTCAGCGTGTAGCTCGCCTCCGGCGCGAGGGCGAGCGCGCGCTCGAGGCTCGCCGCCGCCTCCTCGTGGCGCTTGAGCGACTGGTAGATCATGCCCAGGTTGTGGTGCGCGTCGGCGAGGTCGGGCTGCGCCGCGATCGCCTTTTCCAGGTAGGGAATCGCCTCCTCGGTGCGGCCGAGGTCGGAGAGCACGTTGCCGGCGTTGTTGTTCGCCTCCGCTGACTGCGGTGCAAGGCGCGCCGCCTCGAGGAACACCGCCAGCGCGTCCTCGCCGCGCCCCTGGTTGATGAGGGCCACGCCGAGCGCATTGCGCGCGTCGACGAGGTCGGGGTGCGCGTCCACCTCCGCGCGCAGGACGCGCTCGGCGCTCTCCAGGTCGCCCAACGCCAGGTAGCAGTAGCCCAGGCGGTGGCCGCTGCCGCGCCCGGGCGAGCGCTCGTGCGCCTCGCGCAGCAGCGGCAGCGCCTCGGCGAAGCGGCCCGCGTCGAGCAGCCTGCCGCCCTCGCCCGCCGCGTCGCTCATTCGAGGTACTTGTTCAGGTCCGGCGTGGGCAGCGTGCGCTCGAGGTAACCGAAGCTGCCTTTCTCGCGCACTTCGCGCGCCGCCTCGAGCAATCCCGTCATCGCCGCGCGGTAGAGCGACGTGGCGAGGCTGATGCGGCGCACGCCGGCGGCCTCCAGCTCGGCCACCGTGAACGAGCGGCCCTTGATGCCTGCCATGAAATTGAACGGCTTCGACAACGATTGGCAGATCTTGCGCACCGAGTCCAGGTCCGGCACGCCCGGCGCCATCAGCACGTCGGCCCCCGCCTTCTCGAACGCCTGCAGCCGGTGGATGGTGTCCGCCAGATCCGGCTTGCCGCGCAGGTAGTTTTCCGTTCTCGCCGTCAGGACAAAACCGACTTGCCTGGAAACTTCGGCCGCAGCCGCAACCCGCTCCACCGCGTGCGAAAACTCGAACAGCGGCTTGTCCTTGTCTCCCGTCGCATCCTCGATCGAGCCGCCGGCCAGCCCCGTTTCCGCCGCGAGGCGGATCGTTTCCGCCGCTGCGCGCGGCGCGTCGGCAAAACACTTCTCCAGGTCCGCCGACACCGGCACGTCCACCGCCGCGCAGATCTCGCGCGCCTGCGCCAGGCACTCCTCGCGGCTCACCCTGCCGTCGCGCCGCCCGAGCCGGCCGGCCGAGGCGCCGCTCGAGGTGGCGAGCGCCTCGAAGCCGAGCGCCGCCAGCACGCGCGCCGAGCCCGCATCCCAGGGATTGGCGATGACGAACGCGCGCGGGCCCTGGTGCAGGGCGCGAAAGCGTTCGAGCTTCTCCGTGCGTGTCGTCATGCCGTGCGCAAGCGTAGCAGGCGTACGCCGGCGACGGCGAGGAGCGGCACGGCGACGCCGATGAGCGCCGCGGCGATCATCAGCTCGCCGATCTCGCCGTAGCCGCCGCGCGTCACGGTAAAGACCTGGTTGAGGTACTTGGTGCCGAGCGAGGAGGCGGACAGCGCGAGGTTGGAGAAAGAGCCCATCACCGCGAAGTAGGTCGCCTTGAGGTGCGCCGGCGCGCTGTTGGCGACCCAGGCGAGCATCGGGATCAGCGAGATCTGCCCGAGAGGCGACTCGAGCGCGGTGTCGATGAGAGCGATAAAGCGCGCGTCGACCACCCCGCCGGTGCGTGCGGCGGTCCACTCGTGCAGGCCGTAGGCCATGCCGATGTTGGGCAGCGCGAGCAGGCCGCCCGCCAGCGTGAGGATGACAAGAATGACGGCGATGGAGTTCCCGGCCATGAAGCGGCGCAGGCCGAACATGGCGGCGAGGGTCAGCGCGTAGGCGAGAAGCGCGAGCTTGGAGAGGAACGCCTCGTCGAACTTGAGCACGTCGATCATCCACCAGGTCGAGCCGGCACCCGTGCCCGGCATCGCGCGGTAGATGAAGATGATCACGGCGGTGGCCAGCAGCACCTCGCGCGCCTCGGGCGCCAGCTCGCGCGCGAGGCGCCACAGCAGAAAAATCACGATGGCGAGCGAGGCGAGAAAAATCAGCTCCTGCCCGAACCTCACCTGGCCCAGGCTGAGCGCCAGCGTGACGGCGACGAACGCCAGGCTGCCGCCGAGGATCCACCAGTTGGGCAGGGTCTTCTCTACCGCCCCGCGCTCGTGCGCGAGGAAGCGATGCAGCACCACCCCCAGCACCGAGAGCACGGGAATGACGAAGGCGATGGTGTAAATCGTGGCGTAGAGCTCGGCCTTGCGCTCGCGCGGCAGCGACTCGGTATCGTGGAAGAGGAAAACATTGACCAGCGCCACCAGGGTGAAGCCGCCGATCACGGCGACGCGGCCAAGCGTCTGCATGGTGGTGTGCATGCTCTTCAGCGTGCGCTCGTCGTAGGGCTTGCCCTGCGCGTCCGCGCGCGGCACCGCCTCGACGGTCATGGCGTCCGCCACCACGTCCTGCAGCATGTAGCCCGTCGGCCCGAGCAGCGCGGACAGCACGAACCAGCGCTCGGCGCTCATCACCCCGCGCATGGCCGCAGTGTGGCTGATCAGCCCGAGCATGATGCCGAGGCTCGCCGCGAGCATGGCCGCGCCGAGCCACACCAGTGCCGCCTTCCAGCGCCAGACGAGGTCGACGATGTGGCCGATCGGCATCTTCAGCGCCCAGGGGATGATGACCCAGAAGCCGAGCGCGGCCAGGAACTCGGCCGAGAGGTCCAGGTACTCCTTGACGAAGAACGTGCCGACGATGCCGGTGAGGCCCTGCACGCCGAAGGCCACGTAGACCATCAGCGGCGGCAGGTACGACAGGCGCAGCATCGCTTACTGCAGCTTGATGTTGTTGTCCCTCACCACTTTGCCCCAGCGTTCCATGTTGGAGACGATCCATTTCTGCGTCTCTTCGGGGCTGAGCGCCACCACGTCCATGCCCTGCGTCTCGCTGAGCATCTTGTTGACGTCGGGCAGCTTGATCGCCTTGACCAGCTCGGCGTGCAGCCTGGCGACGATCGGTCGCGGCGTGCCGGCCGGCGCGAGGATGCCCCACCAGGCGTGCGCCACGACGTCGATGCCCAGCTCCTTCAGCGTCGGCACCTCCGGCATGGTGTGCGAGCGCTTGTCGCCCGTCAGCACCAGCG
>Ga0075418_10005013_pt1 | contig 15019 bp, 5 predicted proteins | sample SoiMetdeltSBSDD2_FD_81776 | JGI IMG/M metagenome (GOLD analysis project Ga0075418, IMG submission 81776) | Bulk soil microbial communities from a Populus tree surrounding site in Tennessee, USA - Soil MetaG P. deltoides SBSDD2 | ecosystem: Environmental > Terrestrial > Soil > Tree plantation...
AGAACGATGTTGTTGAAACACCAGACGCGATGGACCCCTGGTTCCTGGTCGTTTCGTCGACGTTGATGGTGAGTCCCGCGCCGGACGCCACCGGCACGCTCAACGCCGGCACGATCAAATCCGGCGCAACGTCGTCGCTCACGATGTTGACCGTGGCCGATGATGCCGCCCCTGGAACATAACCGGTCCCGGAGGTGATGTTGACCACGACAGTCTCATTCCCCTCCACTGTCGTGTCATCGATCGGAACTACCGCTATGGCGACGGACGGGGCATTTTCGGGAATGGTGACCGTCGTCGGGATCGCGACATAGTCGGCGCCGGTGTTGGCCGTGCCACCCACTGACAGGTTGACGACGAGTGCGGTGCTGTCCGTTTGGTTGCGCGTGACCAGGAACGCTCCTTGTGTCAGTCCCGCTTCCGTAGCGGTAGCAACCGTTGCCATGATGGTGACGATGAGCGGCGCAGGTGGTGCGACGCAGCCCTCGGGTACGGAGAAGTCCGCGCCGACGCGATTCAGAGCGTTGTCCACGGTGTCCGTTGCGTTCAGACCCATGCCGCGAGCAGCAAACGACTCCCACAACCTGCAGAAGTTCTGACTTCGCGGCGAGCCGGGATTGCGCACCGTGTCCGCGAGCAGCATCGAATCACGCATGTCGAGCATTGTCGGAGTCGGTGGGGAGAGCTTGAGGCCATCGATGTAGAGCTGGTTGGCCTCGTTGATCGCCGCTGCCTCGCTGCCGCGGACGAGGTCGCTGCGAAGCCGCTCGCGGACGTCCCACAGCGCGTTCGCCCAGATCTCGCCGTTGTCGTGCACCTCGCAGAAGATGAACAGTAAGCACGTCCAGTCTCCGTAGGTCTTGGCGTTGACGCCGCGCAGGCCACCGGGCCGCGAATACTCCGCGAGCAAGGTATCGCCGTTCACGGTGTAGGCGAAGTAGTCGCCGCCGCCTTCGCCCATTGCGCCAGCTTCCGTGCCACCCCATCCGGTGTTCAGCCGCATGCTGACGCCGTGATGGTATTCGTGCAGCACGACGTCGGTGTCGTAGTCACCGTCGAGGTCTGGCGTGCCGTCGCCGTCGACATCTTCTGACCAGCAGCCGAGCCCGTCGAACAAGAACATGCTGATGATTGGGCTGGTGCCCTCGGCAGCGTGCTGGTAGGTGGCGTTGTTCCGCCCCGGTGCTCGCGCCAGCGCGAGGGCCGGATCGCCACCCGTTCCGCCACGGCCGAAGTTGCCGACCTGAAAGTTCCCGGCGGCTTCGTCGAAGCCGAGGTCGTAGAAAAAGTCGTGCGTGAAGTTGACCGCGAAGAACAGGGCAGTTTCAGCTGACGCGGCGGTGTTGAATGGGTAGTCGAAGAGCCACCGAGTTCCGTCGAACGTGCCGAGTGCGCCCTCGTTGGCGGTGGTGCCACGAAACACGCGGACGTTGTTGCCGGAAAGCCTTCCTGTTGCGGACAGCACAGACGGAGCATCTCTAAACGGAGACGTCAGATCCCGCAGGTTGTGATTCAAGATCGGCGGGCAACTCGCCGTGCCCGACGGCATCTGATCGGGACGACGAGCATCGGCAGCGTGGGTGGCGTCGGATTGCAGAACGCGGCCCGTGCCGTCAGCGTCGAGCACGCGGTTGCGACGAAGCAACAGCTCTCCGCTGCGCGCATCGATCAACATGTCGTAGGCCTGTGGCGGCCCTTCGGGCTCGATGTCGACGTGCCAGGCGAGCCGTGCGCCGCCGTCCATCGCGAACCATTCGAGCGACGCGTCCACGTCGCGCCGGAAGCTCCCTCTGGCGAACCGTGCTCGTTCGGAACCGCTGCCTCCGATGCGCTGCGGGGAAAATGGCGAAGCGGGATCGATATCCGCTGCCGCCGCGACCGCAGCAGTTTCAGCGGTGAGTGATGATTCGCGCTGCCGGCCCGCACCGCGCGCCGCGCTCGACGTGACGCGAACGACTGTTCCGTCGGCTGCAATGTGCAACGAGATCGCGCCGCCGAACACTGGGAGCCCGTCAATGGTTTGGGCGAAGGTGACGTGTCGCAGCCCTGTCGACCGGCTCACGTAGTCACGCGCCACCGTGAGGCCCTCGACATCCTGCTCGTCCAGCCCGAGGCGCTCAGGGGCCAGCAGCACGAGATTTCGCAGGCTGGTCGTCGAGGCGCCGGGCGCGGCAACCCACCCTGGCGAGTCCAGGACGCGAATTCCGCCCGTGTGAGGATGCAGACGCGTGGCCCGCTGCGAATCCGCCGCGCGCCTCCTGCCGCCGCCGAGCTCGGCGAGCGCGCGTGCCGACGCTTGGGCGTGAGGCCTGGCGGCGCGAATATCGAAGTCCGGCCTGGGTGGACGGGCTGACACCGGCTCTTGGCGCGCACGAATCTGGCCAGAAAAGCCAACAATTACGAGCGCGCCGAGGATTAGGCCAATGCGCATTCGCGACACCATGCCGACGCTCCTTTAGATCGTGGTGGGGGGCCCGACGGACCTGAAGCTGATTCGAACTCAGCCGTATGTGCTAGTTTCAGGCCACAAAAAGGGGGCCCCGGTCCAATGATTTACGGGGATCGGTCGCGTTTCCCTGAACGCTTTCGTAAGTCGCAGAACCGAGCTGGCTACGGGTTTATGGTGATCGATGCCGCTCTCGTGTTGTTGGTCTCCCGCGCTTCTGGAAGCTGACTATTGCCGTCAGCCACGGCGATCAGGTAATAGCGGCCGCTAAGACCCGTGGGAATCGTAATCGTCGTCGTACCCGTGTTGGTCGCGTTCACCCCGAGCGGGGGCACGCCGCGCTCGACGTCGAGGTTGATGTCCGTCGCGTCGTAGCTCGCGTTCAGCGACAGGTAGAACCTGGTCGTCGAGGCTCCCGCGATCTCTCCGCCAGAATTCCGGATCGTATCCGTGACATTGATCGAGCTTCCGGCGACAACCGTCGTAGGCGTGCTGAGTGAGTACACAATCAAATCCGGTCCAACAGCTACGCTTGCCGATCGAAGGTTGTTGGTTTCGATCGCCTCGGCGATTTGGTTCGACGCATCGGCCACTGCCAGCAGGTTCCAGACGCCCGGTGCCACAGTCGGCGGAACCGTCAGCGTCGTTGTCCCAGTGCTCAACTGGCCGGCGGCGAGCGGCGGCACCGCGCGCGATGGTGGCAGCACGAAATCGTCCGGGCTGACCGAAAGATCCAATGACAAGTAGAAGGCCGTGGTCGAGGCGCCGGCGGCGCTCTGCCCATCGTTCCTGGTGGTGTCCGTCACCGCGATCTGACTGCCGGCGCTGGTAGCCGCCGGCGCCGTGAGTGTGCTAACCCTCAGATCCGGGCCGACCCGGAATGACGCCGCACGTGTGTTGTTGATCTCGGACGTCTCCGGCAAGTTATTGTCGGCATCTGCGACGACCAGCAAGTAGTACAGACCGCCGACGGTATCCGGTGGCAGGGTGATATTCGTGTTGACGACCTGCGTGGCACTAGGACCAAGGGAACTGACGTTGTGGGTCTGAACCTGCTGGTCGGAAGCATCGAGGGTGCTGTTCAGCGAGAGGTAGATTCGGGTGAGCGTACCCACGCTCGCCCCTCCGCCCTGATTCAACGTCGTGTCGGAGATCTGGAACGGTAGACCGGGCGGAACGATGGACGGTACGGTCAGCGCCGAGACGGTCAAATCAGGCCCGATCGAGATTGTCACCGTACGAAGGTTGTTGGTCTCCGACGACTCGGCGAGCTGCCCGGGACCGTCTGCTTTCGCAATGATTCGATACGTGCCGGGGACGGTGCCTTCCGGAATCGTGACCGAGGCATTGTCCGCGTGCGTTGCGCCCGGCCCGAGCGCCAGCACCTGGCGAGAGCCGATGAGCGGATCGCCCGCGTCGAGCACGGTGTTCAGCGAAAGATAGAACGACGTCGAAGACGCACCGGCCGGGCCGGTGCCCTGATTTCGCGTTGTGTCCGAGACGGTAATCACGAGGCCGGCACCGCTCTTTGCCGGCGCCGTGAGGGCCGTGACGGTAAGATCCGGCGGGAGGTCGTCACTGACGATCGTGACGGTGGCTGCGCTGGGCGTTCCGAGACTGTACTCAGTATTCGCACTGAGCGAAAGGATCACGGACTCATTACTTTCGGAGGCTGGATCGTCGATCGGCGTCACGACGACCGTGGCGGCGGACGACCCTACCCCAATCGTCACGGTACCGGGAAGGGATGTGTAGTCAGTGGCGGCCAATGCCGTGCCTGCAACCGTGTAATGAACGGTCAGTGGCACACTCGTGTCGCCGGTACGAGTGACGGTGAACACGCCATTTGTGGGACCGGCCTCGGTGGCTTGGGCGGTTGATGCCGTAACGGTCACCTGATTGGCGGGCTGGACGGTGACGACAACGATGTCGGTCGCGGTGCCGCCGCCGTCGTCGGTCACCTCGAGTGTGAAGGTGTGAACACCAACAGACAGCGCGGCAGTTACCGTGGGCCCGACGCCGATGGAGGTACCGCCTTCGCGCCATGCATAACTGACGATGGTGCCATCCGGATCGGAGGAGGCGCTGCCGTTGAGGCTAACCAGCTCGGTTCCATCGCGGTTGCTGTCCGTTACGGTCTGATCGGGTCCTGCGTCCGCATCCGGCGGCAGATTCGTCAATCCGTAGCTGAGGGCGTCGTGGAGGTTGAGGCCGCCATGAATGGTCCACGAGTCGAGCCGGACGCCCGACACCCCTTGAGCATCGGCACTATTCAGCAGGATATCGACGACCTGGCTGTTGCTGGTCACGTCGCTTCGCGACCACACCAGAGCCGCGGCCCCCGCGACATGCGGCGATGCCATTGACGTCCCGCTATTCAATGTGTAGCACCCTGTGTCGCCTGATGCCGCCGCGCCGCTGCACTCAGACATTGGATACGTCGACATGATGGCGTTCCCTGGCGCCGAGATGTCCACCCAGGTTCCGTAGTTGGAGAACGACGCCCGTCCATGGTTCTCGTTGAACGCGCCGACCGAGATGACGTGATCGAAAGCGGCGGGGTAGAAGAGCTCCGTCGTGCCGTTGTTACCGGCTGCGGCGACGATGACCAGCCCGGCGTTCCATGCGTCCTGCACGGCGTCGTTCAACGACTGCGAATACGCCGTTTCTCCCAGGCTCATGTTGATGATGTTGGCGCCGTCCGTGATGGCGCGCGCGATAGCCTGCTGAATGGCGAAATCGTCGCACGTGCCGTTCGAGAGGCAGACCTTGTAGCCTCGAATGCGCGCGTTGGGCGCCACGCCGACGACGCCTTCCGCTGCCGCCGGAGTGCCAGTGGGGTTGTTCAGGGCAGCGGCGATTGTTCCCGCCACGTGGGTGCCGTGACCGTGATCGTCCATCGGATCACCGTCGGCAGAAGTGAAATCGTCGCCGCCAGCGTAGTTCGCGGCCAGGTCGGGGTGGGTGTAGTCGACGCCGGAGTCAATCACCGCGACCGTGATCGAGCCACTGCCTTCCGAGATCTCCCAGGCTTCCGGCGCATCGATGTCGGCGTCGGGCGTGCCAGCGTAGAGGCACAACTCGCCGAAGATCCAAGGGATGCAGTAGAACCCCTGACCTGTGTTGTGAAGAGCCCATTGCTGATCGAAGTAGTAGTCACCCGGCATGACTATGGCGCCCCCGCCATGAGCGCTGGGCCTGGGGATGCTGCGGATGACGTTTCGTTCGGCGTAGAGGACGTTCGGGTTGCGCAGATAGCGCTCGATGGCGGCTGCTTCATCGCCCGCCCGCACGCGAGCACGATGGACGCGGGTGCGCGCGATTTCGCCCAGCAACGTCGCGCCTGCTGCCCGATGCCCTGCTGCCCTCTCATCCGCGCTCATGCCGGGCCTGAACTTCACCAGGATGTCGCCGGCCACGAACCGACCCGGGCCTGCCGTCTGCATCGAGGAACGAGCGGTGAAAACGCCCATCACCAGACTGATGGCGACGATGGTTTTGCTCAAGCGCACGGTTTCCTCCGGCTTCGCGTTAACGCTGCTTTCCGGCTATTTCGGCAGGGCAAATACAGTTGAGATGCAATTGGCCAGCCAGCCGAACAGGCCACCATGGCAGCAAACGTGGTTGACCGTGCGCGTCGATTCGGCCCTGCGGTCCTTGCCCCCCGCTGCGCAATCCGGCAGAAATGTGTGACGTCGTTGGAAGCATTCCTCCCCTTCCGGATCCGGATCGCTCCGGGAAGCGTCCTTCCGAGCAGACCTTTGTCACCGTAAAAGAGACCTTTTCATCACAGCCCGCTACCATAACCACTGTCGCTACGATAGAGTCTTGCCATGGTTATTCAGCGCACTCGTCGTGCTGTTCTTGTCGCGCTGATCGTTGCCGTCGCGCAGCCGATCACAGCGCTTCGTGGGCAGTCCCCGGCACCGTCATATGCGCCGAGTGAGGCAATTCCTCTCGATCCCGCCGTACGAACCGGCGCGCTTCCGAACGGTCTCCGCTACTACATTCGACAAAACTCTCGTCCCGAGAAGCGCGTTTTTCTCCAGCTCGCCGTCAAGGCTGGATCGGTCGACGAGACTGACGCGCAACAGGGGCTCGCGCACTTCCTCGAGCACATGGGATTCAACGGCAGCAAACGGTTCAAGCCTGGTGAGCTCATCGCGACGTTCGAATCGACAGGCGCGAGGCTTGGTCCACACGTCAACGCGCAGACCGGTTTCGACGACACGATCTACATGTTCCAGCTCCCCACCGACAATCCCGGGATCGTCGAAAAGGGGATGCAGGCGCTCGCCGATTTTGCCGGCGGAATGACGCTCGATCCGAAGGAGATCGACAAGGAACGCGGCGTCGTCATCGAGGAGTGGCGCGGCGGTCTTGGCGCAGGTTCGCGGCTTCGCGATCAGCAGATCCCTGTTCTCTATTACAAGTCGAAGTATGCGGAACGGCTGCCGATCGGGAAGCCGGATGTGCTGAAGACGTTTCCAGCAACTGAGCTTCGGGCCTTCTACACCAAGTGGTACCGTCCCGATCGGATGGCGGTTGTCGCCGTTGGCGACATGGAGCCAGCCGCGCTAGAGGCATTGATCAAGAAGGAGTTCGAGGCTCTCGCCAAGCCGGCAACGCCGGCGCCGTCCCGCGACTATCCGGTGCCGCTGCAGTCTGAAGTGCTCGCCAAGATGGCGACCGATGCGGAGGCGACGCAGTCGTCGGTCTCGATTGTCCGAAAGCGGCCGAGCGCGACGGAAGGGACGGTGGGCGCCTACCGTCAGAACCTTGTCGACTCGATGGCGTCGGAGATGCTGAACGAGCGATTCGATGAGATCTCACGGAAGCCAGATGCGCCGTTTCTCGGCGCCGGCGCGTACGACGGTTCGCTCTCGACCGCCGTCGATACGTTCACGCTGAGCGCGAGCGTCCAGGACGGGAAGATCGAGCGCGGGCTCGTTGCTCTCGAGGTCGAAGCCAATCGTGTCGAGCAATATGGGTTTGGCCCCGGCGAGCTGGAGCGGGCCCGAAAGTGGCTCGTCGCCTCGTACGATCGCGCCTACGCTGAGCGTGACAAGACGGAAAGCAGCTCGTACGTGCAGGAATACATCAACCACTTCCTGCAAGGCGAGCCGACGCCTGGCATCGAGTACGAGCACAAGCTCGTGCAGACTCTGGTGCCGACGATTACGGCCGCTGATGTCGCGGCGGCAGCAAAGGAAGCGTTTTCCGATACGAGCCGCGTCATTCTCGCGGTCTCGCCGCAAAAGACCGGCGTCGCAGTGCCCACCGAGGATCAGCTCCGCGCAGCAGTGAAGTCGGCTGACGCGGTGGCGGTGACCGCCTGGGCCGACACGGCCAGCAACGCCGCACTGGTCGCGAAGATGCCAGTGCCAGGGACGGTGACCGATCGGCGCGAGATCCCTGAGCTGGGGGTCACCGTCGTTCGGTTTTCGAACGGCGTCGAAGCCTGGCTGAAGCCGACGGATTTCAAGAACGACCAGGTGCTGTTCTCGCTCGTGGCGTCCGGCGGAAGCTCGCTGCAAACGCCGGAGAAGTTCATCGAAGCGCAGCTCGCGACCGGACAAGTGGAACTGTCCGGCGCAGGCGGACATCGCGCCATCGATCTGCCGCGGCTGACCGCCGGGAAGATCGCGTCGGCGTCGCCATTCATCTCGTTGTCGTCGCACGGCATCCAGGGGTCGAGCACGCCGGCGAACATCGAAACGGCGCTGCAACTGGTGCACATCAAATTCACCGCGCCCGGCGACGACCCTGAAGCATTTGCGCTCATCAAACGACAACTCGAGGCGGCGGTCGTCAATCGGCTGAGCAGCCCGAATGCGGTCTTTGGCGACAAGCTGGGCGAGGTGAACACCGGGAAGCACTACACGTCGCGGCCGCTGACCGTCGAACGTATCGCCGCGCTCGATCGGCCAGCTATGGTGGCGTTCTACAAGGAACGGTTTGCGAACGCTGCCGACTTCACGTTCTTCATGGTCGGCACGTTCAAAGTGGACGAGGCGCTGCCGCTCCTCTCGACGTACGTGGCATCGTTGCCATCCTCGGGCAAGGCCGTGAGCAAGTTCAAGGATGTTGGCATCAGCTTTCCGGCGTCGAACGAGCGCGTGCGCGTCGAGAAAGGCAAGGAGCCCAAGAGCCAGACCGTCGTCAGCTTCTTCGCGGATCCGCCCATCGAAGAGCACGAGCAGACGAGAGTCGAAGCCGCCACCGAAGTGCTCGAGATCGCGCTGCGCGACATTTTGCGCGAAGAGCTTGGCGAGACGTATACCGTCTCGGTCGGGCTCTCGCAGCTCGCGCCACAGCGGGGCGGTGGCCATATCGACGTTGTTTTCAGTGGATCGCCAGACAACGCGGACAAGATGGTTGCGCGGGTGTTCCAGGAGGTCGCGCGGCTGCAGAAGGAAGGACCCTCTGAGGACCTGACCAACCGCGCAAAGGAAACCGCGCGTCGCGCACACGAGGTTGCGCTGAAGCAGAATGGGTTCTGGCTGGGCCGGCTGCAGTCAGCCAAACTGCTTGGGCGGGATCCGCTGCTGATTCTGTCGCGCCAGCAGCGCATCGAGGCCGTCACGCCAACCGTACTTCACGAGACCTTCAAGAAGTACTTCCCCGCGGATCGATCGACGGTTGTGACGTTGATGCCGGAGAAATAACGGCACCACCACGCTTACCTGCGCTTGTATCGAAAAGCGAGCGCCATCTCTTCGTCGATCACTAATGGTCTGATGAATCGGTGTGACGTCCCGGCTCGGGGCACGTCGATTCGCACGGGCAGCACGCCTGCGGCGCGGCGCTGCAGGTTCTGGACGTTTGCTGAGGGCTCTGCCGGAGCCGCGCTCTGCCGCCCTGACTGAGCTTGCGCGGCCGGGCGACCCGTCAGCGAATCCGGCCGTATCACTTGCTTCGCCTCAGCCGTCGTCGTGTCGATGAGAGGCGCATCGCTCGTCACGGTGACCGTTTCAGTCACCCCGCCAACCATCAATTGGAAGTCGACCTGACGCGGCCGCTGGTCGTAGAGGATCGAGCGCTCGACAGTCTTGAAGCCCGGAAGAGTGCTCGTGACCGACATTGGACCTGACGGCAGACCGAACACGCTGTATAAGCCGTTCGCATCCGTGTTGGTGGTCCGGCGCTGTCCTCCAGCCTGTACCGTGACGGTCGCGCCCGGAATCGGCGCGCCTGTTTGGTCGACCACGCGACCTTGAATCTGGCCAGGAACGGCTATCGCGATCGCTGGTGGCTCCGGTGCCGCTGGGGTCGGAACGGGCGTCACGCTCTCGTGCGCGAGTGACGCGGCAATCGCGCTGCCTGTAAACCGATCCGCGCGATATCGATCCGGCAGGAACAGTTCCCATTCCACGACGCTGACCGGAACGTCCATTCGCGGTAGCGTCATCTGCATGTCGCCCCTCTTTGCGAACGCCGGGACCGAATGCAGGTACACGAACGAGACCACGTAGGGGCCATCGGGGCGGAAGCCGGGACGAAGCAGCGGCACGCGCATGCCGTCTGACCCTTCGGCCGGTTTGGCTGCCGAGCCCGCGACTTCGACGGACAGCATGGATGCACCTGGCGGAAGCGAGACCTTCATGAATGGCTGAGCGCGATTACGCAGCCAGATCGCGATCTCGGTCAACGCTCGCCCTTCACTGGTGACGAGCGTCGTAGCAACCGCGCGTTCGCCAATAGCCGCAAGCACTCCCGCATCGGGGAATCGCGTGACGTTCAAAGCCAGTGTTGGGCTGCCCGTGTTCGTGCGCTGATAACGATAAGCCGATAACAACGACTGCCTCGCGACCGTCGTCAGCGACTGGTCAACTTCGCGAACGTCCATGCGCCTCAAGCCCGGGATCTCGCCGGACGAGATCTCCAATGTCCCGAGACCCTCGACGGCAATTTCGCCGATTTCGCGCTGCGCGATCGGTACGGTGGGAAAGTCGGTTTCCAGTTTGAACGATCCGCCAGCGCTCGCGCGCTCCAGGTTCAACAGGAACTGGTGCCGGCGTCGTGACGGCGTGGCGACGACGAGCGTCAGGCGCTGGCCCTGCTGTTCGCTGCGCTCGAGCGAGCCGCCCGTGATGCCGGCGAGTTCGTATCCGGCTGGCAGCCGCACTTCGATCTCGGTTGGCTCGCCTTGGACGACGGTCAGGTCCAGAAGGGACACCAGACGCACGTCGGCGTCGCCGATTGTTACGAGTGTTTTGACTTCAGACAGCACTCGAGCCTCACGCGGCGCGGCGGCGGGACCGTTTTCCCGCGCCGACCACCAGACTTGCGTCGCGGTTCCGGGATCCAGCGCCGCCTCGATCGACGTGCGTCCGTTCGCCGACGTCCGCCGCAGTACGAGGCCAGGCGACACACGCAAATCCGACTGTTCGCCCGGCACGTCGAACGTCGCGGTGGCGCTTCCCGCCGGGGGTACCGGCAACACGAACGATCCCTTTCCTGGCGCCGTCGTCACAGCCGTGCCCCATTCGAGCGCGGCGGAGAACGTTGCCGGTCCGCTCACGACCGCAACGTGCGTGTTGCCTTCGCTGATGAGCGGCAACGGTCGATCGCCGGAGCGAGCGTCAAGCAGCGTCGCGTTCGCGATGAGCGGCACTTTCACGGTTCCGGCCTGAAAGACTTCGCCGTCCACCGTCATCGTCGCGCGAACCGTTCCGCCGCTCACGCGAGCCCTGATGGCCGCGTGCGTCAACGCGGCGGGCAGCGGCGCCCGGTCGGGCGGCCGCGGCTGACGATTCGCCAAATCCAGGAGCCGGTCGTAATCCGTGCGGGACAGCGTCACCGTGCCGGCCGGTCCGCGCTCCTGCGCCTGAACTGAAAACGTCGCGAGACTCACACAAACGATGGCGAGGGCTATGTGTTTTGACATGGCATCGGCCTCTGTTTCAGCTTCCAGATTCCAGCTTCGAGCTATCTCTCCGTCCGCACGTACTTGATCTCCAGAACAGGCGCATGAGATTCAGCCGTCAGCTCCGCGGCAACAAAGATCGACGGACCGAGCGCAGGAACGGTGACCTGCACGGGAATCACGCCGGCGACCGACTTTCCCATCTCCTTGCGGTACCTGTCGAACAGCGCCCGTGCCGCGCCGTCACGATCGCCGGCCGCCCTCGCGAGTGGTGCTGCCGGTGTGTCGCCGGGCACGACCATCTCGTTTCGCAGCGCCGCGGTCCACGGCTCCTGCATCGTCTCGACGCGGAACGCGCCAGGCTGCGGCTCGATCTCAAAGCGTGGCGAGTGGTACATGAGCAGGCCGCTGCGTGACGCTGGAAGGTCCGCGGCGGGAAGCTCTATGCGCCTCATGCCGCGATCGGTCCAGGCCGCCGTGCGCGCAAGATAAATGAGGTCAACGGCAAACGTCGGCGGCTGCTCTCCGGCGCGACCCTTGACGAGCGGCAGCAGGTAAGCTCCGTCGGCGGCGACGCCAGGGCGAACTGGCTTGCCAGCCAGCGCGGCACTCCACAACACCGATCCCGCCGGCAGCTTCACCGCGAGGAATGCGCGCTGGTTGTTGCGCACGGCATATCGTGCGCGGACTAGCATCTTGCCATCCTCGGCGAGCAGCGCTTCATAACGCGCTTCCTCGATGTTCGCCACCAGCACCGCCTGCGGCAAGTAGCGCGACACGTTGACCGTCAGCATGCGCTGCGCGTTGCCAGCCATCGGCTTGAACCCGAAGGCAGCCATTGACGGCGATTCGCGCCCTTCGATGATGTCGCCAAGCTCGCTGGGATCGATGGGATCGAACCCACGCGGCTGTCCGTCCTTGATCTCGCCAGCGCCGACGACGTCAACGGCGACGCCGCCGGTTTCCCGCTCGGCGCCCGGCATGCGGATGAGGGGAATTGCGATCGCGCCATCGCGGGCGGTCCGCGCCTCAGCCGCCACGACGATCGACGTGTTGGTGAGGATCGGCTCGAGGAATGAAACGGTCAAGGTTCCACCTTCGTGGCGCCACTCGCCGACCGTCGCACCCGAGACCTGATTGACCGCAACGCCCTCGGGAGTCGCGAGCTGGATCTCACGCGCCACCCCCTGCACGACTTCGAGGCGCACGCTCGCGGTGATCTGTGTGCTGTCCTCACCGAGCGCGACGAGCTCAGTGATGCGTGCGCGGGATCGCAACGGCAGCGTGGCGCGTCGATCGTCGACGCGCCGCTTCCACGAGAACGTCAACGGGCGCGCCGGCGAGCCGTAGACCGTCCACCGATTCTCAGTGGCGCTTTCGGTTTGCTCGGCGACGAAACCACCCGCGACCGTCAGATCGACGCCAGTTCGTGGCACGGTGAGCGCGACCGCTGAGACCGCCGACGCGGACGCCGGAAGCGTCATCGACTCGATGCCGCCGGCGGATTCAACCGGTACGACCACCTCCAGCGCGAGCACCGAGCGGCCACTCCGCGAGATGAGGACCCGCGGAGGAGTGCCGTCGACGAGAGCCGATGGTTGCCCGTCGAGTTTGGCGCCACGCACCAGCAGGCCGGCCGGCATCTGAATGCTGACCCATCCTTGCTTGAGCACGTCGATCGTCAAACGCGCCTCACCGCTGACCGTCTCACCGTTGACGCGCAGGTCATAGTCGACACGCGTCAGCGTCGCATCCACCGGCGGCGGCAACGGATCCGGTGTCGTGGGAAAGGCTCGCCCGCGCAAGGCGCGGTATTCATCCAGGCTGAGTACCACCCAGCCGTCCGTCCGTGACGGTTCTTGCGCCCGCACTGGAACAGCCGCCGTGAACGTGGCGGCCAGGACTCCGATGAGCACTCCTGACTTCGTCAGCATGAGGCGCCTCCCGCGTCTCCTCGATCGGACAAACGTTCACTACATCCTGAGAACGTGCACGTCCCGGATTCTTGCGACCCGCTGGATTGAAGCTCGATTTTTGTAAGTGCGCCGTTGATTGCAATCGGCTGGCCGATGCGCGCGCTATTGCAGCCGGAGTGTTTTCAGAGGCTTCGCCGCGACACGTCTCGATTAGATCCAGAGTCTTGAATGACTCGCCGTGGTCCGTCTGAATTCGAATCTCACCGAACGTCGTGAAACGGCGCTCAGCGAACGATCCGAAGATTCGTGGGGGCGGTCGGGGGCGACCCATTGCGGCCCCACCCGAGCTGGATGACTTCGAAGTCGTCCGCGGTCAGCGATCGGAAGGCGGGATTCAGGACGTCATTGTTCCAGCGCGGATCCATCGTGCCCTGGATGTACATGTCAGAGCCGTTGTCCGCGAGGATCAGGCCGTGCCGTTTCATCGCGCGGAAGATTCTCTGCACTTCTGGAGCGAATCCCGAAATGTCGCGTCCTGCTTTGAGGCGCAGGCGGGTGCCGAGCGGCGGCGCATTCACAGTCGAGCCCGCCCGATGCGATGCCGGCCAGACGTAGCCATTCGTCGCGCGCGTCGAGAAACGAAATGCGTGCATGATCTCGCCGGCGCTGAACACCTCGTCGTACCTCACAAGGCCGGGAAAGATCGCAAGGCCGGCAGCGTCCGCGGACGTCCACGTGTCGGGCCGGCGCAGGTTGCTATTGAGATCGAAGATCGCACCCGACCCAGCCTCCCATCGGGAGGCAGTCGGATTCCACTCGGTTGCGAACAACTCGTAGAGCAGCCAGCGATCGCGATCGATCATCAGCAGATGACGATCGCCGGACGAGCCTCCTCCCGGGACGCCGCCCTCGATGTAGTTGGGTAGTGTCCGTGCTTCATCGGGAACCGGATAGCCGGGCAGGCCCGGTATTCCCGTGTCGCTCTCGTCCGCGTAGTCGAAGGTCACGCTGACTCGTGGCTGCGTGCCGTCCACAACGACGTAAGGGATGCCGTACGGTGGGGGTCCGAAATCGGGATGCAGGCGCCGAACCGCTGTCGGATTTGACGAGGTCCGATTGCTGATCCAGTCGATGAACTGTTGCGATTGCGGATCGACCGGCGCCGCACTGACGTCCTGGTTCCACCAGTTCGTGACGGGAAAGACCTGCCGACCCGTCAGCGGCTCGTTCAAAACCGGCGCGGCGATCACCACGACAACGAGCCCGGCCGAAATCGCCAGCGCCACCGCGGCTGTCCGACACTGCATCCGGCATCGCGAATCATGCAGCGTGCCGGGTTTGCCGGTTTCGGACAAGCGGCCTGATTTCAATAGCTTGCCGCGGGATGAGGGGTCGCCAGCGAATCGCGGGTACTGTCCGATCCTGTCACGCGGATTACGGGAACGCGGATCTACGGCACGGGACGCGGATCGCGCGGATCTCTTTGGCGTTAACGGGGCGCGGATCTACGACAACGGGACGCGGATCGCGCGGATCTCTTTGGCGTTAACGGGACGCGGATCTACGACAACGGGACGCGGATTTGCGCGGATCTCACTGGCGTTACCGTGACGCGGATTGCGCGGATTGCTTTGGCGTCAACGGGACGCGGATCTACGACAACGGGACGCGGATTGCGCGGATCTCACTGGCGTTACCGTGACGCGGATTACGCGGATTGCTTTGGCGTTAACAGGACGCGGATCTACGACAACGGGACGCGGATTGCGCGGATCTCACTGGCGTTAC
>Ga0075418_10005016_pt1 | contig 15016 bp, 13 predicted proteins | sample SoiMetdeltSBSDD2_FD_81776 | JGI IMG/M metagenome (GOLD analysis project Ga0075418, IMG submission 81776) | Bulk soil microbial communities from a Populus tree surrounding site in Tennessee, USA - Soil MetaG P. deltoides SBSDD2 | ecosystem: Environmental > Terrestrial > Soil > Tree plantation...
GCTCACGCGCTTCAACCAATGGCTGCCCGCTCGCGTGGCGTTGCACCTGCACCGCCGTCTCCTGCGATACCACCTTGTCAACCTCAACCGCTTCGACCCCACCTACCCCTTGTACCGTAAGCATCGCGCACCGCGCGTGTGGGTGATCAAGGACTTGAGGCTGGCGGGTTGGACCCCAGTGCTGCGAAATGTGCTGCCGGGAACACCGAAGATCGTGATCATCCGCCACCCCATGGCCAATGTGCATTCGATCCTCACGTGGCTCGAGCGCGGCCGGTTGGGCGAGCTGAACGCGGACCTCTCTGACTTTCTCGACGTGCTGAGCGCACAGAGCGCCGGCGAATCGTACCGGGCGCTGATCGACCGATGCCGCACGGGCTCGCTCGCGCACCGCGTCGCCCTCTACTGGCGCGTTCACAATGAAGCGCTCATTCGCGGCTTGGATGGCTGTCCAGACTTTCAGCTCGTTGTTCACGAACAGCTGGCGAGCGCGCCCCTGGCAACCGTCCGACGTATCTTCAATGAAGTCGGCCTACCCGCGTCCCCGGACGCCGAAACCTACGTCTCGTATTCCAGCGAATCACATCACGCGATCACGGTCGCTAGCCCGACGGACACCAACCGCAACTCCGCCGAGGAATACCGCGGCTGGCAAACACGGATCGCACCCGATGTGGAGGACGCTGTGGCTGCGATCGTTGAAGACAGCTTCCTGCTTCCGCTGTTCGAACCCTACTACCGCGGTTGCGCCAGGCCTCGGAACCGGCAATGGAGGACCAGCCGTGACGGTTCCTGATCTTCGCCTGAGGGGATTCATCCGTGTCTCCTCCACAAGCCAGCCGCGTCAGCCGTTCACGGCAACGCTGCAGGCCATCAGCAGAGCCGGCGATGCCGTGTGAGCTGACTTGAACCACAGACCACGACGAGTACTCCACGTCTGCGCGGAATTGCTCCACCGCACCGAGACCTTCGTCCAGCAACGTCTTGTCGGCGAGCAGTTCCAGAGCGTTGCCATGGCGTGGCGCCGCGTGGAGGGCGGCCTCGACCTGCCGTGCCCATCGGTGATCCTAAGTGAGACATGGTGGGTGACGCGTTGGCTTGCTCGCGCGCTTGGATCGTTCGGGCGGTTACTCGGGGAGCATGCACAGACACTCCGGGCCATTCACGCCTGTCGCCCCGATGTCGTTCACGCGCACTTCGGCAACGTGGCAATTCGCGTCGACCGCGAATGTCGACTCCTCGGCATCCCGCTCGTCGCGTCCTTTTACGGACACGATGCTTCGTCCGCATGGAACGATCCCGAGCTGCGGCGCGGGTACGCTCGCCTCTTCGCATCGGTTACCACCATCACGGCGGAGGGACCCGTTCTGGCCCGCCGGCTGAAGGCCATCGGTGCTCGACCAGAGACGGTTCGACTGCTACCCTTGAGCCTGCCATCGTGGGCCCTCAGCGAGCCCGTTGCCCCTGCCGACCCAACGGATCCCACGTTACGGCTTCTCCAGGTCGCCCGATTCACGGAGAAGAAGGGAATCGAAACCACTCTGCGAGCTATAGCTCAAGCTCACAATTCCGGGGCGTCCGTACGCCTTGTCTTGGCAGGGGCCGGACCACTCCGGCCGCAGATCGAAAGGCTCATCACTGATCTCCAATTGAGCGCCGTCGTCGAATGCCTCGGATTCATTTATCACTCGTCGTTGCCGGACCACTTCAGAAGAGCCCACGCCCTGGTTCAGCCCAGCATCACTGCGACCAACGGCGATACCGAAGGCGGCGCCCCCACGGTTCTGATTGAGGCGCAAGCCCAAGGCCTTCCCGTTCTGGCAACCACTCACGCGGACATACCAACTGTTGTCCGCCATGGGCACAATGCCCTCCTCTGCGCCGAAGGCGACCACGCTTCCCTGGCTGCGAACATCGTTGCCCTCGCCTCCGACCGCTCCCTGTTGGCCCGATTGGCTGCCGCGGCCCGCCCATTCGTTCTCCGGCGACACTGCCCGGCCAAGCTTCTCGCCCTTCGCGAACGCATCTACCGCAACGCCATTCGCCGGAGCCGACGTGAATGACGAGGTGATCGTTCCATGAAGGTGTCCGTCGTCATCCCAACATTCAATCGAGCCGCCGTTATCGAAGAGTGCCTCCAGAGCGTCATCGCGCAAACCCACCGTGATCTGGAAGTCATTGTCGTCGATGATGGCTCCACTGATGACACTGCGAGGCGGGTCGCACGCTTTCTCCATGATCCCAGAGTGAGATATGCATTCCAACCGAACAACGGCGCGGGCGCCGCACGTAATACGGGTGTGCAACTCTCCACTGCCAGCGTGATTTCGTTCCTCGACTCCGATGACCTCTGGAAGCTCGACAAGATCGCCACCGACGTGGCGTTCCTACTCGACGAAGCCGAGGTCGACGCAGTCTTCAGTGACATCGAGAAGACACAGCCGGATGGCTCCACATCGTGCCTGGCTCGGGAGTTTGAGGTCTTCTCCAAGCTGCTTTCCGACAAGGGAAGCACCGACCGGAGACTGACTTTCCCACAGAGAACCATGTACCTGTGCCTTCTGCAGGAACTCCCGGTAAAGACCCCTACCCTCTCGCTTCGCCGCGCTGCTTTCCAGTCCGTGGGGGGATTCGACACAACGATCGTGTCGGGCCAGGATTGGGAATTCTTCCTTCGCCTATCGAAGGCTCACCGCTTCGGCTTTACAGACCGTCCCCTCGCCGTCCTGCGCACCTCTACAGACTCCCTTCACGTTCTGAGCGGTGTGCACGGCCTCCGAGCGATGTGGGACGTGATGAAGCGCGAGCGACGGACGATGCGAGACGACGCAGAAGGGCGCGCAGCAGCTACCAGGGGCATCGTCAATCGCTGTAAGCGTGTGGCCTGGCTTCATCTCGCCAGGGGCGAACGCCTGTCTGCGCTCAAGGCCTATCTCGACGGCTATCGGGATAGCGGCGATGCTGAGCTCCTTCTACGGATCCTCGCTTGTTGCGTCCCGGGCAAGTGGGTGCGATTAGCAAGGAGGTGGGCAACCGATGAGGCGGGGCGGCCCCGGACACGAGCGCCCTGAATACACGGCGATCGCGAAATGCACGGCCTCGCCGCTAAAGGATCGCGGAATCATTTGGCCTACGCCGATGGCTGGCAGCACCGACATGAGTTCGGTACGACGCGTCGGCTTTCGGTTCTCATGCCAACCTTGGCGAGATCCGATCGTCATGGGACAGTGGCGCGGAAGAGCAGGTGACCCGCCATGCGTAGTGACAGGTCCCGCCTTCGTTCCTCGAAGTGGCGCTCGAAGTCGTGCTCCGCGCCATGTTTCGCCCAGTGCGCCGCAAAGAGGGCGATCTTGTATAACGGCACCAACACTTCGAACGGGAACAGAATCCGGCCGATCCAATAGGCTAGTGTAGTGTTCCGGAGACCCGCAAAAGCCAGCATGCGTGAAACAATCAGAACCAAACCAGTTATGCCTGTGTCAACGTAACGTTCGGCCAGGCGCGCTTCGCAAAGCAGGTGCTCCAGGGCCAGGTGCGAGTGATGAAAGTAGGAGCGATGGTACGGTTCGAGGAATGCCACTTGGCCACATAGGATGCCGCCTGGCTTGAGTACGCGAACCGCCTCCCTGATCGCCAGAGCGGGCTCGCGAAAGTGCTCCAGGACGCAAGGCAGAAGCACTGCATCGAAGACCGCCTCGCGGAATGGCAATGCGTGAGCGTCCGCGACCGTTGCGAGCGTCGGATGTGGGACCAAGTCGAGGGAGAAGTATGAATAGCCCTTCGCAACAACGCGTGACCTGTATGCCGACCCTCTTGCCCCAACCTCCAAGCAACGGCCCGACCCTTGAGGGAGAAGCTCATCTCCATGCGAGTACCTTCCCGTGATCCGGCACCGCCCGTAGGACACGGAGCTCACAGTGCCTGCCTTGTCTCCAGGGAGCCACGAGCATAACATGCGCCCTTTTTCGCGACGCGCCGTTTACGCCGCCCGAACAGAACCAACTCAACGCGCCCTCCTGAAGGCTCGTAGGAAGTGACGACACCAATCCCGCAAATCCGTGACCTACGCCGCCAGGTTCACAAGTCGGAAGCCATCTACGGCCCCATCCCGTGGATCAGCAAGAAGTTCATTCACCCATACGTATCCATACTTTTCACCAGGCTTCTACTGCTTGCCGGGCTCACCGGCAATCAGGCGACTTTCGTCATGATGCTGACCGCGTTCGCCGGAGCAGCACTCTTCTTCGTCGGGGGGACACTCGGCTTCGTAGCTGGCAGCCTCGCGATGATCCTCTCCTGGATCCTCGATCACAGCGACGGAGAGGTCCGCCGGTTCCGCGGAGAGGATTCAAGCCTCAACGTCTATATGGACCGTTTCACCCACCGCGTCAGCTATCCCCTCGTTCACATCGGAATTGGTTTTGCGCTTTGGCGTGCCACTCGCGATCCGAGCCTATTGCTCTTTGGATGCGCTGTTGCATATGTCTACCAGCTCGGCGTCGCCCATCACCTCGACAAGACGCTCATCCAGAACGAGCGCGGTGGCGTAGATCTGGCGACCCTCCGTTCACTCAGGCTGAGTCTGGCAGCCAGGCATCCCATGCTCGGGCAACCCCTGAGGATCTTGATCGGTGGATATTCTCACTTCATTCAGCACAATGTGTTCTTTTCACTCATGGTCTTGACGAGCCTATTGACTTGGGTGAAGCCTTTCTACCTCTTTTACGGAAGCGTGTTGATCCTGAACTGGGTATTGGGCGTAACGCTGGACTTTACAATGGCCTTTCGTCCCGGGGCACAGAAAGGAAGCGAAAGCCCCGACTCCAACATCGAAATTCAGATGCATTGAATCGGTAGGATCTGCCTGCTGAGGTCGGGCTCGCGGTGAAGGTATGCTCCGCGCGTCAGCGCGCGAGCGAGCGACGGGTGCTCCGCGACGACCCGCGATAGTACGAATCGACGGCGTTAGCGTCCGCGTTGAGGACGATGCCCAGGGCCTTTGCCCGATCGAGCTGCGCCACCGCCTCGCTGACCTGCTTGCGTGGCGTCCGGTTGGCCGCAACGACGAGCAGGGTGGCGTCGCACCACCGCTCGATGACCTGGAACTCCGGGCAGATCAGCAATGGGGGTGTGTCGATGAGGACGTAGTCGAAGCGCTCGCGCGTCGCCGTGAGGAAGTCCCAGAAGCGTGGTGACCGGAGCAGCTCGTAAGGAGCTGCCGTGCTGCCTCCCGCGGGTGCGAGCCACAGGTTGGACCCGAGGGCGTGAATGATCGCTTCGGAGGGGGGTACACGCGAACGCGTAAGGGTCTGAAGCAGTCCGCCCACCGCCCCGGCGCCCAGGCCCAGCCTTTCGAGCATGCACGGGCGTCTCAGGTCGGCCTCCACGAGCAGCACCTGCGTGGCCGAATCCTTGGCGAGCGCTCCACCGAGGTTCAGTACCGTCGTCGTCTTGCCCTCGCCGCCGCTGGGACTCGTGACCGCGAAGATCCGGGCGCCCCCTTCGTGTTTCAGCTCTAGGGCGTGCCTGACGAGCTGGTAACGGTCGGCGGCGAACGTCCCAGGCTGCAGAAGGGTGACAAGGTGAGGATCGAGCCGGCGCCGCTTCCGCGTGGCGCCGGGCGTGTGGCTGTTCAACGCGACACCCATACCGCAAATTCGTTGTTGCCCCGTGCCAGTGCATAGGAGCTCCCGACGATCAGGCACAGGGCCACCAGGACCACCACACTGTGGAACGCGAAGCGAAGGCGCTTCCTCCAAAGCTCCGACGTCGAGGTGAGGAGCGGAATGCTCGCCAGGACGGGCAGCGCGGCTTGCATCTCGACATCCGCGCGGGTGTGGATGCTCGTGTCAAAGGCCTCGCAAGCAAAGACCAGGGCAGCGGAGATGGCGAGCGATAGCAGGAATCCGAGAACCAAGAGGCGGCCCCGCTTTGGGGCGGCAGGCTGCTCGTTCGCGACCGCGGGCTCGATGACGCGAAACAGCTCGCCCTTCTGCCGCTGCTCCATGCTCTCCGCCAGCTCCGCCTCGCTCTGACGCTGGACCAGGGATCGGTACTGCTCCTGGGTGGACTGGTACTCTCGTGAGAGCACCTGGAACTCCTGCTCGCGACGAGGCGCCGCTTCGACCCGCTTCTGGTAGAGCGCGATCATCCCACGCACGCGCTCTGCCTCGCTGCGAAGCCGTCCTTGCTCGAGTTCGTTCTCTCCCAGCGACCGTCGCAACTGGAGGACCTGGGGGTTCAGGGCGGCGGCGCGGCGCGCCGAAGAAGACTCGATCCCGCCTGTCGCGACGAGCGCCTCGAGCTTCTCGATCTCGGTCTTGACGCGGACGACGTCCGGGTACTGGTCGGTGTACTGCGTTCGGAGGGTGGCCAATTGCCGGCGCAGCTCGGACAGTCGAGCGGCGACGGCATCCGGCCCACTCTCCGCTTGCCCTAAAGCTTCGCCGAGCTGTGTCTCGAGCGTCGCCCGGCGCGCGAGCACTTGGGCCTGATTGTCGCTGTTCAGGCGGAGCTGCGCGTTGAGCTGTTCCAGGGTCTTCAGGTTTGCATCGAGTTGTTGCGGCAGTTCTCCCAGGTTCTTCTCCTTGAAGGCGCTCACCTGGGCCTCCTGCTTGGCCAGCCTGGTCTTCAGTTGCTCGAGCTGGTTCCGGAGGAACTCGGCGGTTCCGGTGGCTTGGCGTTCACGGGCTTTCAGGTTCTCCTCGATGTAGAAGGACGCGATGGCATTCGCCACGGCGGCCACCTTTGCGGGTTCCGCTCCGCGATAGCTCACCGAGAATGCCACCGTGGTGCGGTCGCTGCGCTTCTGCTCGCCACGCATCTCGACTTGGATGTCAGTGCGCATGCGCTCGACGATACCCTCGGTCGGTATACGGCCTCGCAGCTCGGGGTAGAGCCCGAACTGGGCGACGAGACCCTCGAGCCGGGAGCGGCCCAGGATCTCCTGGCTGAGCATCTGCAGGCGTACGTCGAGGCCGCTCGTGACCGTAGAGCGCACAAGCTCGTCGGGGATCTGCTGGCGCTCGATCAGAATGATCGCGCTCGAACGGTAGACGTTGGGCAGAAAGGCTGACACTGCCACGGTGGCTGTGGAGCAGCCCAGAAGTGGCAACGCCCACCACCCTCTCCGGCGCCGCAGCACCTCCCAAAGATGGAGCGATCGCTTGGGCGCGTCGTCGTCGTCGAGAATGGATCGAATTGTGCTCATGGAACCACGATGATGTCGTTGGGGAGCAGCTCGAAGTTGGCAGCCGCGGGGCCGCTCGCCTTGATGGCCATCGAGTAATTGAACCTGAGGCGCTGGAACGGACGGTACTTCACCTCCCCAATCCGGGGAAGTGGATCCGGCCGAAGCACGACTGTCTCGTCGGGATTCGAGTACTCGATCGGCCCACCTGCAGCGGCCAGCGCTTCGAGGATGCTGGTCGGCGCCTTGAAATTGTAGCGTCCCGGTTTTGCGACCTTGCCGAGCACCGACACCCGGTAGGAATTGACCTCGGCCACGATGACCGAAACCACCGCCGACGTCATGTAGGACTTGAGGAGGGACTCGATCTGGTTACCCAGCTCGGTGGGCGTTCGGCCGGCGGCCTGGATCTCCTTGACGAGGGGCAGCGAGATGCGGCCGTCCGGGCGGACCGGAACCGAGCGCGTCAGCTCGGCGTTCTGCCACACCGAGATGATGAGGACGTCCTCCGGACCGATGCGGAATTCGGGCGCAGACTCATCGCCGCGTTGGGCCGGCGCCTGGCCCGCAGGCTGGGGTGTCTGGCCGCCGGCCGGAGAGCTGAGGAGTCCCACCCACAGCATCGGCACGAGCGCCACCGATTTCCTCATGGCAAGCTCTCGGCACCGCGTCGATTCCACGGTGCTAACACGACACCCAAATGAGCCACATTGCGCGTGCCCTCCACGTCCCGGACCTCGACCTCAGTCTCCACCGTCCCGGTCTGCCTCAGGTAAGAGTAACTCGCTCTCAGCCCCAGCCAGCGTATCGGCATGAAGCTTGCCTCGGCGAGAGCGCGCCACACGCGAGTGTCCTGCGTGTCGTTGCGCGTCCAGTAGAACGTCGGCCCCGCGGCCAGCCGCAGCCGTCGCGAGCTGAAAACGACCTGCAGCTCTGCCCTGTCGGAGTCTCCAATACGTTGGGGCAGATCCGTCCGCCGCGGGACGTAGCCGAGGGTGCGTGCATAGCTCGCATGTACAAGCCAGTGCCCGCGCTCCCAGCGAGCAGTGGCATGCGCCTCCGGACGAGCGTCCGAGCTTTCCACGAAACGCGCTCCGGCCGATAACGAGAAGGAGAGCCGGCGCGAGACTTCTTGGTCCCACGCTGCCAATACGGCGCCCGAGTCGAATTGGTCTTGGGTCTCCGAGAATCGCCGATCGAACACGCCTCGTACTCCAAGCCGGGTCCGCCCACCGACGCCAACCGACAATGCCGCATTGCCCGAGTGAACATGATCCTCGAGGCTGGTGACCTCGCTGTATCGATAAGAGTAGCCCAGTTGCAATGTTGATCGGGCGCCAAAGCCTTGAGTGAAGCCCGCGCTTCCCCCGTAACCTGTGGTGCGTGCGCGGCCCAGCTCGACGCCGGCGTCCGTGAAGACCTCCGCCGGCCTGTTGGTCTCGCGATATGTTCCTTCGAGCCGGAATTCCGTACGCGGCTGGGGCTCGAAACGGAACGCTAGCCGCCCGTCGCTCCGGGCCCGTGGGTCATCGAGCTGGGTGAACGTCCGATACCGCTCGCTGACGTTCGCAAAGCGCGCCAAGGCGTCGAAACGCGGGTCGGGCTTGAAGTTGACCGGCACGTCGATAGCCAGCGTCCCGAGCCAGTCCTCACGACCGCTTCCCGCCTCAGCGAACACGTTGGAGTCGTATGCGGCGGTCGCCGAGAGAGTCGGGTTCCAGGCGAGCCTCTGAGCGCGGACGGGTTCTGCCCCCAAGAGGACGATCGGGATCAGGAGCCATGAACGTCCACGACATAGATTCAATTTGGCCTGCCGGTGACGGTCATCGTGCTTCGCCGGTACGGCCATCCTCCGGCCGAAGGCCTGAGGAGGGATGAATCTCTTGCATCATACCGGGCTCGCTGCGTCGCAGCCACCATGCTACGAGCCCCAGCGGCAGGAGGGTCAGGCCCCAGACGAGCTTGCCGATCGAATGGTGGATCAGGCCACTCGCCGCCTCCGGCCCATAGAGGTGAACGCCCAGGGCGACGGCGGCGACGCGTGCTGCGTTAGCGAGGATCGCCAGCACGACCGCGGAAGCAACGAGCGCTGCCTGGCGTGGGATCCCGAGCTGGATCGTGTAACCGATGGCCACAGACAGGACCACAAGCGCGGTCATGAAGCGCAGACCATTGCAGATCTCGGCGATCTGCAAAGTCGTCGAGGGCAGGTGGATGAAAACGTCCTCCTGGTAGACGGGTGCCCCGCAGAGACTAGCCACCTCCGCCCCGAACCAAGCCGCGAACCGCTGAAGCTCGAGCGAGACGCCATTGACGAGCGGTCGAGGCAGCGGCGCGAGGAAGATCAGAAAGCCGACGGGGAAGGCCAGAGCGCTCAGATGGCCCGGTCCCAGCGCCAGGAGCACCCATCCCGAGACCACGACGGGCACTGACAAGGCCTGCAGGGGAACGCTCCCGACGACCCTCCCTCCCGCAAGGACGCCGAGGCCGACGAACAGCACCAACCAGCCCTGCCACCGGGGATTTCGAGCCAGCCGGCTCAGCCGCGCCCGGTCCGTAACGGTCGCCCACGCGCTGAACGGCGCGACCAGCAGGCCGTGCACCGCGTAGGTGTCCGTTCGCCAGACGTGGAGCAGGCTGCGGAGCACGGGTACGTAGAGCGAGACGAGAACGATGCCGGCGACGGCCGCGACGACCACCTCGCCCGGTCCACGAGGTCGGGTCACTCCCGCATCGTTCATGCGGTGACCCTGCGGCTCTCCGACCCGCGGTAGGCAGGACGGTAGAGAAGGAAATGCCGCACCGTCGACACCGTCCGGAAGCTGACGGCCTCGAATGCGCTGCGCGACGGCACGTTCGTCGAGTGAACCATGGCGTAGACGGTCCGGTAGTCCTGATCCCGAAGCCAATCGCAGGCAAAGGCGATCGCCAGCTTGAAGATGCCACGGCCGCGATATGCGGGCAGCACATAGCCGTTGTTGAGCTCGGCCTCGGCTTCCCGCAGCCGAAAGAGCCGGCTCGCGTCCTCGGGCCGGTAGATCCAGATGAAGCCGGCCACCTGATCGCCGACGCGAACCACGGAACAAAGCTCGACGCCGTCGATCTCGTCCTGGTACAGCTCGGGCGGCAGGCCCGTTCGCGAGCTCCGGTACGCTCGCAACGCCGCAGCATCCCAGAGCTCCAGGCGAAGCTCCTCTCGCTGAGGGCACGGGCCGCTATCGTGTCCCAGCTCACGAGCGAGCACGAGGAACCGGTTGGGGCGGAGAAACCCGAAGGCGCCCCAGTAGAGCGTCGAATAGAACCCGCGCTGGCGCGCGCTCACACCGAATTGCCGTAGCTTTCGCCGGGTCGATTCGACCATTTCATCGAGGCGGTCGAAGCCGCGGTTGAAGCGTGCGCGCCACCTCCAGGCCGGCGCCGCGACGTGGCGCTCGAGGAAGCGAAAGCACGCGTAACGCCGCGGAGAGAAGACCAGGTCGTGATAGGGGGTCAGGTGCTCGAGCGCCGCGTTGAAGCCTAGCTTGAACTGGTAAAGCCCGAAACCCGGATCGTCCTCGCGCGGGGGCAGGTGGGTCCCGATGCCCCCCCAGTCGACCGTGTCGCAGCCAGCCCCCTTTGCCCAACGCACGAACTCCCAATACAGGAGCGGCGCCTGGTGCAGTCGATGCGCGCCCGACAACTCCCGAACGACCGCATGGAGCATGTGTGCTCTGCGTCCGAGGCGGGCACCGAGGAGACCGCCGACCACGCGGCCCTCGTGCTCGGCGAGCAACAGCACGCCGTTTCCCGGTCGGATGAATTCGTTCCACACCCGTTCGAAGTAGCGGCGGTTGCGTACGGGCTGGCCGCGATGTTGACCGATCGTGGCCAGGGCGATGCGGAATCGCAGTCCCTCTTCCAGCGACGTCGCGGGCCGGATCGCCAAGCCGCGGCTAGGGGAGGAGGAGATGTACTCTCGAAAACGCCTGCGCAGACTGTGCTTGAGCACATCCTCCGGCTCCGCTGCACTCATTCGCATGACGATCCGAGGCACGTTCCATGTGGTCCAGTCGTCGGGGAGAGCTGCGAATCCGTGTTCACGAAGCGCGGCCGAACTCTGATCGCTCAGGCGCGGGACGTTCCGAGCGGCCCGAAAGAAAACCGCCTGCTCGACCCGGGCCAGATCGCGGATGGCGCATAGCAGGACGTCCCACGCGGCACGGTCCGTGGGGTCCCGCAGCAGCGGCCCGGCAGGTGCGTAGATGACCGAACCCAGCAGTGGCAGCCGCTTGGCGAGCACCGAAGCGGCGGCGACCCAGTCCCCACCGGCGAGGACAGCCAGGCGCCGCGGCCTCCAGCCCTGGCTGGCACGCACTTCGCTCCACTCGAATCCCTGGTGCAGGTCGTAATCCGGGAGGGACGTCACCAGCCGATTCCACTCGGCCCGGTCCGTGATCTCTCGTGCCTCCATGACGGTCCGATTCCGCGTCAGATCGGTCTCTCGACCAGGTGACGGCGAGCCTTCGCGACGAAACCGGGCGCCTCGCGGCGGAGCTCCCGCAGCCGACGATACGTCGCCGCCTCGAGCGACTGGCGTGTGGCGAGAGCCGTTCGAATGCCGTTGATCCCGTCCACGGCGCCGCGCAGGAACGATCCCAACTCGCCCGCACGGAGCGACGAGACCCCCATCAGAACCATGTCCTTCGCCACCGCGAGCACTGCAGCGCCGACGCGGTGGTTTCGCAGAGCGATCCAGATGCTGTTGCGCGTGAAGGTGTAGTAGATCCTCGAGGACGGCCGCGCCTCGGCCGACACCAGGTGGCGAACGCTGACCCCGGGCCAGTATAGGAGGTCACTCCCCGCATTGATCAGACGCAGGGCCAGGTCCAGACCCTCGTGCCCCAGAAAGAGAGGCTCCCAGTAGCCACCGGACGCCAAGAACGCGTCGCGGCGGAAGGCGCAAGCCCCTTCGAGGACGTAGTCGGTGGGAAACGGCTCGCTTGCGGCGGAGAGTTCGCGCGGATGACACCAGTCGCGACGCGACAACCGACCTTCACCGTCCAAGATCCGGAAGTTGGCACAGGCAAGCCCCGGTTGCGTTGCGAACAGCGCCTCGATGCGCCGCAGCGCGTCCGGCCCCTCCAGCAGAACGTCGTTGTCGAGGGTCACGACGATGCGTCCGTGCGCGGCCTCCACGCCTGCATTGCGCGCTGCGCACCCGACGTTGCGTGGCATCCGGATGAGACGGACCGCCGGGAAGTCCGCTCCGACCATGGCGTCGCTGCCGTCCGTCGAGGCGTTGTCGACGACCAGGACCTCGAAGGCCGGGTGGTCCTGGGAGACTCCACGCTCCAGGCATTGGCGCAGGGTTTCGCGGCGCTGGTGGTTCAGGATCGAGAGGCTGATCGCCGGGCCGTCCATCGTTCAGTTCGCTATGCCCCGACGCAGGTGAGGGCCCAGCCAGTTGACGAGGCCGAGCGGCAGGCGGCGCCAGAGGCCGACGGCCCAGGCCGCCCGCTCGACTTCCTCCCCGGGAGGTCCAGCCTCCAGTGGCAGGTAGTGCCAGTGAAGCTGGATAGGCTCGGCGCCCCACTGCCGCTTGGACTCGAACGTGCCCGTGTTCCGCGACGATCGCCCGAAGTCGAGGATGCGGAAGCCGTTCGCAATGCCGAAGCGCATCGCCTCCCAGTAGAGGAGCTGGTTGGGGCACTTGGGAAAGGCGTCCCGCAGCGAGGACACCCACGGTATCGAGATCATGCCGCCGTGAAGGAGCATGAGTCCCGCGCCCACGGCGCGACCGCGATCGCAGATCAAGAGCAGACGAGCCGCTCCATCGAGACGTCGCAGCATCGCTTCGAAGAGGCGGCGGGCATGAACCGGCGAGCCGAGGTCTCGCATGTTCCGGGCGAAGACCGTGTAGAACTCGTGGACCCCCTCGGGCCCAGGGAACGCCGCCTCCAGCCCGTGGCGCTGCGCCTTGCGGATGCGATTGCGGCGCTCGCTTGGCAGCCGCCGCCACAAGGAATCCTCGTCCCGGCCCAGCTCCACCCACATCGTGACCTTGTCGAGGGAGCAGGGAAGATCGACGTGCGACGCGCGCATGCAGCGCAACACGAGCTTGGCGCGGTGCCGTCGCGCCAGCTCCGTCGCGGCCTCGACGAGCGGTTGCTCGGCGGCGGAGTCTTTCCCGAAGCACGCGCCTCCGTAGTCCATGTACGGCATCGAGACAAGGCTGCGGCCGAAGAAGGGGCTCTGGATGAGCGTGAGCGGCAGCACGCCGCACAGCCTGCCGTGATCGTGGGCCGCCAATAGGAAGCTGCGGTGGCCATACGCATCGGCGAGCACGTCCCTCCAGGCGTGGAGGTGCATCACGGTCCCATCTGCGGCCCCGCGCACGAAGCCGTCCCACGCCTCTGCCGGACCCGTCCATTCCTCGACTCCGGGCGTCACGAATGCTCCGCGCTCGCCCAGCCCGAGTGGGTGCGGCCGCGGAGTGCTTCGAGCAGGCCCGCGAGACCGGCATAGCTGACCAGGCAGAAGTAGTACGGCAGCGCCAGGATTCTCAGCGGCACCGAGAGCCACTCGCCCAAGGCACCTGCTCCTGCAACAGCGTAGAAGCTCGCCTGCGCTGCCATCAGGACTCGGTAGAGAGGGTGCACCTCCAGGAGCGCAGCATTCGCAACGAGTGCGATGAGGGCCAGGAGCCAACCCATCCAGCGGAGGAGCCGGTGCGACACGAGCATCCACATCTCCTTGAAATGGCCCCGTCGCAGGAGCAGGGGCGCCGTGCGTACGAGAACGCGAAACCCTTGCGCGATGATCCGCACCTGCCTCCGCCGCTCGTTCGCGGCATCGATCGACGGCGGCTCGACCGTGAAGGCCTCTGGGACAAAGGCGACCCTCCGGCCGGCAAGGGCCACCTGGATCGGATGAAGCAGGTCGTGGACTAGATCGTGCGGCAGCGGCGAATAGAGCTCGCGGCGCATGGCGTAGAGTGCGCCGTCCACCCCCGCCATGAAGCCGAGCGCGGCCTCGCCGCTCCGGATCCCCGTCTCGTACGTGACGTAGGCACTGGAAACCATTCCCGTATCACTCGCCTCACCTCGGCCATACAGACCCCGGCCGCTCACGAGACCGACGTCGGGAGACTCGAAGGGGGCTAGCAACCGTTCGAGCGCATTCGGCGCCGGGATGGCATTCGCGTCCGTGAAGACGAGCAGTTCACCTCGCGCCTGGACCTCCCCTCGGTTGAGGGCCGCGTTCTTGCCCTGCTGCGGCTCTTGCCGCAGCAACCGAACACGCGGATCCCTCACGCCGGCGACAAGAGTGTCAGTCTCGTCCGAGGAGCCGTCCGACACGACGATCAGCTCATCACCGGGGCGGAGCTGACGCAATGCCTCCATCACCTTCAAACCGATCACCTTTCCCTCGTTGCGAGCCGCGACGATCAGCGAGGCACACGGGCGCCCACTCCCTGCTAATGACGGGAGAACTGGCGCCCGCCGGACGAACCGGACGAGTGTCGGGTAGGCCACGTACGTGTAGAGGAGACACAGCAGGGAGATCCAGAAGATCGCGGCGGTCAGGTGTTCGCTCACGCTGCGGCCACGGCGGCCTGGTGCCGCACGACCCGCGCCTTCCGCCGCGTGACCCGTTCAAGGCAGATCGACAGGAACATCACGAGCCAGAAGAACTTCTCGTACTGCGCACTGAGGAAGAGCGCGCCCAGTAGATATCCAGCCAAGCCGGCCTGGAGGCCGAGTGCTAGCTCGCGGAGCCAGCGATCTCCCGCCTGCCGAGCAAGGATCGCCGAGCGCTCCAGCGATCGCAACGCGGAAGCAGCGACAA
>Ga0075418_10005017_pt1 | contig 15015 bp, 13 predicted proteins | sample SoiMetdeltSBSDD2_FD_81776 | JGI IMG/M metagenome (GOLD analysis project Ga0075418, IMG submission 81776) | Bulk soil microbial communities from a Populus tree surrounding site in Tennessee, USA - Soil MetaG P. deltoides SBSDD2 | ecosystem: Environmental > Terrestrial > Soil > Tree plantation...
GAAGTGACGACACGTTATGCCGATGATGCGCTCGGCGGGTTCAACAAGCAGGCGCACAACTGGCAGGGATCCGCCTCGGTGCAGCATCAGCTGGCGGCGGGGATGGGCCTGAACATCGGCTATTTCCGCACGTGGTACGGCGGCTTCCTGGCAACCGACAACCTCGCCGTGACGCCCGCTGATTACGATCCGTACTGCATCAAAGCGCCGGCCGATTCGCGGCTGCCGAACGGCGGCGAGCAGCTGTGCGGCTTCTACGATCTGCGTCCTGCCAAGTTCGGACTGGTCGACAACCTGGTGACGCAGGCCTCGCACTACGGCGATCAGAAGCAGGTGTACAACGGCGTCGACGCTACGCTCAACGGTCGGTTCCTCGATGGCGGCCAGTTCCAGGGAGGCCTGAGCGTGGGTCGTACGGTGCTCGACAACTGCGTGGTGGTGGATTCACCCGAAGCCGCACGCGACGGCTTCTGCAAAGTGGTTCCCCCCTGGTCAGCCGGCACGCAGGTCAAGTTCCTGGTGGTGTACCCTCTGCCCTGGAGCCTGAGGACCAGCATGGTGTACCAGAACATGCCGGGGATTCCATATACGGCGAGCCACGTCGTGAGCAACGCGGATGTTGCGGTGTCGCTCGGCCGTAACCTGGCTGGCGCCGCGAGGAGTGTGACGAAAGAACTCGTCCCGAACCAGACACTGTTCGAGCCACGGTTGCAGCAAGTCGATCTGCGCCTGAGCCGGATCTTCCGCGCCGGCACCTCCCGCCTCACGGCGAACGTCGATCTGTACAACATCTTCAATGAGGATGCGGTTCTGCAGCAGAACACGCGGTTCGGCGATACGTGGCGTGAGATCAGCCTGGTGATGGGCGGCCGGATGCTGAGGTTCACAGGCCAGTTCGAATTTTAGCGGGGTAGGACCCGGAGGTTTGTAATGAGACAGACATCCCTCGTCTTCGTCTTGTCGGCTGTCGGTCTGGTTGCAGCGGCGCGACCGGCCTTTCCCCACCACGGAACCGCTGCGTACGACACGACGAAGACCGTCACGGTGAGCGGCACGGTGACCGAATTCAGGTTCACCAACCCACACGTCTTGATCTACTGGGAAGCGAAGGACGAGGCCGGGAACGTCCAGCGATGGTCAGGTGAACGCAGCGGTCCGAACTCGATGGCGCGGAATGCCGGCTGGTCGAGCAGAACCATGAAACCGGGCGACCAGGTCACGATCAGCGGCCGGCCGTCGAAAAACGGCACGAATACGATTGCCGTTTCAAAGATCATCCTCAACGGCCAGGAACTTTCCATGGGGGGTAATGACTAATGCGAAATTACCTGCTCGTTTCCATATTGACGCTGGGCATGGCCGGAATCTATGCGTCGGATGCGCTCGCCCAGCAGGCCGCCTCGACGCCGAATCTGTCCGGCCTCTGGCAACCGCAGGGGAGTTACACCTTTGACCCGGCGGACCCGCGAGGCGCCCGCGCGGCCGACCCGACGCGATATCCCATGACGCCGTGGGGGCTCGAGAAATTCAAGGCGAACAAGCCCGCCCATGGAGACGGACAGAACGCATCGTCGAACGATCCCACGAACAAATGTTTCCCGCCGGGCGCGCCGCGATCCTATGTGACCCCGTATCCCGTGGAGTTCGTGCACAGCGCCACCAGGTTGGCGATGCTGTTCGAGTACGACGTCGTCTACCGCGTCGTCTACATGGATGGGCGCGGACACCCGCAGGATTTTGAGCCGACGTGGATGGGCCACTCCATCGGCAAGTGGGAGGGTGATACGCTGGTCGTTCACACCACCGGGTTCAACGGCAAGAGCTGGCTCGATCGCGTCGGACATCCGTACTCCGAACAACTCGAGCTCACTGAGCGTTTCAGGCTGGTGGACAAGGAAACGTTGCAACTGGACCTCACGTTCCACGACCCCAAGACCTACACTCGTGACTGGACCGGACAGAAGATCTTCAAGTTGAAGCCGACCTGGGAACTGAAGGAATACGTCTGCGAGGACAACTACACCTTCGACGAATTCCAGACGGAGACCGGCGTCAAGTTCGTTCAATAACGTCCCGTGACGGAAACCGGCGCCGGCTCAGCGAGCCGCGCCGGTTTGAAGCGCTCTTTTGAAGTGCGTTTCGACGCCGGGGACATTCATCCTGTAGTTCAGCACATCTAACTCACGCCCGTGGTGCGCAGCTGCAGCGGTGCGGCAGGTCCGAACGCCCTTGCCGAGCGCCGCACGGATGATGCCTATTTCATACGCGAACAGACCTTTGTCCCCGCGCAATCGCTCGAGATCTTTACCCACTCGTTGCGCGTCACGTCGGTCCTGTACGGCGGCACGACCATACTTGTCGCCTTCCTTGTTATAGAGCAACGTCATTGCGCTGCTGCTCCTGATGGCGCGATCGCTCAGCACTTCAACCGCATGCTGCAGTTCATGTCCGATCGACGCCATTAGATCGCCATCTATTCTCCGCGGGTCGACCAGAATCCTGAGCATCCCCGAACGATCGCCTGTCAAGGCATAAGCAGGTCGCCGCGGCTGCAGGCCCAGGTGATCGGGAGTGGGACTGCCGCTTGGCGGTCCTGGTCGAACATTCCAGCGACGGCCGCAATGCGCGATCGTTCCGCAGAGGCCTCAGGTAGTTCTGCAGCGCGCCCAGTCATGAAGAGCGGGTAGAATCCAGAGGTCATGACTGCATTCCAGTGGGTTGGCCTTTTCGTGGTGTCGACCTCCGCCGTTGTTGCTGCACAGGTGCCCTTGACCATGGAACCGCGGCATCGCGTGACATTCGAGAACGCTCAGATGCGGATCTTCGACGTCAACCTCCCGCCAGGTGAGACGTCGCTCGATCATCGTCACGACCGCGATATCGTGACGGTGTCGATGACCGGCGGGACGGAGATCCGTACCCAGAACACGGGGCAACCGTGGACGACCCGCGGTCCGCGCCCATTAGGCGATGCGACGGTCGCCGAGTACGCCGGCAAGCCCGCCAGCCACAAGGAGGAAAACACCGGCAAGAGTGCCTATCAGCTATTTGCCGTCGAGAATCTCAAGGCGAGCGGATGGACCACGACGCCAGCCGCCACTGGCCTTGCCACGAAGCTGATGACCGAGGCTCGTTCGTTCCGAATCTACGACGTGCGACTCGCGCAACAGCTGTCGCAGACGTCCCATACACACGCGGTGCCGACGGTCGCGGTGCTGGTCGCCGGCAAGGTCATGTCCGATGGTCCTGATACGCACGCCAAAGCCAATGCGCCCGCGGCCGTCGGGTTGAGGCAGCTCGATCAGCCCGGCCAGTGGGTGCTCATTCCGCAAGGCGACACGCATCACGTCGTGCGGCTCGGCACGGCCGACGCACGCCTTCTCGAGATCGAAATTCGCTGAGTGCTGATCTGTGCTTTTTCATTGAAAAACGCAACCAGAGGGCAGCGGTCGCACAGCGCGGCGGTTGACACACCGGCTCTCATTCGTTACGGTAGGGCCGCTCAGTTGCAACTGGGCCAGCCTCAGCAACTTCCGGGCTGATTCTGGCGCTTGTCGGTCTACGACGGTGAGCTGCCCCAGCCGGGGGGCCGCGCGCCACCTACATGGTGTATCCGTTTCAAATCGCGCAGGACTGCGGGGCCGTGGCGATCCGTTACCAGTTCGCGCACACCCTACGATCATCCACTCCGATCGACTCGATTTGTCTGCGTTAGTACTCGTACTCCCAGAGAGGGTAGATTTCAGATGACGCTTAGCATGCAGGTTTCACGATGGCTCCTCCAGCGCCGCCCGCGGTGTTCGGCGTTCCCCGGGATTGTGGCATTGGCATTCCTGGTGCTCACACCGGCTGCCGGCTTCGCCCAGAGCTCGATCGCGGGCGTCGTCACCGACGAAAGCAACGCCGTGCTCCCCGGCGTGACGGTCGAGGCCTCCAGTCCTGCGCTGATCGAAAAGGTGCGCACTGTCGTCACCGACGGAAACGGGCGGTTCCAGCTCGTTGATCTGCGCCCGGGCGTCTACAACGTCACGTTCAGCCTGGCCGGGTTCAAGAGCGTCGTGCGCGAAGGCCTGTCGCTGCCGGCGACCTTTACCGCGACGGTCAACGCGCAGATGAGCGTCGGCGGTCTCGAGGAAACGATTACGGTGACCGGTGAAAGCCCGGTCGTCGACGTGCAGCGTACCGCGGCTGGCACGACGTTCTCGAAGGAAGTGATGGACGCGATCCCGACGACCCGCATGCCCACGAGCTATGCGGTGTTCATCCCGGCGGTGCAGTCCAATATCGCCACGGCGGCCGCGACCGGCCCCGCCATCAACGGTCTCGTCGTGCACGGCAGCGAGCAGTTTGAGGCGCTGATGACGATCGACGGGTTCGACATCCGCAACATGAACAACTCGGGAGGCGGCGCGTTCTTCTACTACCCGAACCAGGGCATGACACAAGAGGTGACGGTCACCACCGGTGCCGCCGGCGCCGAGTCGCAAATGGCCAGCATCACGACCAACGTCATTCCGAGGGAAGGTGGAAACGCCTTCGCTGTCACCTTCAACGGTGCGTACAACAATGGCAGCATGCAGGGAGACAATCTCAATGACGAGCTTCAGGCCCAGGGTGTGAGACTGAGCGGACTGAAGGCGCAGTGGGATTGGAACCCCGCGGGGGGCGGACCGATCGTTCAGAACAAGGTGTGGTTCTGGGGCGCCTACCGCAACTGGGGAACGACGCAGTACTCCACCGGCATGTACTACAGCAAGGACCCCAACTCCTGGGTGTACGAGCCGGATCTCAACCGCCCGGCCCTCGGCAAGGTAAAGAGCGACAGCAAGGCTATTCGATTGACGTGGCAGGCGTCGGAAAAGCACAAGCTCAGCGGCTTCTTCGACTACCAACCTTTCACGCACTATTACCGGAACTTCGGCAGGACGACCACGCCAGAGGCGACCACCTGGTCGCCGATCCGTCCGAACAACCTGACGCAGGTGACATGGAAGTCGCCGGCGACCAACCGTCTCCTGTTCGAAGCCGGCGTCACGCGGCTGGACGGCACGTTGCCCCAGTACCGGCAGGAGGATGAGGAGCTCTTCTCCGGCGCCAACCCATGGAATCGCGACAACATCGCCGCCCGGGAGCTGTCCACGGGCATTGCCTACCGTGCTGCGCAGCTCTATGGCATCTTCGCGGGGAGTCTGAACTACAAGGTCCGCACAGCGGTGAGTTACGTGACCGGCAGCCACTCGTTCAGGTTCGGGTTCGACGACAACTTCGGCAACCGGGAAGAGGTGCAGGAGCGCAATGGTGGCTATACGGTCTCACTGCGCAACGGGGTGCCGACCTCGATTTCCCTTTTCGCGCCAGTCACGTACCTGACCAAGTTGAACGCGGACATCGGCGTTCACGCCCAGGACCAGTGGTCGATCGGCCGTGCCACGCTCAACCTCGGCGTTCGCTACGATCACCTGGAGTCCAGCAACCGCGCGACACGGGTGGAGGGCAATCGCTTCGTGCCGGCGCGTGAGTTCGAAGGGGAGGGGGTCGTCAACTGGAACGACATCTCGCCGCGGTTCGGTCTCTCCTACGATCTCCTCGGTAACGGCAAGACGGCCGTGAAGTTCACACTGGGCAAGTACCCGCAGGGCCAGTCGATCCAGCTCGCGCAGGCGAACAACCCGATCGCGCGATCGGTCCTCACTGCGACGCGGACGTTCACGGATCGCAACGGGGACTTCGTGCCCGACTGCGATTTCAACAACACCGGCGCCAACGGGGAATGCGGCGCGTTGTCGAACGTGAACTTCGGGAAGAACAACGCGAGCGCGACGACATTCGACCCGAAGATGCTCGAAGGCTACGGCGTGCGCGGATACAACTGGGAAACCAGCGTCTCTATCCAGCGCGAGGTGTTGCCGGGAGTGTCGGTAGACATGGGGTATTTCCGCCGGAAGGGAGGCAATTTCGCGTTCGAGTCCGGCAACATTGCGCTTGCGGCCGGATATGTCGACAACCTGCTGGTCACGCCGGCCGACTACACGCCATACTGCCTCACCCTTCCGGCCGACCAGCGCCTCCCGGGCGGCGGTGGCAGCCAGGTCTGTGGCTTCTACGACATCAACCCGAACAGGTTCGGCCAGGGGCAGTTCTTCGCGACGTATGCCGAGAATTTCCCTGGCGAGATCTCCAAGACCTATAACGGCGTGGACGTTGGCTTCAACGCCCGCCTGGCCGGAGGCCTTCGCGTGAGCGGCGGAACGAGCACGGGGCGCTCGCGCATCAAGCAGTGCTTCGTCATCGACGACCCGGGTACATACATCAACCCGACGACCGGCTTTTCGACCTGGACCCAGCAGTGGTGCGATCGGAAGCCGCCGTTCCTGACGCAGTTCAAAGGCACCGTCGTCTACCCGCTGCCCTGGGGCGGCGTGCAGATGAGCGCGATCTACCTCGACGTACCCGGGCCGGATTTGTCGACGACGTCGTACGTCGCGACCAACGCCGAGATTGCCCCCTCGCTCGGACGGAACCTGGCGGCTGGCGCGAACGCGACGGTCACGCTGCCGATGATGGAGCCCGGCTCGCTTTACGGCGATCGGCTCCGCCGCGTCGATCTGCGCATGGGGAAGAGCTTCACGCTTGGCCGGACCCGCGTTGTGCCGAGTGTGGACATCTTCAACCTGCTGAACGCCAGCGGGGTCTCTGCATACAACACCCGCTACGGCCCACAGTGGCTGTATGCGACCGAAATTCAGGATCCGCGCGTCTTCCGCATCTCGGCGCAGGTTGACTTCTAGCAGCGAACCGCACCCAAGAAACGGATATTCTTAACCGCGGGGCCGGAGCTCACCGAACGGAGGAATGTAATGGCGTACAGGAACGGAATACTCATGAAGGTTGCCGGGGCGTCCGTTGTGTCGCTTTTCTGCGGCGCGCTGCTGCTCTGGCCCGGAGGTTCCGACGCCCAGGACAATCCAGCGGCGGACAGGGGGCCGAGGGGAAAGTTGTCCAGTCCTCTGGCGGAGCTCCTGACCTGGCCGATGCCGCCTGGAGTCGATAAGTCCTACGACGCTATCAATGCCGAAAAGCTGCACGGGTACGTGCGGGAGCAGGCGGCAATCTCGCGGAAGTACCGGGATGCCGGGAACCAATACTGGGGACGGATCGCCGGCATGCCGTCCGGAACCGAGGCGCAGAACTGGGTCAAGGACAAGTTCAAGGCAATCGGCGTCCCTTACGAGACGGTCACCATTCCCGCGTCGGCAAATTATCCTAAATCGTGGGGCATCGACGTCTCGAGCAACGGCAAGACCCTTCAGCTCAAGAGCGCGTTCCCGCTCATCGACTTCCCTGAAACGGCTGGCAGCCTGAAAGGCGATCGCCAGCTCGACACGGTCTGGTTGTCGCTCGGCCAGGAGTCCGACTTCCTCGGGAAAGATGTGCGCGGCAAGGCGGTCTTCATCTACAGCATTCCGACTCCGAGCGTGCTTATCCAGTCATCAATGTGGATGGAGTCGGTCGGGCGCGCGCAAAAGGCCGGCGCGGCGGCCATCATCGTGGACGTCGCCATTCCCGGCAACATGCAGTACGTCAGTCACCTGGTTGGTGGGCGAGTCAGAGACATCAAGGTTCCTGTCTTCACGCTCGGGGATGACGATGGCCGCGCGGTCGAGCAGATGAACGCCGCAGCGAAGGGTGTCGGTCTCAAGACCCGCGTGCGGTGGGAAGTTGGAGAGTACCCCGATCTGAAACAGGACATCGTCATCGGTAAGCTGCCGGGCACGACGGATGAAAGCATCGTCATGGTGGCGCATTCGGATGGCTTCTTCGAAGGCGCTGCCGACAATGCCGCCGGCGTTGCGGCGATGGTGGGCACGGCCGAGTATTTTGCCAAGATACCTCAGGACAAGCGCCGCCGGACCCTGTACTTCGTCTCGATGGTCGATCATCACAGCGGCGATCGCGGCTCGAGATGGCTGCACGCCAATTTCCAATCGGTATTCGCGAAGACCGCCCTGATCGTCAACTCTGAGCATGTCGCGGTCCTGCATTCGGTGTTGGATCGCCGGTGGGGCAGCAATGATCGGCCGAGCCTGGTTGCGACCAACGCCTACGAACCATCCTGGTGGGGTGTGTACGGCAGCGAGCGCCTGGCTCGCGTCATCGCGCGCGGCCTCGCGACGTTCGGTGTGCCCACGCAACTCGCTCAGGGCGGTTCGGCAGGTGAAATGGCGCAGATTCAGTTTGATGCACCATCGTTTTACCTCGACAACAAAGGCACGTTCTATCACACCGACGCTGATACGCCCGATACGATACCGGCCAGCGGCCTGAGGAATGTGGTGCAGGCGTTCGCCAAGATCTACGATGACGTCAACACGCTCGACCTGAAGGATGTGCAGGCGCCGCCGTCCGAGCGGCCGGCAGCGGCCGCGCCGTCAACGCGCTAGTCGTCGCTGGAGACACGTTGGAGGCACACATGAAGACCCTGGAGAAACGGGCATTGTGTATCGCGGCACTGTGTACAGTGTTGTCTTTTGCCAGGTCCGCAGAGGCGCAGCATGAACCCTTCCAACACGTGCCGCTGCCTGCTGAATTGCCCGCAGGCGTCAGCGTCGCTCAGGCACAGAAGTTACAGGACCTTCTCGATGAATTCAGGTACGAAGAGCCTCTGGTCGTTTCCAAACTCAAGGACAAGATCTACCTGGCGCGGGGGGGCGTTGGCAGAAACGTTCCCAACATGGGAATTGTGGTTGGCCAGACCGGCGTGATCCTGATCGACAACAAGAATTCGATCGACGCCGAAAAAGCGGTGCTCGCGGAAATCGCGAAGATCACCCCAAAGCCCGTGATTGCCAGCCTCGTGCTGCACAGCGAGCACGAGAGCGGGATCGCCGCGCTTCCCGCCGGGTTGCAGATTATTGCGCACGAGAATGCGAAGCGCCGCATGGAGGTGTCCACCGAGAGGGACAAGATTCCGCCTGCGTATTTTCCGACCAGCACGGTAGGCAAAGACGAAATGAGGACCATCGATGGCATTCGCGTTCGCCTCCTTCAGTTTGCGCCGGCCGCTACAGCAGGCGATCTGATCGCCTACTTTCCGGACCAGAAGGTGGCCTTCGTTTCGAGTGTGCTGGTCATGAACTTTCCGCTCGCCAGCACGGTCATTCACCCGGATCTCGGCGGTTCGACTTCGGGATGGATCGAGAATGCCAGGGGCCTGCTCGCACTCGATGCAGACACCTACGTCTCCAACCATGGTGGGGTGTTGACGAAAGAGGACCTCAGGACGAAATTGGCGTTTGTCCAGGACAGGTGGAACAAGGTGAAGGCGATGGTCGCTCAGGGTAAGTCCCTCGAGCAGGTCAAGGCGGCCATTCCAGGGCCGCCGGACCGCGACCCGAAAACCATCGAGAACATTTATTCAGAGGTGCAGTCGAAATAAGACTGTCTGCAGAGTCCGCAAGGAGAGGGGCGTTATGAGTCGTGTCAATTCGGTTGTGAGCGTGACGTTACTCGGTATCGTGTTTTCCTCGGCCGTCTCCGCGCACCATTCCGTGCAGGCGCAGTATGCCCCGGAGGGTCAGAAGGTGACAGTGTCGGGCGCGGTTGCGAAACTCGAATTCCTGAACCCGCATTCGTACCTGACCCTGAATGTAAAGGACGCCAACGGAAAAATAGTCAAATGGGCATTCGAACTCGGCGCGGCGGTGAGTCTTCGCGGAAGAGGCCTCAGTAGGACGGATCAGGGCGGTCTCAAGGTTGGGGAGGAGGTTACCGCCACTGCGTTGCCCGCCCGGAACGGGTCAACCAGTGGCTACCTTCTAACGCTCCAGCGTGCCGACGGTAGCGTCATGAAGTTCGGAGTCGAGTGAAACCGGCCCAGTCCAGCGGAGGGCGTATGCATCTCTTTCGTTGCTGCTGCATAGCGGCCGCGGCGGTCCTGTGGGTTCCTGCGGCAGTACTTACTGCGCAGGAGCGGCCCGCGCCGCGCACGACCAATGCTCCACCCACACCGTCTGGCCCCACGCCGCGAACCCCGGACGGCCATCCCGACTTGACCGGCGTCTGGAACGGGAGGGGAGATAGCCTGAACGGTGTGCCAAATCAGATGGCAAACAGTGGCGTTCTCGTGGACGATCAATACTCGGCACACGATATTGCAACCGGAAAAAAGATTGCGGCGTTTCCGCGCCCGGCCGGCGCCACCTATGGCACGGTCTCCGGACCATTGGGCCCGGAGGGCGAGCGCGCTGCAACGCTGTTGCGGCGGATAGGCTCGAACAGGCCAATCTATAAGCCCGAATACTGGGACGAGGTCAGGCGGCTCGACGATGACTCTAACGTCGAAGACCCCTCGAATCGCTGCATGCCGGCGGGAGTTCCTCGCGGCAGCATTCCTCAGTTGATCGTACAGATGCCGAAGTATTTCGTGTTCAACTATCCCGGCCAGGGCGGATTGATCGCCACGCAGCCAATGTACCGAATGATTCCAGCGGATGGGCGCAAGCACACGCCCCTGCAGCAGTTAGACGGATCGTACACGGGAGAAGCGATCGCGCATTGGGAAGGCGACACGCTGGTGGTGGACAGTTGGGGCTTCCACACGAACACCTGGTTTGACCAGGTTGGCGGCTACTTTCACAGCGAAAACATGCACGTGATCGAACGTTTCCGCCGTGACGGGAACACGCTGACCTGGACGGTCACCGTCGAAGATCCCGACGTCCTCCTGGAGCCGTGGACCAGCACGCCGAGAGTGGCATTGTTGAACCCGAACCCCGACGCGATGCTGCCCGAAGGGCTGCCGTGCAGCGAACGCGATTTGGACGCAACGACGACCAGAGAACACCACTGATGCCCAGGAAAACACGGATTCTGCCCATCTCGGCGATTGCCCTGGCGTTGACCTTCGCGTACGGGAGTATCGCTGCGTACGCCCAGACACCAGCAAACCAGGCAAATCGCGTGAACGCCCAGGCACCGGCCAACGAGCCAGCTCGCTTGAAGGTCCTCAGGGCCGCGGCGGCTGCCCTGGGCCAGATTCGCATGTCCGATATCGGCGCCGGCAATGCGGTGCTGCCGCTGGTCGATGTCGTCACCACTATGCACATCTCGGCGAGCGGCACCATGTACGCCAACGGCCAGCCGTCGAATGTGGACTATGACGCGATGATGGGCTACCTCCTGCCGGCGATGCGCGTGCAAATTAAGCCGGCAGGGGCTGGCGCCAAGGCGGCCGGCACGATTCAGACCGTGCGTGAGGACTATGCCTGGAACGACTCGGAACTCGGTGCGGGCCTCATTCCCGGTAAAGGCACGGCCACGCCGGCCATGGCCGCCATCAAGGCGCGCCTGCTGCAACTGTGGATCTTGCCGTACGGCGTGGTGAAGGCTGCGATTGCGGCGGGGGACAAAACGATGATCTCGACTGCGCAGGGATCAACGATTATCACGTTTCCGCTCAGCGGCGCACTTGCAGGTGTGACCGTAACGGCCACTCTGGATGCGAACAACTTCATCACCAAAGTCGTGACCAGGCCCGACAATGCCGCCGCGACCGATCTCGCCTATGAAGCGGAATATTCCGATTACGCCGATCATGGCGAGATTCCCACCGACATCAAGTCGCCGGGGCGCATCGTTCAGAGAGTGGCAGGTAAGCCCCTGCTCGATGTGAAGATCAAACATGTGGACGCCAATAATCCGTATCTGGTGTTCCCGATCCCGGCCAACGTGAAAGCCGCAGGCACGCAGGCCGGCTCGAGTCGATAACCTGTCGTTGGCTGCTCGTCCAGCTCGGGCTGACGGTCTCAGAAGCCCAACGGTGCGTACGCTTCTCGCCATAGCTTTACTGGTGGCGTCGGTGTCGGGGCCGACCTCCGCCCAGCGGAACATCGACCCGGCCACCGTCGACATCAAGCCCCAGAAGCTCGACGAAAACGTCTACATGCTCCAGTTCCTGGGGCCCGCAGGTGCCGCTGGCAATGTCGGCGGCAATGTCGGTGCATTCATCGGCGCCGACGGCATGGTCATTGTCGACAGCGGATATGTATCCGTCGCTCCCAAACTCGAAGCCGCGTTGAAGGCAATTTCGGACAAGCCGGTCAGGTACCTTCTGAACACGCACTGGCATGGCGACCATAGCGGAGCAAATGAGTACTTCGGCAGCAGCGCGATCATCGTTGCGCACGAGAGCGCGCGGAAGAAGATGTTAAAGGGAGGAACGTTGTTCCCGGCGTCGCCTGCCGCCGCGCTGCCTGTGGTGACATTCGCTGACCGAATCACCGTGCATATGAACGGAGGCGATGTCGAGGGCGTGCATTTCGACCATGGGCACACCGATACCGACACCGTCTATTTTTTTCCCGGCGGGAAGGTGGTTCAGACCGGCGATGATTTCGTCAACTGGCCCATCCCCGGTTTTCCGGCGATTGAGCAGGATAACGATGGCTCCGGCGGCGTCGACGGGCAGATCGCCGCGCTCGAATACATCCTGTCACGCACGCCGGCAGACGTGAAGATCATTCCCGGCCACGGCAATGTCGCGAGCCGTGATGACATGGTGAAGATGCTGGCCGTGCTGAAAGATACTCGTGCGGCGGTGCTTGCGGGCATCAGCCAGGGCAAGAGCCTCGAGCAGATGCAGCAGGAAAAGGCGTTCGCGAAGTGGGACTACCTGAACGAATCCCGCCACATTCAAAGTGATGTCTATTTTGGACGGCTGTATAAAGATTTGACGCCAACTCGAAAGTGATGATCTTCTTCGCAGGTTGTGAAAACCCAGGACAGGGCTGACACTTCGGGCTCTCTTCCGTTTGGTTGACTGCGATGTTCGCCGCGCTGCGCCAATGCATGTCCGAACGGGCGCGGCTACGTGGTGATCTTGTGGGACTCCGAGGTTGAAAACGTCAGGTTGTCTTTGCAGCCAGTACGCCTCGAATAGCCGCCCCCCCACGTCTGGACGCAATTTCCCAATCAAGGTCTGAATGCCGCCACGGTCGGCGTCGAGTTCCATGACAGCCTCTTCAGATGTGTGGACACGCCTAGCCACACCTTTGAATCCCCAGCCTTACTCGAACTGACGTTTTGGGCCAAAAATCAGCGGTAAGCTTGGATCACCGAACTGCAGAGCTATAGATCTGTTGTGTTCGTGCTCAGATCTCTTGACAGCAAAACGAGCAATTTGGTAATCAACTCTAGGTTGCTGTCAAGGAGGTTTTGGAATGTTTGGTCTCAACCGTTGGACGCCATTTGACGAAATGTTCAATTTCCAGCGCGAGGCGGATCGTCTCCTCAACCAGTTCTGGAATGAGCTGCCGGCCCGAACGCCGGCGTGGTCGCCCTCGTTCCAGGTTCACACCACCGAGGATGCGTGGCGCATCGACGTCCCGCTTCCAGGCATCGACCCCCGCGATGTCGATTTGGAAGTGGTCGGCCACAACATCACGATTCGCGTGAAGCAGCCGGTCGAGGACAAGAGCTCCGACATGTCCCGGTACGAACAGACCGTAACCGTGCCGCAATTTCTCGACGTGGACAAAATTGGCGCGACGCATCACCACGGGATGCTGCGACTCACCGTGCCGCTGAAGGAAAGCGTCAAGCCGCGTCGTGTTCAGATTGATACCGAAGCGACGGAACAGAAGCGGTTAACCACTGCAGCGTAGGCGTAAGCCCGGTCGGTTCGGGACGGTGCGCACAAGAGTTGACGACGTGGTCAATCGGCGGTTCCGTTCCGGACCGGGATAGGTTCCAAAGGACTTTCAAGGAGGACTGTATGTTCAAACAACTGATCGCAGTGCTCGTGGTCGCGCTGTGTGTCGGGGCGGGGACGATGACCGCGCAAAGTCAGTCTCAAACAGCCGCCGACACATTCATCTGGCACGGTGAACTGGTCTCGGTTGATCAGGCCACCGGGACATTTACCGTCAAAGCGAGAATGCTGGCGGACGCGGCGAAGGAAGTCGCGCGTTTCAAGGCCAGTGACAAAGTGGTCCTGACCTGGTCCGGGGTTGACAGGTACGGAGACGCCATCCGTCAAATCGCAAAACACGATCCCACCCAGAAAATGACCGATCCGTTCGCGTTTCCGGTGGAGCTTGCCTCGCCCGACGTGCAGAACGAGTACGTGACGTTCAAGTTCCGGGCGCCGAACGCTGTTGGATCGGTGAAGTCCGTGAAGCCCGGAGAGTGGGTAACGGTGACGACGAAGAAGGGCTCCGCGAACGATGCGCAGGCCGTCGTGTCCGTCGAGCCCTATAACAAGCCGGCGTCGAACACGTAAGGACCGCGTCGCATCATGTTGAGCCGCCAGCAGGTTGGGGTGCTCCATACCCAACCTGCCGCGCGGCCTATCAGCAAGGCGTGTGACGAGGCGGAGCGGATAAGCTCGCGTCCAAGCGACCCCAAAGCGCGGCGCGCTAAACCAACGGGGACCCTAGCCCGGTCGCGGGCCCTGACAGGTCGCGTGTTCTCGAGCGAGTAGTCGTATGCGTTAGAATCGCACACCCACGACAGATTCGGGTTTCGCCACGGAGCGCATTGATGCTGTGTGGAGCCTGCGGTACTCCAAACTCTGAGACGGCGAAGTTCTGTAATGAGTGCGGATCGCCGCTCGCCCGCGATGTGTCACTCGGGTTCCCACACACGGTCCTTACCGAGGCGCCACCTTTTTTCTATTCCTGCTCGCCGGTTAAGTTGTTCGTGCTCAGTGGTCTCTCGTTTAACCTGTGGACGACTTATTGATTCTGGCGTCAGTGGCGGACAGACGATCCAAGCGAAGGCCGCGGTTCGGTGTTATTCAAGACACTGATGAGTGCGTTTTTCTTTTGCTCCATGGCAAACCAAGTAAAAGAAGAAGCCGAGCGCAAGGAGGTCGCGTGCCGGTATTCACCCACAGTCCTTGCGGCAATGCTATTAGGAAGCGTCATCGCCCTGTACATCATCCCCGATGATTTTGTGGCTGCGGTGATGGTGTGGGTCCTGCCTTGTCCGCTGATTTTCGTTCAGCGCACCATCAAC
>Ga0075418_10005021_pt1 | contig 15013 bp, 17 predicted proteins | sample SoiMetdeltSBSDD2_FD_81776 | JGI IMG/M metagenome (GOLD analysis project Ga0075418, IMG submission 81776) | Bulk soil microbial communities from a Populus tree surrounding site in Tennessee, USA - Soil MetaG P. deltoides SBSDD2 | ecosystem: Environmental > Terrestrial > Soil > Tree plantation...
CGGCACGAAGCCGCGGATGGAGCTGGGCGGTCTCGCGGCAGAGCGTCGCCACGCCGACCGTATGCTCGAGCAAACCGCCCGCGTAGCCGTGGTGGCCGTCGGGCGCCGCCGGCAGGGAGCGCAGCCGGGCGCGGATCTCGTCGTCTCCGAGGAAGGACTGGACGGTTCCGGCCAGGCCCGGGTGGTGAAGCTCGGCCGCCAGGAACTCGAGGAAGCCGTCGAGCTCCTCTGGGTCGCGCCGGAGCGCGGGTGAAAGCTCCGACGCGTTTGCGTCCGGAGCCGCCTCCAGCGAGCGGATCTCGAGCTGGAGCTTGTCCCGGAAGCGTTCGACGCGGCCGAGGACGCGCACAGCGTCCCCCTCCGTGAACCGCGTGTCCAGCAGCTCGACGTCGTTCCAGACGCGCGCGTCGATCCGTCCGCTTCGATCGACCAGCTCGAGCGCGAGGTACGGCGCTCCCGCCCGCGTGCGCAGCCGCTGCTTGCGCGCGACCGCGAACGTTCCCTCCACGACGCGGTCGGCGTCTAGCTCCGCGATTGCGTGCACCCATCCGAGTCTATGGGCCACAACGGACGGTTGATACGCTCACCGCGTGGCGGAGATCAGGCCGTTCCGCGCAGTCCGCTACGACGAGTCTCGCGCCGGACGGCTTGACTATCTAGTCGCCCCCCCGTACGACGTGATCGGGCCCGACGAGCGGCTCGAGTACCTCGAACGCAGCCCGTACAACGTGGTCCATCTCACCTTGCCCGACTCCGAGGAGCAGGCAGGAAGCGACTTCGCGGCCTGGCGCTCGGAAGGAGTGCTCGTTGATGAGGAGGAAGCGCTCTGGGCGCTCGAGCAGGACTACGTCGGTCCGGACGGGGTCGGCCGAACGCGACGGGGAATGATCGCCGGCCTGCGGGCCGAGCCGTACGAACGCAGAGTCGTCCTCCCGCACGAGCGGACGCACCGCGGCCCCAAGGAAGGCCGGTTGCGGCTCCTCCGCGCGGTCGGTGCCCAGCTCGAGCCGATCTTCCTCCTCTTCGAGGGCGAGGCGCCCTACTCGCAGCCCGTCCGCGCTCCCGACCTGGAAGTCGAAGGGAACCGCCTCTGGCGCATCCAGGACGATGGGATCTCCAGCTGGTTCGCAGACAAGCAGCTCCTGATCGCGGACGGCCACCACCGCTACGAGACGGGGCTCACGTACGCGGCCGAAGGAGGCTCGCCGTGGCTCATGGTCGTTCTCGTGTCGGCCGAGGATCCGGGGCTGGAGATCTTCCCGACGCACCGCCTCGCCCACGATCTCAACGGCAGCGACCTGCCGCCGCCGGCGGGCGAGCCGCGACAGCTGCTCGCCTCGCTCGAGGCCGAGCCGCGTTCGCGGGCGGTTGCCGTGGCCTACGGGCCGGAGGGGGCCGGGTTTCTCTACGGCGAGGAGGGCGAGCTGGACGTCGAGCTGGTCGCGCGCTATGCGCCCGAGGTCAGCTACACGGCCAGCACGGACGAGGCGATCGCCGCCGTTGACGAGGGGCGCGCCGATGCCGCTTTCCTGCTCAGACCCCTGCGGGTCGAGGATGTGTTCGCCAAGGCCGCAGGCGGCGAGACCATGCCGCAGAAGAGCACCTACTTCTATCCCAAGCTTCTCTCCGGGTTGCTGTTTCTCCCCGTTTGAACGACTGGCGCGAGATCTGCCGGAGGGCCGTGGCCGACCTCCGCGGCGTGCTCGAGGAGCTGCCGACACGCGCGACCCGGGAACCGATCATTGGAGCAGGCGTCGGGGGTGACGACACGACGGCGATCGACGCCGCGGCCGAGGCCGCCATCGTGCGGCGGCTGGAGCAAGCGCACGAGCGCGGGCTGCAGTTCACGCTCGTGTCCGAGGAGCTCGGCGAGCGAGCCTACGGTGACGGCCCAACGACCGTCGTCGTGGATCCGATCGACGGCTCGGTCAACGCGAAGCGCGGCATCCCGTTCTTCGCCTTCTCCCTCGCCGTCGCGGACGGGCGGGAGATGGGCGACGTGCAGTACGGCTATGTCTACGACTTCGGCAGCGGCGAGGAGTGGACCGCGCAGCGCGGCGGCGGCGCGTCCCTCAACGGAGCGCCGCTGGGCGATGTTCGGCCGAAGGACGAGATCGAGCTCCTCCAGTTCGAAGCGACCGTCACCGACCTCGTCGCCGACCGGATCGATCGGTTCCGAGGCCTGGCGGAGCGGATCCGAGTGATGGGATCGCTCGCGCTCTCGCTTTGCCACCTGGCCGCAGGTCGCGTCGACGGGGTGTGCTCGCTCAAGCCGGCGCGGTCAGTGGACATCGCCGCCGCGCAGCTGCTCGTCCGCGAGTGCGGCCTCGTCGTCGACCTTCCCGAGGCGCCGCCCTTCGAGCGGGCACCGCTCGATCTCAAAGGACGGTCCCGGGTCGTCGCGGCGGGAACGCCCGAAGCGTGTCGGCGGATCGCCGACGCTCTCCTCGGGTGAAGCCGGTCCGGATCGGCTGCTCGGGCTGGAACTACCCCCACTGGCGCGACGTCGTCTACCCGCAAGGGCTGGCGCAACGGCGCTGGCTCGAGTACTACGCGACCCTCTTCGACACGGTCGAGGTGAACACGACCTTCTACCGCCTCCCGTCCAAGTCGTCCGTGGCCGGTTGGGTGGAGCAGACACCGCGAGACTTCCTGTTCTCCGTCAAGGCGAGCCGCTACCTCACGCACATGAAGCGCTTGGCCGACCTCGGCCGCGGAGTGGAGCGCTACTACGAGCGGATCGAGCCTCTGGTTCGCTCCCCCAAGTTCGGCCCCGTCCTCTGGCAGCTTCCGGCCAACTTCCATCGCAACGACGAGCGCCTCGCCTCAGCGCTCGCACGGCTTCCGCCGGGACGGCACTGCTTCGAGTTCCGCCACCCGAGCTGGTTCGCCGACGAGGTCTACGAGCTGCTGAGTCGGCACGAGGTCGCGCTCGTGATCGGTGACCACCCCGAGCGTCCCTTCCAGACGTACGAGCTCACTGCCGAGTGGACATTCATACGCTTTCACTACGGAGGCCGCGGGCGGCGAGGGAACTACTCCGAACGCGAGCTGGAGACCTGGAAGCGCCGGATTGCCGCGTGGCGAGCCGAGGTCGACGTCTTCGCGTACTTCAACAATGACTGGGACGGATTCGCGGTCAAGAATGCGCGTTGGCTCAGAGAACACCTGCAAATGGGCAGTTAGCACTGGTAGTTGGAGACCGCTCGGTGGTTGGGCGAACCCGAGCTTGGCTCGGCGGAAGCCGCGGGCCGCGCCGTGCACCGAGCCGGGATGAAGGAGGGGGCTGACGGAGGAACGACGGGTTCCCGCGTTTTCGACGGGCTCGGCGGGGAACGGCACAGCGGAGATGGTTGATACAGTGGCGGAAGTGTCAGGGCTCAAGCGCTATGGCTGGCCCGCCCTGCAGCGCTCGGCCCAGACCGCCTCTCGTCTGTGGAAGGCGCCTAGGGTGCGGCTAACCGCCAGGACCGCATTCATCGTGCTGGCGCTCGGCATGACCGGGCTCGCCGGCTGGCGCTTCGCCGAGGCGGGATGGCCGTTCGCGGGCGGCAAGCCGTGGCTCATCGTCGGCGCCGGCCTCCTCTTCCTCGTTGCCTACCCGGTCAAGGCCTGGGGCTGGCGGCGCTTGTTCGCGCCGCACGAGCGGCCGGACACATCGGCGCTCGCGGCGGCCGGCGGCGCGGCGTCGGTCACCGGGATCGCGCTGCCGGGCCGCTTCGACGACGCCGTCCGGGTCGCGGTCGTCCGAAAGAGCCCAAACTGTCCGGCCGGTATTCGCGCCCTCGTCTTCTCGCTCTTCGCGCTTGGGCTGATCGACGCGATCGCGCTGACGCCGCTCGCGTCGACCGCCGTGGCGTTCACCGGTTCGAACTGGGTCCGCGTCGTGCTTGCGCTCGTCGCGGCGGCAGGGGTCGCGTCGGCGGTGGTCATCTTCTTGCTCCCGCGAGTGATGCGCTGCGGCCGGCTGATCCGCTTCCGGGTCGCGCCCTGGCTGCACGAACGTTCCCCGTGCGCACGCGAGGCTCTCAAGGCAGCCGTGATCGTCCATGCCTCGTGGCTCGTACGCGTGATTGGGGTGCTGCTCCTCCTGGGCGGGCTCGGCCTGGGGCTCTCGATGCCGCTCGCGCTGCTGTTCCTGTGCGCCGGCGCCGCTTCGGCGGCGCTGCCATTGGGACCGGCCGGTGCAGCCGCTCAGGCCGGCGGCGGGGCTGTCATCCTCGTGGCCTCGGGTGTCGCTTCGTCGCACGCGATCGACTTCGCGCTCGCGACGCAGACACTCGCCGTCCTCGCCGGAGCGGTGGTCGTGGTCGGCACGCTCGTCTGGCACGGCGGACGCAAGCTCGTCACGGCTTAAAATCCGTTCATGCCAGTGCGGCTGACCGTCCTCGGTGCGGTCCTGCTCCTGTCCGGCTGCGGCGGCTCGAAGTCGACCACCACGGCGCCGAAGCCTCCTCCGCCTCCTCCCGGCCCGGCCCCTCCGGCCACCGTCACTGCGGGGAAAGTGAAGGCGACGCTCTTTGCGCCGACCCGCAAGCCGAAGGCCAAGGCGAAGTGGCACTACCGCGTCGTGGTGACCGACACGAAGGGGAAGAGGCTGGCCGGGACGATCACGGTCGAGATCGTCGATCCGCTCGGCCGGGCACATGCGGTCACCTACGACGAGACCACGCGGCCCATCAGGAACATGAAGTTCTCTGGGGTGTTCCGTGACTACGTCGAGTATCCGTCGGACTCGCGCGGGTTCACCCTGACCTTCCGCGTGACCGCGAAGACGGCGAAAGGGAAGGTGATGATCACCTATCCCGTTACGCCGCGGTGACCCCGGACGCCGAGATCGTCCTCGATCATGTCCGCAAGGGTTTCGAGGACGGCCGGATCGCGGCGCTGGTGGACGTCTCGCTTCGCATCGAAGCCGGGGAGTTCGTTTCGCTCACCGGGCCTTCCGGGTCGGGAAAGAGCACGCTGCTGAACCTGGTCGGCGCGCTCGACCGGCCGGACGCGGGGACGGTCACGGTGGGCGGGCAGCGCGTCGACCAGCTGGACGACCCGGCCGACTTCCGGGCGGAAGTGATCGGTTTCGTGTTCCAGTTCCACAACCTGATCTCGACGCTGAGCGCGCTCGAGAACGTTCAGGTGCCGATGATGGGGCGCGGGGTCTCGCGAGCGGAGCGGGTGGAGCGGGCGGGCGAGCTCTTGCGCGAGGCCGCCGTCGCTCACCGCAGTGCGAGCCATCCACCCACCCTGTCCGGCGGCGAGCGCCAGCGGGTCGCGATCGCGCGGGCGCTCGCGAACGGACCCCGCGTACTGCTGGCGGACGAGCCGACCGGAGCCCTCGACTCGAAGACGGGCGAGCAGATCATGGCACTGCTCGAACGGCTCCGGGAGGAGCACCACATGACGATCCTGCTGGTGACGAACGACGAGGCCGTAGCGGCGCGCGCCGACCGGACCCTCCACCTTCGTGACGGCCGCGTCACTCCCGTTGCAACGCCTCGATCGGCGTGAGCCGCGCTGCGCGCCACGCTGGATAGATCGCTCCTATCACGCCGACCCCGAGGGAGAACGCGAGCCCCCACGCGAAGACACCGGCGGTGAAGTCCGGCTGGACGAGGGTGGAGAGGTTGCCCCGGCTCGTGAAGATCTCGGCGCCCGCGTAGCCCAGGGCCAAGCCGACCGCGAGCGCCAGCAGTCCGATCACGAGCGCCTCGCTGACGATCATCGCCGCGATCCGGCTCGTCCTCCAGCCGACCGCACGGAGGATCCCGATCTCCCGCACCCGCTCGAGCACGGACATCGCCATCGTGTTGGTTACGCCTATCCCGCCGACGATGAGTGCGAGCAGGGAGAAGATCCAGCCGGTCGAGATGATCAACCGGCTGCTCGTGTCCACCTTGACGGCCTGGCCCGGCTCGGTGACGGCGGCGAGACCGGGAAAGTCCCGTTCCAGCCGGCTCGCGACCTGCTTCACGTTCGAGCCGAGGTCGACGATGACCCCGATCGTCGTCACCTCGTGCGGATGGCCGGCGATTCGCTGGACGGCCCGCAGCGGCAGCACCGCGCCGCCGTCCTGGAAGCGGTTGCCGGAGTGGTAGAGCCCGGCGATACGGAACGCGCGTCCTCTCACGTGGAGGGTGTCGCCAGGCTGGAGATGCAGCGAATTCGCCGCCTGGTCGCCGAGGAGCGCCTCCGTCGCTTCGCCCCGGGTCCCCTTGACGATCACGAGCCGGCGGTAGTCGAACTCGCCCGGATCGAGGCCGAAGACGAGGAAGGAGCTCTTTCCCTCGACTTTTCCCACCCAGAGATAGACGTTCGCGGTCTGTTGCACGCCGGGCTTGCGGCGTATCTGGTTCTCGAGCGTGTCCGGAAGGAGGGACTTGGTCAGGTCGGTCACATCCTTCTGGAAGAGGCCGAAGTCGGCGCGCCCGACGTGGATGAGATCGTTCGCGGTGTTGTGGACGCCCGCCGCGATGGAGAGGAGGGCCACGATCAAACCCACGCCGATGGCGACGCCGGCCGAGGTGAGCGCTGTGCGCCCTCGTCTGCGGAGCAAGTTCTTCCAGATCAGCGCAGGCCACGTCACATGCGAATCTTCGCGCGCAGCGCCGCCGGACGCCGAACGGTGGCGTTTGGGTAGGCTCGCTGACGATGGACGGTCTCCGGGACGAGATCCACAAGGCGCTCGAGCAGGTCATCGACCCCGAGTTGCGCCGGCCTGTCACCGAGCTCGACATGGTGCGCGATATCCGCGCCGAAGGCGGCGACGTCACGATCACGATCGCGCTCACCGTCGCGGGTTGCCCGCTTCGCGCCAGCTTCGAGGAGCAGGTACAGCGCTGGGTTGCGCCGCTCGACGGCGTCGACCGCGTAGCGCTCGAATTCGATGTCATGAGCGCGGACGAGAAGACGGCCCTGACCGAGAAGCTGCGGGGCGGAGTGTCCGAGCGAACGAAAGGAATCGCACTCGACAAGAACACACGCGTTCTCGCGATTACGAGCGGCAAGGGCGGTGTCGGCAAGTCGTCTCTGACGGCCAACCTCGCCGCAGCGTTCTCGAGCCTCGGCCACCGCACGGGCGTCCTCGACGCGGACGTCTACGGGCACTCGATCCCGCACATGCTCGGCGTCCACCAGCGGCCGGTCGTGGTCGACAAGATGATCGTCCCGCCCGTCCGGGAGGACCTGAAGCTCATGTCGATCGGCTTCTTTCTGGAGGACAACTCGCCGATCATGTGGCGCGGCCCCATGCTCCACCGCGCGCTCGAACAGTTCCTCTCCGACGTCCACTGGGGCGAGCTGGACACGCTCGTCGTCGACATGCCGCCTGGAACCGGCGATGTCGCGATCTCGCTCGGCCAGCTCCTCCCCCGTGCCGAGGCGGTTCTCGTCACCACGCCGCAGCCGGCCGCCCAGGAGGTCGCGATCCGCGCCGGGACCATGGCCCGGAAGACGAACATGCGCCTCCTCGGGGTGGTCGAGAACATGAGCGGTGACGTCTTCGGTATCGGTGGCGGCGAGCGGTTGGCGGCGGAGCTGGGCGTGCCGGTCTTCGGGTCGATCCCGCTCGACCCGATGATCAGGGAGTACGCCGACGCCGGCGAGCCTGTCGTGTGGACCGAGCCCCAGTCGCTGGCCGCACAGACGATCCTCCGCATCGCGAAGGCGATCGACGCGACGAAGCGCGAGCAGGGCGTCGGGATCGTCAAAGAGCTGCCCGTTCTCTCGTAGAGATGGCGAGCGGAGCAACTCTCCGCCGCCGCCTCGTCCGTCTGCTCGAGGAGAAGGGACTGCTGCAGAACAAGCGGGTGCGTGATGCGTTCCTCACCGTTCCCCGCGAGCATTACGTCCCCGAGGTGGAGGTCGAGGCGGCCTATCGCGACGAGGCGATCCTGACGAAGAAGACCGAGACGGGGCTCGGTCTCTCCTCCTCTTCGCAGCCCGGGATCATGGCGGAGATGCTCGATGAGCTCCGGCTCGAGCAGGGCCAGCGCGTGCTGGAGATCGGGGCCGGAACCGGCTACAACGCCGCACTGCTGGAGTGGATCGTGGGAGCGAACGGCCGGGTCACCACGGTCGACATCGATCCGGAAACGGCGCGCCGAGCACGACGAGCCCTCAAAGGCACGCGCGTCAAGGTCGTCACTGGCGACGGGCGGGATGGACACCCGGCCGGTGCGCCCTACGACCGAATCATCGTCACTGCGAGCGCGACCGAGATCCCGCGCGCCTGGCTGGAGCAGCTCGCACCGGGGGGCCTGCTCGAGGTGCCGCTGCGTCTGGGGGAGTCTGCGGGACTGCAGCTGATTCCGACGCTGCGCCGCGAGGGCGAGCTGCTCCGCTCCGTTTCCGTGATCTGCGGCGGCTTCATGCCGATCCGGCAGACGCCCGACGACCTCTCGCAGTTCTGGCCGATGGTCACTGTCAGTCGGACCGAGGGAGCGGAGACGACTGCGCTCCTCACGATTGCCGGCCCGCCCATTCGTGTCGCAGCTCGAAGGATCGTGTCGACGGCATGCTCCGAGCCTCGCTCGCTCAACCTGGGCGTCCGGGCTTCTTCGAAGGCGCTCGACGTCTATCTCGCCCTGCGCGGGCCCGCACGGCGGACCGTAGCCGTATTTGACGGAAAGAGCTATCTGGGCGGCATCGTCGCCCGCGGTGGCCGGAGCCTCGCGCTCCTCAGGGGATGGCCGACGACGTCGACGATGCTCGCCTACGGCGAAGGCGACGCTGCCGAAGAGCTCGAGGCTCTCGTCTCGGACTGGGTCGCCCGCGGACGCCCGGACGCCTCGGCGGTCGATCTGACCGCCACCTTCCCGAACGGAACGTTCGCAATCAGGACGCGCTGGCGTGGACGTTGAGGGCAAGCTCCGGGCGCTCGGCTTCTCGGAACCGGACGTCCGGACGCTCGCCGACCACTTCCGGGACGCCGAAGGACGGGGCAAGACGGGCCACGGCTTCTCCCGCGTCGAGTGGCTTCAGACCCTCCCCGACCTCCACCCGGCCGCACGCCCCGAGCGCGTCCTCGCCGAGGACGGCTTCGAGCGCTGGCACGGCCGTGGCGCTCTCGGCTACCTGACCCTCTCGGCGATCTGCGAGGCACAGCTCGCCTCGCCGCCGCCCCACGCGCGGGTGATCGTGGCCGAGCGTTGCTTCCCGACCGGGATGCTGGGTTACTGGGTGCGCCGTCTCGCCGCGGGCGGGCTGGTGGCCGCGCTAACGACGACGTCGCCTCCGCGGCTCGCGCATCCCGGGGGAGGGCCGAAGCTCGCGGGTACCAATCCGCTCGCCATCGGCATCCCCAGCTCCGACGGCGATCCCGTCGTCACGGACGTCTCCATGGCCGCCGTCACCCACGGCGACGTGATTGCGGGTCTCGCGAAGCCCGAGGATGTCGTCCCATTCGGCGGCGAGCAGGCGCATAAGGCGTTCGCACTCGCGATCGGGCTTCAGCTGCTGGTCGACTCGCTGGTCGGACATGGATATGGCGCGGTTATGGTGGTGGCCCGGCCGGAGGCCGATCCCGTCCCGGGACTGCGTGCCAGGGCGCAAGGCATACGCTTGCCCGGTGACCAAGCTCGCGGTTGAGGTCGTCGGGGAGGGAGAGACCGTCGTCCTCGTCCACGGGAGCGGGGTCCGCGAGTGGACGTGGTCGGACCAGCGCGAGCTCGCCGATCGCTACCGGCTCGTGATGCCGTACCGACGGGGGTACGGCGACAGCCCGGCCGCGGATCCGGACTTCGAGGTCGACGGCGGGGACGTTGCCGAGTTGCTCGAACGTCCGACCCACCTCGTCGGCTTCTCGTACGGGGGGATAGGGGCGCTGCTGGCGGCCGCCCACCGTCCCGACCTCGCGCGCTCGGTGACGGTGATCGAGCCGCCCGCCTTCGGCGTCGCGCTCGACCGACCGGAAGTCAGAGCCCTGTCCGAGCGCCTGGAGACCCTCTTCGAGCATCGCGACCAGACGCCTGAGCAGTTCGGCACCGCGTTCGCCGAGGCCATGGGGTTCGAGCCCAGGCCGCCGTCGCCCGAGCTGCGCTCAGCACTGGCGTCGTTCATGAGGGAGCGCTCGCCGGCCGAGGCTGTCATCCCCTACGAGCGGCTGGACGGGACACCGGTGCTGGTCGTGTCGGGCGGCTGGCATCCGGTCTTCGAGGCGGTGTGCGACGTTCTGAGCGAACGGCTCGCCGCGAAGCGCGCGACCTTCCGCGGCGCCGGTCACGGCGCCCAGCACGCTCAGGGCTTCAACGAGCAGCTGGTCGAGTTCTGGCACTCATGCGGCTCCTGATCGCGCTCCTGCTCACATCAGTCGCCATCCCTCCGTCGCTTCGTGGTCTCGACCTCGACCATGTGCCGATGCGGCAGAAGGACGTCGTCCTCACCTTCGACGCCGGCGGCGACGCCGCCGGAGCCTGGCGGATCCTGCGCACGCTCCAGCGCAAGCACGTGGTCGCCACGTTCTTCCTGACCGGCCGCTGGGTCAATCAGTACCGGCTGCTGGCGAGGTTCATCGGGCACCGCTATCCGGTCGGGGACCACACGTACCACCATCTGCCCATGACCGCGCTCTCCGACTCCACCGTCGTGCGCGAGATCACGACCGGCGCCTCCGCCATCCGCCTCCGGGCGCGACGGGACCCGCGGCCGCTCTTCCGCTTCCCCTACGGGGCGAGCAACTCGCGCGTGATCGGCATCGCAAACCGGCTCGGCTATGTCTCGATCCGCTGGACGGTGGACACCCTCGGCTGGATGGGAGCCGCGCACCAAAGCGTCTACGGCGCGATCCATCGGGTCGTCGACTCGCTCCGGCCCGGAGAGATCATCCTCATGCACGTCGGATCCGCGGGTGACGTGGACGGATCGACGATCGACACGCACGCCCTTGCCGGCGTGATCGACGCCGTGCGGAGGCACGGCTACAGGTTTACGACGTTCCCGGCGAGCTGGCGACGCGCGGGTCGTCCGTGATCGAGTCGAGAGATCCGGTCAGGTCGCGCTCGCTCACGACCCCGGGAAGCGCGCATCTTCTCTGATCGAGTCGAAATCAGAGTCGTTCTCAGCCCACTTCACGAAGCTCTCAGAGTCCATCTCGTACGCGCGCTGCGCCTCCTCCAAGGCGCCGTCACGATCGCCGGCGAGCGCGCGAAAGCAGGCGAGGTTGTAGTGGGTCGCCGCCATGTCCGGATACTCGTTCATGTGCTCCTCGACGTAGGCGACGGCGTCAGCCGGCTCCATCTTCGAGGCGCGGAATCCCAGTTCCCAGGCGGACGGCTCGAAGGCTTCGCCCGGCTTCGCTCCGACTGCCAGGACGGTCGTCCCCTGCTCCTCGGCGACCGCGGTGCGACGGACAGACGGGTCCGGGAGGTGCACGATGGTGCCCGCGGGCGCGTCGATCTGCTTGCCGTCCAACGTGAAGGTGGCGCGGCCGCGGACGACGACGTACATCTCCTCGTGCTTGTACGTACCCTCGGTGTGCTCCTCGACGATCTCGTCTCCGACGTCGGCGGTATAGGCGTTCGTGCCGAACGCGCGGATGCCGAAGCGGCTCCGGAGCGGGCGCCACATGAGGCCACGGTCTCCGACCTGGATCGACTCCAGCTCGTCGATGTGGACGATGTTCATCCCAGGAGCTCCTTGAAGCGGGGATCGTCCCGGAGCGGATCGAGGTCGGAGTCCTCGGCGAGATAGGGGGCGACCGCGTTCGCATCCAGCTTGCGGGCGCGGCGCAGATGCTCGAGCGCCTCGTCCGGATTGCCGGCGAGGGCTTCCCAGCATCCGGAGTTGTAGGCCATCGCCCACGAGTTGGGCCGCTCTTCGCGCGCCTTGCGCAGCACCTGGCGGCCCTCCTCCACGCGGCCGCCGCGGCGCAACTCGTCCGCGACGGCGAACGTGTCCCAATTGCCGCCGTCGAAGGGCTCCCCGACGCGGCCCCCAACCGCAAGCACGATGGTTCCGTCCTCCTCAGCCGTCGCAGTCCGGAAGACCTCCGGCGGGACGAAGACGACCGTCCCGGCAGGCGCGTCGGCGGTCTCCTCGCCGACGGTGAACGTCGCGCGGCCGCGCAGGACCACGTACATCTCCTCGCTCCCGGGGTCCTCTGTGTGCGGCGGGATGAGCTGGCCGCCCGTGTCGGCCTCCCAGGCGTTCGTGCCCGCGGGGCGGAAGCCGAGCGTGTAACGGACGGGGATGAGGTTGCTGCCGAGGTACGAGACGCGCTCGATCTCGTCGATGTGGGCGACGTTGTAGGTCATTCCGTTTGCCTCCTCAACTCGGCGAGGACGACGGGATCGACGGCCTCCTCGCCGTCCACGCGCTCCTCCAGGTTCTCGACCCCGGCCCACTCTGCGAGGCTCTCATGCCCGAGCTTCGCGAGCCGCTGGCCGAGCTCGGCACGGAGGGCGTCGTCCACTTCGATCCATTGCGAGCGTGGCGTCTTGCCGAAGAGCTGCCGGTGGATGCCGTACAGGCGGCGCAGCTCCTCGATCGGGCGCTCGTGGTCGTCCACACGCAGGTCGACGACGATGTCGGACAGACCTGCGTAGCCGCCGTCGCGCTCGACGACGACCAGGGCGGCCGACTGCTGACCGCGGCTGTCGCCGCCGGCTGCCTGCGCCGCCGAGAGGCATTCGATCAGTCGCTCGGCCAGCGGCCCGGAGCTCGACTCGAAGGTCTCGGCGATGGCGTCGACCGTCTCGCCCGAGACGAGGATGTTGCCCTGCGCCGCGTAGCCCGGCCCGGTGCGCCCTCCCGCCCAGTCGAGACATTCGGAGCCGGTATAGGTCGCGCCGCGCCCCTCTGCGTCGACGACACCAAGCTGGCGGTGGTTCCGGCCCTCGTCCATCTCCGTCAGACGCCTCACGACCTCCTCCGAGGACAGTCCCTGGCGCAGCAACTCGAGCCCGCCCGGGCCGTAGCGCGGGTTGGCGTACGCCTGCGTGGCGATGGCACCGACATGTGGTTCCGCCCAGGGCACGATCGAGCCGACGGCGAGGAACTTCGATTGCGTCGCCACGCCCCATTGGCCTGCCTCGAGGTCGCAGGCGGCGATCGAGAACGTCCCGTACGTCATCCTGGTGAGGTCGAGATCGAGCAGCTCCCGCTTCGCCGCCGGGAGGAGGACGGAGGCGACCTCGGGACGCGCCAGAGCCTCGCGCACCTCCTCCGCTGACGCGGCGCGGACGACGACCGGCGTCCCCTCCCTGTGCGCCTGCTCGAGGCGCGCCGGGTCCGAGATATCGTCGAGCACGAGCGCACCCTCGAGATCGAGCTCCCCTTCGACGGAGATCTCTGGAACCCGGCGCCCGGTCGCGCCGAACCAGCGCTCTCTCACGCCTTCATACCGTGATCGTGTCTCCGGGGGACATGTCGACGACTTCGACGTCGGTCAGTCGGCGCAGCTCATCGGGGGTTCCTGCCAGCAGCGGGAACGTCCCCCAGTGGCACGGGATGCACCGCTCCACGCCGAGAAACTCCAGTGCGACGGCCGCCTCCCTCGGATCCATTGTGAAGTGGCCGCCGATCGGGAGCACCGCGACATCAGGCTCGTACAGGCGGCGGATCAACTGCATGTCGCCGAAGACGTTCGTATCGCCGGCGAAGTAGATCGCCGTTCCGTTCTCGACCTCGATCACGTAGCCGACCGGCTCGCCCGCGTAGACGAGCTGCTCCCCGAGCCAGATCGAACTGGAGTGGTTGGCGTCGGTAAGCGAGAACTTGATGCCCTCGACCTCGACGGTGCCGCCCTTGTTCGGACCGCGAGTGCTCTCCTCGTCGATCCCATGCTTCGAGACGAGCAGGCCGTGGAGCTCGACTGGGGCAATAACGACCGGCTTGTGCTCCTTCCAGATCTCGACCGTGTCGCCGACGTGGTCGCCGTGGCCGTGCGTGATGGCGATGATGTCGACGCGCTCGGGCTTCTGTTCTGCCTCCGGGCATTTCGGGTTCCCGTTCAGGAAGGGATCGACGTAAATGCGTTTGCCGCCCGGGGTGTCGAAGCGAAAGCTCGCGTGCCCGAGCCAGGTGAGTGCGGTGTCTGCCATCCGAGGGAGGTTAGTCGAGGCGAACCGAGAAGGGACCGTCCGGTGCGACGTCGAAGATACGTTTCCGTGGCCCGCCGAGCGGTTCCCGCCGGATTGGTCGTCGCGGCAGCTTTTGCCGACGGGTCCGGCTCCGCCTCAGCTGCCTTCTACCTCTTCCTCGCGCTCGTCGCGGTCGCCGCGGTGATCGCGCTCAACGCCTACGGCGAGCTGGTCGAGGGCCCTTCGACCGGCGGAGACGAGACGATCCGGCGGCTGCAGGCGCTGTTGTGGGCGGTCCTGCTCTGCTTCGCCGTTCTGGGTGCCGCGGCCCGCGCTCCGGCACTCGGAGAGGGGGCGATCCCGCACGTCGGCTCGAAGGTCGTGATCGCCTGCCTGCTCGTCCTCTGCACCGAGGGGATCGCCGAGCTCGTGGCGATGTCCCGCCGACGTCCGCTGCGCCGCGTGCGCCTCGTCCCACAGGCACAGGCTCCGCCTCAGAACGGGAACGAGAGCGAGGAGGCCGCGTCCGTCGCGAGATCGATGAGAGGCTGAACCGCGAAGAACGACCCCACGGTCACCACGAGTGCGACGGCGACTGAAGTCGACACCAGCCGCTCGGGCGGGGGCGAGCCTCCGGCCGGCGCGAGCTGGAGCTCCTCCGCGGGCCGCATGTACATCGCGCGGACGACCGCAAGGTAGTAGTAGAGGCTGACCGCGGTCGCAATCACGCCGACGATGATCAGCCAGATCCAGCCGCGCTCGTACGCGGCTGAGAAGGCGTAGAACTTCGCGATGAAGCCGCCGGTCAGCGGCAGCCCCGCGAACCCGAGCATGAAGGCGAACATCGCAGCTCCGAGGAACGGTCGCTCCCAGCCGAAACCGGCCAGGTTGTCCAGTGTGACCGCCTCTCCGAGCTCCCGCTCGCGCGCCGCCACCACCGCGAACGCGCCGATGGACATCGCCGAGTAGACGATCAGGTAGTAGAGGAGGGCGCGCCC
>Ga0075418_10005023_pt1 | contig 15010 bp, 22 predicted proteins | sample SoiMetdeltSBSDD2_FD_81776 | JGI IMG/M metagenome (GOLD analysis project Ga0075418, IMG submission 81776) | Bulk soil microbial communities from a Populus tree surrounding site in Tennessee, USA - Soil MetaG P. deltoides SBSDD2 | ecosystem: Environmental > Terrestrial > Soil > Tree plantation...
ATGCGCTACGATTACGGGTCATGACGAGCCAAGTCGAGCACAAGGTGAAAGTGAAGATGGCAAAGACTCGTAAAGCTGCCTGATAACTCGTGTTACGGTTACAAGGTGTCAATTCTGAGTACAGGAACAACTCATCGGGTTACCACGAGGCGGTCCACTGTCCAATAACCCCCTGGTGCATGCGATCGCTGAACATAGAGTAGGGTAGGGACCGTTGACCCAGTAGGTCTGGCGTGTCCCCCCCGCCGAAACGGACGTACACCTCGCAATGTCTCCGGCTCTCCGTCCTAGCATTTCTTCTGTCTGTATGAGAGTTTTCCTGCATGGCGGAGATCGTGACATGCATTGCAGAGGACCAGTGTTTTCCTCCGTCTGGCTATCATGATGCACTCCCCTGTTTCTTTGCCTTTCACATCCTTGAGCTTCCTGAGGTGATGCACTTCGCAGTATCCCCCGCTCTTACCGCAGAATGCACAGAGGGTTGCGTCCAATCGTTGTTTTAAGGAGTTACGCTTGTTGGCAAGGAATATCCCCGTATGAGGTATGTTGTCTGCCTCTTCTTTTGGCTTTGGAGGCTGCCAGTTGCGGAGTTTGAAGAGCGTATACCGTCGTGTTTTTCCTTCTTTTGTGGTGGTCGTGACGACAAAGTCTCTACCGTGCCGAGGTTTCGCGGCCATTTTCCTGACTGTGGATTGATGCTGTGCAGCCAGGGTCTTGAGGCAACTGACTTCTGCTATATACAGAAGCTTGCTCAGTCCTTTCTTTGCCCCTGTTGCTAGGGCATAGTAGTTTGCTAGGCCTTGCATCTCGGCATGGTACGCCAGCAGGATTTCCTCGTCGTCCATCCGTAGCCAGCTTGGTTTATACTAGGGATTCGCTACCGGACAGTTTTTTAAGTCATTGTAGAATAGTAGTTTAAGAGGTTGCCCCATCGTATACTCCCTGGAAAGCACGACCAATCCAGAAGGAGCCGACGATGCGTGACAACCTCCGCAGGTATCGTGTCATACGGGAGGCCTTAAGACAAGGATATCCTGGCCAACCCACAGGCATTGTCACCCGGCCCTTGACCACCCTCGCGGCGCTTCGCAGTGGGATCGTGGGGAGGCAGAGCACGCCGCTGCCCACAGTGGCCACCCATGTCCCTGCGGGCGCCAAGCCTGAAAGCCGCATCCAACGCTTTGCCCGGTGGGTCGACAACGCCCACATCACCCCCGAGCACTCTTGTGTCCCGTATGCCGCGGGCCTGCTGGCTCATCTCGCTCGACCGACGCTGGGGCTGGGCCGCGATGGCAGCGTGGTGGGCCGGGGGTGCGTGGCGCTGATGATCCACGGGGTCGACAAAGGCCGAGCGCTGCCGCTGGCCGGGGCGGTGCGTCGCGGGAAGCAGGGGCACTTGCCTGAGGACCTCCAGAGTGCCCGGATCGCCCAGGTCCAAGAGCTGATGCCGCCCGGGGCGCAGGTGGTGGGGCTGGGTGATGGGGCATGCGATGGCACCGGTCGCCAGGACACATGGCGGGAGGCGGGGGGGGCCTACGTGGTCCGGACAGGGAGCAACCGCACCGTGCCGTGGGCAGGGGCCAGCTGCCGTTGCGAGACCGTGGGAGCCTGGATCAAGCCGGGGACCGTGGTCGCGTGACGGGATGTACGCGTGACGGAAGCCGCCTATGGACCGATTCTGCTCCTCGGTGGCTGGGCCAAAGGGTATAAAGCCCCCCTGGATTTGATCACGCCTATCGCTTCAGCAGACGAGGCGTGGCGCCTGTATGCCACACGGTTGCGGCTGGAAACGTTTTTCGCAGCCCAGAAAAGTCGTGGCTTCCCTCTCCATCAATCGCCTCTATCCGAGTCGACCCGCCTCTCACGCTTGTTGAGGGCAGCCTGCTGAGCTTACATCTGGATCATCTAGCTGGGGGCGCTGTGTGAGCAAGACGGCTGGGGCCACATGAGCCATCGTGGTGATCGCTGTGATCGCAGTTTATTCCAGCTTGGCCGGCGCTTGCTTGACCATTTCTTGCATGAAGACTTAATGATTCCTGTGGCTTTCCATATTACAGTTTAGACGTAGAAAAAGTGTACGGGAGTGAATTTTTACAATGCCACCACGCAGCGCAGTCGTCATCTGATATGCATCACTCTCATCGATGGACAACTCGTGGGCAATTTGCTCATTCGACACATTCAGCCCCATAAAATACAGACACAATACCCACACTTTCAGAGGCTGATGATGTCCAGCAAAGATGGTGTCGGTCAGATCATCAAAACGTGTGTCACAGTTGTGACATTCATAGCGTTGACGAGGTGGTTCCGTGTCATCAAAGCCACGCTTAATAACCCCTTTAGACTCACAAGAGGGACACACAACGCCGTCGGGCCAGCGCAACTCACGAACCGTCTGATAACACTGCACCTCGTCGATGAGATTCGTGATGTTGACCTGCACGGTCGGACTCCTGTGAGGGATCGTGGAATGGGATGGCGTCAGTATACACCATCCTCGCATGCCACGACCCTGGAATCCAATAAGAGCGCTGTTCCAATACCCAGGTGCGCACGGATCGCCTGGAGTTAGCGGTGTGGCACGAAGTCTGTGCGCTGTTGGCCCACCCCGAGCGCATGCGGCAAGAATTCGAACGGCGTCAACACGCCACAGGCGAGAGCCAGCGCCAAGAACGCAGCGCCTTGGAGGCGCAGTTGGGCAAGTTGCGCCAAGGCGTAGTGCGTCTCATTGATAGCTACACCGAGGGGCTGATCGACAAAGCGGAATTCGAGCCCCGGGTGACCCGGCTTCGCCGGCGCATTGCTCATATTCAAGAACAGTGTAACAACTTGGCCAGCGAGGAAACGCTCCAGCGTGAGCTGCATCTGATTGTGAGTCGTTTGGATGACTTTGCGGCGCAAGTGGGGGGGCATCTCGACGAGCTTGAGTGGGCCAAAAAGCGCGAGATCATTCGAGCGTTGGTCAGACGAGTGGAGATCGGTTTAGAGCAGGTTCATGTCGTGTTTCGGGTCGATTCATTTCCGGGTGAAGTAGACCCCCAAAAAAAAAGTTTGCAACTTTGTAGGGGGAGTATGCTCCCCCCTCCTTTCTAATGTCTATCTCCATTACGTCCTGGACCTTTGGTTTCAACGGCGGGTCCGCCGGCACTGTCGGGGCGAAGCGTACTTGTTCCGTTTTGCCGATGATTTCCTGGCCTGTTTCCAATACCGGACAGATGCCGAGGCCTTTCGTGAAAGTCTCGGCCATCGGATGGAGGCATTCCAGCTAGAGCTGGCTGAGGAGAAAACGCGACATTTTGAATTTGGGCGGTATGCCCGGGCGAATGCCTACCGAAACGGAGGCAAACCGCAGGAATTTACGTTTCTCGGGATGACCTTCTTTTGTGGCAAAACCCGGTACGGTGCTTTCAAGGTTAAGCGCAAAACTTCTCGGAAGAAACTGCAGCAGTCACTGGAACGGTTTACGGACTGGCTCCGTCGATTCCGCAACCTGCTGCCTACGGGCGACCTGCTTTGGCAGGCCAAGACGCGGGTGCAGGGTCATCTGAACTACTATGCGATTACGGACAACTCAGAGAGCTGTCAGCGGTATATGCATCTGACACGTCGGGCGCTGTTCAAATGGCTGAATCGGCGGAGCCAACGCAAGTCGTATACCTAGGACGGGTTCCTCCAAGTCCTACGGCAAGTGGGCTGGCGCCAGGTGCGCGTGCGCGTGAACCTGAACCCTTTTGCACCGCTGAAAGGTTGAACGAAGAGCCGGATATGGGAAAGCCATTTGTCCGGTTCTGTGAGGGACTGAGGTACAACCAGTGTATGGCGGAGATACTGTGGCACCGCCGGGAAACCAGGCGGCAAACGGAGAACACAAACTTCACGCCTATAGCACCCGAAGACCTCAGTCTACTCGACAAATATTCGAACTCACTGTCTGTGCACGCATACGCCTCGAAGCTGGGGGCGTCCATTCCATAAATAACCAATGGAGTTCGTATGACGCATCCTGAACGGCAGTGCATACGCTGCGGGCGCACACGTGTCAAGCGGGAAGCCCCGCGCGGCGACGCCAGTGGGCGGTCCACCGCCGCAGGGGGTCGTACGAGGCGAGATCGCGCGGTACACCCGGGCGCGCGATCTTCGCTTCCTGATCGTGCACCGTCGTCTCCCCCGCCCAGGCATAGAACAGCGTCATGTCCGCCACGGGGCCGGCGCTCTGATGATAGCCCCGCCACCACGCGTGCAGCAACAGCCGCACGATGCCTGCGGCGACCGGGCTGACCGACACATTCGGCCGAAAGCGGAGCAAGACAACGGTGCGCGCGAGGTCGGCGCGCGGATCGCCCACGCGGGCGTTCGGCCAGTCCAGCACCCCGGTGACCCGGGCGCCGTCCGTCATCACATTGAGCGGGTGGTAGTCCAGATGCAGCAACGTCGCGGGGTAGGGGGCGCCGCCGAGCAGACGCTCGTGCAGGGCCGGCTCCACGGGCCCGGCCCACTCCATCCACCGCTCCGGGATCGCACGGAGGGTATCCGGCAGCGGTGTCCGGTGGATGGCGGCCTGCATGCGCCCGAACATCGTGCCGAGCGCCCACACGCGCCACGGCGCCGCCGTGAGCGCGTCTACCAGCGTCCGCCCGTCGCACCAGGACAGCAGCAGCGCAGGCCGGCCCTCCCACCGCCCCGCGGCGTGGACCTCCAGCACCGGGACGCCCCCCGCCGCTGCCACCCGCATGGCGGCGATCTCCCGCTGGCACTTCCGCTCCTCCCCCGCGCGAAAGAGGCGCAGGGCATACGTCGCGTCCGTGTATGCCACGCGCCAGAGCGCCGTGTCCTGCCCGCCGAGGACGGGGACCACCTCGGTCGCGCCGGGCAGGCCGAGCGCCGCGAGGATGGCGACGGGATCAGGCGCCCGCTGGCTCATGCCGCGACCCCCGTGCACACGGCCTGCCCGTGGAGGGGGCGGCGCGCCGCCCGCCGTGCGGGCACGGGGACGTGCCGCCACTTGTAATCCGCAAAAATTTCATTTCTGTTGGACCTGATGCCTGCCAACCTACCAACTCTTGCCAAAGATGTGAAAGGGCTACACGCTGCGGCCTGTGAGTTTTCCAAGCTCTTCAAACATCGCGTTCAATACCTCCGCACTCACAGTCCCGATGCGCTCCTGAATACGGCCCCGAGCAATGGCTCGCAACTGAAACACCAGCGCCACTGATGCCTGCCGCAACCCATTCTCTGCTGTGGGACGAATGAGCGTCGTTCCAGCAAAACGCATCGCCGCCCGCGCTGTCGTCAGCGGTACGACAAGCACAACGGGCAAGTTCCCACCGTAGTCGTCATCTTGCAGAACTACCGCAGGGCGACGGCCTCCTTGCTCGCGACCGTTGACAGCTGGAAGATCGACCCAGTGAAGGTCGCCCACACTCACTGTTCTTCCGCCTCCCATTCATCAATCATCGCCCACGCCTCGTCGCTGGCCTTATCCCACTGGGCCAATTCGGATTGCAGCTCGGGAGGCACCTCCGCTGGACTTAGCAAAATCTCCACATGGGCGCCATCGGGTAAAGGGGTATCGTTTTGGGGCACAACCACACCGTTTTTGACAATCCCGGGAATGACGACACGCTCCGGTACCATATTGCAAACCTCTGAATGAATAATCGCCTTGGCCATGGTCTTTCAAGCTTGATCAGTGTCCTCATGCAGCCTGTGTTTCCAGTCCATACTCATGATGCAGGCCGCCCAAGACAGCTCGAGCTACTACACGGTGACTCGTTGGAACCCGGTGTCGATGGGGCTGTGGTGATATCGGCAACACAGGGCTTGGCTGCGGGATACCGGGCCCCAGTGACATGTGAGGTCGGCCCTCGTTGTAGTGGGTCACCCATGCCTTCAAGATGCCGTAGAGGTGACTTTCGTTCAGCGGAATCACGCAGTCGAGACACTCACGACGTAGGCTACCAATGACACGCTCGCAAATCGCATTTGCGATAGGCGTCCTCACCGGCGTTTTGATCACCCGTAACCCTATATTCCGTATCCCTTGATCAACCTGATTGGAGAAAATGGAGTCACGATCATGAATCATAATACTGTACGGGTGATTGGCTGGAATCGCTTCACAGAACTGCTGTGCAGTCCACTGAGCCGTAGGATGCGACGTGACATTGACGTGAATGAGTCGCCGGCTGGCATGTTCAATGATCACAAACACATAGAGAATGCGAAACGTCGCGGTGATCGCCACGCAGAAGTCGCACGCGACGATGCCTCGGGCATGATTGCGGATAAACGTGGACCAGCGTTGCGATTGATGCCATGGGCCCTGACCTCCCACGGAATGGCTCGGTATGTATTTACGCACGGTTCTCGGAGAGACCTGCAGACCGAGCTTGAGCAACAGTTCGTTCGCAATCCGCTCTTGGCCCCAGGTGGGGTTATCGCGCGCCATCTGTCGGATGAGCGCTTGCAACGCAGCGGGGATCCGAGGACGGCCGGGTTGCGACTTCCACCGCCAAAACAGGCGGAAGCCCTGACGATGCCAGCACAGAAATGTTTCTGGTTTTACGATGCGTAATGCCGACCGCCAGTCGAACCAGTGCGAGAGCCAAACCATGGCAAGTCGCGTTGCGTTGGTGGCTCGTCTGGGTTTGACCTGACGCTCTGCATACAGGGCCAGCTGCTTACGCAGATAGAGAATTTCAGCGGCAAGGGCTAGGGTCGGTCGCAGACACAGCACAAGAAAATGACAGGTATCGACGAGGAGCGTGAGCATCATGGAGGCCAGCTGGTTGAGATGACGAAACCTGCCTGTGACGTTCAGCATCGTGGTATATTCCTCTATATCCTCATGGTCACTCCGTCTTATTGTCGCGACTTAGAGGGCGGAAGTCCAGCGCTGAGTTGCCGAGAATGACGAGAAAAAGCTGTCACTGCAAAGAAATGCAATAAGTGCGGATCACAGGTCCTGCGACAAGCAGGCTCTGCTGCGGGAGGGCGCCCAAGAGCATCATGTAGCCCTGTGCCTCGTGGCCTACCTCGTTGTGGAGCGGGAGCGACTCAACTGTGGGGATACCTGGCGCCAACGCAAGCGCCAGCTCATCCTCCGAGGGGGCCAGGCCGTATTGCCTGCTCTGGAGCGCGTCAGAAGTGCTGCGTAAGATCTGCAATAAGAGCGTTTCTCTTAAGCCCGTTGGATCTCTTCCGTGCTCTGTATAGCCATACGCTGCCGTCGCGTGAACGCGTTGACACGCTCTGCCAATCCCCTACACTAGATGTAGTAGCACTAACGGTATTTCCATGCCAAACACACCAACGTATATCCTCTACCACGGCAGGACCACGGGCAAGGATAAAGCCGGTAAGACAATCTGGACGCGCATTGGCGCGGTCTGGCCCAACAAGAGCGGCAAGGGGTTTCACCTTACCTGGGAGTATCTTTCCCTTGGGGACGGGCTCACCGTGAGGCTGCCGTACGACAAGGAGGGTGGAGAGATGGCACCTCCCGAGGAATAGCACGAGCCGTGTGCAGCAGACCCGCCTAAAGAGGCGGGTTTTTGTCACTCTGTGAGGCGCCGAGCAACAGGGCGGTTGGTAGCTGCCGGCGTTTCGTCTCCCCTCTCTCTTGACAGCTTCTCTCCGTGCGCTATGATGGTGTTGTATTTTCTAACTTTCACACCTATGCATCATCAAGGAGTCCTTACGTTGCCTCTCGTGAAGGTCAAAGAAAAATTTCAGATCACGTTGCCGGTCGAGCTGCGGGAAGTGCTCCACCTGGCCGTTGGTGATCTGTTGGAAGCGACTATTGAGGACAATGTAATTATCCTCAAACCGAAAATGGTCGTCGACCGGGCGCAGGCTTGGGCGAAGATCGAACGCGCCATGGCCAGTGTCGAAGACCGCGCCCCTCATCCCCACCAGAGCCCTCAGGAAGAAGAGGAAGAAATTGCGGCGATAGTTAAAGAGTATCGCCAAGACAAACATGCCAAGCGCCGTCCTTGATTCCACGGTCCTCATCAGCGCCTTCCTCGCCCAGCGCGGTGTGTCCAACGAGCTCCTTCGCTATGCGCGCGAAGGGGCTTTTCTCCTGTGCCTCTCGGAAGAGATTCTTGACGAAGCCCAAGGTGTGCTTCTTGATCATGAGAGACGGCACCGCCAGCGCTACCATTATCCCAATGCCGCGGCCATCCATTTTATTGAAGGACTCCGTGTCTTTGCTTCTCTGGTGACAGATATCCCCGCGGTGTCCGTGGTCAGCCGCGATCCCAACGATGACATGGTGGTGGCCACAGCGCAACGCGCCCAGGCTGCTTACATCGTGACCCGCGATAAAGACCTCTTATCGCTGCAACACTACGAGGGTATCACGATGATCACACCAGAGGCTTTCATAGCGATTGTACGGGAACGCGGCAGACTGAATCCGTGAGCAAGCACCGGTGGGACGGATAAAGGATATCGCTCGATTTCTCGCGGTTTGTAGCGGTCTAAAAACTCAATCGTGAGCTGAGAATCTCCGATCCGGTTCTTAACCGAACCCATGATCAGAGGAGAAGCTCAGCCATGTCGCTTGTGTCGCATCTGCACCAACTCTTCAACACCGAAACGTGTCGATCTTATATCCATATGTTGCGGTGGAAAGATCGGCCCCTCCAGTGTCCTCGCTGTCAGAGTTTCAACGTCGGTCCCTGAGGCACCTACCACGCCCAGCCGGGCCTGAAACGCTACCGCTGTAAAGAGCAGGCCTGCAAGCGCACCTTCAATGACCTCACGGGAACGCTCTTGGATGGCAGCAAGCGCTCTGTCATGCCCTGGATGCTCGCGACGTTTCTCTTGTGCCTATCGTGTTCCTCGCGCCGCATTGCCCGAGAGGTGGGGGTACATATGCGGACGGGCTATCGCTGGTGTTGGTGGCTGCGCAATGCCGCCCTGTCCTACGAGATGGAGCGGCAGTTGGGGGGCACCGTGGAAGCGGATGACCTCTAGCACACCGCAGGCCAGAAGGGGCAAGCGCAACAGGGCGGAAAAAAACATCTGGGCCGCCGACCGCGCGGTCGCCGCAAGAAACGCGAGCCCGGTCGGGGGCACTACAACAAAAACCGTCCGGCGATCATCGCCTGGGTCAGTCGCCAGGGGGCGGTCGTCATTCAGGCAAGCAAAGATTTCACCGTGAAGACGGTGCAAAAAGCGGCCGATCTTGCTGTGCAAGCGGGCAGTCGCCTGTATACCGATTCTGCCAGTAGCTATCGGGCGGTGAAGGGGTACCTCCACGAGTACGTCAATCATACGCACTATGCACGCTCTAAACGCCTTGATCCATCAGTACTACGGGCTATCGGGAACCACACGTGTGCACGTCCGTGCAGACGTCCCTGCGGACGAGCCGGTGCTGATGGCAGGAGGGATGGCACCCGCTTGTCGCGTTGCGCACCGTGCCCGTGGCTCTGGAGTGTGCCGGCGGGACGCCGTGGCGCGTGCGCCAGGCAGCTCTCCCTCCTGAGGACGGGAGACTATCGGGTGCCCGCACTGCTCACCGGCTGCGTCTCTGAGACGCCGTACGCTTGCTCCAGCTCGTAGACATGGGCTAGCCCCAGCAGGCCGGTGATGTCGTCCCGCGTCGCCAAGCGGCTGGGCGAGACCATGCCCGTGTCCTTCAGCTCCTGGAAAGCGTCCGTGAGGGCTTTGCAGATCACCCCGATAGTGCCGCCCGTGATCATGGCCTGGAAGCCCAGGTGCTCGACGGCAGGGACCGGGAGCAGCATGCCATTGTAGAGCTTGGGCAGGTCACGCAGGGCGTTGGCATAAGTGTGCAGGTCCTCGACGGTGGTGATGCCATCCACAAAGACCAGGTCAGCCCCGGCCTGGTGGTAGGCCCGGCACCGCCGGATGACCTCGTCCCAGCCATGGACGGCAAGGGCGTCGGTGCGGGCAATGAGCACAAAGTCTGGGTCACGCCGGGCCGCGAGCGCCGCCCGGATCTTCTGCACGTGCTCCTCCAGGGGCACCACCTGCTTGCCCGCAAAGAAGCCGCACTTTTTGGGGAAGACCTGGTCCTCCAGATGGCACCCCGCCACGCCCGCGGCTTCATACTCCCGGATGGTGCGCGTCGCATTGAGGGGGTTGCCGTAGCCTGTATCGGCGTCGCAGAGCACGGGGACCGCCACCGCGCTGGCCATGTAACGTGCGTTCTCGGCCATCTCCGTCTGCGTGACCAGTCCCACGTCCGGGTAGCCACGCTCGGCGGCTGTCCCAAAGCCCGTCATATACACTGCCTGAAACCCCAGCGCCTCCGCAATCCTGGCATGGAAGGCGTTCAACACAAAGGGTGCCACTACCATCGTGCCACGGCGGAGCATCGCCCGGAGCCGGGTGGTCGCCGGCGGCTGGGGGCAGTCACGCTGGATCCCGAAGTTTTTCAGCGCCATATGCTGTCCTTTCTCTCCCACACTTCCCGAGGCTCACTGGGCCATCACGCAGAGGGTACAGCCCAGCACACTTGTCGTGACAGCGCTATGTGCCGCGCTGCGCCGGTATGCCGTCCCCTCCCGCGTGTCGGCTCACGCTGCGGTGCTGAGAACGCTAGCGCACGCCAGCGGCCCTGTAGACCGCTTCCATCAGGTGCACGGAGCGGAGCCCTTCGGCCCCGGGCACATGGGGTGCTGTCCCCTGGCGCAGGACCGCGATCATATCCGCGGCGGCACTCCGTGGCCAAGCCGGCGCTGGTGTGCGGAGGCCTGCGCGGCCATCCCTGGCAAACTTGCAACGCAGCTCACCCCGCGGGAGGTTAGACGCGCTGCCCAATGTCCCCGCAATGGCGACGCCAAACTCGTTATCGAGGTGGTCACACGTGGTCGTGGTGAGCAGGGCGGGCCGGCCATTCGGCAGCTCCAGCAGGGCCACGGTGAGGTCCTCCGTTTCGATCCGATGGGCCACGACCTCAGCTCTGGCGCTCAGCACCTGAGGGTTACCACAGAGCCACACGAGCAGGTCCACGGCATGGATGCCTTGATTAGCGAGCGAGCCTCCCCCGTCGAGCGCCCAGGTGCCCCGCCAGCCACCTTGGTCATAGTAGGCTTGGTCACGCCAGACCTTACAGCGTGCCTCAGCAAAGAGGACGTCGCCAAATTCGCCCGCCTTGAGAGCCGCCTTCCACTGCTGAAGTGGGGGCGTATAGCGCCACTCGAAATCGACCACCAAGTGGACGCCGTGCGCGTGACAGGCCTCGATCAGACGCTGACAGCGCTCGACGGTCGTCTCCATCGGCTTAATGACAATGACATGTTTGCCAGCGGCGGCGGCCCGCGCCCCCACCTCCAGATGTGTCCCGCTGGGCGTCACGAGATAGATTACCTCGATGCTGTCGTCGGCGAGCATCGCGTCGTAATCGGCAAAACCGCGACAACCCAGTTCTGCGCTCGCCGTCCTGAGCCTCTCGGCATCGCTATCGCAGATGCCCGCTAACACCGCACCAGGGGTTTGCTGGACTCGACGAGCACGGGCACGCCCCTCACCCAAGCCGACCACCCCGAATCTGACTGCGTCCATGCACGACTGCCTTTCCGCGATGGTGTCCCTTCGAGTGGCCGCATTGCGGGATGTTGGTGGACCGCGACGCTGAGGGGTATGGGGCTCGACCCCTCAGGAGCGGTTCACCACCACCAGCAACGCGGCCCGGCGTCGCCGGCCTTACGCTTGCGGCCGTTCCATAAAGACCGTCACGCCCATGTCCATATACTTGGCGCGCAGGTCCGGGCTGTAGTTGCGGAAACTGACACGAATGTCGGTCCCCTCCAACTGTTTGAGCACGTGTCGCAGACAGTCGTCGACGGTTTTGAACGGATGTTCCGGGTGAGCCTCCAGGTCAAAGCTTAAGTCCGATGGCCCCCACGTCAGGCAGTCCACGCCCGGTTTGGCCAGCTGGCATGCGTGGGTGACGGCTGTGAGCGTTTCGATCTGGACACAGAGAATGCCCTGGCTGTTCCACCAGGCCGCATACTCCCCACGGCGGTCGCGACCTGTGATGCCATACCAGGCAGTGCCGCCCCAGCTCCGTTTGCCCCGCGGGGGATAATAGAAAGCCGCCAGCGCCTCGTCCACGATCGCTTCCGTCTCGACCAGGGGCACCTCAATGCTCAAGGAGCCCAGATCGAGGATGTTCCCAATGAGATAGGCCTGGCGCGGATGCTTGATGCGGAACTGCACAGGGATCCCGACCTCCTCGGCGATGGCGCAAAACGCCACCAGCCGCTCTTCATTATAGGCGCTATGCTGGCTATCAACCGTCACAAAACTGTAGGTATCGCGACTCAGGACATCTTCCAACCGGCCCCGCTCGATCTGCAGGGGGACAGACACGCCCACAAGGATATCCCCCCGGTGTATACGCTGCTTTAACGACACCTGTTCGGGCATGGTCTGCCTCCTGTCCCCTGGTTGTGAGGCGTCTTGAGCGCCCTCATGGACGCTCCCATGCCTCCCCGTACGTCCCGTGTGACCGCCGCACCGCGTGCATCCTACGAGGGTCATCGTCGATGGTCAAGCCCATACGTGTCTCCGCCTGGTTGTGAGATCCAATGCCGCGTGTGGACCGCTGGTGCGAGAGGGACGCCCACGCCTGCCAGCGCTGCCGTGGACGCCACGCATGGCTGCAGGTGGCCGATGGCCGCATGGGTACTGCGGTGGAAACGTTGACTGAGAGGGTCCGCGTGTCAGGCCTGCTGCGGGGACGGGAGGCGCACGACGCGGTCATCGGGGGCGACGCGCATCGCCCCCTGCTTGGCATTGACCGCCTCTGCTCACTCCCGTAGAATGCGCGCATCGCGTGGAGAAATCATCACTGGAGGGCGTGTTATGCGTGGAGCAGAGGCTGTGATCCGAGCCCTGGAAAAGGAAGGGGTCAAATATATCTCTGGTTTTTCCGGAGGTGGCCTCGCGCCCCTCTGGGAGCCGTTGCGGACCTCCTCGATCCAGGTCTTCTCCGCGCGCCACGAACGGCTGGGCGTGGAGATCGCCGACGGCTATGCCCGTGCCACCGGGACGGTCGGAGTCGCCATGACCGGCACCGGTCCGGGCGCGACAAATACCCTGACGGGCATTGCTGCCTGCTACGCCGACAATGTCCCCGTGCTGTTGCTTATGGGCCAGCACCCGCTGCGCCACCTTGGGAAAGAGTACCAGCAAGAGGTGTCCAGCAGCATTTTTGATAGCCTGGTGAAGTGGAAGGGGACGTTGACGCGGGTGGAGGAGATCCCAGGCCTCCTGCGCCGGGCTTTCACGGCCTTGCGTTCTGGGGCGCCTGGTCCGGTTGTCCTGGAAATGCCGGGTGACGTGTTGAGTGCGGAAGGGGCGGATGCGGCCCTGCAGTACGAGCCCGTGGGACCCGGGCGGCGGGCGGCGCCTGACCCACAGGACATTGAGACAGCCGCCGCGCTCCTGGTGCAGGCCCACTTCCCCATCCTCAACGTCGGCGGTGGCACCCTGTCTGCCGGCGCGAGCGATGAGGTCAAGGAGCTCGCCGAGCTCCTGTCCATGCCCGTGGCCACCACGCTGGTCGGCAAAAGCGCCTTCCCCGAGGATCACCCCCTCGCCCTGGGCTTGGGCGTCTACCCGCGCAGTCGCTACGCCACGGGGCCGGCGCTGCACATCAACCGCAAAGCGGACGTGGTGCTGGCCGTCGGCAACTCCTACCGCCTGCCCAATGGCACGGATGGGCGCCCCATCCCGCCCGGGGTGAAGCTGATTCACATCAACGCCGACCCGGCCGACCTCAACAAGACCTACCAGGCCGATGTGGCCATCCTGGCGGACGCGAAGCTGGCGTTACGTGAGCTCATCGCCGCGGTGCGGGACCGCCTCGGCTCTGGGAGCACTGGCGTCAAACCAGAGATCATGGCAGAGATTCAGCGGGCGCGGACCAAGTGGCTGGGCGAGTGGATGCCGGTCTTCACGGATACGACAGCGCCGACCAACGGCTATCGGGTCGTCTACGACCTCATGCAGGTGATCGACCGCAACAAAACCATAGCGATCCACGATGCCGGCGGCAGTCGGGGGTACATGTCGCCCTTCTGGATCGCCGCCAAACCCCTGACCTACATTGGCATGGGCGGCATGGCCGCCATGGGGTGGTCGATGGGCGCAGCCATTGGCGCCAAACTGGGCCGTCCTGATCATTTGGTGGTGCACCTGTTGGGGGACGCCTCCTTTGGCATGACCGGCATGGAAGTGGAAACAGCCGTCCGTATGCGGGTGCCGACGTTCACGATTGTGATCAACAACGGTGGGATTGGCGGCGGCCTCATGGGCATGCATCGCCCCGCGGGCTCGCCACCCGCGGTGGTTGAACTCGGGGGCCATTTCAGTATGGTGGCACAGGGTTTAGGGGCCTACAGTGAACGTGTGGAGCACCCTGACAGCCTCATACCGGCCTACCGACGTGCCATCCGCGCTACCGAAGAGGGGCAAGCGGCACTCATCGAAGTGCTCATCAAACCCATGCGGACGCCGGAACTCCCGGATGACTGGTCGGCGGACTGACCCCCTGAGAGCCATGGTGGTGTTGCAACAGGAGAGAGATGGAAATCATGCATTCGCGATCACAGGCATTAGTGTTCCCATATCCACGGTTGCAACACGACCAGCCTCTGGAGCCATCGGTAGGCATGTGGGGTATCAGTCTGACACGACATCAACCGCTCTGAGACACCTTCTCGCTTAGCAACACGGAGGGACGATGATGGACTTTGGACTGTTCCATACCTGGAATGTCTTGTACGAAGGTGGCACAGTGCCCTGGGACCCCGCGTATGGTGGCGGGAAGCTGCTCGAGGAAGCAGCGTACGCCAAGAACTGGGAAGAGATGCAGGCGGTGGAGGCGATGGGCTGGGATTACATCTGGCTTGGGGGCGGGCACTTTGCCAAGCAGGCGAGCATGGACCCGCAGCCGCTCTTGCTCGCCGCCGCCCTCGCGAGCCGTACCCGCCGGATCAAGATTGGGACGTCCGTCCACCGC
>Ga0075418_10005024_pt1 | contig 15009 bp, 15 predicted proteins | sample SoiMetdeltSBSDD2_FD_81776 | JGI IMG/M metagenome (GOLD analysis project Ga0075418, IMG submission 81776) | Bulk soil microbial communities from a Populus tree surrounding site in Tennessee, USA - Soil MetaG P. deltoides SBSDD2 | ecosystem: Environmental > Terrestrial > Soil > Tree plantation...
ATCGTGCGAACGATTGCCGAGGTCCTGCGCGCTGCCGACCAGTGGGCCGCCGAACCCGCTACCGTGGAAGACGTACTTGATGCGCAACACTGGGCCCGCGACCGGGCAAAGGGCGCAGTTTCCCGGGAGGTCGTCACCACCAAATGATGATGTGGATCATCGGCGTCGCGCTGTTCGCGCTCTTCATCTTGGTGTCGGTGGCGCTGCACGAATGCGGACACATGTGGGCGGCGCGCGCGACCGGGATGAAGGTGCGCCGCTACTTCGTCGGCTTCGGCCCGACCCTGTGGTCGACGCGCCGGCCCAACAAGCTCGGCTACACCGAATACGGCGTCAAGGCGGTCCCGCTCGGTGGGTTCTGCGATATCGCGGGCATGACCGCGATCGACGAGATAGCGCCCGAGGACGAGAAGTACGCGATGTACCGGCAGAAGACCTGGAAGCGGGTGCTGGTGCTGTTCGCCGGGCCGGGCATGAACTTCGTCATCGGTCTGGTGCTGATCTACGGGATGGCGCTGATCTGGGGACTGCCGAACCTGCATCCACAACCTGCCGCCTACGTCAGCGAAACCTCTTGCGTCGCACCTGAACTCAGTAAGGGCCAGATGGGCAAGTGCGACGGCGTCGGGCCGGCTGCTGCAGCGGGCATCAAGTCCGGCGACATCATCGTCAAGGTCGGCGACAAGGACGTGGCGAACCCCGATGAGATGGTCGCCGCGGTGCGCGCTCTGACCGGGCCGACGCAGTTCGTGGTGGAGCGCGACGGAACCAAGTTCACCACGATGGTCGACGTCACCAGGACGCAGCGGTGGACCTCCGATGCGGCCCAGGCGCCGACCACCGTCGCCGCGGTTGGGATTTCGGCGGCGGAGTTCGGGGCGGTCACGTACGAGCAGTTCAACCCGGCGACGGCGATACCCGGGACCGTGGCGTTCACCGGTGACCTCGCCGTCGAAATCGGCAAGTCGCTGGCGAAGATCCCCACCAAGGTCGGTGCGCTGGTGCACTCCATCGGTGGCGGCGAACGCGACCCAGAGACGCCGATCAGCGTGGTGGGCGCATCGATCATCGGCGGCGACGCGTTCGAGCACGGCTATTTCATGGCGTTCTGGTTCTTCCTGGCCCAGCTGAACTTCGTGCTCGGCGCCATCAACCTGGTGCCGCTGTTGCCGTTCGACGGTGGCCACATCGCGATTGCCGTGTTCGAGAAGATCCGCAATATGATTCGCAAGGCGCGCAGCATCGATGCCGCGCCGCCCGTCAACTACCTCAAGCTCATGCCGGCCACCTACGTCATCTTGGTCGTGGTGATCGGCTACATGGCGCTCACGGTGACCGCTGACTTCGTCAACCCGATACGACCCTTCCAGTAGGAGAGACCGATGACCTCCGGCCCCACAATCGGGCTCGGCATGCCGGCACCCCCCGCACCGACTTTGGCGCCGCGGCGCAAGACCCGCCAGCTGATGGTCGGCGACGTCGGCGTCGGCAGCGACCATCCCGTCGCAGTGCAGTCGATGACCACCACCAAGACGCATGACATCAACTCGACGCTGCAGCAGATCGCCGAGCTGACCGCGACCGGCTGCGACATTGTCCGGGTGGCCTGCCCGCGGCAGGAGGACGCCGATGCGTTGTCCGAAATTGCCAAGCACAGCCAGATCCCGGTGATCGCCGACATCCACTTCCAGCCCAAGTACATCTTCGCCGCGATCCACGCCGGCTGCGCCGCGGTGCGCGTAAACCCCGGCAACATCAAGGAATTCGACGGCCGGGTCGCCGAAGTCGCCAAGGCCGCTGGCGCCGCGGGCATCCCGATCCGCATCGGCGTCAACGCCGGCTCGCTCGACAAGCGGTTCATGGCCAAGTACGGCAAGGCCACCCCCGAGGCGCTCGTCGAAAGTGCGCTGTGGGAGGCGTCGCTTTTCGAGGAGCACGGCTTCGGCGACATCAAGATCAGCGTCAAGCACAACGATCCGGTGGTCATGGTCGCCGCCTACGAACAGCTGGCCGCACAGTGCGACTACCCGCTGCATCTCGGCGTCACCGAGGCGGGCCCGGCGTTCCAGGGCACCATCAAGTCCGCGGTCGCCTTCGGTGCACTGCTGTCACGGGGGATCGGCGACACCATCCGGGTATCGCTGTCGGCGCCGCCGATCGAAGAGGTCAAGGTCGGCACCCAGATCCTGGAGTCGCTGAACCTGCGGCCACGGTCGCTGGAGATCGTGTCGTGCCCGTCGTGTGGCCGCGCACAGGTCGACGTCTACACGCTGGCCAACGAAGTCACCGCCGGCCTGGAAGGAATGGAGGTGCCGCTGCGCGTTGCTGTGATGGGCTGTGTCGTCAACGGTCCCGGTGAGGCGCGCGAGGCAGACCTCGGAGTCGCGTCCGGAAACGGCAAGGGGCAGATCTTCGTGAAGGGCGAGGTGATCAAGACCGTGCCGGAGGCGCAAATCGTCGAGACGTTGATCGAAGAGGCACTGCGAATCGCTGAAGAGCGCGGAACAGATGCGAGCGGTGCGCCGATTGTGACCGTAAGCTGAGCATGACCCTGTGAGCGGGGTCACCGCCTCCCGGGATAGGTCGGAAAGAGTCTCCATGTCGGCACCGCCGCTGTTTCGCCTCGTCGACGAGCGACGGGTATCGGTGGTGCGTGACGCCGCGGCGGTTCGCCAAGTGCTCGGCGAGGACCCCGTCGGCTCCTGCATGGTGGCTTCGCGTGTCGCCGACCACGGCGTCGAGCCCTCCGCGATCGGCGGTGAGCTGTGGACGAGGCGGCGGGCCGACGAATCGCTGTGCTACGCCGGAGCGAACCTCATTCCACTGCGCGGCGAGCTCACCGATCTAAACGCGTTCGCGGACAAGGCGATGAGTGCCGCGCGGCGCTGTTCGTCACTGGTCGGCCGCGCCGAATACGTGATGCCGATGTGGCGGCGCCTCGAGCACGCCTGGGGTCCGGCGCGCGATGTGCGCGAGCATCAGCCGCTGATGGCCTTGAGCACGGTGCCGCAAACCCCGATCGACCCGGCCGTGCGCCCCGTTCGCGTCGATGAACTCGACGCTTATCTGGTCGCGGCCATCGACATGTTCATCGGCGAGGTTGGCATCGATCCGCGAATCGGCGACGGCGGACGCGGTTACCGGCGGCGGGTCGCCGGGCTGATCGCCGCGGGCCGCGCGTGGGCCCGCTTCGAACGCGGCCAGGTGGTCTTCAAGGCCGAGGTCGGATCGCAATCGCCCGCGGTTGGACAGATCCAGGGGGTGTGGGTGCATCCCGATTGGCGCGGCCGCGGCCTCGGTACCGCCGGCACCGCGACGCTGGCGTCGGCGGTGGTGCGCGGCGGTCGTATCGCGAGCTTGTACGTCAACGACTTCAACACGGTGGCCCGCGCCACCTATGCGCGCATCGGTTTTACCCAGATCGGCACATTCGCGACCGTCCTTCTGGACTAACGTCTCGCGGTATGACGGAGCAGGACAACACGGTCGAACGCAGGGAGATCGCCCGCGCGATGGTGCGCGCGCTCGACCGCCGGCATGAACTTCTCGATGCTGTCGTCGCATCGGAGGACTACGACGCCGCAATCGAGGCGATCGCCAGCCTGATCGGCACGTCGCTGGTCGCCGCCGAAGCGGTGCTCCGATTGTCGTTCGACCGGCTCACCAGGGTGTCGCGGGACAGGATCGCCGCAGAACTCGAGGATCTGAACAGTCAGCTGAGTTTCATTTCCGAGCAACCCGTTTCTACAGCGCAGAACCTCGTGCTGCGGCCGTTCGACGCCGACGAGGACCGCGACATCTTCGCCACGCGCACCGACGATGTGCGTTCGGCAGGCGACGGCTCGGGGGCGCCCGCCGGCGCCCTCGACGACGAGATCCGCGCCGCGGTGAGTCGAGTCGACGCCGAAGAGGCGGTGTGGCTGGTGGCGATCGACGGATCGCAGAAGGTTGGCATGGTGTTCGGCGAGCTGGCGGGCGGCGAAGTCAACGTCCGGATCTGGATTCACCCCGCCCACCGCAAGCGGGGCTACGGCACGGCCGCGCTGCGCAAGTCGCGCTCGGAATTGGCGGCGTACTTCCCGGCCGTGCCGTTGGTGGTTCGCGCGCCTGGGGCCGGCGGGTAGTACACCCGGTGCGCCTGCGCGATTATCGGGTCTCAAGTTCGTAACATCTGCCCCAATGGCAACTTTTGTTTCACGAGTAGTCGCGACTCTGACGGTCGCCGCAGTGGTGGCGACGCTCAACGCGTGCACGCCCAAACCGAGCGGACCCCAACCGACCGCGGAGAAGTTTTTCGCAGCTCTCGCGACGGGTGACACCGCGGCCGCCGCCGAACTCAGCGACAAGCCCGCCGACGCCAGGGCCGCCCTCAACGAGGCGTGGGCGGGGTTGCAGGCGGTCCGGTTGGACGCGCAGATCCTCGGCTCGAAGTACGCCGAGGACACCGGCAGTGTCACCTACCGATACACCTGGCATCTGCCGAAGAACCGGACGTGGACCTACGACGGACAACTCAACATGGTCCGCGACGAGGGAAAGTGGGAGGTGCGGTGGAGCGCGACCGGGTTGCATCCGCGGCTCGGCGAGCATCAGACCTTCGCGCTGCGGGCCGACCCGCCGCGGCGGGCGTCGGTCAATGAACGCGGCGGCACCGACGTGCTGGTCCCGGGCAACCTTTACCACTACGCGCTGGATGCGAAGGCGGCCGGCGGCGCATTGATGACGACGGCCCGCGCGGTCGTCGGTGCGCTTTGGCCGTTCGACAACACGTTGGATCCGCAGCGGCTCGCCGAGCAGGCCAGCTCGTCGAAGGATCCGCTGAGCTTGATCACGCTGCGCCAGTCCGATCACGACCGGGTGGCCGGGGCCATCGGCGCCCTGCCCGGCGTCGTCGTCACGCCGCAGGCCGAACTGCTGCCGACCGACGATTCGTTTGCACCTGCGATCGTCGGCCAGGTCAAGAAGGCGGTGGTCGACGAGCTCGACGGCGAGGCCGGGTGGCGGGTGGTCAGCGTCAACCAGAACGGCGTCGACGTCGACGTGCTCAACGAAGTGCCTGGCGCCCCGGCGCCGTCGGTCACCATCAGCCTTGATCGCTCGGTGCAGAACGCGGCGCAGAACGCCGTCAACAACAGCACCGGCAAGAAGGCGATGATCGTGGTGATCAAGCCGTCGACGGGCGAGGTGCTGGCCGTTGCGCAGAACGCGGCCGCCGACAGCGAGGGCCCGCTGGCCACCGCCGGCCTGTACCCGCCGGGGTCGACGTTCAAGATCATCACCGCCGGCGCGGCCATCGACCGTGACATGGCCACCCCCAACACGCTGCTGGCCTGTCCCGGTGTGATGGACATCGGCCACCGCACCATTCCCAACTACGGCGGATTCGACCTCGGCACGGTGCCGATGTCGCGGGCGTTCGCCAGTTCGTGCAACACCACCTTCGCGGAGCTGGCCAGCAGAATGCCGCCGCGCGGGCTGACGATGGCCGCCGCGCAGTACGGGATCGGCCCGGACTACCAGATCGAGGGCCTCAACACGGTGTCCGGCTCGGTGCCGCCGACGGTGAACCTGGCCGAACGCACCGAGGACGGTTTCGGTCAGGGCAAGGTGTTGGTCAGCCCGTTCGGGATGGCATTGGCCGCGGCGACGGTGGCGGCCGGGAAAACGCCTGTGCCCCAACTGATTGAGGGCCGCGAGACGACCATCACGGGAGACCGCACACCCATCACGCCGAAGATGCTCGACGGGCTGCGGCCGATGATGCGTCTGGTGGTCACCAACGGCACCGCCAAGGATCTCGACGGCGCGGGTGACGTGCGCGGCAAGACGGGTGAGGCCGAATTCGAAGGTGGTTCGCACTCGTGGTTCGCCGGCTACCGCGGGGATATGGCATTCGCGGCGCTGATCGTCGGGGGAGGGTCGTCGGAGTACGCGGTGCGGATGCTCAAGGGCATGTTCGATCAGCTGCCGCCCGACTACCTGGCATGAGCAGATGGTGCATATCAAACAGGCTCAAAACAGTTGGGGTTGCGCTTGTTTCAATCCTGGCGGCAACCATACTGCTGTGGGCACCCCTGGCGTCCGCTGACCCGACATCGAACCCAGAAGTGGCCTACTGCCAAGACATGGCCGCCCTCGGGCACCTTGCTGACTGTGCGGCGCTCGCCAGCTACGGGCGGGGAGTGTGCGCCCAGTTCGACAAGGGTTACGACTGGTACACGATTCTGACGCGGCTCGACACCATCACGAAGGATCAACAATTCTCCGCCGATATCTTGGTCGCCGCTGTTAGCGACATATGCCCGTGGAATGAGTCGAAGAAGCCATAAGAGCAGCGGTACCGTGGGTAGCGGCATGGCAGACATCAACCACGAGTACGCAATGCGCGTGTCAGACGCCGACCGCAACGGAACGCTGCGCCGGCTGCACAACGCTGTCGCGCTGGGGCTGATCGACATCGACGAGTTCGAGGAGCGCTCGGCGCTGGTGTCGCAGGCGCGGCTGCACTCCGACCTCGACGCGCTCGTCTTCGACCTGCCTGGACCGGGGGCGGTCGTCACCTCGGCCACCGATCGGGTGGAGTTGCGCGGAGTGCTCGGCTCACTCAAGCGCCACGGCGAGTGGATCGTGCCGACGCGGCTTGCCCTGCACCGGCGGATGGGGTCCGTGGACCTCGACCTGACGCGGGCACGGTTCGCAGGACCGATCGTGGTCATCGAGCTGGACCTGAAGTTCGGCGGACTCGACCTGAGGCTTCCCGACGGAGCGAGCGCTTCCATCGATGACGTCGAGGTCAACGTCGGCAGCGCCCACGACCACCGCAAGGAAGCACCTGCCGAAGGCAGGCCGCACGTCGTCCTCACCGGCAAGGTGGTGTGCGGCTCGGTCGACATCCGCGGCCCCCGCCGATCGTGGCGGTTCGGCCGCTTTACTTGAGCGGCTCGTCGGGCACCCCGTAGCGCTCCTGATACGCCCTGACTTCCTCGCGCACCAGCCCCGCATCCAGGCCGGTGTCCGCCCACGAGTATCGGCCGCCACCACCGTCACCCGGATGGGCCGCCAAGAACGCGCGCATATTCTGCTCGGCGACGGGTTCGAGCTCACGGCCGAGTTCGGCGTACAGCGTCCGGATGGTGGCGAACGGATCGCGGATGAAGTCGGCGAACTGCACGTCGACGACCCGCTGCGACAGTGAGTCGCGCAGCTTCATGCCGCGCTCGAGGCCGACGACGATCTCCTCACGCGACTGGGCGGCGCATTCGGTGATCGAGCTTTCGTCCGACGCCAGGTGCCGAAGGTGGTGGGTGAGTGCGCTGATCGACGAGATGACGTTGAGCGGATCCCGGTGCGTCTGCACGATCAGCGCGTCGGGGTACTCGGCCACCAGCGCATCGAGCTGCCACAGGTGCGCCGGCGACTTCAGCAACCACTGACCCGGCACACCAGACTGCAAGTGCTGCAGGAACATTCGATGGTAGGAGTAGGCCGGGTGATGGTCGGCCTCGTAGAGCAGCCACCGGTAGTAGCTGGGTAGCCGGTATTGCACCGAGAAGATCATGCTGCAGAACTGGCCCGCGGTGATGCGCACACACTCCTGACCGACCAACGCACCCATCGGATGCCACGTCAGCAGGCCCGGGACGATCTGCTCGGACATCTCGATACTGGCCTGTGTTTCGGCGATCCGCGGGTCGGTTCCGTACGTCTCCGGTCGCGGCAATGGGAAGGGATTGTCGACCTCCCACGTCAGCGGTGGCCGAAGCGCGGGGTCCTGGGCGAGCAGGTCGAACAGGATCGTCGTTCCGGTCCGGGGCTGTCCCACGATGAAGATCGGCCGGGTGATCGGTTGGGCTGCGACGGCGGGATTCTCGTTGCGCCACTTGACGATCTGCAGTCGGCTAGTCAGTGCGCGGACGATGTCCACAACGGCGATCTCGACGCCGAGATCGTTCAGCCGCGCCTCGGAGACGAAGCCCTCGCACAGCCGTCCCAGCCCATCGCGCCACGTGTCATCGGCACCGAAGTCATCGCTGCCTACCGACTCGCATGCCTGCTCGACGAGCCGGTCGGGTTGAAATCGGTCGGCTATCACGGCGTCGCCTCGCCGCGACAGACCGTCGTGCGCACGGCTGGCGCTTCGGGGTTATCGAGCCACCGCAGCACGATGAAGCCGCGGCGCCGACCACCCGTGTCGAGCCAATGGCCGTGCCCGAAGTCCTTGGCGCCGATAGCGATTCGGGCAATGCCGTCGGCATCGGGCCGGAGCCCCTTGTTGGTCACCGAGCTGTGCCGATGTTTCGGCTCGAGGCATTCATGCCAGATGCTCTCGAGAGTGACGTTCCAGTACCGCGTGTCGGGCGGGCTGAACTCCAGCACCAACGATTCGTCGTCCTCCAACGCGAAGGTCCCGATCATGTACAGGTTGTCGGGTGTGGTGTCGGCACTGCCCAATTCGGCCGCCTCCGCGGTCAACAGCGTGTTGGGCTGGGTCAGCAGCTCGGGTTTGACGGTGCGATGCAGCGTGGTCAGCTTGACGATCGTCCACGCCATCGCGGTGAATTGTTCGGCGGCGTCGGCATCGGGTACCGGTTGGAGTGGCTCGGCGTCGAGGCATTCGATTTCCATGGTCGCGGGTTCCTCGGTACTCGCGTCGCCGACGTATTCCCGCACGACGATCGAAGACGCTTCGGGCGGGATGGGAATCCATTGTGCCGCACCGAGATTGTCCGCCGGCGGCTCCACGGCCGAGAAGACGAGCGTGAACGAGCCGGAGTCGCCCTTGAGGTCGGTGTCGCTGAGATAGCCGGCCATGCGGCGCGGTGTCAGGCCCGTGCCTGCGAGCACCTGGAAGCCGAGATAGGCGGTGCCGCCGCGGGTTCCGGTGACCCGGTACGTGCGGTCGCCGCGGATCATGGCCAGCAGATATCTGCCGTCTGGGTTGGGGCCGCCGATCAGCCGGGTGGGCGAGCACATGTCGAAGAAGCGCGGACGTTCCGCGTCGGCCTCGACCGACAGCTCGGTGCACAGGCCGGTCACCTTGGCGATGACGCGCAGGCCCTCCAGCAGTTCGCGCTCGTCGAGGGCGTCGTCGGACACCATCTGCGTCATGTCGGCCAGCATCTGCTGGACGAACCGCCAGGCTTCGAGCGTTTTCGGGCCCCAATCGTTGCCAATCGTCTCCATGGTGAGACATAGTCTCATCATGGACGTCGTATCACGGCCGAATTCGCGGGAAAGCCTGACCGTCCGCAAGCAGAAGGCCACCCGCGCCCGCATCGCAGCGGCGGCGGCCCAGTCTGTCGCCGAGAATGGCCTTTCAGGCGCGACGATCGAACAGATTGCCCACGCCGCGGAGATCGGACGCGCGACGTTCTTCCGGTACTTCAGCTCCAAGGAAGACGCCGTCGCCGAGGGCCTGACAACGCATTGGCTTGACCTGATCACCGCCGCTGTCGCCCGGCAGCCGGCCGACCTGTCAGCCAGTCAGGCCGTGGTCGACGCGTTTGAAGATCTCGGCGACGGGTTCGACGCGATCAGCGGCCAGGTACGCGAGCTTGCGGCGTTGACACGGTCGTCGCCGGTGCTCAGCGCGTGGACGCTGCAGATCTACCTGCGCTACGAGGCCGCGATCGCGGATCTGGTCGCCCCGCGACTCGGCAACGCCGCTCCCGACGACCCGCGGCCGCGGCTGCTCGGCGCGCTCGCGATGGCATCGATACGGATCGCGCTCGACGACTGGCTGGCCCACGGCGGCTCGCTACCGGCGCGGGTGCGCACGGCACTGTCGTCCGTGCGCATCGAGTGATCAGCGCCGAAACAGCTGCGAGCCGATCCGAACCAGCCGGTCCCACCCGGCCGGGCGCGCGACCAGCTTGCCGAGCAACGGTGCGGAGTCGAAGTACGAAACCCGCTCGGCGATAAGGCCATTGGTGAACGTGAAACGATCGACCGCATCCCAGGCGATCGGCTTGCCGCCATACGTTCCGCTCAGCGTGAATTCAATGAACACCTCGTGCTTGCCGTGCCCAACGCGGTGCACGTCGGCGTGCAGGTCGGGAACCAAGGCGAACAGTCGCTGAAACGACTCGCGGCAGGCATGCTTGCCGCGCAGGGTGCCCATCATCGGCTGGATCAGCACGATGTCGTCGCTCCACAACGCTTCGTGCTTGGCCAGGTCCGGAGTGCGCCAGGTCTCGGCGAAACGATCGGCGAACTCCGTCGCGAACTTCTCGTCAACCTCGTCGATGGTCATGGCACATGAATGTAGCGACGCGGGGGAGTGCTGCGGTCCGATCAGTGCGGTTGAGGTGTGCGACGCGTCCTAATCTGTGGTCTGGCCGTCCGTTTGTTCGTCAGCGCGGATCCAGCACCGCGAAGCTCAACGTCGCACGCGCAGCCAGCCGATCGCGGCCGACGTCGGTGACGTCGACGGCCGTCACGACGAGCCGCTTGCCGGCGCGGACGATCGTCGCCTCGGCCCGTGCCGGCCCCACGACGACGGGCGCGAGGAAGTGCACGTTCATGTCCGCGGTGGTGACACTCTGATCGGGGCCGACATGGTGTTCCGCCAACCGGCCTGCGGCGATGTCGATCAGCGTCGCAACCAAGCCGCCCTGCAGGGCTCCGCGGATATTCGTCAGATCGGGCCGATTGTCCATCTCGATGATCAGGCGTTCGTCGGTATCGACCACATCGCGCATGCCCATCTGCCCGAGCAGATGGCCTTCGGTGGTTCTCATCGGCCTCGATTCGCTGAGCATGGCTAACAAGGTAGCATCATTCTCGAAATCAGAGATTGCCATTCTCATAGCTATCCTAGGCGTCATGCCTGTTCGCACCGCCCTTCGTCCCGGCGTGCTGTCACCGACGCTGCCGGTGCCCCGCACGATCGCACCTCCGGAGTACGCGTGGAAGCCGACCGTCAAAGAGGGCAGCGAGCCGTGGGTGCAGACGCCCGAGGTGATCGCGAAGATGCGTATCTCCGGCCGCATCGCCGCGGGCGCCCTGGCCGAGGCGGGCAAGGCCGTCGCTCCCGGCGTGACGACCGACGAGCTGGACCGCATCGCCCACGCGTACATGATCGACCACGGCGCGTACCCCTCGACGCTTGGCTACAAGGGCTTCCCGAAGTCCTGCTGCACGTCGCTCAACGAGATCATCTGCCACGGCATACCCGACTCGACCGTGGTCGAGGACGGCGACATCGTCAACATCGACGTCACTGCCTACATCGACGGTGTGCACGGCGACACCAACGCCACCTTCCTGGCCGGCGATGTGTCCGAGGAGCATCGCCTGCTGGTCGAGCGCACGCAGGAAGCGACCATGCGCGCGATCAAGGCCGTCAAACCCGGCAGGCAGCTGTCGGTCGTGGGCCGCGTCATCGAGTCGTATGCAAACCGCTTCGGCTACAACGTCGTTCGCGACTTCACCGGACATGGCATCGGCACCACCTTCCACAATGGGCTAGTGGTGCTGCACTACGACCAGCCCGCCGTGGAGACGGTGCTCGAGCCGGGTATGACGTTCACCATCGAGCCGATGATCAACCTCGGCGCGCTGGATTACGAGATCTGGGACGACGGCTGGACCGTCGCCACCAAGGACAAGAAGTGGACCGCGCAGTTCGAGCACACGCTGGTGGTCACCGACGACGGCGCGGAGATTCTGACCCAGCTGTGAGACTTCCAGCGCGAGCAGACGCAAAACTGCCCTATTTGGCGCGAAAAAGGACAGTTTTACGTCTGCTCGGCATAGAAAAGTGACCCCCTCGGGCGCGCTGTTGGTTGCTGGCACCACGTCGGATGCCGGCAAGTCGATGGTCGTCGCAGGACTGTGCCGGCTGTTGGCGCGCAAGGGCATTCGTGTCGCGCCGTTCAAGGCGCAGAACATGTCGAACAACTCGGCGGTCACCGTCGAAGGCGGAGAGATCGGCCGGGCACAGGCCATGCAGGCCCGCGCGGCGGGGCTGGCACCCAGCGTCCGGTTCAACCCGATCCTGCTCAAGCCCGGCAGCGACCGCACCTCACAGCTCGTGCTGCGCGGCCACGTCGTCGACACAGTGAGTGCACACGATTACTTCACCCACCGTGACCGGCTCGCTGCCGTCGTGGCTGACGAATTGCGCCAGCTGCGAAGCGAATTCGACGCCGTGATCTGTGAAGGTGCTGGCTCGCCCGCCGAGATCAACCTGCGCGCAACCGATCTGGCGAACATGGGGCTGGCCCGTGCCGCGGAGCTGCCCGTCATCCTTGTCGGCGACATCGACCGCGGCGGGCTGCTGGCCCACCTGTATGGGACCGTCGCGGTCCTCGAACCCGACGACCAGCGACTCATTTCCGGATTCGTGGTCAACAAGTTCCGCGGCGACCCCTCACTGCTGGCACCCGGACTGGAGCAGCTGGAAGCGCTGACCGGCCGGCCGACGTACGGCGTGATTCCCTACACCGACGGACTGTGGCTCGACACCGAGGATTCGGTGTCGGTGCTCGCACACCGCGTCGTCGGTGACCCGCAGCCGCCCCGCGGCGCGGACTGGCTGCGCGTGGCCGCGATCCGGCTGCCGCGCATCTCGAACTCGACCGACATCGAAGCGCTGGCGTGCGAGCCGGGCGTGGTGGTGCGCTGGGTGACCGATCCCGCCCACCTGGCTGACGCCGATGTGGTCGTGATTCCCGGCAGCAAGTCCACGGTCGCCGACCTGACCTGGCTTGGCGAAAAAGGCTTGGCCGACGGCATCACCGTGCATGCCCGGCAAAACAAGCCGGTCCTGGGCATCTGCGGCGGCTTCCAGATGCTCTGCAAGACCATCGACGACCCAGTGGAATCCAAAGCCGGCGTCGTCGAAGGCCTCGGCCTGCTCGACGCCGACATCGTGTTCGCGCCGGATAAGACGCTGCGCCACCACGACAGCCCGCTATGCGGCTACGAGATTCACCACGGCCAAGTCGCGCGCCAGGGCGACGGCGACTGGCACGGTGTCGGAATCCGCAGCGGCCGCGTCTATGGCACGCACTGGCATGGACTGTTGGACAACAACGACCTCCGCCGCCAGTGGCTGACAGAGGTCGGAACGCCCGGGTTCGTCGTCGCCGACGACGTCGACGTGGCGGCGCGCCGCGACGCTCAGCTGGACCTGATGGCCGATCTGCTCACCGCGCATCTTGATGTCGATGCCGTCGTCGCGGTGTTGGAAAGCGGTCCGCCACAACGGCCAATGATCGTCACGGGGCTGCGCCACTGACGACGAGCTGATGTCCGGCGCGTACCTTCTCGCCAGGCATTGCGCACGAGGTGCGCGTCACCAGCGAAACGGGCAGCACGGTTCGCCTGCGCAGTCGCCGAGTGGGCTGGTCCAACCGCGTGAAGAGACGGTCGGCGGCGAAACGTCCCATCTCGTCACCGTCCTGGTGGATCACCGTAACGGCGGGCTTCAATGCAGCCGCCGTCGGGAAGTCGCCAAAACCCACTAGTCCAATATCCTTGCGGCGCAACGCCTGCAGCGCCGTCACGAGGGCGATCGTGACGCGCGCGTTCGAGGAGAACACAGCGCTCAGCGGGTCGGATGCTGCGAGCATGCGGCGCAGCTCCGCTGTGAGCGTTCCCGCGTCGATAGCGCCCACGTGTGTGAGATCGCTGCGCTGTGGCAGCCCCGCCTCGTCCAGTGCGTTCTGCAACCCCTTCAGCCGCAGTAATCCGGTGTATGTGTCGTCGCCCATGAACGCGATGCTGCGATGACCGTGCGAAATCAGATGCCGGCCCGCCTGATGTCCGCCACCGACGTCGTCCTGCAGGACCGTATCGGCGGTCAACCGTCCGGGTTCTCGATCGACGAACACCAACGGTGTGCGCTTCTGCCATGGCTGCAAGTACGACATATCGCGGCCGACCGGACAGATGATCATGCCCGCCACCTGGCGCTTCAATACCGCTTCGATCGACTGCCGTTCGTGCGACGGCTCCCAGCCGACGGCGGTCACGATCACCGCGACACCCCGCCGGCTTGCCTCGCGCTCGACTGCGCCGATGATGCTGGCGAAGAACGGGTCGGCCACGCCGGGCACCGCAACGCCGATCGCGGCGTCGCGTCCGCTACGGAAGGTGACGGCGAGCATGTTCGGCACGTACTGGAGTTCTTCGATCGCCCGCTCGACCCGTTCGCGGACGTCGGCGGAGACATAGCGGTCATTGTTGACCACGCGCGAGACCGTCTTGGCGCTCACCCCCGCCCGGCCGGCAACGTCGCGCATGGTCGCCATCGAGCTCCCCTTCTCGGTCGTTCAGCGGTCAGTATGTCACCGATGTCAGACCGAACGGTGGAGTTTCTCTGACACCGGTGACATAGCCGCGAATGTGGCGTACTGTCCGGCACAAGCCCATCGCAACGTGACCCAGCTAACAGACCCGCCAGACGAGGAGGGGCCAACACCGTCGTGCAACCTCAGCTCCTGCCTCCCAACGTGGTACCGCACTGGTATGCAGGCGGATCGGCGCTGGCCGCCTGGCGCGGTCTGCCCTCGGTCGGCGAGCGCTCGCCGGAGGAGTGGGTTGGCGCGACGGTGGCCCGCTTCGGTGCCCCGAACCTCGGGCCTGCCCGCCTGGCCGACGGCACGCTGCTTCGTGATGCGGTCAGCGCCGACCCGCTCGGCTGGCTCGGCCGCGACGACGCGGAACCGGGTGACACCGGCGTGCTCGTCAAGCTCTTGGATGCCGGACAACGCCTGCCGGTGCACGTGCATCCCACCCGGGAGTACGCCTTTCAACACCTGGGCTGCGCCTACGGCAAGACCGAGGCGTGGTTTGTCCTGGAAGCCGACGACGGCGCCGCGGTGTGGGTCGGGTGGCGCGAGGAGGTCGGCCGCGACCGGCTCATGAAGCTGGTGGAGGCGCAGGACGCCGAGGCGATGCTGGCGCTCATGCATCGTGTTCCGGTGCGACCGGGCGACGGCGTGCTGGTGCCAGGCGGAGCCCCGCACGCCATCGGAGCGGGCATTCTCCTTGTGGAGGCGC
>Ga0075418_10005028_pt1 | contig 15000 bp, 12 predicted proteins | sample SoiMetdeltSBSDD2_FD_81776 | JGI IMG/M metagenome (GOLD analysis project Ga0075418, IMG submission 81776) | Bulk soil microbial communities from a Populus tree surrounding site in Tennessee, USA - Soil MetaG P. deltoides SBSDD2 | ecosystem: Environmental > Terrestrial > Soil > Tree plantation...
AGTTCAGGGTTGGCGTGATCATTTGCAAGTCCCCGGTTATGTGGCACCAGGGCGTCACGCCGACGTTGTAGAAGAGCTCCACTCCGCGCTCGTCGCGGACGGGCACGATCGGTCGGACGTCATCCTTGAAGGAGTCGCTGAACCCCAGGTAGTAATACGCGATGCCAAAAGTATCCAGTTGGCGGTTGGGGAGCGGGCTGCTCCCGCTGACGCCGACGATGGCGGACCACCGGATCGGATTCGGCTTGCCGTCACTGATCCCCGCGTTGCCGAACACGCCCCAGCTCCGCGTCTGGTCCGCCGGGTCCACCCACAGCGCCTGGTCGAACAGGTAAGTGATCCACCAGGAGCCGCGGACCAGGGTCGTCGGCGGAACCCCTTGCAACGCCTGAGGGATGAGGTTCAAGGATTGCGGGGCCAGGACGGCGTATCGTCCCGTGCTATATGCCCCCCAGACGCTCTGGTGCCCGGGCAGGCCGAAAAACGTGGTCGGCAGGCTGACGGTCGGGTAGATGACCGCCCCGTTATCGAAGAGGTTATTGAGGCCGCTCGTTCTCGTGTCGTCGTGCGTGTCGTACACGGTGAGCGAGGCCACCGGGTAACCGTCCGCCAGGACGGCGGCCCCGACCCCCAGCGTCGCGTAGTTCATCGTCCGCCCCAGAATCGGGTTCCAGACGAACGCGGCGTTCATGAAGCCGGCGTCGAGTCCGCGCCCGGGCATGAACGGCTGCTGGACGTTGTCGATCGTGTTGATCTTCCCGCCGTACACCAGGAAGTTCTCCGAGAGCGCCTGGGTGAACTTGACGGCGGTCAGAGCGGTCTCGGTGCCGAAGAAGACCGGGTGGGCCCGGCCGATATTGACGGGCACGATCGCCCCGGTTAGGTCGTTCACGGATTGGCCGTAGACAGTTTCGCCGTGCAACGTGATGCTAAGCCCCTGCCACAGCCCGGCCTTCTGGCCGTCCACGTTGAGCCAATAATCGTTGCGGCCCCCAAACCGGAACCGGTCCTCCAGCCCGCCGCTGGCAATCCCCTGGTAGTACGTCGTGGCGCTGACGTCGAAGGTCAGGCCGTCGTCGCGGAGCTGCTCGCGCAGCCCCCACCAGTCGCCGGTCAACTTTGGCCGGGTACACAACGGGCCGCCAAAGGGCGGGGGCGGTGGGGGTGTGCTCGCCGGGCACGCCGCGGCCTCGCTGCCAGCGGTCGGAGTTCCGAGGTTGTCCGGACCGATCGCAGTGACATCGCACAGGATGAGCCCGAACGGGAAGTCCGAGCTGTCGAAAAGCAGGCGTGCGGCTTTGGAGCGATCGCCGGTCGGCGAAGCAAGGCCGTCTAACGCCGGAATGCCCTTGAACGGCGAGCCATCCGAAGCCGCGCCGGGCTGGCCTGCGCCAACATGACTGCTGCTCGGCTCCGCGCTGATGGGGCTATAAGGGACGATTGGCACCTGGGCAAGGACGTGACCGGCGCAGGTCCACGCCAGGCACAGGGCGACCAGTGCCAGGCGACCATCAGTAGGCTTGCGCATTCTGCCCGCCTCCGCGTGCCGACCATGGCACGGTTTCCGAATCGCCGCCAAGACAGATAGCAACAACCCTGGGCCGGCTCAGAATCGGCTTCCGCTACTGGCTGTCGGTCGAGGCATTCGGAGGCCAGGCAGTTCTTGTAATCGGCCTGACAAAAGGCGGGCTCCAAGGGTTTTGCGGTATTTGGGGGAAAGCGCTTTCCCCGGCCCTTGCGGAATCTGCCCGTCCGTAGGGCATTACATGAGCTTCGCGGGCCGCTTGATTAGACGGAGGGAGGGGCGCGGACGGAGTCTGAAGACCAAATTGCCCAAAGCGGCGCTGTGTCGGAGTCCGGTGCCTGACAATTGGTAATAAGCCCGGAACTCGCGGATCACGCCTGACCACTCAGCCAGACGCGGCGGGTTGCCGAAGGACAAGTCAAACGACTGGAACCGGTCCGGGTGCTTGTGAACGAGGTAGCCCAGGTCCGTCGCGGGGTGGTGGGTCGTCGTGATCGTCAGCAGCATGCGCTGGGCCTCCGTGCGGCCAACTTAACGCTGGCGGTGAATTAGCGACACGGTGACACCGATCTTGGTTCATTACCACCGTCTCCGCCGTTTGGGGTGCTCGGACTTCAGACCATGGCATGGTGAACGACAAGCGCGCCACCGCAGAGTGTTGGTCGAAAAGCCAGCTTGCTTTCCCGAGTCCGCGGTGCATGCCGAACACGCCCTCTTCCACCCGCTCCACGTGGCCGCCGCGGGCGACGCCCCTCTGGCCGTGCAGATAGATTGGAGTCTTGTAGTTGTCCGGATGGTATTGGACCCGTCATTGCCAACGAAGGCCAGATCATTTCGCGGGCAGGAGCCGCTCTGGCCGCGCGTCTCATTGGACTCCGTTGCTTTCGCCCCGATGCCTCGCGAGGCGCAACGCCAGATGTCGCTTCACGTCGGGCCACTCGGTCGCGAGGATGCTGTACATGACGGTGTCGCGGGCCGTCCCGTCCCGCCGCAGGCCGTAATGGCGGATCACGCCGTCCTTCTTCGCCCCCAGCGCCTCGATGGCCCGCTGCGAGGCAAAGTTGAAGTTGTCGGTCCGCAGCCCCACGACTTTGCAGCCGACAATATCGAACGCATGGCCGAGGAGCAGGAGCTTGCAGGCCGTGTTGATGTGCGTCCGCTGCCACTTCCTGGCGTACCAGGTGTACCCGATCTCCACGCGATCGACGGCCGAGACGATGTCGTGATAGCGCGTGCTGCCGATAACAGTGTCGGTCGTCAACTCGCGGACGACCCACGGGAGCATGTGACCCGCGTCCCGGCCGGCGAGTGCTTCGGCGATGTAGGCCCGCACCTTGCTTGGCTCGGGCACCGACGTGAACCACAGGTCCCAGAGCTTTCCGTCGGCCGCGGCGGCTTGCAGCGCGTCGTGGTGTTCAACGGCGAGCGGCTCCAATTTTACGCCGTGGCCCTCAAGAGGGAGCGGGTGGATTGCGATCATTGTGGCACCGGACCGGCAGGACTCGCAGTTACTTGTAGAAACCAGGAATGAACTCGGGTGATCGCATCACCGCCGCGTGGGCACGGCGAATCGTCTCGATTCATCACCCGCCATTGACCAGGTCGAGTTCAAGGCGGGGCTTGGCCCTCCCCACTGGCCCGCGAGATGAACCACTCGATGCTCGCCGACAGCACGACCATTCCGGCCGCGTCCACCACTTCGACCGGGACCGACGCCGACACCCGCCCGCGGGACGCCAATTCCCCCAGCCACCCAGCGACCAACTCGGGCGGCACCGCGCACCGAGCCGACACGCGCCCGGTGGCCGGCCGTCGGAACTTGGCCTCCACCCGGCGCACAATCGGCACGATTCCGGCAGGGGCATTCTCCTGCTGGGCTAGGAACGCCCCGGCCCCGGCCTCGGCGACGGCTAGCAATGCAACAGCGTGGACGGTTCCCAGGTGGTTGGCGTACTGCGGCCCGCCCGGGAGGGTGACCAGGAACCCGCTCTCCGGGGCGGCGCGCTCCAGGCCAACGAGGCGGTTGAACGGCAGAAGTGTCACATCCATCCGCGGTCCCTTTATCACCTGCCCCGGTTCGGGGGCGACGCCCCTTATTCCACCTCGTGAATGTCGTCCAATACACCCCGAGGGATGCAGACCGTCAGGACGGTTAGCCTTCCCACCGCCTTGTGCCGGGTCCCCCGCGGGACGTAAACGACCACCCCCGCGTGCAACTCGATCTCGTCGTCATCCAGGACCATCGTGCCACTCCCGGCAATGATGTAGTACACCTCGTCGGTGTGCTCGTGGTAGTGCAACTTGGCGGCCTCGATTTCGACGTAGTGGACCTCGGCGGCGGCCCCATCGGCGGCCTCGATCAGCGGACGAATCTGGCCACATGTCTCGGCCCAGGGGCGCACCTCGGCCGGGTCCCGGCGCAGGTACTTGCTTGCGACGCTCACGGTCCTCTCCTTCGGGCGATCCAGTCTCCCAGCTCGACGCTGTAATCGAGTTTGCCTGCACGGGCCGTGCTCGGCGACGAGTATACACACGAACGCGCGTCGCGGCCCGCGTCATTCGCGCCGTGGGTCCGGCGTTCCGCCCACTCTCTCCGGAGTTGGGCGAACACGAACTCGCTTCCCCACGCTCCTTTGAACGAGACGTTTTCCGGGCGGGGAAATAGATCGGACTCTTGAACAGCCGGGCCTCGACCACGGCAACGTAGGCTTCTGGATGTCCGCGTCGATCTGCTGTCGGCCATGCTCGTGTTCAGGTTGTCGCACACCAGCACGATCCGGTCCGCGTCGGCATAGTAACGATCGCTTAAGCCCTGCAAAAAATGGGCGAAGTCGACACTCGTCTTCCGCTCTCTTACACGTAGCTCTTGATTGAGTTACAAGTAGTCTCGACTACGAAACTGGCTCACCGGCGCGGCCCCGACGGCGCTTTGCCCGATCAGACCCGTCGTTTGGCCCGGCCGGCGTAGAATGGGGACACGAGTAAGATTCGCATCGAACGCCTCAGTCCAAAACAGAGAACCAGCCAGGGACGCGGTGAACGTTTCCCGCAGTGACGGCGCCTCGCGATGCCTCCGTCAATCGGCCAAAGCACGCATGCGCATTGAGTGGAACTAATCAGCAAATGACCGATCACTGTCCCCATTGCCAGGAGCCGGTGTGGGCCGTCGGCCCCGCGAGGGTCTGCGCTGGCTGTGGCGCGTTGCTCGGGTCTGCGGAGTCTGCGAGGTTGGACGGGGCGGAGGTCACGAGGTCGTTGGAGCCTGCTTCTGCCGAGGCGCAGATCCCGAGTCGTGCGACCGCGCTTGAGTCCCACCCCAGCGATGCCCCGGCGTCCCCCTCGCTGGCGGGTCGGTACTCGGTTCTGGAGACCCTTGGGAGGGGGGGCTGCGGCTTGGTGTACAAGGCTCGGGACAACGAGTTGGACCGGCTCGTGGCGATAAAGGTCGCGCTGGCGGGCCGGCGCATGACAGAGGCCGACTTCGATCGACTCCTCCACGAGGCGCGAGTCGCCGCGCGGCTGAAGCACCCGGCCCTAGTCACGGTCTACGACGTCGGCCGCCAGCCCGACGGCAGCGCATACATCGTCATGGAGTATGTTGCTGGCCCGACTTTGGCCCAAGTACTGGCGGCTCGCAAGCTGCGTCACGACCAGCTGGCCGACCTTGTTGGCAAGGTCGCTGCAGCCGTTCATTACGCCCACACCCAGGGCCTCGTCCACCGTGACCTCAAGCCGTCCAACGTTCTCATCGGACCGACTGGGCTCCCCCAGGTGGCCGACTTTGGGCTCGCCATATCTGAGGAGACTCAGTGGCTATCTCCCGGGCAAATCTCGGGCACGCCGTCCTACATGGCCCCCGAGCAGGTTCGAGGCGAGACACACCGCTTGGACGGGCGGACGGACGTCTGGGCGCTTGGGGTCATTCTGTACGAAGCTCTGACGGGGCGGCTCCCCTTTAGCGGGTCGCAGGAGCAAAAGTTCGATGAGATCCTGCACCGCGACCCGAAGCCGCCCCGGCAGATCGACGACACCTTGCCGCGGGAGTTGGAACGGATCTGCCTGAAGTGTCTAGCGAAGCGAATGACTGAACGGTACACCAGTGCCGCCGACTTGGCGGAGGACCTGGTCGCTTGGCGTTCGGACGCCCGGGTGATGGGTTCCGCGCCGGCGGGCGGCCCGACTGGCGGTGTGACGGAGGACACGACGAGAAGGGGCCGAGGGGTCGTCCCGAAAGGGCTGCGGGCGTTCGACTCTCAGGACGCCGACTTTTTCCTCCGGCTGCTGCCGGGCCCGCGTGACCGGAAGGGTCTGCCCGAAGCGGTGCGTTTTTGGAAGGCTCGGGCCGAGGAATTCGACCCGGACAAGACATTCAGCGTCGGCGTCCTGTACGGCCCGAGCGGCTGTGGCAAGACATCGTTAGTGCGGGCCGGCCTACTGCCGCGATTGGCCCCGCAGATTGTCCCCCTCTACTTGGAGGCGACGCCGGCCGGGACGGAAGACCGGCTAATGGCGGCGCTTTACCGCAAGTTCCCCGGCCTTCCTGGGGGCCTGAGGTTGGAGCAGGCCCTGGCGCTCGTGCGGAACGGCCGCGGGGCGGCTGCCGGCGAGAAACTCCTGCTCGTGATCGATCAGTTCGAGCAGTGGCTCCACTCGCACGCAGACGCTCCGAACCCGGAGCTGACGCGCGCTCTGCGTCAGTGCGACGGCCGGCGCGTGCAGTGCCTGCTGATGGTACGGGACGACTTCTGGATGGCCATCAGCGGGCTAATGCGTGACCTGGAGGTGCGGCTCTCCGAGGGGGGAAACAGCGCGGCCATTGACCTCTTCGGGCCCCGGCACGCTCGCAGAGTGCTCTTCGAGTTCGGCCGCGCGCTCGGGTGCCTTCCCGCGGACCCCGACCGGGTCTCGTCCGAGCAAGGGCGGTTCCTGGACCAAGCTGTTGCCGACTTGGCTAGGGGCGGCAAGGTCAGTCCGGTACGGCTCAGCCTGTTTACGGAGATGGTGAAAGCCCGCGAGTGGTCGCCCGAGACGCTGAAGCGGTTCGGAGGGTTCGAGGGACTCGGGGTAATCTTCCTGGAGGAGACCTTCGACTGCCCGACCGCCCCGCCGGGACACCGGGTGCATCGCCAGGCAGTGCGCGCCATCCTGGGTACCCTGCTGCCGGATCGCGGGACCGACATCCGCGGGGCGGCGAGGTCGCGGCAGGACCTGCTCGTGGCGTCCGGGTACACCCGAGAGGCCGAATTCGACGACCTCCTCCACATACTCGATACGGGGCTGCGCCTCGTGACCCCGGCCGACCCTGAAGTGGCGGGCACGGCGGCGGGTTCGCCCGGCTACCAACTAACACACGACTACCTGGTACCGTCGTTGCGCGAGTGGCTGACGCGCGCCCAGCGACGGACCTGGCGCGGACGGGCGGCGCTGGCCCTTGAGGAGAGGACAGCGGAGTGGGTCCGATCGCGCGACCGCCGTTTCCTACCGACCCTGCGGGAGTACTTGGCCATCCGCCTTGGGGTGCCGCGGTCGTGGTTCAAGGGGGAGCAGACGGCACTGATGCGCGCCGCAGGCCGCTTGCACGGGTCTCGGTGTGGGCTCGCAGTCTCCGCCTTGGCCCTGGTCGCTATAGGCGTGGCGCTTTACGTGACGTCTGTCCAACGGGCCGCGCACAAGGAGCGGGCGGCCACACTGGTCGAAGCGACGCTGAACGCCCCCCCGGACGGCCTGCCTTACATGTTGGCGGACCTAACGCCGTTCCGGGACGAAGCCGTCCCGCTCCTGCGACGGCGCCTAGAAGAGGCGGGGGGTGACGACCGACAGCGGCTACACGCCGGTCTCGCGCTCGCCGAGTTGGGTGAGGGCGATGACGACTTTCTGCTAGAAAGCGTCGTTACAGCGCCCGACAACGAGTCGGGGAACCTGATCGCTGCCCTCCGGCGATCAGAGGGGCCCGTCAGAGAAGGGCTCTGGGAGAGGTTCAAGGTTTCGCGGGACCTCCCCGCACGTGCCCGCTTAGCGATCACCCTGCTGCACTTGGGGGACCCCGGCGCCGCAACCAGACTCGCGGCCCTGAACGACCGGCCGGAGGAGCGGACGACCCTCGTCCACGGGCTGGGGTCGTGGCGCGGCGACCTCTCGGAGGTCGCCCGGGTGCTGCGAGAGACGGACGATGGGCCGCTCCGGTCCGCCCTCTGCTTGGCCCTCGCGGATCTACCGCCTAACCAACTCCTCGCGGCACAACGGCACGACCTGGAGGCGGCTCTGCAGGAGCAGTACCTGAATGCCCCAGACGGGGGCACTCATTCCGCGGCTGGCGTCGCTCTCGGCCGGTGGGGGGCTGTAATTCCCGCCGTAGCTCGAACCGCACGCCCCGCGGGCGGCCGAGGCTGGTTCGTCAATCAGCATGGGTTGACGCTGGTACGCGTCCCCGCCGGCCGGTTTACCATGGGCGATCCGGGACTGCCGACGGCCCAACCACACGAGGTGATGATTACCCGGCCCTTCTATTTGTGCGACCAGGAGGTGACTGTTGCGCTGTTCGATCGCCTACTCGAAGATCCGGATTACCCAGCCGGGGACAAGCCGACGGGGGCCAGCCCCAATCGGGCGGTCAGTCCAACGGGCGAGCACCCGGCGCAACGGCTGAGCTGGAGTGACGCGGTCCGGTTCTGCAACTGGTTGAGTCTAAAGGAGGGTCGGCGGCCGTGCTACACGCGTCCCCGGCGGGAAGGAAAGGCCGACGGCCCCGGCCACGAACGGGCGGCGGGGGGCGAGGAGTGGGAGTGCGACTTTCAGGCGGATGGCTACCGGCTGCCGACGGAGGCGGAGTGGGAGTACGCCTGCCGGACCGGGACCGCCTCCGCCTATTCCTTCGGAGACGAGGAAGAGCACCTGGGCCGCTACGGGGTGTTCGCGCGTTCGCATTCTGCGCCCGTCGCGAGCAAGCTGCCAAACCCGTGGGGCCTTTTTGACATGCACGGCAACGTCCGCGAGTGGTGTTGGGACCGCTATCAAAAGACCTATCCCACGGGACCGGCGTCCGACCCTACTGGGCCGGATGCCGGCGCGTCGAGAGTGGTGCGCGGTGGCAGCTGGTACGACCACGGCCGGGCCTGCCGGTCACCGGAGCGAAATGCCAGCCCCGCGACCTTCCGCGATTCGCTGGTCGGTTTCCGGGTTGCGTGCGGCGAGTAACCCCGCGGCGCACCAGTCCCGGGCGGGTCGCGACGGACCTGGGGTTCGATTGGCGCCCCCTCGCGCAACGACATCCGCCCCGCAAGAAACTGCTTGCGGCCGAGCGGGCATCTGGTTCAATAGGCGTTTATGAATGTGGACGCCTGCTGCCCCTACTTCAAGGACAGCCTGGTTGAATCAATAGTCGAAGACCTGCGGCCGTGGTGCCGGCAGGTGCACCTCTGGGCCCTGGAGGACGTGGTTCCAGCCGTGGCCTCGTTCACCCGGGGTCGCGGTATGGTCGGCAAGTTCGAGGCCCTGAACCGCCTGCTGCAGCACACCGCGGGAGCGGACCTTGTCCTCTTCGTAGATGACGATGTCCGTCTCGGGACGGACTTCCTCCCATCCTACGTGTCGGCCGTGCGGGCGGTCGGGGCCGCCCTGGCCCAGCCGGCCCTTGCCGACGGGTCATACTACAGCCACCCGATTACCCTGCAGCGCAAGGGATGCTGGGCGCGGTTGACGACGTTTGTCGAGTCCGGGCCCGTTCTGTCGATGACGCGCGAGTTCCTGGGCCTGGTCACCCCGTTCCCGGCGGCCAACCAGATGGGGTGGGGCCTGGAGTCGCAATGGAGGGCCATCGCGGACCGGGCCGGCCACCGGCAAGCGATCATCGACGGCTGCCCCGTTGAGCATCGGTTCCGCCCGGTTGCAGCCCGCTACGATCCGGCGGCCGCTGCGGAGGCCATGGACCGATTCTGGGCCGAGCACCGGCTCGAACCGTTCTGGCCGGAGGTGTTGCGAGAATTCCGCCGCATCTTCGACCGGCGTGGCGAGTACCTGGAGGCGTTCCCGCCGCCGGCCGAAGCGGTCGACCACGGCGCGGGGACCGACAGCGCCGACGACCTACCGCTTCTGTGGTCCGTGGCGTCCCTGGTGCAGCCCGAAGTAGTGGTGGAACTTGGCACCCGGTGGGGTGCATCGACCCGCGCGCTAGCCCACGCTGTCCGCCCCTGGGCGGGGACGGTCGTCACCGCCGACCCGGTGGACTCCGCCCCGCACCTGGACGGGGTAGACTGCCAGTTCGTACAGATGAGCGGCGAGGAGTTGTTCGCCTGTTGGTCCACCCCAGTCGCGTTCCTGTACATCGACACGGACCCGCACACCTACCGCCAGACCAGGCGGTGGCTCGACACTTGGGTGTCCGCCTGGCTGGCCGAGGGCGGCGTGGCAGTCTTCCACGATGTGGTTTCCACCATGCCCACGGTCCAGGTGGCGCAGGCGGTGCGCGACTGGCTGCGGGAGCAGCCGCGCGGCTGGCACTGGCAGGAGTTCCGGGGCACTTCGGGCCTCGGCCTGCTGTGGCGGCTGGGCGAGGCGCCCGATTTCCCGGCCGCATTCCTCCAACGGAGCCGCCCGTGCGCGCTAGCATCCTGATTGCCTCTTACAATGAGCGCGGCCTCCTGGCCCGAACCCTCCGATCATGCCTGGATACGACCGACGGACTGGATTGCGAGGTCATCGTCGCCGACGACGCCTCATCGGACGGTACGGTCCGAGACCTCGCGGGCCAGTTCGAACGGGTGCGCTTCGTCGAGCACGCCTGCCGGCGGGGGGTGGCACCGACCAAGGACCTAGCGGCCCGGGATGCACGCGGGGACGTACTAGTCTTCCTGGACGGCCACTGCAAGCCGGAGGACGGGGCCATCGCCCGGCTGGTTGTCGCCGTCGAAGGACTCGGAGGCCGGGGAGTGGTGACTCCACGGATCGCGACGCTGGACTCGTCGGCATGGGAGAACGACCCGAACCAATGTGGCCACGGGTATTACCTGGAGCTGGATTCATTTGGCATTGGGTGGATCGACCTGGAACACCTGCGGCCATACGACGGGGTGGCGGTCCGGCCCCTGTACGCCCAACCCACGTTCATCGGCTGTTGCGCCGCAATGGGGCGGGACCTCTACGCCTGCCTACGCGGGTTCGACACCGGGATGCGGACTTATGGGTCCGAAGACGTGGACTTCGGGCTGAAAGCGTGGCTGATGGGCTACCCCGTACTGCACGACCCGGCTGCGGTGATCGGGCATCGATTCCGAACCGGCTTTGATGGGTATGCTGTCCCGGAGGAGCACCTGCTGGTCAACCAGCTGCGCATGGCACGCAAACACTTCACGGACCCGACATGGTTCAGTTGGCTCGACCGATTTAGCGCCCGCTATCCCGCCGACTTCTGGGAAACGGTCTGGTCCCAGTACCTGGACGGCTACGAGAGCCTGGAACGAGAGCGGGCCTACCTAATGGCCAACCGCGTCCGCGACGAATTCTGGTACGCGGCCGCGTTCGGCATGGCTTGGCCGGGTCGCGGGCCCGACCGGCAGGCCAGGCACCCGTCCGTGCCACCAATACCGCTGATTGCCGCCAGTGCCATTCCGTCGTCCGCGTCCGGTGCGATGCCTTCAAACGGACCCGGCCCGGCCTCCGGGACGTTGCCGTCGTCGGCCGGCGGAAAGCGCGGGCTTTCCCTGCCCCCGACGATGGCACCAAGGAAGTTCTCCCTGCCCCCGACGATGGCACCAAGGAAGTTCTCCCTGCCCCCGACGATGGCACCAAGGAAATTCTCCCTACCCCCGACGATGGCACCAAGGAAGTTCTCCCTTCCCCCGTCCCAGCCCCCGAAGCCGACTCACGGTGCCTCGCCATCGTCTCCGACTGGGCAATCATCGTCTGCGCCCTGACGCCGGGGGACCCTCCTCGTGGGGGCTACTCGCCCGCGAGCAGGGAGTCGATCTGGTCATGCAGTGCGCGCTCGCCCACCCCGACAACGCCCACATAGTTGTTCGGCAGGTGATGGACGAGTACGTCGCGCCAGTGCGAAATGCACAAGCGCTTGACCAGCCCGCATTGGGTGTACGGGTCGGTCGCCGCGCTCTCTCGCATTTCATACCAGGTGCGATGGGGCGGGACGCGATAACCGCCGGAGCTGATCGCCGCCGCCAGGTGCGCACGCGTCAGCGCATAACAGCCGGAGTGCAGATTGGAGTAACTCGCGAAGACGTACTCGCCGTGCCGCCGGACGGACTTCGGAACCCAGCTATAGGGCGGATGGGCATCCGCGTACCATAGCGCGCAGTCCGGGCTGCGCTCGTAGCGGAAGAACCCCGGCACCTCCGGCCACGGCAGCACCCCCGCGAGGTCCAAGAACGAGGTCACGTGACGCTCCTCGATCAGGATGTCGTCTTCGGAGTACACAAAGAGGTCAAAGTCTCGCGCCCGTTCGGCGAAGAGGGTCTTGTGGGCGAAGGGAAGGGAGTGGGGGTCGGTCGTCGGCAGGCCCACCAACAGCTCAACCCATGCCGGAACGCGCTTCGGACGGTCGGAATGCACAACAACATTCACCCGATATGGCATCTGCCTGTAGGCGTGGAGAACTCGATCCAGGTAGCCGAAGCGGTACGGCCCATAGTTGGCGATCGCTACTAATACCTTCATGCCTTGCTCGAGTTACGGCCCGCCTCCGGGCTTGCCGGGTCAGCGTAGTTCGGCGGCCGCCAACCTCCGGCGCGAAGCCGCCTAAGTAGCTCCACACACAACTGACAGCAATTAGGCCGCCGGGCGTAAATCCGGGTAGATGCCTGATTCAATTGGGAACGTGGCGTCCGCGTCCAGCCAGTCGCCAACCACGCCTAGCAAGTCGTCCATAGTCGGGCAGCGGTGATGCCCCACCGCGATTCAAAGTTTACACCAGGCGCTCGGACAGTGCCGCAAGTTGCTTTTCCAAGACCGCGACTACCCGCTTGCGGGTGGACTCGGCCGTCTCGGCCTGCTCGAGGCGCACCTTGACATCCTGCATTGCCATCGCGAGGCGATCCTTGACCGGCGCGAACTTGTCGGCGAGCGCTTTGAATTCACGCGATTTGAGCAAGCTCGTGCCCTCGCGGGCATCTTCGACTTCGGCGCGGACCGAATCGGCCAGGGCCGCGTTGGCCTGGGCGAGGATTCTTCGGAGGTCGTCTATCAATTCGCTGGTCAGCTCAAACGGCCCGGCCGCCGTCGTGTCGTTGGCTTCCGGTACGTGTGGCACAACGATGACCGCTCCCTTGCGCAGCGTTTTCAAGTCACTGAGCTGCGGGTTGGCTCGCAGGAGAGCTTCTTCGGCGTCCATCGTCACGGCTCGCGACGCGCGGCCCTCGATCCGATAGAAGCGCGCCACTAACTCGGACAACTTCTTTTCGCCGTTATATGTCGCCAGTCGCATGACCCATTCCCTTTCGTTTGGGGACTTCAGCGCGGACCGCATGGCAAGCGGATCATGGAGAAGCCAGGATGTTAAGGTCTTTCCACGGGGCCGGCAGGTTTGTCGGCGATCCGCCGAATTGCAGTACGCGCGGAAACGGCGTTACCGGCTGCGCCTGCCCCGAGTGGATGCACAACACGGTCGCGTCGACGTGAACGATTGGCCTGGGCATTGGTCAGTTCCTCCGCAAGCGATTCCCAGCTACTGGACGGTCAGCGCCCCCAGGTTGATGTCCACGGCATTGCCGGTCAGGGTGATGGTCGCGCCCTTGCCATTTGTAATCGTGATGCCGACGTCGCTGACTGAGATCATCGCGCCGGAAGCCGTCTTGATCTGGATGCCGCCGGTCGGCCCCGGTGTGTCGCTGACAACAATGCCGTTTTGGAGCGGAGTTTGCAGAGTAATGCTGGGCAATTCGGACTTCACCAGCCGCGCCAGCGCCGGCACCTCAACGGCCGTGCCCCAGAAACCACCGACCCACACTGGATGATCGGGATCGCCCTGCTCAAACTCGATCCACACTCCCGAGCCGACCGGCGGCACAGTGAACATGCCCATCTGAATGCCCGCGACCGGGACGCACGGCAGCGCCCAGCTCAGCGGGATGGTCTTCGACACGTCGGGGACGAGGGCCATGATGCGTCCGCGCTGCTCCGGGTCGGTAGTCTTCACCACCGTCCCCCGGTATATGCCGAGGTATTTTTTCGCCGCGCCATTGCCCGAACTGTCCACGGAAGTCTCCTCGCGAGACCACGCCTACGGAACCACTTTCGGTACGCTCGAGAGCAGTCCGTTGCGGCTCAGTCGGAAGCTCTGCTTGAACGCTCCCCGCTCGAGGGAGCTTGTGACGCTGTTGACGTAGTAGAGCCCGTCAAATGCCGCACCCGCGCCGCGAACCCCGACGAGCTGCCGGGCCCGCAGGACCGAGCCGTAGCGGACGACATCGAGGCTGCCGCTCCCGGTCACCGCGTCCGCCGACCGCGACGCCACCGCAATCCCCGCCAGGACCGCCTTGAGCGGCGAAAGCTTCGCGGTGTAGTCGAGGAACGTGATGTTCAGCGGCAGCGGCGGAATCAGCCCCAGCGGCGGGTTCAGCGGCGTTATGTCCGGGATCGGCACCGGGATCGGCGCCTTGGTGGCTTCGTTTTGAATGAAGACCACCGGGATGGTCTTCGACTCGGCATCGTAGGTGAATGCCAGGTTCAGGACATTGCGGTCGCCGTCCAGGTCGCCGTTGAGCGCCTTCTGCGGCACGCCGAGCTTGATTTGCGGCCCCCAATAAGCAAAGTTGAGCCCCGGCGCCGGGGCCGGTTCGATGTAGAACACGTGCCCGGCCTCGCGGGCGAGCTGCTGGAGGTACTCGCGGTCGGTGCCGACATGAGTCGGAATCCGATTGGTTGGTAGCGGCACGTCAACGAAGATGCTGGGAATGACAATTGGCACGATGCCCAGGAAGGCGTACTTGGCGACGATGAACGCGACTCGCGCCTCTGCGGGCATCGCTGGGTATGGCAGGCCCGTGAACTCCTGTCGGCTCATCGCGACGCTCAAGTCCTCGCCGGTAATGACCAGCGTCGAGTGGCCGGTCGCCGCGTCACGCGTCACCTGTTGGTTCGTCACAATGCCGTCCATGAGGACTTGCGGCATCCCGTTCACCGTGACGATGACGATCACGCGCATCAGCCCGGTCAAGGCGCCACCGGCAATGAGAAAGAGCGTGTGTAATTCGGAGCGGTTGTTCAGCGTGAACGTGAGCTGGAATGCACTGGGCCCGACGTCGTTGGTCGTCACCTCTACCGACACGAGCGCGTCGAGCACGGCCCGCGGCGCCGGCACCGGCACCATTGGACCGACCAAAAGCGTGAGGTAGACGCCCTGAACCATTTGACACCCCGTACCACTTAGCTCTCGGGCATCGCGGGAATTCCCTCCGGCAGCGTGACACGCAAACGGCGTCCAGTCACTTCCGTCAGCTCATCCGGCCGGACCGCCCCGTTGGCGTCGCACA
>Ga0075418_10005029_pt1 | contig 14999 bp, 6 predicted proteins | sample SoiMetdeltSBSDD2_FD_81776 | JGI IMG/M metagenome (GOLD analysis project Ga0075418, IMG submission 81776) | Bulk soil microbial communities from a Populus tree surrounding site in Tennessee, USA - Soil MetaG P. deltoides SBSDD2 | ecosystem: Environmental > Terrestrial > Soil > Tree plantation...
GGAGCGAAACGTGCCCGGTAAGTTCTGGCGGTCGATGAAGCCGTAGACTGCGCGCCGAGTCGCGAACGGCTCCTTGAAGAGGTCGACCGACTTGCCGCCGACACTTGGGTTGAGCCGGCCGGCGGCGGTCAGGAGGCCATCGCGAAGACCTTCGAACGTCAGTCGCTTGCGATTCATCCGACCGAGCAATCGGTTCTCCGGGTCGTCGCCGCGTGTCTCCGACGATTGCTGGTAGGTGCTCGAAGTCACAATCAGTTTGTGCAGCTTTTTCACCGACCAGCCGGCCTCCACGAACCGGACGGCAAGCCAATCTAGTAACTCCGGATGCGTCGGCGGATCGCAGCGCGTGCCGAAGTCGCTCGGCGTGCGGACGAGTGCCTGGCCGAACAGGTGGCCCCAGACGCGATTGACCATCACCCGAGCGGTGAGCGGGTTCTTGGCATCGGCGATCGCCTTCGCCATTTCCAGGCGGCCGCTGCCGTCGGCGAACGGCTTGCGGCCTGGCCCGGCGAGGACCTCGGGGAACTGTCGAGGGACCTGCGGCCCGCGATTGTTCGGGTTGCCGCGGAGGAAGACGACGGGCTCGGTCTTCGGCCCGTCGGTCAGAACCATGGCCCGGGCCGGCGCGACGGGCGACTTGGCCTTCCACTCATCGGCTTTTCGAACCAGGGCGGCGAGGTCGTCGCGTTCTTTACGATTAATGACCCGGCGGAAGGCTCGCTCGTCGAATTCAAGCGGGCCGCCTTCGCCCAGGACCGCGGCCAGCGACCTGTCGCCTTCGGGCTTCGCGAGCAACTCGCCGTAGATGTCGCAGACGTCTTTGAATGTCGCCGGTTTCTTCTTCGACAGGGCCGCATTCACGGGCGGGTGGGACTTGTCCGCGGGGAGCTTGCCGAGCGCGTCCACCGACTTGGCGGAGAAATCCCTGTCCGGAATCGCCCCGAGCGCGCGATAGGCAGCGAACACGGGATCGTTCAACCGGGCCCGGCCATCCAGATAGGTCTTCCACGCACCGATCACGGCCGCGATCAGCTTCCGCTCGTCCGCCAGTCCGGCAAGTTGCCCTCGTTCGGTTCCCCTGGCGTCGCGGGCGGCTCGCAGATAGTCGGAGATCGCGGTCGCGGCCCGCAGCTTCGCGGCGTAATCGGCCTTGAGCTTGTCCGTCATTGCCTTGGCCGCCTCCTCGCGCTTCTTCAGCTCCGCGTCGAACGCCCGCACCTCCGGGGTGTCCTTCGGCTCTTCGATCAGCGGCAAATCGCGCGGCTCCTGAGAGGACGCGAAGACCCCGTAGAGCGAGTAGTAGTCCTTCGTCGGGATGGGGTCGTACTTGTGGTCGTGACACCGGGCACAGGTGACGGTCAGACCCTGGAACGTGCGGAACGTCACGTCGAGGCGGTCGTCGATGATATCGGGCTGATTGTTCAGGAAGCGGCGGCCGACAGTCAGGAAGCCCATCGCGGCCAGGTTCGCCTTGTCCTCTTTGACGATGCGGTCCGCGGCGAGCTGATACAGGACGAACTGGTCATACGGCAGGTCGGCGTTGAAGGAGCGAATTAGCCAGTCGCGATACGTGTAGGCGAACGGGTAGTTGCGATCCTCGGTGAAGACATAGCCCTTGGTATCCGCGTAGCGAGCCAGATCCATCCAGTGCCGGGCCTGCTGTTCCCCGTAGTGAGGAGAGTCGAGGAGCCGATCGACGAGTTGCTCGTAAGCGGTGGGTGACGGGTCTCGCTCAAATGCCCCGACTTCGTCCGGAGTTGGCAACAAGCCGGTCAGGTCGTAGGTGACGCGGCGAATGAGTGTGCGCCGGTCCGCGGCGGGCGACAGTCCCCACCCTTTCGCTTCGAGTTTCGACTGCACGAACCGATCGATCGGATACTCGACGGCTGCCTTGGTGCCGGGCAGCGGTGGATTCTTCGCGGGTTGAAAGGCCCAATGTCCTTTCGCCTTGTCGGCGGTCGCGGCGGTCGCGTCCTCGGGGTAGGGGACGCCGAGCTTGACCCAGGTGGTCAGCGCCTCGACCGCCTCGGGCGGCAGCGGCTTTTTCGGCGGCATCTTGATTTCGCCCGCGTGCCGAATTGCCTTGACCAGCGGACTCTTCTCGGGATCGCCGGGGACGACGACCGGGCCTTCGTCGGTTCCCTTCAAGACAGCGGCATGGCTGTCGAGCCGCAGCCCGGACGACTGCTTCTTCTCGCCGTGGCAGGAGTAGCACTGCTCGACCAGGATGGGGCGGACTTTGGTTTCGAAGAACTCGATGGCCTCGGGCGCGGGCTTGCGGTCCGCGGCCCAAGCGGGCAGCGCGCAGGCGAAGACGGCAAGAAAGGCACAAAACCGCATGGGTGGATTCCGGCTCCGACGGACGAGGCGATTCGTGGCGGGAGAGACCAGGCAGGTTGAGTCTATTCTAGGTCGAACCGGCGGGCGGGGTAGCGATTGGATCGACCATTCAGTCAACCGAACTGCAGTCCGCGAATGGCCGGGAACAGACTCATCAAGCAGCCTGGGCCCGTGACGCGGAGCGTGACGGCTACAAGGTGCGTGAGGTGTCCGAGACTAACGTGAGCAAATTGATTTCCGGGGGTGAGTTGAGGCGGAGGGGGATTCCGGCTTCGCCCAGCCCGCGTGAGATATAAACGCGCGATGCCGGGCCTTGCACGAGTCCGCGAATGTACTTCTGCCCGTATTTGGACGGCAGCCACAACGCCCCGAAGCCAGGGAAATAAAGTTGCCCGCCGTGCAGGTGGCCGCTCAGCATCAACCCGACTCGCAGATCGGGCCGGTCTTCGGCCAGGTCGGGATTGTGGCACAAGAGCACCACCGCGGACTGGTCGGGCACGCCGGTGAGGGCCTTCGTCAGGTTCGGCTTGCCGCAAAACAGGTCGTCGACACCCGCGAGCCACAGACGCTGGCCATCGATTTCCACCGGCCGGTTCTTATTCGTCAGGTCAATGAGCGGGGTCGCGGCGATTGCATCGCGGTACACCTGGCCGTCGCGGTGCAGGTCGTGGTTGCCCGGTACCGCGAACACCCCGAGCGGGGCGCGGAGCTCGGCCAGCGCGTCCAAGCACGCCGGCAATCGCTCGGGCGATTGATGACCCTTGTGGGCGAAGTCCCCGACCAGGGCGAACAGGTCCGGGTTGAGCGAGTTGGCAATCCGGACGGCGTCACGAATGAACGAGAGCCCAACGAGCGAGCCGTGGTGCAGGTCGGCCAGGATGGCGACGGTCTTCCGGACGAACGCCGGCGGCAAGTGCGGGACCGAGACCGTTTCGCGGCGGATGCGGATTTGTGACGCTTCCCAGAACCCGTACCCGACGGTCAGGGACGTGCCCGCGGCCAAGGCGCGGCCGGCCCGCTTGAAGAACTTCCGGCGGTCGATCATTCCGTGACCCTGTGAGAAGCGAATAGCGTATCCCGCGGAGAAAGGCCGGAAAAGGCCAAGTGGGCGAGGTTGCGGAACCCTTTGCCGGGCGGGCGGTGTCTAATGTAGAATAACGGCCTGGTAAACCCGCGTCGCTGAGTGGAGTCCATGTCCGAACCCCAGGCCCCGCCTGTCGATCGCCGCGACTTCCTACGGTCCACCGCGTCCGTTGGCGGAGCGCTGTCGCTGTCGGCCGTCGGCTACGGCCGGGTGCCGGGCGCCAATGACCGGCTCGGAGTCGCCTTTCTCGGCTGCGGCGGACGGGCCCAGGCTCATATCCACGCCATCCTCAAGCTGAAACAGGACGGGCACGCGATCGCCCCGGTCGCGGTCTGCGACGTCTGGGACGGGCTCGAAGACTCGTACGAGCACGAGTTCCCCCCTGGTCAGTTCACGCGACGCAATTACTCTCAGGGACTTTACCCGTCGGCCAAGAAATGCGGGCTGAGCGCGAATGACGCGGCTCGCGTGACCAAGGATTACCGGCGAGTACTTGACCTGAAGGACGCGGATGTTGTCTGCGTCGCGACGCCGGACCACTGGCACGCCCGAATGACGCTGGATGCTCTCGCGGCCGGGAAGGACGTCTACGTCGAAAAGCCGATGACGCGGACCGCGAGCGAGGCCCAGGCGGTCGCGGACAGCGCTCGCAAGTTCAACCGCGTGGTCGTGGTCGGCGCGCAGGGGATTTCGGATCCGTCGTGGCTGAAGGCGCACGAGTTGGTTCGATCGAATCGCATCGGCCCGGTCGTGCAGGCACAGACGGGGGTGCACCGCAACGACGTCCGCGGGCAGTGGCGCTACTACCGGCTCAGCCCGAAGATGACGCCGCGAACGGTCGATTGGGACCTGTTCCTCGGCCATCAGTTCGAGGTTAACGGCGAACCACTCGGTCCGAGCGCGAAAGAGGTGCCCTTCGATCGCGCGATCTTCGCCCAGTGGCGGTGCTATGGGCCGTTCTCGGGCGGTGTGTTCACCGACCTTCTGGCGCACAAGGCGACACAGCTCCTCGCCGCGACCGGGCTCCGCTATCCGCGACGCGTGGTCGGTACCGGCGGCCTTTACTGGGAGCACGACGGCCGCGAAGTCCCGGACGTGGCCACGCTCGTCGCCGATTTCGATGAAGGCTGTCAGCTGGTGTTCACGGCGACGACCGTGAGCGGATACCCGGTCGAGGAAGTGATTCGCGGGCGGCTGGGGTCAATCAAGTTCGTGAAGGGGGCACTCCAGCTCATCAAGGATGATCCGATGCGGGCGAGCGGATTACCGCAGCGTTTGGAGAAAGCGGTCGAGCCGACGGAATCGATCGTCGTGACGCCGCCGGCGAACGAGACGCACGCGATGTGGGAGCATTTCCTGGGCTGCGTCCGCGAGCGCAACCGCGCGACCCTGTGCCCGCCGGAACTCGGCGCCGCGGCGGTGACTGTCGCGGCGATGGGCGTGGCGAGTTACCGCTCGGGCCAGGTCTTGACGTGGGACAAGGAGCAGCGGCGGATTGTCGCGGCGGACGGGACGTGGGCCGAACGCTGGGAGGCTCGCAGCCGGGCCAGGGAACGCTTCGCCGGGATGTTACCACCCAAATACATGGACCTCGCCGGGCCGTGGGATGGCCAATCTTAGCGGTATTCCTTGATCCGAGTCGCCTACAAATCCGTAAGACAGTTCAAGCTCAAACATGGACCTGGCGAAGGCAGGGATGGCCTCGCACTGCATGAGGCCTTCCGAATGGACCAAGTTGCGACCCTTCCCAGCCCTGCCAGTTTAGCCATCCGCGAAGCCAGCCCGCTGCCGCCGGCGGCGGAGTCAGCCCCGCGCGGCCGCAAGTCCCGCAAATTCCGGCTGGTCAAGAAGGCGATCAAGCGAATCGCGGTCCTGGCGATCTTTGTCGTCCTGCCGCTCGTCTTCGGCATTTACGTCATTCCCGTTGCCTTCGGAATCTACTTCATCCTGGGCCTGTTCGACGTGATGCGGAACAAGCAGCGCACATTGGCGACGCTCGACCGCTATTTTTTCGGAAACGGCTTCTTCACGTGGCTCCTGGCCCCGTTCAATCTGCTTCTGGACTTCCTCTGCTTGCCGTACCGGAACAAGGGGGTTTACGAGCTATCCGACTTGCCGAAAGGGCATCAGGACGAGATCACCGCGGTCATCGACGCGGCGCGGATGCGCACCCTGCTCCCGCAGCTCGAAGGGAAAATGGGCACCACGAAGCGGGCGATGATCTTCTTCAAGTGGTACGGCAAGAACCTGCAGACCTCGCTCGACGTCCCGGAGTTTCACAGGAAGTTCAAGTACATCCGGACAATCGGTGTTTCGATCTTCAACAAGCGGTCCTCGACCGGCAAGCACTACGGCCCGCTGCGGATCAGCCTGCGGGTGCTTTACAACATCAACAATGTGGAAGGGAAGTCGGCGTACATCCGCGTCGGGAACCGCACGCACTACTGGTCCGAGAAAAAGCTGTTCATTTTCGATGACACGCTGCAGCACCGGTCGGTGAACGAGACCGACGGACTGCGGGCGTGCCTGTTTGTCGATATCCTGCGTCCGACGCCGTGGCCGCGGCTGACGGGCGCGCTGCTGACCGGGGTGCGCCTGCTAATGGCCCCGGCGCGGGCGATCTTTTATCAACACTGGACGTTTGTGAAATAGGTTGCTCCCGGGAATAATCCCACCCCGCCGGTATCATGTTCGTTGACCCCTCGTCCCGCCGCGGCAACGCTATGCCCACCTTGCTGACTGAACCGCCACTCAGGCCCAATCACGAGGTCTTCCGTGTCGAGCGCATCCTCGAGCCGGAGGAGCCGCGCCCGAAACGGGAACACCGCGTCATCGCCGTCTTGCCCGCTTACAACGCCGAGCGAACCCTCGCCGCCACCCTGGCCGACTTCCCGCCGGGGTGTGTCGATGAGATCCTGCTCGTCGATGACGAGAGCACGGACAACACAGTTGCCGTCGCCCGCGAAATGGGACTCACCGTCATCGCCCACCCGGAGAATCGCGGCTACGGCGGCAATCAAAAGACGTGCTACAAGTACGCTCTGGAGCACGGGGCGGACGTTGTGGTCATGATCCACCCGGACTACCAGTACGACGCCCGCGTCATCCCGCACGCGGTCGGTCTGATCGAACTGGGCATCTGCGATGTGGTCCTCGGCAGCCGAGTGCGGTCGCGGCAGGAGGCGCTTCGCTGCGGCATGCCGTGGTGGAAGTACTTCAGCAACCGGTTTCTGACCTTCGTCGAGAACGTCGCGCTCGGCCAGAACCTCGGCGACTTCCACAGCGGGTTCCGCGTCTATCGGCGAAGCGTGCTCGAGACGATCCCGTTCGAGCGGAACTCGGACGACTTCGTTTTCGACACTCAGTTCCTGGCTCAGGCAGTTCACTTCGGCTTCCGGCTCGGCGACCTGCCCGTGCCGGTGCGCTACTTCGACGAGGCGAGCAGCATCAACTTCCGCCGCAGCGCCGTGTACGGGGTTCGCACCCTGGCCACAATGGCCCGGTTCTGGTTGCACCGGCTGTGGCTGTGGCGGTCAGGGCTGTTCAAGAAGCGTTAGCAGGCGAACGGCCCCGCGTTAGCGAGCCGAGGAAACGTGGACCTATCGGAGCGATCTACGCTCCCCCGGACGGCCGCTTTCCTCGGCCCGCTAACGCGGGGCCGTTCGCCCGGCGCCCACTTCCTAAAATCACCTTCGCCCGCGAGCGAACCACACTGAACTCGCGTCGCCCCGTACTCTTGAGGCACCCATCATGCGCATTGCCTTGACGCTGGCCGCGGCCGCTATTCTTGCCGCCCCGGCCCTGGCCGAGCTGCCCCCGCTCATCCCGCGGGAGGTCCTATTCGGCAACCCGGAGAAGGCCAACCCGCAAATCTCTCCCGATGGCAAGTACCTCGCCTATCTCGCGCCCGACACCAAGAACGTGCTCCAGGTCTGGGTCCGCACCGCGGGCAAGGCCGACGATCGGGCGGTCACGCAGGACGAGAAGCGCGGCATCCGCCAGTACTACTGGGCTTACGACAACAAGCACCTGCTCTACCTGCAGGACGTGGACGGCAACGAGGACTTCCACCTGTTCGCGGTGGACGTGGCCGCGAACAAGACCCGCGAACTGACGCCGTACAAGGGCGTCCGGGTGCAGGGCGTCAACCTCGACGAGGACGTCCCGAACGTCGTCCTGTTCAGCATGAACAAGCGGGACAAGAAAGTCTTCGACATGCACCGGGTTGACCTGGCAACCGGTGAGGAGAAGCTAGATACCGAGAACCCGGGCAATATCGTCGGCTGGACCCCGGATGAAGACTTCTTCGTCCGCGGGGCGACGACCATGAACCCGGACGGGTCATATGACCTGTTACTGCGCGACGCGCCGGACAAGCCTTGGCGGAAGCTGATTACCGTGCCCAGCGACGACCAGGGATCGATCGCCTTCTTTGGGTCCGACCCGAACGACGTCTACGTGTCCAGCAGTCACGGGGCGAACACCGTTCGGATCCTCAAGATGGACGGAAAAACGGCCAAGGAAGAAGTGGTCGCGGAGGACAAGCAGTACGACGTCAGCGGCGTCTTCCCGCAGCGAAAGACCAACAAGCCGCTGGCGGTCGCGTTCACCAAGGCGCGCCGAGAATGGAAGATCCTGGACGACTCAGTCAAAGCGGACTTTGAAGCGTTGGCCAAGGTCCAACGCGGCGATTTCAACATTGTGAGTCGTACGCTCGACGACCAGACGTGGCTGGTCGCCTACAACCGCGATAATGGACCGACTGGCTACTACACCTACGACCGCAGCAGTAAAAAGGCCGACTTCCTGTTCAGCAACCAGCCCAAGCTGGACAAGGTGACGCTGGCGCAGATGGAGCCGGTTGAGTATAAGTCCCAGGATGGGATGACCATTTACGGGTACCTGACCAAGCCGGTCGGAGCTGAGCCCAAGAACCTGCCGACCGTGCTGCTGGTTCACGGCGGCCCGTGGGCGCGAGACTCCTGGGGCTTCGACCCGATGGCGCAGTGGCTGGCGAACCGCGGGTACGCAGTGCTGCAGATCAACTACCGCGGCTCGACGGGGTACGGAAAGGAGTACCTGAACGCCGGCAACCGCGAGTGGGCCGGTAAGATGCACCAGGACCTGATTGACGGCGTCAACTGGATCGTGAAGGAGGGTGTCGCCGACCCCAAGAAGGTCGCCATCGCGGGCGGTAGCTACGGCGGATACGCGACGCTCGTTGGTCTCTCCTTCACCCCGGACGTTTTCGCCTGCGGCGTGGACATCGTCGGCCCGAGCAGCATCGTCACGCTGCTCAAGACGATTCCCCCGTACTGGGCGCCGCTGAAGGCGCTGTTCACGAAGCGGGTCGGTGACCTGGAGAAGGACGAAGAGTTCCTCAACCAGCGGTCGCCGCTCTACCGGGCTGACCAGATCACCAAGCCGCTGTTGATCGGTCAGGGAGCCAATGACCCGCGGGTCAAGCAAACGGAGAGCGATCAGATCGTCAAGGCGATCCGCGACAAGAAGAGGGAAGTGCAATACGTGGTCTACCCGGACGAGGGCCATGGCTTCGCCCGGCCGGAGAACCGGTTACAGTTCTTTGCCATCTCCGAAGAGTTCCTGGCGAAGCACCTGGGCGGCCGCGCCGAGCCGGCTGGGGAAACTAAGGGCGCGACCGGGGTAATGAAGTAAGCGACACACATGGGGCCTATAGGCCATATGTGGCCTATAGGCCTCGTGGGTGAGTAACGCCGCGCTTCCCCCACACTTCGGGCCGCGATAGAATCATCCCATCCTCTGCCCCGTCGTGCCGCACCTCTGGTCCGGCACCCGCCTGTCGTCCGTACCCGGGACGCCGACATGCCCGCCGCCAAACTGCCGAAAAAACTGCACGCCCGGCTCGACGACCTGGCCGTGCGCGTCCGCAAACTGCGCTTCCTGCGTGCCGTTTCGCGGGCGGCATTCTTGCTGCCGGTTGCGGCGCTTGTGGCCATCTTGGTCGATGGGTATCTCGGCCTGCCCGGGTGGGTGCGTTTTGCCCTGCTCGCCGGGTGGCTGTTGCTGCTCGTGCGCGAAGTGCGAGCCATCCTGCGCGCCCGAACGTCCCAAGTGGACCTGGAAGCAATCGCGTCCGCTGTCGAGGAGGAATACCCGCGACTCGCCGAACGGCTGACGACCGCGGTCGAGCTCGCCGAGTGTTCCGACGAGTCGAACGGTGCCCCGGCCCTCATCGACGAAGTCATTCAGGATGCGGACTCGCGGGCCCGCAAGCTCGACCTCGCGACCGCGTTTCCGCAAGCCGGGACTTTCAGTGCCGGAGTCACCGCCCTCCTGGTGCTGCTGGTCCTGCTGGTTCCTTTGTTCGTCGCCCCGCGAGGCGGCGAGTTGACCCGGCGCTTTTTCCTGCCCTTTTACACTCCGTCCAAGTCGGTCCCGTACAAGGTGGTCGTCACCTCCGGCGATCCCGCGATCAAACGCGGCGATCCGATCTCGCTGACTGCGTACATCGAGCCGACCCGGCAGGACGCCCAACTCCCGACCGCCGCAACGCTCATCGTGAACGCAAACGGCAAGGAAGAGCGGCTGGCCATGACCTCCGACGAGGCCAACGTCTGGTACGCGCGCCGGTCTGCGGCCGAGGCCGACTTCGACTACCGCGTCGAGGCGGGCGGCGCCGTCAGCGATACGCACCACGTGTTCGTCGTCGAGCCGATCACGCTCGGCGCCGCCCACGTCACGGTCAAGCCGCCGGCGTATGCATCCCAGGGCCGCGAGGACCAGCGAGTCGAAGGGCTGGGCGAACTGGTCTCTCTGGAGCACAGCACCGTCACCTTCGAGCTGCGGTTCGTGCCCAGACCGGCGTCGGCCGTGCTTGAATTTGCTCCCGCGGCCGAAGGGGATGACCGGCCCAAACCAAACAAGCAACGATTCCCCCTCCCGATTGGCACGGACGGGTCAGCGAACGTCGCGGTCCCGGCGACCAAGAGCGGGACGTTTGCACTCATCGCGGAAGGCGACCGCGGCACCAAGAGCGAATTCCCGTCACAGCCGTTACGCGTCCAGAAGGACGAACCGCCAAAGCTGCCGCGTGTCAGCGGGCTCGCGGAGAAGGCGCGACAAGTCCGGCCGACCGAAAGGATCGTCGTCGAGTGCACTGCGACGGACGACGTCGCGCTGACCGCGCTCGTGCTCGAGTGGCGGGTCGGCGACGGCCCAATCCAGACGCTTCCGCTCGAAGTTCGCGGTCTGCCGGCCGCGCAGGTTGACGGGAAGGTGACCCTGGCTCTGAACGGGAAAGTCAAGACGGGCGAGAAGCTTTACTGCCGCCTGGCCGCCACTGACAACCGGTCATTACCCGAGGCGAAGCTGACTCCGCAGACGACCTACTACCCGGCCCGTGAACGGGACATGGACCAGTGGTCGGAATTCGAAATCGACCCCGCTGCCGCCCCACTTGCCGAACAGGACATCCGACAGCGCAAGGCGGAGATCGAAGCGAAGCTTCGTGAAATTGAGAGCGAACTCAAAAAGGAAAAGGCGGATGCCAGCCTGTTCGAACTCGGAACCCGGAAGGGCAAGCCGCTGAATGCGGACGCGCAAGAGAAACTCAAGAAGACCCGCGACGAAGTCGCCGAGACGACCGCCAAGCTGGACGACCTGGCCCGCGACGTCGGGGTCACCCCCGAGTTGGGACGGATGGCAGATGCTCTTCGCGGGCTCGCGGATCGGCAGATGCGCGAGGCGGAGGCCGCCCTCGCACGGGCGAAGGAGTCGGCCCGAGCCGAAGATCAGAACGCCCAGTTCGAGAAGGCCAAGAAGTCCATCGACGAGGCACTGCAAAAGGTCACCGAGTTAATCAAGGACAACGACAAGACCGCCCAGGAGCGGCTCGACAAGAAGAAGCTCGAAGACCTGGCCCGCGATCAGCAAGACCTCGCCGACAAGGCCAAGACTGCCGACCCGAAGGAGGCCGGGGACCTCGCCAAGCGGCAGAAGGAATTGGAAGACCAGCTCAAGAAGCTACAGGAGCAGTCGGACGCGCTGAAGAAGGCGGCCGACGCGGCCCGCGGACAGGACCTTAAGAAGGTCGCCGAAGAAGCCGATCGGGTCGCCCGAGAAATGGGTGAACTGAACCAGGCTATGAAGCAGGCGGAAAAAGACTCCGCCCAGGAGCGCCTCGCCGAACTGAAGAAGAAGCAGGAGGAGCTGGCCAAGCGGGCCAAGGACCTGGCCGAGAAGACCGACGCAGCCAGCCGCGTAGCGCAGACCCCGCCGCTCAACCCGGATGATGCGAGCCAGGCGAAGGACGCTCTCGACAAGGGCGACCTCGACGAGGCGGCTCGACAGCAGGAGAAGGCCCGGCAAGAATTGGAGCGTCTGGCCCGCGACCTCGAACAGGCAGCCGCCAACAGCAAGGACCCCCGCGAGGCGGCCAAACAGCTCGCTCGCTTGCAGGATGACCTGCGCGGTCGGCTGGCGCAGGAGACTCGCGACAAACCGCTCGACCAACTCCCCGCCGAACGCCGCTCGGCCCTGGAGAAGCAGCAGGAGGCGATCGAAAAGGCGACGGCCCGACTGCCGGTGCCGCAAGGCGAAGCGGACGTGGCCAAGATCCGCGCCGCGGCCGACGCCCGCGACGCCAAGGAATTGCTCAAGAAGGGCGCCGAGCAGGGCGCCGACAAGAAAATGCAGGAGACCAAGGAGTCGCTTGAGAAACTCGCCGAAAAGCTCCCGACGAAGGAAGACCGGCTGGCCCGCGCCAAGAACGATGTCGCCGGGATGAGACAGCAACAAGAGGGGGTACAGAACAAGGCGGAGGCGGCCGCCCGGACCGCCGAAAAAGAGGACCTGGACTCGCCCGAGACGCAGCGCGATCTTGCGTGGCGCATGGCCGACGCCGCCCGCACACAGGCGGCCATCGCGGAGAAAGCGACCAAGCTTGACACCCCCGGCCATGAAGCTCGGAAAGAAAAGGTTGCCGACGCTCTTCAAAAAGCAGCGACGGACCTGACGGCGGGCCGCGCCCAGGACGCGGCTGCCAGCCAGCAGGCCGCGAAGCGCGAGTTGGAGCGGCTCGAACAGGCGCTCTCCGGCCAGATCCCGGCCGACGAAAAGGCCGCGGAACTGGCCCGGCAGCAGCGTCAGGTCGCTGCGCAGGCCGCGAAGAACGCGGAGAGCCCCGACCGATCGACACAAAACGAACTGTCCAAGCGACAGGGGGAAATCGCTCGCGAGGTGGAGAAGCTGAAGACGCCGGAGGCCGCCTCCGCCCACGCGGAAGCGGCTGACGCGGCCAAGAAGGCCGAAATCGCGAGCAATAGTAGCCTCAAAGCGGACGAGTTCGCCAAGAAGGCGAAAGAGGCCGCGGACAAGCTCGACGAACTGAACCGGCGCGTGAACGGCCGCGAATCCCCGGCCGACGCCGCGGCCCGGCTGGCCAAGATGCAGAAGGAAAATGCGGACGAACAAGAACGGCGGCAGACCGACATCTCCACCGGGCAGGCCCGTCGCAAGGCCGGCCAGGAACTGGAAGAGTTGAAGAATCTCCGGCCCGGCGAGAACGGGCAGTCGGCCAAGCAGAAGGCGCAGGAGGCGCTCCAGCGGTCCGCGAACGTCCTCGATCCGAAAACCAACGCCAAGGCTCAGCGCGAGGCGGCCGATGCGCTCAAGGACGTGGCCGACAAATTGTCGCGCAATCAAACGGCGAAGGGCGACACCCCACCGCAAGACCCGGCCGACGCGGCCGAAAAGCTGGCGAAAAAGCAAAAAGAACTCGCCGAGCAGACCAAGCGCGAAACCGACCAGGCGAAGCAGATGCCCGGCGCGGAAGGAACGAAGGCGCGGAAGGATGCCATCGACAAGGCGGCCCGCGAGCAGAAGGAGCTGGCAAAGCAAGCCAATGAGCTGCCCGGCACGGATTCACCCAAGGATCGTCAACAGGCCCAGGAGGCAATGGGTCGGGCCCAGGACGAGCTGGCGAAGAACAATGCCGAGGGCGCGATTCACAAACAGAAGGAGGCCGCGGACGCGCTGGGTCGTATCGCCCAGAAGGCGCAACAAAACAAACAAGCTCAGTCGGAGGGCGAAAACCCCGGCCTGCCGACCAAGGCGCAGGCCGACGCGGCCCGCGAACTCGCCGAGGAGCAACGCAAGCTCCAGGAGGAGGCCCGCAAGGCCGGCGAGGAGCTGGCCAAGGAGAACACGCCGCGGAATGACAATCCCGTCGGGGACCTCGCGAAGCAGCAGCAGGAAATTGCTCGACAGGCCGAGGAGCTGGCGAAGACGGTCAAGGACGGCCAGGGCGCCCAGGCCGAGCAGTCGAAGCAAGCCCGGCAGGCGGCGGACGCGGCCAAGCAAGCTTCGAGCCAGGTCCGCGACGGCGACCTGAACCAGGCCAGGCAGTCTGGCGAGCAGGCAGCCAAGGCGATGGAGCAGATGGCCAAAGACAAGACCAGCGGGGAATCGGGGCAGAAAGCCAAGGACCTGGCGCGGCAGCAAGCGGACATCAACAAGAAGCTGGATGAACTGGCCAAGACGCCGGGCGCCGGTGCGACGCAGCAGGCCGCCCGGCAGCAGCAACTCGAGGAACAGGCGCGCGACATCGGCAAGAAGCTGGAAGACCTGGCCAAACAAGCCGGTAGCGAGCCGGGCTCGGCGGGCGAGAAGGCGAAGGACGCGGCCGGCAGCGCCCAGCGCGCCGGCGAGAAGATGCAAGGCGCCCGCGACGCGGCCCGCAAGGGCCAGCGCGACCAGGCGAATGGTGCCCGCGAGGGGGCCGTCCAGTCGATGGAAGCCGCGGCCCGCCAAGCGGCGGACGCGGCCCGCCAGATGGAAGGCGGCGACAAGGGGACCGGATCTCCGCAAGCCGGCAAGGCGATGGAACAGGCCAAGGGGCAAATGGGCAAGGCCGGTGAAAAGCTCGGCCAGGGCCAGCCCGGCGAGGCCGGCCAGTCCATGGACAAGGCGGCCCAGTCGCTCCAGCAGGCCGCCAATTCACTCGGCCAGGGTCAGGGCGAAGGGCAGCCGAAGCCGGGGCAGGGGATCGGCGGCAAGAACCCCGGCGGCAACATCGGCGGCCCCGGCGGCACGCTCGACTTAAGCGGCTTCCCGGAGGACGTGAAGCAGTACAGCGGCAAGGCCTGGGGCGAGCTACCCGGCGAGATCAAGACCAAGGTCATCAACGAGATGAAGGCGCGCTACGGCGAGGATTATGCCCGGAACATTCAGCTCTACTTCGAGCAACTGGCTGAGAGGAAATAAGCTGGCGATTGGGGCGGCAAGCACCCGAGGGTCAAGTGGAACACAACGTGGCGCCGACCTGGGAAACGCCCGATGACCATCGGGCGCTCGCCGAACTCTTGGCCGCGAATCGCGACCTGGTAGAGGTCAACCGCCAGATCGCGGCCTCGCTGGCAAACCTGGAGCGGCTTTACAGCGAGGACCTTCACCAGCGTCAGAAGATCAATCGTCACACCTCCGCCATGATGAAGCGATTGAATGGCAATCCATTGCTGAGCTGGCCGATGATCTTGGCGGTTTTCGTGGTACCTCTCATTATTCTGATGCCGCACATACTGCGCTGGTTCGGAAA
>Ga0075418_10005030_pt1 | contig 14998 bp, 15 predicted proteins | sample SoiMetdeltSBSDD2_FD_81776 | JGI IMG/M metagenome (GOLD analysis project Ga0075418, IMG submission 81776) | Bulk soil microbial communities from a Populus tree surrounding site in Tennessee, USA - Soil MetaG P. deltoides SBSDD2 | ecosystem: Environmental > Terrestrial > Soil > Tree plantation...
CGATACCGAGGCCGACGAGCTCGTCGTCGTCGACACGATGCGGGAGCGCAAGCAGGTGATGGAGGACCGCGCCGACGCGTTCATCGCGCTGCCCGGCGGCATAGGCACCCTCGAGGAGTTCTTCGAAGCCTGGACAGCGGGGTACTTGGGTATGCATGACAAGCCGGTGGTCATGCTCGACCCGATCGGGCACTACGACGGCCTGCTGGCCTGGTTGCACGGGCTGGTCGACAGCGGTTACGTCGCACAGGGCGCGCTGGACCGGTTGGTCGTCGTCGACAACGTCGAGGTCGCGATCGAGGTTTGCGCACCCGCATCGTGACGCTGATCACCCGTGGTTAGGGTGTGCGACAACAGAACATTGGAGGGGACGCACCGAATGACCACCCGAAGGCGACCGCGAGTGAGGATCGCAGCGCGGAACGAGCGAGGACCGGAGCGAGCGGGAGTCGAGGCATGACGGACGAGAAGTCGGGAACTCGCAGCAGCGTCGGGCTGCTCGACATCGCGAGCCAGGTACCTGGTCTGCTGATGGATTTGCCGACCATCTTGAGCGGTGTGATCACCGGATTCGGGGCGCGGCCGTCGGCCAAGACCTCGATCGGCAAGGTTTTCCAGGAGCGCGCGGCCCGCTACGCCGACAAGGTGTTCATCAAGTTCGGTGACGACCAGCTCACGTACCGCGAGGCCAATGAGGCGGTCAATCGGTACGCCGCGGTGCTGGCCGCCCGCGGTGTCGGGCACGGCGATGTCGTCGGCATCATGCTGCGCAACTCACCGCAGTCGGTGCTGTTGATGTTGGCCACGGTCAAATGCGGTGCGATCGCCGGAATGCTCAACTACCACCAGCGCGGCGACGTGCTCAAGCACAGCTTGGGGCTACTGAGCGCCAAGGCGGTGGTCGCCGAGACGGAGTTCATCGAACCGATCACCGACAGCGGCGCCGATACCTCCGGCGTGATGACCGTCGACGAGCTGCAACGGCTGGCCGCGACCGCACCGACCGGCAATCCGGCGACGACGGCGGCTGTGCTGGCCAAGGACAAGGCGTTCTACATCTTCACGTCGGGCACCACCGGCATGCCGAAGGCCAGCGTGATGACGCACTACCGGTGGCTGCGCGCGCTCGCCGGATTCGGCGGCCTCGGCATGCGGTTGAGCAGCAACGACACCCTGTACTGCTGCCTGCCGCTCTACCACAACAACGCGTTGACGGTCGCGCTGTCGTCGGTGCTGAACTCAGGCGCGACGCTGGCGCTGGGCAAGTCGTTCTCGGCGTCGAAGTTCTGGGACGAGGTCATCCGCTACGACGCCACCGCGTTCATCTACATCGGCGAGATCTGCGCCTACCTGCTCAACCAGCCGCCGAAGGACACGGATCGCAAGCACAAGGTGCGGGTGATCGGAGGCAACGGGCTGCGCCCTGCCATCTGGGACGAGTTCACCGAGCGGTTCGGCATCGAACGTGTCTGTGAGTTCTACGCGGCCAGTGAGGGCAACACCGCGTTCGTCAACTTCCTGAACCTCGACAAGACCACGGGGATCTGCCCGACGCCGGTGGCGTTCGTGGAGTACGACCCCGACAGCGGCGAACCGGTGCGCGACGAGAACGGCCGGGTGCGAAAGGTGCGCAACGGTGAGCCAGGGTTGCTGCTCTCCAAGGTCAGCAGCTTCCAACCGTTCGACGGCTATACCGACAAGAAGGCCAGCGAAAAGAAGTTGGTGCGCAACGCTTTTCGCGACGGCGACGTCTGGTTCAACACCGGTGACCTGATGCGCTCGCAGGGCTTCGGGCATGCGGCGTTCACCGACCGGCTCGGCGACACCTTCCGGTGGAAGGGCGAGAACGTCGCCACCACAGAAGTCGAGGCCGCGGTCTCCACCGACCCGCAGGTCGAGGAGGCGACGGTGTTCGGGGTCGAGGTCGAGGGCACCGGCGGCCGGGCGGGCATGGCGGCGATTCAGCTCAAGGAGGGCGAGGAGTTCGACGGCAAGGCGCTGGCGAAGGCGGCTTACGAGCGGCTGCCGGGCTACGCCGTGCCGCTGTTCGTCCGGGTCGTCCAAGAGCTCGCGCACACGTCGACGTTCAAGAGCCAGAAGGTCGACCTCCGCAAGGAGGGTTACGACACCGAAGAGGTCGAGGACCCGATCTACGTGTTGGCCGGCCGCGACGAGGGTTACGTCGAGTTCTACGACGAGTACCCAAAAGAAGTCGCCGACGGAAAGAAGCCCAAGAACTAGCGACTTCGGTGCGCTAACAGTCGCTGAGCGACGTGCTGAGCGACGGTAAGCGCGCCGAAATCGCAGGCCCGTAACCTGGAAGGCGTGTTGTCGACCTTCTGCGGCCGCCCGGTGGCCGGCGATCGCGCCTTGATCATGGCGATCGTCAACCGGACACCGGACTCGTTCTACGACCGCGGCGCCACGTTCACCGACGAGGCCGCGAAGACGGCGGCCCACCAGGTGATCGAAGAGGGCGCCGACGTCGTCGACGTGGGTGGCGTCAAGGCCGGACCGGGCGACACCGTCGGCGTCGATGAGGAGATCGCCCGCGTCGTGCCGTTCATCGAGTGGCTGCGCGACACCTTCCCCAACCAGTTGATCAGCGTCGACACCTGGCGTTCGGAGGTCGCCAAGCAGGCCTGCGCCGCGGGCGCCGACTTGATCAACGACACCTGGGGCGGCCACGACCCGGCGCTGGCGGAGGTCGCCGCCGAGTTCAAGGCCGGCCTGGTGTGCTCGCACACCGGCGGTGCGACGCCACGCACCCGCCCGTTCCGCGTCAACTACGGCATCTCCGAACGCGGCGTCGTCGACGACGTGATCGCGGAGGTGACAGCCGCCGCCGAGCGCGCCGTGGCCGTCGGAGTGGCGCGTGACGCGGTGTTAATCGATCCGACTCATGATTTCGGCAAGAACACTTATCACGGTCTTAGTTTGTTGCGCCACGTAAAAGACCTTGTAAAAACTGGATGGCCGGTCCTGATGGCGCTGAGCAACAAAGACTTCGTCGGGGAAACTCTGGGTGTGGGTCTGACCGAACGCCTGGAGGGCACCCTCGCAGCGACCGCCCTGGCCGCCGCAGAGGGTGCCGCGATGTTCCGGGTGCATGAAGTCGGCCCCACGCGACGCGTACTCGAAATGGTCGCGTCGATTCAGGGCGTGCGTCCGCCGACGCGCACGGTGAGGGGACTGGCATGACACTGAGACGAACGCGAGTGAGGATCGCAGCGAGGGACGAGCGAGGACCGGAGCGAGCGGGAGTCGAAGCATGACACTGACACCCGAGCTACCCGGAACGGACGTCGTCACCGGGAGATGGCTAACCGATCACAGCTGGAACCGGCCGACATGGACGGTCGACGAACTGATAGCCGCCAAGGCTGGACGCACCATCTCCGTGGTGCTGCCTGCGCTCAACGAGGAAGAAACGGTCGGCAGCGTCGTCGAGACGATCACCCCGCTGCTCGGCGGTCTGGTCGACGAGCTCATCGTGCTGGACTCCGGCTCCACCGACGACACCGAAATCCGCGCGCTCGCCGCGGGCGCCCGGGTGATCAGCCGCGAGGTCGCGCTGCCCGAGGTCGCGCCGCAGCCCGGGAAGGGTGAGGTGCTGTGGCGATCGCTGGCCGCCACCGCCGGCGACATCATCGTGTTCGTCGACTCCGACCTGATCGACCCGGACCCGATGTTCGTGCCGAAGCTGGTCGGCCCGCTGCTCACCACCGACGGTGTGCACCTGGTCAAGGGCTTCTACCGGCGGCCGCTAAAGGTCAGCGGCAGCGAGGACGCCAACGGCGGTGGCCGGGTCACCGAACTCGTCGCGCGGCCACTGCTCGCGTCGCTGCGACCCGAACTGAGCTGCATCCTGCAGCCGCTGGGCGGCGAATACGCCGGCACCCGCGAGCTGCTTACCTCCGTGCCCTTCGCGCCGGCGTACGGGGTGGAGATCGGGCTGCTGATCGACACCTACGACCGGCTCGGCCTGGACGCCATCGCCCAGGTGAACCTCGGTGTGCGCACGCACCGCAATCGCCCGCTGACCGAGCTCGCGTCGATGAGCCGCCAGGTCATCGCCACCCTGCTGTCGCGTTGCGGCGTTCCGGACTCCGGCGCAGCCCTGACGCAGTTCTTCGCCGACGGCGACGACTACACCCCGCGCACGTCCTCGGTGTCGCTCGAGGACCGCCCGCCGATGATCACACTGCGCCCACGCGGCTAATTGACCTGACGGCCCCAGCGGGGGACGATCAGCGATTATGTGGGGGATGAACAAACGGTAGCGACGTGACGGTCGACGTCGAGTACGCCCGCCGGGGGGACATCAGCATCGCCTATCAGACGATCGGCGATGGGCCTGTCGACATCATCTTTGGTGCCGGCCTGGTCTCGCATCTCGATCTGTTGTGGGCAGACCCGTATGCGACCGCGTTCTTCCGGCGGCTGGCATCGATCGGACGCCTGCTGCTGTTCGACAAGCCGGGCACCGGGCTGTCCGATCCGGTCGTCGGTATTCCGACGGTGCAGCAGCGGGTCGACGATTTTCTCGCCGTGCTCGACGCGGCCGGCTCGCGCCGGGCGGTGGTCATCGGGAATTCAGAAGCAGCCACACCGGCGATCCTGCTTGCCGCGACGCATCCGGAGCGCGTCGAGGCGCTGATCGCGATGTGCGGCGTGCCGCGTATTACGCCCAGCGACGACTTCCTGCCGGGCAGCGAGCACCGATGGGAACGGATGTGGGCGATTATTCGACACTCCACCGACCATTGGGGCGACGGGTCGCTGCTCCAATCTCTGTCCCCGTATGCGCGCGAGAGCGCGGTGTACCGCAGGTTTGCGCCGAACGTCGAGCGGGCCTGCGCGAGTCCCGGCATGGCGCGGGTCATGCTCAATGCGCTGTGGGATTACGACGTTACGGGCGCAACCCACGCGGTCGATGTGCCGACGCTGGTGGTCCACCGGACCGGCGACATCCTTCCCATCGAGGCCGCACGGTGGACGGCCGACGCCATCGCCGGGGCCAAGCTGCTCGAACTACCCGGGCCCGAGCCCGTGTGCTTCTTCAACGGTGACGACCTTCTCGCCGGCGTCGAGGACTTCGTCGGCGGCAGCGCACCCCGAGGGCCCATCTCACGCAAGCTGGTCACCGTGCTTTACACCGACATCGTGGAGTCCACGGCGCGTGCGGTGGAACTGGGTGACGAGCGGTGGTCGGCCCTGCTGGACGCGCATCACGCCGCGGTGCGTGATCAGGTCGAGCGCCACGACGGCACGCTGATCAAGACGATGGGCGACGGCATGCTTGCCACGTTCGACCGCCCGACACTCGCGGTTCGGTGCGCGCTTGCCGTCTCCCGGCATGCGGGCGAGGAAGGCGTGCAGGTGCGGGCGGGGGTGCATGCGGGCGAGTGCGAAGTCAGCGACCATGACATCAGCGGTATCGCCGCCCACATCGGGTCTCGCATCATGGCGCTGGCCGGGCCGGCCGAGGTGTTGGTATCGGCGACGGTGCGGGACCTGGTGTTCGGCTCGGGCGTCGAGTTCGAAGCGCGCGGCGAGCACGAGTTGAAGGGCGTACCGGGCAGGTGGTCGGTTCATCACGTCGTGGCCGACCGCCGCGAGGACCAGCGGCCTGCGTTCCAGGCCACGCCCGCGCTGGCAGCGTTGACGCCGTCGCCGATGACGACGATGAAGCCCGCCGACCGGGCAATCGTCGGGGTGGCGAATCGGGCACCGCGCCTGAGCCGTTTCACGCTGCGGATGCTCAGCCGCCGTCCGGTCTCGACAAGGGGCTGATTCGACGCGTTGTCGGCCCCTTCGGGCAGTATCGACAGCGTGACCTTGGTTCTGTTGTACCTGGTAGTGCTGATCCTGGTGGCCGTCGTGCTGTTCGGGCTCGGCAGCGTGCTGTTCGGCCGCGGTGAGTCGTTGCCGCCGCTGCCGCGCGCCACCACCGCCACCGTGTTGCCGGCCTCGGGCGTCACCGGCGCCGATGTCGATGCGGTCAAGTTCACCCAGACGGTGCGCGGCTACAAGACCAGCGAGGTCGACTGGGTGCTGGACCGGCTCGGCCAGGAGCTTGACCTGCTGCGCGGCGAGCTCGCCGCAGTGCGCGCCGCGCACGGCATCGACGACGACTACGAGGATGCCGACGAGCCGGTCGAAGGTGGCGCGCATGCGTTGCCCAATGGCGAGGACGATTCGTGACCGTCGACGACGGCCGCACCCGGTGCGGTTGGATCGACCAATCACGTTTGGCCCCAGCCGATTTCGTCCTCTATCGGGACTACCACGACACGGAGTGGGGTCAGCCGCTGCGCGATTCAGCTGCGCTGTTCGAGCGGATCAGCCTGGAGGCGTTCCAGAGTGGCCTGTCGTGGCTGATCATCCTGCGCAAGCGGGAGAACTTTCGTCGCGCATTCCACGGGTTCGACGTTGACCGCATCGCCCGCTACACGAAACGCGACATCGACCGGTTGATGGCCGACACCGGGATCGTGCGCAACCGCGCCAAGGTCGAGGCCACTATCGCCAACGCCCGCGCCGCCGCCGATCTCGACGTCGACCTTTCCGAGTTGCTGTGGTCGTTCGCGCCGCCGCCGCGACCGCGGCCCGCCGACCTGTCCCAGGTTCCTGCGGTGACACCGGAATCGACCGCGATGGCCAAGGAATTGAAGAGACGTGGTTTCCGATTCGTCGGACCGACGACGGCCTACGCGTTGATGCAGGCCACCGGCATGGTCGACGATCACACTGCCGACTGCTGGGTTCCAGCGATCAAAGCCGCATCGTAACGGCGGTCATAGCCGGGTCTTTGCACACGTAGCGCGGCGGATAGGGAACAATAGGGGAAGATCACTAGCCCGAGCGGGCCAGCTCATGTGGAGGGAGCACTCGATGGCGGCGATGAAGCCCCGGACCGGAGACGGTCCACTGGAAGCAACCAAGGAGGGGCGCGGCATCGTGATGCGGGTACCACTGGAAGGCGGCGGGCGACTCGTCGTCGAACTCACCCCGGACGAAGCGGCCGCCCTCGGCGACGAGCTCAAGGGCGTCACCAGCTAGCGATCTCGGTGCGCTTACGTACGCTCAGCGCACGTTTCCGCACCGAAATCTACGAAGAGACCTTTCGGTAGATCTCCAAAGTCTGCTCGGCGATGTGCGCCCACGAGAACTCTTGGATGCAGCGCTGCCTGCCGGCTTCGCCGTACTGACGCGCCCGCTCGGGGTCGGCCACCAACGAGTTGACCGCCTCGCCAAGCCGCCGCTCGAAGACCGCCGGGTCGCTCGCGTCGTAGTGCACAAGCAGACCTGTCTGACGGTCCACGACCACCTCCGGTATGCCGCCGACATCGGAGGCCACCACCGCCGTCGCGCACGCCATCGCTTCCAGGTTCACAATCCCCAACGGTTCGTACACCGACGGACACACGAAAACGGTTGCCGCGGAGAGTATTTCGCGAATCTTGCCGATGGGCAGCATCTCGCGAACCCAGAACACGCCGCTGCGGACGCGGGCCAGCTCCTGCACCGCCGACGTCACCTCGGCCGCGATCTCCGGGGTGTCCGGTGCGCCCGCACACAACACCAGCTGGATCTCAGGCGCGAAGTAGTGGGCCGCCGCGACCAGGTGCGCGACCCCCTTCTGCCGGGTGATCCGCCCGACGAAGGCAACGATCGGGCGATTCAGGTCGACGCCGAGCTCTTCGAGCACCGAGTCGCCCGGCTGCGGCTGAACGGGACACCAGACGTCAGTGTCGATCCCGTTGCGCACAACGTGTACCCGATTGGGGTCCAGCGCCGGGTAGGTGTGCAGCACGTCGTCGCGCATGCCGGAACTCACTGCGATCACCGCGTCGGCGGCCTCGACCGCCGTCTTCTCCACCCACGACGACACCCGGTAACCGCCGCCGAGCTGCTCGGCCTTCCACGGCCGCATCGGTTCCAGCGAATGCGCGGTCAGCACGTGCGGGATGCCGTACAGCAGCGCGGCCAGGTGCCCGGCCAGGCCGGTGTACCAGGTGTGCGAATGCACGACCGTGGCGTTCGACGCGCCGTTGACCATGTTGAGGTCCGCGGACAGCGTCGACAGCGCCGCGTTGGCGCCCTTGAGCGCCGGATCCGGTTGCGCCACGATCACCCCCGGACGCGGGGCGCCCATGCAGTGCACGTCGACCTCGCAAAGGGTGCGCAACTGCGCGACAAGTTCGGTGACGTGCACGCCCGCGCCGCCATAGACCTCGGGTGGATACTCCCGAGTCATCATCGCCACCCGCATAGTTCCGACCGTAGTAGCCATCGCAAGCCGCCGCAGCGATTGTTTTGGACGCGGCGACGCCAATTACCTTGACGGACAGCCCGTCAGAAGTTTGATCAATGGGACGAATGGCTAGCCGAGTTCAGTACCGGCCGATAGGTTTGAACGATGCGGGAATTGCCACATGTGCTGGGCATAGTCCTGGCCGGCGGAGAGGGCAAGCGGCTTTATCCGTTGACCGCAGACCGGGCCAAGCCCGCAGTGCCCTTCGGCGGCGCATATCGGCTCATCGATTTCGTGCTGTCCAACCTGGTGAATGCTCGGTACCTGAGGATCTGCGTTCTCACCCAATACAAGTCGCATTCGCTGGACCGTCACATTTCGCAGAACTGGCGGCTTTCCGGGCTTGCCGGCGAGTACATCACGCCGGTGCCGGCCCAGCAGCGGCTCGGCCCGCGCTGGTACACCGGCTCTGCCGACGCGATCTATCAGTCGCTGAATCTGATCTACGACGAGGATCCCGACTACATCGTCGTGTTCGGCGCTGACCACGTGTATCGGATGGACCCCGAGCAGATGGTGCAGGCCCACATTGAAAGTGGAGCGGGCGGCACCGTCGCCGGCATCCGGGTGCCACGTGCCGAAGCCACTGCGTTCGGCTGCATCGACTCCGACGAATCCGGCCGCATCCGCGGCTTCATCGAGAAACCGGCCGATCCGCCCGGCACACCCGACGACCCCGAGCAGACGTTCGTATCGATGGGCAACTACATCTTCACCACGAAGGTGCTCATCGACGCGATTCGCGCCGACGCCGACGACGACCACTCCGACCACGACATGGGCGGCGACATCATCCCGCGGCTGGTCACCGACGGCATGGCCGCCGTCTACGACTTCAATAACAACGAGGTGCCCGGCGCCACCGAACGCGATCACGGCTACTGGCGCGACGTCGGGACGCTCGACGCGTTCTACGACGCCCACATGGATCTGGTGTCGGTGCACCCGGTGTTCAACCTCTACAACAAGCGCTGGCCGATCCGCGGCGAGGCGGAGATGCTGGCGCCGGCGAAGTTCGTCAACGGCGGCTCGGCGCAAGAGTCTGTGGTCGGCGCGGGCAGCATCATTTCGGCTGCGTCCGTACGCAATTCGGTGCTGTCCTCCAACGTCGTGGTCGACGACGGCGCGATCGTGGAGGGCAGCGTGATCATGCCCGGCACCCGGATCGGCCGCGGCGCGGTGGTGCGCCACGCGATCCTGGACAAGAACGTCGTCGTGGGGCCGGGCGAGATGGTCGGCGTGGACCTGGAGAAGGACCGCGAGCGGTTCGCGATCAGCGCCGGGGGAGTCGTCGCGGTCGGTAAGGGCGTCTGGATCTAATCCTCCCCTAGCTCCGCTGTGGGCCCACCCCTACCTTCGGTGTGGGCCCAAGCCGCGCTGTGGGCCCAGGTTTGCGGCCTTGCGTCGTCTGCGACGCACGATCCGCACCACGGCCCAGATGAGCACGACGACGGCCACCAGCACGAGCACCGGTACCAGAACCGCCAGGAACACCAGCCCGACGCTGAAGACGTCCTCAATCGTGGATAGCACCGGCGCGGCCACGCCCGCGGTCGCGACGTTGGCGGCAGGCCGCACCGTCGACTTCGTCAGCGACACCACCAGCGCGGTCACCACGCCGATCGCGACGGGAATCCACTGACCGGACTGCGCGAACGCGCCAGGGTCGGTCACCGCGGACGTCTGCGCCGCAGTCCCCGACCCGAACACGATGCCGCCGGCCGTCGGGCGAACAAACGTCTGGATGAGGTCGTTGACGCTGTCGAGCGCCGGGATCTTGTCGGCGACGATCTCGACGACGAGCAGCACGGCGACGATCGTCATCACCCAGCCGTTCTCCAGCCAGGCCCAACCGTGCGGCAGCGTCACCAGGTCCGTGAACCGCGACAGCAGGCCGAGCGCCAGCAGCGGGATATAGGCGTTGAGGCCCGCCGCGGTGGCCAGCCCGAAGCCGGTCAGCAGTTCCACATACGCATTATCTGTCGAGCAAAGCCAAACTGAAGCCACGCAGCCGCGTCGGTTCGGCATCGATGGTTATCTCGGAGATCTTGTCGCCGACGATGGCGAAGCGCAGCACCAGCGCCAGCTTTCCCTTGGGGGCGACGACGATGCCGACGGCGCCGTCCACCACCGCAGGCTCGGCGAACCGCGCATTGGCCGAGAAGGCACGCGCATTGGCGGCCACCGCCTGCGCACCGCGGATCGTCGTCGGGGTGCCGGCCGCGGCGGCGTCGACATGCAGCACCACGTCGCTGTCGAGGACCGCGAGCAGCGCGTCGAAATCACCATCGCGCGCGGCCGTCAGGAACGCGTCGACAAGTCGGCGTTGATGGACCAAATCCGTTGCGGGGTCGGGCGTTTTGCCGCGAACGCGGCGACGGGCACGCGCTGCGAGCTGTGCGGCGCTGTTCTCGGTGCGGCCCACGATCGGTGCGATCTCGGCGTACGGCAGGTCGAACATGTCGTGTAGCACGAACGCGAGCCGCTCGGCCGGATTCAAGGTTTGAAGGATGACGAGCAGCGCGACGCCGATGGAGTCGGCAAGCACCGCCTCGGCTTCGGGATCGACGGCGTCGGGCGCGGCGACGGCCGGAGCCCCGTCGAGCGGCTCCTCGCGGCGCGCGCTGCGGGTCCGCAGCATATCGAGGCAGATGCGCGCCACGACCGTCGTCAACCAGCCGCGCACATTGCGGACGTCGCTGATGTCGGTGCGCTGCATCCGTAGCCACGCTTCCTGGACGGCGTCGTCGGCCTCGGTCAGCGAGCCGAGCATGCGGTAGGCCACAGCGCGCAGATGCGAACGGTGCTCTTCGAAGGACTCTGCAGGCATGTCGCACCTCCTCCCGTCATGGTGATGACGGATCAGCGGGCGAGGATATGACAGTCACCAGAAGCCGGGCACCAACCGGTAGTGCACCTTGTGGGTGTACTCGTCGTATCCGGCGAGTTCCTGCCGAAGCATCTTCTCCTCGTCGTCGATGCGGAGGAGGAGCACCGCCACAGCGGGCACGATAGTGACCAGACCCCAATAGGAGTCGAGCGCCAGCGGCATGCCCACCATCATGATCAACGCGCCGGCATACATCGGATGCCGCACAAGGCCGTACAGACCGGTATCGACAACCGGCTGCTCGGCCTCGACCGTAATCGTGGCGGCCGCGTAGTTGTTCTGCTGGACGACAAGCATCGACATGCCAAGACCGATGGCGACCAACACGTCGCCGACGATGACGATCGGCGTCGGGACCTGTGACCAACCGAATCGATGGTCGAGGGCGCTGAGGACCAGCACCGCCAGCACCATCGCGGCGATGCCCACGGTGGCGATCTTCTGCACAGGCCTGGTCTCCGCGGTCGGCCCCGAACGCATGCGGCGCCGCAGAATATCGGGTCGGCGCAGCGCCCAGTACACGCTGGGACCGAACGACGTCACGCCGAAGACCGCGATGAAAACCCATGCCTGCCAATAGTTGAACGTGCCAGCAGGCCAGAACAGCGGCACAGCGAAGAAAACCAATCCGAATAGGCTCGCCACCACGGCTTGAAGCAAGAGCTTCACGATTCCTCCATCACCAGACGCCCGGCATCAGCCGGTAGTGCACCTTGTTTGTGTAGTCGGGATAGCCCGCGAGTTCTTGGGTGAGCACCTTCTCCTCATCGAGGATCCGAAGGGCGAGGATGGCCACGCCGGGGATCACGAAGACGAGTCCCCAATACGAGCCGAGCGCCAGCGGGATGCCGACCATCAGCACGACGTTCCCGAAGTACATCGGGTGCCGCACAACGGAGTAGAGACCCGTCGACACCACCTGTTGACCGGATTCGACCGTGATGTTAGCCGACGCGTAGCCGTTCTGGATCGTCGTGAGCATTGCGATACCCAGGCCGACGGCCACCAGGACATCGCCGACGACGGAGATGGTCGCGGGCACCGAGGACCAGCCGAAGCGGAAGTCCAAGGCGCTCACCACAATTGTGGCACCCATCGCCAGGAATGCGATCGAGATGATGACCTTCTGCAGTACCCGTGTCTCTGCGGCCGGGCCGGCCTGCATCCGACGCTTGAGTGCCGCGGGATTCGTGACCGCCAGGTAAAGGCTGGGGATCGTCGTCGACGCAGCGAACACCACAATGAACGTCCATCCCTGCCAGTAGTCGAATGTGCCGGCCGGCCAGAACACCAGCAGCCCGAATACAACGAGGCCGATGAGGCCGGAAGTGATTGCCTGCAAGGCGATTTTCATGGTTCTCCTTCACCAGACGTGCGGCACCAGGCGCGAATGCACCTTCTCGGTGTACTCGCGGTAGCCGGTCAGTTCTTCCGTCAGCGCCTTCTCCTCATCGAGGATGCGAGCGGCGAGGAAAACCAGGTCGACAAGGACTATGACGACCGCCCAATAGGAACCCAGCGCAAAGGGCATGCCAATGAGCATGACGAGACCTCCGAAGTACATCGGGTGCCGCACCAGCCCATAGAGCCCGGTGGACACCACCGTCTGGTCTGCCTCGACGGTGATATTCGCTGCGGCATAGCTGTTTTGGACGACCACGACCATCGTGATCAGAAGCCCAACGGCGGCCAGCACGTTCCCGACGAGCGCCACCGTGGTTCCTACGTTCGACCAGCCGAACCGATGGTCGAACCCGGACACCACCAGCAAGGCAAAGAAGGTCAACACCACGCCGGAACTGACGACCTTCTGGACGGGCCTGGACTCGTGGGTCGGGCCTGCATTCATCCGGCGTCGAAGGACTTCCGGATTCTTCACACCCACATAAACGGTGTAGATCACCGACAGGACAACGAATATGCCGAGGAAGACCCACGCCTGCCAGTAGTCGAACGTGCCCGCCGGCCAGAACAACGCAAGGCCGATCAACGCCAAGCCAAGCAGCGACGTTGTTGCTATTTGAAGTCCGATCTTCATGATCTCTTCTCCTACAGCGCGTCGCGGCTGCGATAGATCCAGCCGGCGAGGATTGTCAGCGCCGCCGCGGCGACGACCATGACCGCCAGCGCAACGGCAGGGAAGTCGGTCGGCACGGTGGTGCGGCCCACCGGTGACAGGTCGAGCAGCCACCGCGGCAACCGCAACAGCGCTCCGAGGTACAGCGACACCACAACGAATGTGACTGCAAGCCAACCGATCCACGCGTGCTTCACCGCGACGGCGAATGCCGCAACGCCGGCGAGCACCGCCATGGCGGGCACATAGGCTAGGCCTGCCAACGTCAACTTAACGATGGTTCCGGGCTCGCCGAGCGTAAGCCCGGCGCCGAGGCCGTTGCCAAGCCCGGCGAAGAACATCAGCACGATCGAACCGACCAGCGCGGACGCCACCGCCGTCAGAAGCCAACGCCAGCGCGACACCGCGCCGGCCAACACGGCCTCGCCGAGCCCCGACTGCTCATCCGAATACAGCCGCAACACAGCGGTGACGACGTACGCCGTGGCGGCCGCAGCCAGGAACTGCGTCATCGTGGTGTAGACACCGTCGGTGCCCTGCGCCGTCAGCACTCGTGCAAGCAGTGGGTTGTCCTTCGCCGCGTCCAGCAACGACTTGGTCATCGAGCCGAATGCCAAGCCGCCCAGGAACAGTCCGACTGTCCAGCCGATGGTTTGACCGCGCTGCAGGGTGAGGTGCAGGCCGAACACGCCGGTGATCGGACGCGCGTTCGGCTTCTCGCCGGTGGATGGGATGTTGCCGTCGTCGTACTGCCGCCTGCTTTCCAACCAGGCCGCCAGCGCCATCAGCGCGACCGCGAGTGCCACCAGTAGAGCGAACGGCCACCAGCGCAGGTCGACGAACGCGCGCATCTGTTGCGCCCATGCGATGGGGGAGAACCAGCTCAGCGCGCTGCCGGAGTTGTTGATGACGTCACCGATGCCGCGGACCAGCGCGGCCGCCGCCAGTGCGGCCATCGCCGCCCCGGTCGCGGTCCGGGCCTGTCGCCACAGCTGCGCCGTGACCGCGGCTACCGCGCCGAACACCATGGCCACCCCGGTGACGCCGAGGCACATCCCCGCAGTATCGACGATCGCAAATCCCGTCGAGGCCATCGCCAGCGTCATGGTGACCGCCAGGACGGCGTTCACCCCGCCGACGAGGATCAGCGCGGCGTACGTGCGGGCGTAGCGGCCGACAACCGACGACGACACCAGTTCCGCGATGCCGCTCTCTTCCTCGGCGCGCGTGTGGCGGATGACGGTGCTGATGGAAAGGATCGACGCCGCGACGATCAGCGTGAGCATTAGCTCGTTCGCCATCATCGCGCCGAGGTCCGTCTCGTTGCCACCAAACATGGGCCCGCCCAACATCATTCCGGCGGGCGTTTTGAGCAGGTTCACCCGGGCCAGCCGTTGCGGCTCTTCCGGGTACGCGAGTTTTACCGCGTTCGGGGCGTACACCATCATCAGCGTCAGGATCGCGATCCACACGGACAGCCGGATCCGGTCGCGGCGCAGCGCGAGTCGCAGCAGGCTGGGAACGCCAGTGAATGGCGATCCCGGCTGGGCCGCTTCGTGACGCCCCGCTCGCGGTGCGACCGTTGCCGTGGTCATCGCGACGCCCCCTGATACTCACGCAGGAACATGTCCTCCAGCGACGCGGGAGTGACGATGAGCTCCTCGATGCCCAGATCGGTGAGGTGCTCCATCGTGAAGTCCAAGTCGTTGCG
>Ga0075418_10005032_pt1 | contig 14996 bp, 17 predicted proteins | sample SoiMetdeltSBSDD2_FD_81776 | JGI IMG/M metagenome (GOLD analysis project Ga0075418, IMG submission 81776) | Bulk soil microbial communities from a Populus tree surrounding site in Tennessee, USA - Soil MetaG P. deltoides SBSDD2 | ecosystem: Environmental > Terrestrial > Soil > Tree plantation...
CCGATCTCGTCGAAGGTCAGCATAGCGTGCTGGATCATGTCTGCGGTGCCCACAACCTCGTCGAGTGCCGCCTCACCCTCCTTCTCGGCGAGCAGCAATGTCAGGTCTCACACGGTCTGCTAGGGCACCCGAAAATCACCCAGCGCGGGAGGCGTGACTGCCTTCTCCCGGGGCCGCGGGAGCTGGGGAATCCAGTCGTACGGCACGCGATACGACCGGTAGACGGCGTTCGACCCCTGCGCGCCGACAAAGAGCGGATTCAAGTACTCCCAGACGATTCGTCCGTCGGTGGTCACCTCGAAGAGACGGCCCCCGGCACCTGCCGTAACGAGCGTGTTGCCATTGGGCAGCCGCTGCGCTCCACTGATGTTCGTGCTGAAGAACCGCCCCGGCGCTGTATACGACCACACCAGCTTCAGCGTGACCGGATCGATTTCGAGCACGCGCGAGTTCGACCGGGCATAGACGCCGGTGCCATTCGGCGCTATCCCGCTCGGCTGCCCGTATCCGCTCGCACCGCCGTTGTCGAACACGAGGAGGTTGCCGGCGCCCGGCAGTCCTTTGGGGATGAAGTGTGCGTGATGCTGCCCGATGATCTGCCCGATTGCGCGTGTCGCCTCCGACTCGAGGAAGTCCGGCCCCAACCGCCACACGACCTTGCCATCGCGCCCGACGATGGCCAGGACGTTCGCCTGGCGGCTGCTGATGATGACGTTGTTCGGCGCAAAGCGCCCGTCGCCCGCGTCGAACCAGCGGTTGGGCCCGACGTATGTGGCGGAATTCACGTGCAGCCAGTCGAACCCGGCTCCGCCGCGGCCGGGGCCGGCACCCTGCGCACCACCACGCCCGGGGCCGTCGCCTCTCGCCCCATCCCCTCTCGGCCCGTCGCCTTGTGTGCCGCCACGGCCCGCTCTGCGGATTGCCGCCCGCGCAGGTTCACTGAAGCCGAGCTCGGCGAGGTGCTCCCCCGCGATCCATTGCCAGACGATCTCACCCTTTGGCGACACCTCGATGAGACGGTCGTCCTGGAGCAGGACGTCTGCGACATCGGGCTGCCGGTGGTCGGTGTGAGTCAGGATCAGCAGGTTGCTGCCGCTGCGTGCAGGTCTGGCGTCGGGTGAATAGTATCCAGCCGGAAAATCCTCGCGCTGCCAGTCGTGGTGCTGCCGCGCCGACCAGATCATCTGCCCATCGTTCGTCTGAATCTGCTCGTTGCGGTCGAACCGCCAGAGGATGTTGCCATCGAAGTCCCGCAGCACGAGCTCGAGCGATTCCTGGCGGCCCGGCCTGGCGCCGCCGGCTGCGATGACGTCCCCGCCCGGCATTACCCGGGCCGGTCCGCCCGCGGAGTTGTTGTAGCCGTCCCACTGCTTGACGACCGTCCCGTTCATGTCGATCACGATCGCCGCCGGCGTGCCCAGGGGAGACAGCACCGTGAAGCCGCTCCACGCGCGCGCCGGGTCGTAAATCGTCGTGCCGGTCGGGTAGACGGATTGGCCCAACGCCAACGCCGAGGCCAGGATCGCCGCGGCGGGCGTCAGAGCGAGGGTTGATCGCGTCACCGGCATCTCCTTTCGAACCGCCACCGTGAGGAGGGCGCTACAGCTTGACGAGATCACTAATCCTGACCGACCGCTTCTCCTCGATGCTCTTGCGTGCAGCGATGCCGGTGAGGCACGACATGGCACCTGCCCTCGAGTCGGGCAGCCGCATGTGCTCCGGCGCCGGCGTTTTCCGGAAGATCTGATCGCGCAGGACATCGTCGCCGCCTCCGTGCCCACCGGATGCGTTCACAACATCGACCTTGCGTCGCTGCCCGAAGCTCCTGGTGACGTGGATCTCGGTCTCCTCCCCGGGTGCCACCTTCCACGGCTGGCGCTCGTGGTCGCGGACTTCGAGGCGGCCGAGCTCGCCGTTGAAGGCGACGCGGAATCCTTCGAACGGCATGTGCGCGTCGAGGGAATACGCCATCGTCGCTCCGTTCGAGTACTTCACGATCGCCTGCATCGAGTCGTAGATGTCGATGTCCTGCCGATACACGCATCCATCACGAAAGTAGCCGTCCGCGCTCTCGCACTCGGCGTACAGCTTCATGTACGTCGGGTTCGTCGTGATGTCGGTGTAGAAGCGGCACTCCTTCTTGTGCGGACACACCCGGCAGTTCGTGCCACGGATCGTTCCGTTCTTGCCATACACCTGCAACTGGCCGTTCGCCACCACCTCGATCGGGTCGGCGCCCAGCCACCAGTTGACGAGATCGAAATGATGCGTGGCCTTGTGCACCCACAGGCTTCCGCCGCCGTTCTTGTAGGCATGCCAGCGGCGGAAATAATCCGCGCCGTGATACACGTCGAGATACCACGCGAAATCGACCGACAGCACCTTGCCGATCTCGCCCGACATGAGGAGTTCCTTGACCGTCCGGTGCTTCGGCGCGAAGCGATAGTTGAACGTGACGATGATGTTCTTCCTGTTGCGCTTCTCGGCATCCAGGACGGCCTGGCACTGCTTCTCGTCGATGACCATCGGCTTTTCGGTCATCACCTCCAGGCCGCGATCCAGGGCCCTGACGATGTACTGACTGTGAAATGAATCTCTGGTCGTGACCAGGACGAGGTCGGGCTTCGCCTTGTCGAGCATCTCGTCGAAGTTCGTGTAGGTCGCACAGTCGACGCCCATGAGCGCCTTCGACGCCTCGACACGCTTCGGATTGCTGTCGCAGAGGCCGACGAACTCGACGACGTCGGAGTAGCGTTCCCGTATCGGACGGCCCCACATGCCGGTCGCCCGGTCGCCTGTCCCGACGATGGCGTAGCGGCGCCTTGCGGAAGCGGTTTGACCGAAGAGCGGCTCCGCGCCGAGCAGCGACGCCGCTGCGACTGTGCCGCCGGCAGTCTTCACGAAGCTCCGGCGATTCACGAGGTGGTCGTTCGACATCGTTGTGGCTCCGATGGAATCACGGTGCGCAAGGCCTGATGAGGCGCATCATAGCGAGAACGTCGCCGTCCTCCAATGCTGACGCCGCACGTCTGGACCGGCTCCGCCAACGGGCCTTCACCAGGTCTCGTATCTCGGCAGGGTTCTAGCGGGGCTTTCTGGGCGTCCGGCGACGTTCAAGGCCTGATGGTCGCTCCCGCTTCGCGTTGTGGGCATCTTGACGAATTGCCTCGAGAAGGGCAGTGACTTCTTCCCGGAGAGTACGAGCCTCGTCGATCACCCTTTCGAGGGCGGCTCGGTGCGCTTCGAGTTCTTTTGGTGTGACGTGGCCTTCCTCGTCCGGCATGCTGCCCAGCGACATGCAATGCCCAAGCCTACGCCAGCGGGTGAGTCTGAACTCGTTATCGGCGGCGGTGACTTCTGCCTGTCCGCAGTTGATCGTCAGGGGTGATGCCGTCTCTGCGGTCGCTGTCGGTCTTCGCGGCAGAAACAGCTGACTTCAATGCCTTGGCTTCAAATCTCAATGAACGCAGTTTCTTGAGGAGCTCGGCGGCCCGTTTACGGCTCAAGAAGGCGGAGTCCGAGATGCTCTGGCGTGCCATACCCGACTCGTCAGAGACTACGCCATCTCGTTCTCCTCAGCCATCGGGAAATCCCCTATCCGACTCATGGCGGAAGACCGCAGCATGACCGAGGACGCCGCCATCACGCGAATTCCAGCACTCCAGCCCGGAGAACGGCCTGACCGTTGATTCGGAAGGCCGATGCGAATCGACGGGGCATTACACTGTGTACCGGCGATGCTCCTGAGACATGAAGGATTTCGGCGCCTGTGCGCGGCCCGCGACCTCTTACGAGAACAGCGCGAGCCGTCTCCTTCGATCGCGGACCTCGCGAGCGAAGTGCAGATCTCACCCTTTCATTTCATTCGCCAGTTCGAGGCCGTCTTCGGCGTCACGCCACATCAGTTTCGGATCCAGGCGCGTCTGGACGCTGCCAAGCAGCTCCTCGCCAGGGGGCATCATTCGGTGACCGATGTCTGCATGGAGGTCGGCTTCTCGAGCCTCGGCAGCTTCAGCGCCCTCTTCACGCGCAGGGTGGGGGAGCCGCCGTCTGCGTATCGACGCCGCGTGCGGTCCATGGTGCAGGTGCCCGGTGCCCTTCCCGCCGACCTGACGCCGGGATGCCTGACGCTCATGGGCCGTCTGCCGTCATCTGCGTTTTCCGATTCAGTTCGCAGTTTTCGAGAAGCCTGACCCACGCAATTCCGGCACACTTGCCTGTGTTCGATTGCGGAGGGTTCGATGCGCATCAAGCTCACGAGCATCATGGTCGACGACCAGGACAAAGCGCTCAGGTTCTACACGCAGGTCCTGGGATTCTTGAAGAAACACGACGTGCCGGTCGGCGAGTATCGATGGATCACCGTCACCTCGCCGGAAGGGCCTGACGACCTGGAGCTCGCCCTGGAGCCCAACGCCAATCAGGCTGGCAGGATGTTTCAGGAAGCGATGTTCTCGCAACGGATTCCAGTGGCCGCCTTCGAGGTGGCCGATATCGCGGGCGAGTTCGCCCGATTGACCGCGAAGGGGGTCGCGTTCACACGGCAACCGACAGAGGCTGGACCGGTGACGCTCGCCGTGTTCGCGGACACCTGCGGCAACCTGATCCAGCTGTATCAACCGGCGTCAACGGCCCGATGACGGTCACACGTCTGTTGCTCGTCCGGCACGGCGCGACGGCGGCAACAGAGGAAGACCGGTTTTCCGGTTCAGCGGGCGCCGAGTTGTCGGAGCAGGGCCGGTGGCAGGCCGCTCGTCTCGGCGAGCGTCTGTCGCGCCAGAACATCCACGCCATCTACGCCAGTCCGCTGTCGCGCGCACTGGACACGGCTCGCATCATCGGTGCGCACTGCCGCCTCGAGCCCGTCCTGCGTGACGGGCTGCGGGAGATCGACCACGGTCACTGGGAGGGCATGAAACGCGAGGACGTCGAACGGCAGTTCGGTCCTGAATACGCTGCCTGGGAAGCCGACCCGTTCACGTTCGCGCCCGCCGGGGGCGAGTCTGGGGTGGCAGTGCTCGCCAGAGCATTACCGGTGATCCGCGACGTCGTCACGGCGCACCCCGGCGAGCAGGTGCTGGTGGTCTCCCACAAAGCGACACTGCGGCTGCTGTTGAGCAGCCTCCTCGCCTTCGATCCCCGTGGCTACCGCGATCGTCTCGAGCAGTCGCCAGCGTGCCTGAACATCGTCGACTTCCGCGACCCCGTGCGCGTCCGCCTCATGCTGTTCAACGACACCTCCCACTATGCCGACCGGCCCCGCGTCGCAGATCAGAGCCTGTCGAAGTGGTGGGATCGACCGTAGCGCTTGGGTCGTCGACAAAGCCTTCGAGGCAGTGACCGCCGCCCCCGGGCGACAACCCGGCGGCCCTCCCTCACCGCGTCCTGACCGGCGTCGACCAGCTCCTCGGTGCTGTGCACGACGCGCACATAGTTACCTCAGCCGCACGATTTGTTCACGACCAAGTCAGCAAACGTTGTACAAGGCGTTCGGCAACAGCCGGGCAAGGAGGAGGGACGTGGCCAAGGATGAGAGCTACCCGAGGAAGTACTGGTGGGTGGTTGTGGTCGCCGTCCCAGTCGTCGTTGCCCTCATCGCCGCCTCTACGGACCTGCTGAAGTCGGACGCACCAGCCGGGCCGACGACGACCATCACGGGCGACAACAACACCGTCAGCTACGACTACTCGACGCACAACACCTTCGTCACCAACGTGGCGGTGATCGCCCGCGAGTACGAAGCGCAGACGGGTCGGCCGCTCGATGCGGATCTCAAGCGCCAGATCGAGCAGGCGGTCAGCGCCGCACTGAAGAACGATCACCCCGAGAGCATTCGCCTCTTTGAACAGATCGCCGCATCGGTGCCGGTCCCCGCGATCTACAACAACCTGGGCGTCGAGTACAAGAAGGTGCAGAACGGCGAGGCGTCCCAGAAGGCCTTTGCGATGGCGAAGGCCAGGATCGATGAAGCGACGGCGGATATCGCGAAGAGCAGCCCGTTGTCAGCAGCCGCGCTGAAGGCGCCGACGGTGTCCGGTCCGGCCATTCGAACCGAATCGAGCTCCGTGCCTGCCATGGTGATCGAGCCGCTGAGCGCGCCGTACGAAGCCCCCAGTGAGATCCACGTCGTCGATCACGGCGCGGCGACCGCCGGCTCCTATCAGGTGAAGTACAAGCCGGCGCCTGGCACGCCCGTGGTGATGAGCCCCGGGACCTACGATGTACTGCTGAAATCGAGCAGCAGCTACAGCGCCGGATTCATCGTCGCTGCGAATGTGCCGGTCAAGGAAGGATCGTTGACGCGCGTCAACCCGAATGCGCTGGTCGGCGGCATCGCGGTCGAGCCGCTCGCCCGCAAAGGCTTTCCGACCCTCAAGCAGCTACAGGTCGTCGATCGCGCATCCGGTGACAAACGTCTGCTCGCGCAATCGAGCGACAAGCTTGGCGTCACGCTGCCGCTTGCGCCCGGCTCCTATCAAATCGTCGGCACGACCAGTGACGATCAGCACGTCGTCATCGTCGACAAGGTGGACGTCAAGGCTGGGACGATCGCGCGGGTCGACACCGCCAATCAACTGGCCGCCATCGTCGTCCGTACCCCGAGCGTGAAGACCGAACTGCAAGCGGTGTATGCGCTCCTGGCCGGCACCAATCGCATCGCGAGCAAGGTCGATGGGTTCGACAAGCCGCTGCTCGTCAGCGCGGGTCAGGCGTACGACGTCGGCCTCCAGCAGGCGGCCGGCTTCACCCCGATTCGGAAGGGGATCGTGCCCAAGCCGGGCGAGCTGGTGGACATCCAATAGCCTCCCGCTCCGCCGCCGCCGCTGCCGGCGGATGAACGGCTTCGAGTTACTTCGTGGATTTGAGCTTGAGCTTGGTGATCGCTCTGTTGAGAGCGGTATTGGCCTTCTGAAGGCTTTCGATATCCGCTTCGGCCATCTGGTACTTGCTGGGGCCTGCGGCACGCAGCCATAATCTCTCGGCCGCTCTATGTAAGCTTCTGGCAAGTTCTGCAAGCCGTCTGTCGCTCGCCATCGATTCACTCCAAAGCAACACTTGTTCTCAACTGCCCCTCGGATAGCTGTGTTGAGTCTTAGAGAAGAGTCTTGGCCGTCCAGTCCGAGGCGTTCGCGATGGCGCGGTACGCCTCGGGGGTGAGGCTACGTCTGCCGTATCGGCAGGCCACCACGAACATGTTCTTGTCATCATGCCAGTCGGATTGCACGACCTCGATTTGAAACGGCTCGCCGTCACCGACAACCATCGTCAACGTATCGCCGGTCTTCGGGATCGACGGCAGTTCGACACGTTTCGTGAACCTCACATCGGTGTTATCGACCAAGGACACTTCAGCGTGCTCGTTGACCCGCATCCGGAGGGACGGCACTCGGAGGCTGATTTCGACAACTTGCGGCATTGCACCATCGTACCTCAGGCACGTTCGCTGGCAGCGTGACACGCACGGGGGGATTCGTGCAATCGGATCGCCATTGACGGCGCGCCACGCGGCATCCCGGGCCTCTGCCAGCGATTCTACGCGGACGACGGCCGGCCCGGGCTTCCGCCGGCCGTAGCGCAACTGTTCGGCCGGCGGATGCGGTTGAGCGGTGACGAACGACGACGTCTCGACGTCATCGGCCGAGGCCTCGGGGGGTGCATGTCATCGACAGGGTGGCAGGAACATGAGCTCGTCCGGCGCATCCTGGTCGACCTCCGTCTTGAGATAGAGGTGTCCGCCCGGAGACGTCGCCACCTGGACGTCCACGGTGCCATAGACGCCCAACTGGATGAAGAAGCTCCATCTGCCGTCGAGCACACCCTGAATCGCGTCGCCCAGAGACAACGTCCAACGAGGTCTGTCGCTGATGGCGACCCCGCGTTTTCGAAGCTCGGAGGTGAATCTGGAGGCATCGGGCGGAGACACGCCTGGCAGGTTCGGCCCGCCCACTCCCCTGACGCGCTCGTACGGGCCCAGCCGGTCGTCTTTCTCAACGCAGTCAATTTGCAGACGTGTCACCGCAGGACCGTTCCGGTGTCGTCGGACAACCCCGTGACGGGATTCTACGCACGTCGCGGCGGTGTCCCCGCCGACTTCAGGGCGGCCAATACACGCTGGGGCGTCAGCGGATACTCCCGTATTCTCACGCCCGTCGCGTCGAAGAACGCGTTTCCGATTGCGGCGACGACTGCCGGCAGTACTTCCTCGCCGGCGCCACTGGATTTCTCATGCAACTGCTGGACAACGATCGGTGTCACGGCCGGATGGTCTCCGAATCGCAGCGTCCGGTAGGTGTTCCAGTCCAGGCTCGTCACGTTGGTCCGGTTGAACTGCACCTCCTCTTTCAGCGCCAGGCTGACACCGTGAACGCACATGCCGACGATCTGACTTTCGACAATCCCCGGATTGATGGCCAGACCACAATCCATCGCGCCATACACGTGCGTGACGACGACGAGGCCGTTGCCTTTGTCCACCTGAATGTCCACAGCGGCCGCCGCGTACGTAACACGATCGCCCTGATTGAAGGGCAGGTGGTGCGTGCCGAGTCCCATGCCCCGGCCGCTGACGACCTGAGCCGACGAGAGAGTGGAGGCCGCAAGACGCGGCGTCCACTTCGCGGCATCGGCCGCCGCCTTGAGCACGCCGAGCCATCGCACGTGCGAGATGTTCCGCTTTCGGAACTCGTAGGGATCCAGCTTGGCCGCGTGTGCCAGCTCGTCCATCATCCCTTCCTGCGCGAAAAACACCGACGGATCCATGGGGGCGCGCAGGGGGCCCGTTCGTAAATACCCGCTCCCGACAACGCGGTGATTGACGATCAGACGGTTTGGGACGTCGTACATGTCCGTTTGCGACAAGTGCACCTGGAAAAGCGGGCCGAAGCCACCGCCGGGAGGAGTGACGGGCGGCGGCGTTCCGAGGGCCAGCTGCATCGCGGTATCCATTCCTCCTCCCGTGTGACCCCAGGCCTTGTACTCGAAAGCGAGGAGCTTTCCGTTGGCGTCAACTGCTGCTCGCAGGTCGGCAAGATGTGCGGGACCATAGTTGTCCCACCCGAATTCATCCTCGCGGCTGAATTGCAGGCGCACAGGCTTCCCGACCTCCTGCGACATGATCGCAGCGGCCTGCGCCGCGTCGCGGTAGCAGCTGCCGCCGTACGTGTTCGAGCCGGCGCAGTATTGCACCCGGATCTTCTCGACCGGCAACCCGAGCAGACGCGCCACGCCGTTGCGCGTCTGATAGATCCCCTGATCGGAGCACATCACAAGGGCGCCATCCTTGCTGACGTCGGCGACGGCGCAATTCGGCGCCATGGTCCCGTGCGACTGGTACGGCCCGCGATACGTGGCGGACAGGACGTGGGCACCTCGGGACAGCGCGACAGGCACGTCGCCCGAGTTCGTGTCGATCGCGTCGTTGGTCTTGGCTGAGCGGAAGGAGGCAGACACGCCCTCGTGACCCGGCAGAGACTCGGCAAACGGCTCCCAGGTGACTTTCAACTGTCTCGCGGCGCGCACCGCATCCCACTCGCGCGGCGCCACGACACCCACGAAATTGCGGCGCCGCACGATCTGGACTCCAGGAATCCCCTTGATCGACGCCTCGTCGATGCCGACAACGGTCGGATTGCTGATCCCGTGCGCTCCCTGTCCACGAGGCCAGACGACGCGGCCGTGAAGCATCCCCGGCAGACGCACGTGCTGAACGTACTCGTATGTGCCCTTGATCTTCTCGGCGATGTCGGGACGCGGAACGCGCGTACCCACGATGCGGTAGTCTTCCCGCCGCTTGGGGACGGCGTTGTCGAGACCCTTGCGCGGCAGCTCGATGCCGCCCTGGTACGACACCGGCTCGTACGTGCGGTTGAACGGTTTGCCCCCGAGCAGATCCGCGTACGTGACAGATCGCTGCGGATCGCCGCGCACCGACACCACGCCTTTGGTCACGATCAGATCCCGAACAGGCGTTTTCAGGCGTTCGGAAGCCAGCTCCAAAAGTACCCGGCGAGCCTCGGCCACTGCGGCACGGAGCTCGGTGCCACCAATCCCGGCACCACGGCTGGCGGCTGTGAAGCCGTTGGTGGACACGAACGTGTCGGCCTTGACGTCTTTCACCTGATCCAAATCGAGGTCCAGCTCTTCGGCCGCCACTTGCCGCAATGCCGTCGGCGCGCCCTGGCCCAACTCGACGTAGCCTGAGAAGATCGTCGCCGTATTGTCGGGATGAATCGCGATGTAGGAATCGACCTGCGCAGGATCGGGTGGACCGGAGGCAAGACCGCGCTGTACGGAGGGGACCACGCTGGGCGGTGCTTGCGCTCCGACCTTGTCCGCGACGCTGAGACCGACCACGACCGCTCCAGTCGTCTTCAGGAACTCGCGGCGCTCGAGCACGGACCGCTCGTTGGGTTCAGACATGGGCGGCTTCCTCCACATCGTTCGAGGCCTCAGCCCGCTTCGCAGCGGCCATTGCCCGCGCGGCGCGCTGGATCGCCGACATGATTCGCGGATACGTTCCACACCGGCAGATGTGACCGTTCATGGCCGTTCGAATCTGCGCCTCAGTGGGTTCGGGGGTCCTGAATAAGAGCTCGGCGCCCTTGATGATCTGCCCGTTGTAGCAATAGCCGCACTGCGCCGCCTGTTCGACGATCATCGCGTCCTGCAGCGGGTGCAGCTGCGGCGGGGATTTCAGTTTCATTCTCGTCGCGTAGTAGGCGGGAAGACCCTCCAGCGTCGTCAGCGACTTGCCCATGACCTTCGAGGTCGGCGTGATGCACGACCGAATCTCCACGCCGTCCGCCAGGACGGAGCAACATCCGCACTGACCGAGCCCGCACCCGAACCGTGGTCCTTTGAGTGCGAGATCATCCGTGAGCACGTACAGAAGCGGTGTCTCCGGCGGCGCTGTGACGGTCAGCGTCCTGCCGTTCACTTTGAGCTGGAGTTCATCAGCCATCGCGTTTCCTCGTGACGCAATGTCGGGCGTTTCATCCTCGCTTCTTCGCCATGCGTCTGCTGGCGAGGAGCCTACCACGCGCTCGATGCCGTTCAGATCATTGCAATCTCTCGGGTAGAATGTGCGCCGACCAGCCCCTCAGAGTGTGCATCGGTTGATGATCGGAGAGAAGGCCATGGCCAAATCGACCCGGCGCTCGCGCGCCAAGACGTCTCAGCGATCGACGAAACGCCGCGTCGTCCGCTCCAAACCTCGAGCACAGAAGAGCTCGAAGCGATCGGCGAAGAGCTCGAAGCAGGTCTCGAAGACGCGAACGAGCGATCCGCTCCTGGGCCTCATGAAGGGCGCGGAGCGACGCGAGGTCGGACACGTGACGCTCGACGTCGTGCGCACCGGCGCCGGTCGTGTCAAACGCATGGTATATCCGCCCGGGTTTCACTGGCAGAAGGACATGAAACCGACCGTGGGCACCGATCTCTGCATGCACGCTCACGTCGGGTTTCTCGCGCGTGGCGAGATCCACATCGAGTACGCCGATGGCTGCATCGTCGAATGCAAGGCGCCGCAGGTTGTCGCCATCGAGCCCGGCCACGACGGGTGGGTCGTCGGCAAGGAACCCGTGGTGCTGATCGAGTTCGACTTCGAGGGCGAGACGATTCAACGCCTCGGGATGCCGGAGAGCCACCGGCACTAGCTCGATTCGAGACGGGTCCGGTTCACAGAACCGCTATCGCTTCGACCTCGATCATCCAGTCCGGGTGCGCGAGCGACGAGATCTCGACGAGCGTCGAGGCCGGGCCCTTCTTGCCGAAGTATTCCTCGCGGATGGGCGCGAGGTCGACGCGGTACAGCATGTCGGTGACGTATGTCGTGATCTTCACGATGTTCGCCATCGTGCCACCCTGAGATTCGACGAGCGCCTTGATGGCATCGTACGCGCCTCGCGCCTGCCCCTTGAAGTCGCCGCGGCACGCGACACCACCGTCGGGCGTGTAGGCGACCTGCCCCGACAGAATGAGGATCGTCTGGGCTTGCGTGACCTTGATGCCCTGGCTGTAGGTGGCCGGGTCGAACATGCCCGGCGCGCAGAACTTCTCTATCTTGGCCATAGTGAGCGACGTCGCGATATCGTGTGAGTTACTTCTTTTCGTACGGCGCGCCGGTCCCCGATGAGCCCAGGAACAGTGTCTGGCCGTTCGGCAGCGTCAGATCGCGGCCGTTCGCGCGGCGCGATCCATCCTTCGATTGATAGCCGTCGACGATGATTTCCGTGCCCTTCGGGAGCGACTCCTTCGTCAGACCGCGCCTCAAGAGCGTGTTCGGGGTCCCCGTCTCGACCATCCATTCCTCGACGGTGCCGTCTGGCTTCTTCACGTCGACGTAGATCCAGGCGTGCGGATTCACCCACAGCATCTTCGTGACCACGCCCTTGAACTTGATCGGCTTGTTCGCGTCGAACTCGGCGTTGAACGCGTGGTGAGAGAACGCTGGTGCCGCGACCATGAACAGCAGCACCGCGGCGACGGCAGCGACGACCGATCGGATCGTTGACATCGGACTACCTCTCTTCGCCAGCACGAGCGGGCCGCTGCTGGCCGACGGTTTCACCGTTTTTCTCCCGAACACGAGCGCCGGTCAGGAAGTGCACGATGTCGAAGTTGTCTTCGTGGCACGCGTACTCGAACATCTGCTCGCCCGGATCGACCTTGTTCCACGGGATGAGCGCCGTCCACGGCTTCGACCACGTCGTTGGATCGGCGACGGTGAACTCGTAGTTGACGGCGTCGGGGGCGACGCGTGTAAAGCGCTCCGTGATCGTGAACGTCGCCGGATTGGCGTTCTGGAAGAGCACTCCTTCATCAGCGCGGAAGTTCGTCGTCTCGACCACCAGTGTCGAGCCCTCCCAGTGACCACGCGTGTCACCAAGCCACTGCCTGAGACCCTTATGGAGATGCGGTCGCCCATCCACCGGAATGATGCGCGCGCTGTGAATCATCTCCGGCCCGATGACCACGTACCCGGGACTCTGGAAGATCTGAAAGTTGTTGTTGTAGATCGTCGGCAGGTAGGGCGGGACGTCGGTTCGGACCACGCAGCGCACGGGCCACGACATGTCGGTGTAGTTGTCGGGCAGGCCGGCGGCAAAACGCGCGGCTCCCTCGGCGCGAGCTGCGCGCACCTTCTGCCGATCGGGTGGCACCGTGGCCAGCACCGGAATGCGGCCGTCGACCGGATCCACGATGAGCGAGGTCCGCTTGTCGGCCGTGATCTTCAGCCGTCGTGCATCCATCCAGTGCTCGTTGTACGCGCGGTTCACGTCGGCCGCATTGCCGCCGTCGCGCCGATCGCGAGTCAGGTCGTGGGCGAGCGACTTCTGAAACTCCTCGGCCTCTTCTGCGCTCAGCACGTCTTTCTCACCCACGTTGGCCGGCCGCTGGAGCGGCGTGCTGGTCGCGTCGTTCCAGACACCCTGCAGATCGGGATCACCCCAGGGCGTCTTCGGCGCGTTGTACTTCTTCGGCCCCGTCGTCGACGGGCCCTGGCCCGCTGCTGGGGCGACGAGGCCGACGGCGATCACGACAGCCAGCAGAGTGATCGACGAACAGAGTCGGTGGCGCATGGCAGTCACCTCGCGGCCTCCTTGCGGAACTTGCCGAACAGGAGTTCCTCGGTGAACGGAACGCATTTGAATTCGAGCAGTTGAAGATTCTTCTCCATCCGGCGATAGAGCGGGAAGCTGATCTTCCACGGACGCGTGAACACCTTCGGATCTTCGATGGTCGCCTCGTACGTCATGTGGTGCGGACTCACCGGCGTGTACCGCTCGACGACATGGAGCGCGTCGCTGTGGTAATTGCCCGCGCGGTCGAACCACGTCTCCTCGCGTTGGCCGGTGACATCGACGACGAGCGTGTCGCCGTCCCAGCGTCCACGGGACCATCCCATCCATGCATCGGTCGGCGCCGCCTGCTTCCAGTCCATGCGGATGATGCGCGTGGCGCCCGTGAACTCGTACGCCATCAGGATGTACGGGCTCGTCCCCTGCACGATTTGGAAGGGGAACGGCATATAGGTGGCGCGCGGCACACCGGGCATGTAGCACTTCATCTCGGGATCGCCGAGATCGTGCCACGTCTTGTCATTGCTGACGTCGACCTTCAGCCGGTTCTCGAAGTTGGCTTTCTTCTTCGCGAGTGCGTCCGGCTTGTACGGGATCTCGCCGCCTTCGACAATGCTCTGGCCAGCGGGGCCGGCGCCGTAGGCACCCGTCAGCTCGGAATGCGGACCTGGCTGAGCCTCGTGATCCTCGAGATCCCAGTTCGCCGTGACGAACGCCTGCCAGAGGCCGTTGAGGTCGGGGTGGCCGTCGGCCGCACGAGCTGCCCGGTATGCCGATGGAAACTGAGGGCCGGTGGGCGTCCGCTGCTGCCCGGACAGCGGCGGAACAACGAGCCAGACCAAGGCGATGACACCGGCCACGCCAAGAAACGCGACCGTGCGCCGAAGCTGCATCCTGCGCCTCCGAGAGTACCGCGTTGCCGAGGTGTCGTGGTACCACGCACGGCCCCGGAGGTCAAGGGACGTGATCGCCGGCGCATTCGGAACCACCCCCACCATCACTCAACCTCGGGTGGACCTGTCTCGCCGTCGCTACGCGTCCGTGCCGATCAAGCGGACGCGGAGCGAAGGCGGATGTTCTGGTTGTGGTGGAAGACGTTGTCGGGGTCGTACTTGGTCTTCACATCGACCAGCCGGCTGTAGACGGAGTCGCCGTACGCCTCGCGGATCCGGTCGGGCGCTTCGTCGCCGCCGAGGAAGTTGACGTAGACGCCTGCGCGGAAGCGGCCGAGGGCGGCGAAGAACCTCCTGGTCCACGTGGTGTCCTGGTCGCCGAAGTCCTCGCCGGGCCGCCACACACCATCGAGGGTGATCGCGTGCGACGCCTGCCGGTTCCCGAACGCCGTCGCGCCCTCGGCCACTCGGCTTACCGACCCGTTCAGATGGAACATCGCCACGTACGACCGCGGCGACGAGC
>Ga0075418_10005038_pt1 | contig 14986 bp, 12 predicted proteins | sample SoiMetdeltSBSDD2_FD_81776 | JGI IMG/M metagenome (GOLD analysis project Ga0075418, IMG submission 81776) | Bulk soil microbial communities from a Populus tree surrounding site in Tennessee, USA - Soil MetaG P. deltoides SBSDD2 | ecosystem: Environmental > Terrestrial > Soil > Tree plantation...
GAGGGCTGCTACCTCGAGGACGTCGGCGGCCGGCGCTACATCGACTGCCTCGGCGGCTTCGGAATCTACAGCGCCGGGATCCGGCATCCGCGCATCATCGAGGCCGTGAGCCGGCAGCTGGCGCGGATGCCGATGTCCAGCCAGGAGCTCCTCGATCCTTTGCGCGGCGTCCTGGCCGAGCTGCTGGGTGAGATCGCCCCGGGCAATCTCCAGAAGTGCTTCTTCATCAACAACGGCACCGACGCCGTGGAGGGTGCCATGAAGCTGGCGCGCCTCTACACCGAGAAGTCCGGGTTCATCTCGACCCTGCGGGGCTTCCACGGCAAGTCGTACGGATCGCTGTCGCTGATGGGGAAGGCCGAGTTCCGCATCGCCTTCGAGCCCCTCCTGCAGGACGTCTACTTCGTCGAGTTCGGCGACGCCGACGAGGTCGAGTGGCAGCTCAAGAAGGCGCGGGACGTGGGTCTCGAAATCGCCGCCGTCGTCGCCGAGCCCGTGCAGGGGGAGGCCGGCGCCATCGTGCCACCGGACGACTACTGGCCGCGCCTCCGCGCGATCTGCGACGAGTACGACGTCCTGCTGATCGCCGACGAGGTGCAGACCGGCATGGGCCGGACGGGGAGGCTGTTCGGCGTCGATCACTGGGACGTGATCCCGGACATCATGTGTCTGGGGAAGGCGCTCGGAGGGGGCGTCATGCCGCTCTCGGCCTTCATCTCGACGCCCGAGATCTGGAAGGTGCTGGAGCAGAACCCGTTCCTGCACTCGTCGACGTTCGGGGGCAATCCTCTGGCCTGCGCCGCCGGCATCGCCGCCATCAACGTCACGCTGAGCGAGGACCTGCCGGCCCAGGCGGCGGAGAAGGGGGACTACTTCCTGCAGGGCTTGAAGGAGATCCAGGCGCGTTACGCCGACGTGGTGATCGACGTGCGCGGCAAGGGGCTCCTGATCGGCGTCGAATTCATGGACACGGAGTTCGGATACTCGGTCGCGTCGGGGCTCTTCCGCCGCGGCGTGCTGGTGGCCGGCACCCTCCTGAACGCCAAGACGATCCGCATCGAGCCTGCGCTGTTCATCCCGAAGGAGCAGATCGACGAGGTCCTCAACGCCCTCGACGATACGCTGAGGAGCCTCGCGTGAAGCTGCCGATCGATCGTCCTCTCGACCGCGAGGAGCAGGAGGCCGTCGCCGCGGAAGGCATCGACAACTGGAACGCCTTCCTGCGCCGCTTCCCCAAGACCAAGGATCGGGACCGCGATCGCGCCCTGGTCGAGTGGAGCGGCGAGGGGTCCCTCATCCGGAACGTCTACGGCGAGGAGTACATCGACTGCCTCGGCGGATACGGCATCTTCTCGCTCGGACACCGGCACCCGGAGGTGATCGCGGCGGTCAAGTCGCAGATGGATCGGATGCCGCTGCACAGCCAGTACCTGGTGAACCCGATCACCGCGCACGCCGCCCGCTGCCTCGCCGAGGTCGCGCCGGGGGCGCTGCGGCGCACGTTCTTCTGCAACAGCGGCACGGAGGCGGTGGAAGGGGCGCTCAAGCTGGCGCGGCTGTACACCGGGCGGCGCGGCTTCGTCTCCACCCACAACGCCTTCCACGGCAAGTCTCTCGGATCGCTCTCCGTGACCGGCCGGCCGGTCTTCCGCGAGCCGTTCCAGCCCCTTCTGCCGGACGTATCGTTCGTTCCGTTCGGCGACGCCTCCGCCATGGAGGCGGCCATCACCCGTGAGACCGCGGCGGTCATCCTGGAGCCCGTGCAGGGAGAGGGCGGGGTGATCGTGCCGCCGGACGACTACCTTCCGGCGGTCCGGGAGGCGTGCACGCGGCGCGGCGCGCTGCTGATCGCCGACGAGGTGCAGACCGGCCTCGGCCGGATCGGCGCCCTGTTCGGCGTCAACCTCTGGGGGGTGGTGCCCGACATCCTGTGCCTGGCGAAGGCGCTGTCCGGAGGCGTCATCCCGTGCGGCTCGTTCACGACCACGGACGAGATCTTCGCCTCGTTCCACAAGAACCCCATGTATCACTCGTCGACCTTCGGCAACAACCCGCTGGCCGCCACCGCCGCCGCCAAGGCGATCGAGATCACCGTCCGGGACCGCCTTCCCGAGCGCTCGGCCCAGCTGGGCGCAGCCCTCCTGGAGCGGCTTCGCGGGCTGCAGCGGAGCCATCCCGACAAGGTCCTAGCGGTCCGTGGACGGGGGCTCCTGCTGGGCATCGAGATGCGCGATCAGGACCTCGGCGCCGCGCTCGCCGGCAGCCTGTTCGAACGGCGCATCCTGGTGGCCTACGCGCTCAACCGGCCGGAGGTCATCCGGATCGAGCCGCCGCTCAACATCCCCGAGCCGTACCTCGACCGGCTGGTCGAGGCGCTCGAGGCGTCCATGGCGTCGATCTGATGCGGCGGCGCGGCCCGCGCCGTCGTCACCGACCACCGCATGGCTGCGTCATGCCGCGAGTCCGGAGAGTCCTGACCAGGTGACGGTGGTGGGGGCGCTCGCGTCCGACCGGCGCCCCTGATGGATTCCTCCCGGACTTATCGAACTGCTTGATTCCGAATGAGTTCGCGTCCCGGCGGAGACCCGAGCGTGGGACTGGCATCGGCCGTGCTATCCTCGCGGTGATCACCCCAGCAACGACCCATCGGGAGGATTCCTTGACGCCGGATCCGTCCGACCAGGCACGCGCTCCGTTCAAGGTCATGGACTGCGCCCTCACGATCATCTCCCTCGGCCGCAGCGCGCAGACGCTCCGCGAGCTGCGCGACCACATCTCGGTCGTGCCGACGCAATGCCTGTCGCACCACTTCTACGACTCGCTGCTGCGCCCGAGCTTCGACGATCGCGAGTACCGCAACGACTTCGCTCTCTGGGCCCGCCGCCAGCTAGGCGACAGGCGGCTGGCGGAGCGGCTGGCCGTCATCGAGCCGATCGATTTCGCCGACCTCGAAGATCTGAGAGCGCACCTGCTGGACGTCGTCGAGGACCGGCTGGCGGAGGTCGTGGACGCCCCTCCCGGGGCGCCCGGACGGGAGTTCCATTTCCTGCGGTCGCAGTACGTGATCATCGACACCGGCCTGCGGGCGGCGACGCCGAGCGACCTGGCGGCCCACATCCCGCGCGCCACGCCGGGGAGCATCTTCTTCCACTTCGTGGACGCGCGCCGCCGCACCCCCGAGCGGACCGACGACTACTCGCTCTGGCTCAAGGACTGGGGGGAGGCCTACGACGAGGTGCGGCGCCGCCTGGCGGCGGTCGATTTCCACCTCTGGTCCCTGACCGAGACGCGGGAGCGGATCGCCCGCTGCTTCACGGACGACGCTTCTGCTGAGGCCGGCCGGTGAGGGCCCGGCTCTCGGACTACGTCGAGGCTGCCGGCCCGGAGGCGATCGAGCAGCTCCAGAAGCTCGCCCGACCGCTGGCCGGCCGCACCGTCCTGCACGTCAACTCCACGCGGATCGGCGGGGGCGTGGCCGAGATCCTGGCGCGCCTCGTGCCGCTCTCGGAGGAGCTCGGCCTCAAGGCGCGCTGGGAGGTCATGGAGGCTCCCGCGGAGTTCTATGGCGTCACCAAGGCGTTCCATAACACCCTGCAGGGGATGCCGGCCCCGATCACGCAGCGCCAGCTCGACCTCTACCAGCAGGTCAACCAGGAGAACGCCCGCCGGCTGCAGGGCGTGCTGTCGGAGGCCGATTTCGTGTTCATACACGATCCCCAGCCGGCCGCCCTGCTGCGCTTCGTTCCCCGCCGCCGCGGGCGCTGGGTCTGGCGCTGTCACATCGACATCAGCCGGCCGCACCGTCCGGCCTGGAAGTACATCCGGGAGACGGTGTCGCGCTACGACGCCAGCGTCTACTCGCTGGCCGCCTTCGCCCAGCCGCTGCCGCACCCTCAATACCTCATCCCGCCCAGCATCGATCCGCTGAGCGACAAGAACATCGAGCTGCCGCAGGAGGAGATCGACGCCGTCGCCGCGCGGCACGGCCTGGACCCACTGCGCCCCGTGATGCTGCAGGTGTCCCGCTTCGATCGCTTCAAGGATCCGGTGGGCGTGATCCGCGCCTATCAAATCGCCCGGCGGAACGTGCCGATCCAGCTGGTTCTCGCGGGCGGCACCGCCAGCGACGATCCGGAAGGGGAGGTCGTCTACGAGGAGGTGCGCGAGGCGGCCGCCGGCGATCCGGACGTGCACCTGCTGCTGCTCCCGCCCGACGCTCACCGGGAGATCAACGCGCTGCAGCGCCGCGCCGATCTGGTCCTGCAGAAATCCCTGCGCGAGGGGTTCGGGCTGACCGTGACCGAGGCCCTCTGGAAGGGGAAGCCAGTCATCGGCGGAGAGGCGGGCGGTATCGTCCTGCAGGTCATCGACTACCACACCGGATTCCTCGTCAGGACGCCGGAAGGGGCGGCCTTCCGCATCCGCTACCTGCTGAACCGCCCGCAGACCATGGCGACGATGTCGCTCAAGGCGAGACGGTTCGTGCGCGAGAACTTCCTGCTGACCCGCCACCTCGAGCAGTATCTGACCCTCATGCTGGCCCTGCAGCACGGAGCGACCGATCGTGTCGAGATCGCCTGAAGGGCCCGAGGCGCCGGGCCGGGTGGAGGACCTGGCCGAGGCGCTCTGGGCGGAGGCGAGGGACGCGGAGCACCGGCTGCTCCTGATGGACTACGACGGCACCCTTGCCCCGTTCCACGTCGATCCGCTCGAGGCGCATCCGGTGCCCGGGGCGGCGCCCCTCCTCGAGCGCATCACCGCATCCGGGACGCGGGTCGCCGTGATCTCGGGCCGCCCCGTGGCCCAGCTGCGGCGGCTGCTGGAGGTGGGAGGCATCACCCTCGTGGGCGAGCACGGCTGGGAGATCTGGGATCCCGGGACGGGCCTGTCGCGCCACCCTCTCCCTCCCTCGGTGGCCGGGTCCCTGGCCCGCGTGGCGGCCGCCGCGCGACGGGAGCCGTGGGGGGAGCGGCTGGAGGAGAAGCGGACCTCCCTGGTCCTCCACACGCGCGGCATGCCGGAGGAAGCGGCGTCCCGCGCGGCCGGGTCGTTCGGTGATCTCTGGCTCGCGGAGAAGCCTCCGGCCGGCCTCAGCCTCCAGCCGATCGACGGCGGCATGGAGCTGCGCGCCACGGATCGCGACAAGGGGTCCGCTGTCAGAGACATCCTCTCCACCTGCCCCCCGGGCGTCTTTTCGATCTACCTCGGCGACGAGTGGACAGACGAGGACGCCTTCCGGGCGCTCGCGGGGCGCGGCGCCGGCATCCGGGTCGGGCTCGCCGAGAGGGACTCGCATGCGCAGCACCGGCTCGCCGGCCCGGAGGAGGTCATCGCGTTCCTGAGACGATGGGTGGTCTCCGTCGAGACGGCCCGGCCGGCGGCGACGGGGAGGGCGTCGTGAGCCGCCTCGTCGTCGTCTCGAATCGCCTGCCCGGCGGCCGGCCGAAGAGCGGGATCGGAGAGCGCGGCGCCCCCGTCGGCGGGCTCGCCACGGCGGTCCTCGGCGCCCTGCGCAGCCGCCCCGGGAGCGTCTGGGTCGGCTGGAGCGGCCGGAGCGCCGATCGCGAGCGCCCCGGATGGGCCTCGCGGGGAGTCCTGGACGGCGTCGAGCTCTGCGGCCTGGCGCTGACCGACGACGAGATCGACGCCTACTACCATGGGTACTGCAACCAGACCCTCTGGCCGCTCCTCCACTGCTTCCAGGGGAAGGCCAGGATCCGGCTGGCCCACGAGGAGGTCTACCGCAGAATCCAGGGCCGGTTCGCCGATGCCCTCTGCGGGATCCTGAGGCCCGACGATCTCGTCTGGGTGCACGACTACCACCTCTTCCTGGTCGGGCGGGAGCTGCGGCAGCGCGGCTGGCGTGGATCGATCGGCTTCTTCCTGCACACGCCGTTCCCGCCGCTGGAGATGTGGCAGATCCTGCCGCAGCCCGAGGACGCGCTCGAGGCTTTGCTGCACTACGACGTGATCGGCTTCCACGTGCCGGGCTTTCTGGAGAACTACGTCCACTGCGCCCGCCGCCTGCTGCAAGCCTCCTGGGACGACGTCTGGCTGCAGGCCCGCGGCCGGCGCCAGCGCGTCGCGACCTATCCGGTCGGGATCGAGCCGGACGACTTCCGGCGCACGGCAGGCGACTCAGGCGGGAGCAAGCGCAGCGGCACGCTCATCCGCGCCCTGCGCGACCGCGCCCTGATCCTGGGGGTCGACCGCCTCGACTACACCAAGGGCATCCCGGAGCGAATCCAGGCCTTCGAGCGTCTCGTGCGCCGCCATGACGAGTGGCGGAAGCGGGTGGTGTTCGTGCAGATCGCCTCCCCCAGCCGCGAGGAGGTCCCGGAGTACGGCGAGCAGAGGCGCCGCATCGAGTCCCTCCTGGGGCGGATCAACGGCGAGCTCGGCGAGCACGACTGGGTCCCCATCCGTTACCTGTACCGGGCCTACGAGCGCGGCTTCCTGGCCCGGCTCTACCGGCAGGCCGACGTCGGCCTCGTCACGCCGCTGCGGGACGGCATGAACCTGGTGGCGAAGGAGTTCGTCGCCGCCCAGGACCCCGATGATCCCGGCGTTCTCGTCCTCAGCCGCAGCGCCGGCGCCGCACAGCAGCTCGAGGAAGCGCTCCTGGTGAATCCGTTCATCACTGCGGACGTCGCCAGCGGCATGCACCGGGCGCTGGTCATGCCGCTCGCCGAGAGACGGGAGCGTCACGCGGCCCTGCTCTCCCGCGTGCGGCGGGAGACCGCCTCCGAGTGGGCGCGCCGGTTCATCCAGGACCTCGGAAGCGCCAGGGCGCGCGAGGCCGTCGGGAAGGTCCTGGGCCTGGAAGGCCGCCGGCGAGGCTCGGGCGACCGGCGGGTATAATGCCGCGCCGGACGGCGGACCAGCCGCTGCCGGCGCGCCGCGCCGGTCGGACGGCGTCCGCAGTTCCGTCCTGGGGGGCCGGTCGTGACCAGTATGTGGATCGGGGGGAAGCGCGCGGCGAGCGGGACGCGACGCACGTTCGAGGTCGACAATCCCGCCACCGAGCGGATCGTGGGACGCGTGCCGCGGGCCGACGAGCGCGACGCCGACCGGGCGGTCGCCGCCGCCGCGGAGGCGTTCCGGGACTGGCGCTTCACGCCCGGGATCGAGCGCGCCGCCCTGCTGCACCGGTTCGCGGCGCGGCTCCGGGAGAAGCACCGCGCCATCGCCCGGCAGATGACCCTCGAGGGCGGCAAGCCGCTGATCGAGAACCTGGACGAGGTCGAGTGGTGCGCCGGCGTCTTCGACTACTACGGCGAGCTGGCGCGCGACCAGGCGGGGAAGGTGATCGCGCCGGTTTTCCGCCATCAGGTCAACTTCGTCCGCAAGGAACCGTACGGCGTCGTCGTCTGCATCGTCCCCTGGAACTATCCGCTCCTGCTCCTGTGCTGGAAGGCGGCGCCGGCCCTGGCGGCCGGGAACACGCTGGTCATCAAGCCCAGTGAGGAGACCCCGCTCTCGACGCTGATGCTGGCGGAGGATTTCGGGCTGTTCGGCAAGGGCGTGGTCAACATCGTCACCGGGTACGGGCCGGAGGTCGGCGAGCCGCTCGTGACGCACCCCGACGTGAGCCTGGTCGCCTTCACCGGCAGCATCGCCACGGGCCGGGCGATCGCCCAGGCGGCGGCGCCGTCGCTCAAGAAGCTGAACCTCGAGCTCGGCGGGAACGATCCGTTCATCGTCTGCGACGACGTCGACGTGGACGTCGCCGCGCGCGGGGCTGTCTGGGCCGCGTTCCTCAACATGGGGCAGGTCTGCACCTCGGGTGAGCGCTTCTACGTCTTCGAGAGCATCTTCGACGAGTTCGTGGCGAAGTTCGTGCGGGCCGCGAAGCGGCTGCGGCTGGGCGATCCGCTGGGACCGGACATCGATTGCGGGCCGCTCATCCGTGAGTCGCACCGGCAGAAGATCGAGCGCACGATCGAAGAGGCGACCTCCCAGGGCGCCCGGATCCTGTGCGGCGGCCGCAGGCCGCCGCATCTCAAGAGGGGCTACTTCTTCGAGCCGACCGTCCTGGTGGACGTCACGCACGAGATGTCGCTGATGCGCTCTGAGACCTTCGGGCCCATCGCGCCTCTTGTGCCCGTCAAGGGGATCGAAGAGGCCGTGCGCCTGGCCGACGACTCGACCTACGGGCTCGGCGCCAGCATCTATACCAGCAGCCTCGAGCGCGCCATGTACGCCATGGAGAACGTGCATGCCGGGACGTTCTGGATCAACGATCCGCTGACCGACAACGACGCCGGCCCGTTCGGCGGGATGCGGATGTCGGGCATGGGGCGGGAACTCGGGATCGAGGGCCTGGACGCCTTCCGTGAGCCGAAGCACGTCCACATGGACTACCGGGTGGAAGCCAAGCCATACTGGTATCCGTATCGCTGGAAGGGCGTCATGCCGAAGAAGCCGAAGAGGTCCACGAGATGAGAAAGCACGTCGTGCTGAAGACCCCGGTGCCGGGGCCGAGGTCGCAGGAGCTCCTCGCCGCCCGTCAGGAGGCCGTTCCCCGCGGCGTCTACAACATCACGCCTCTGGTCATCGCCCGGGGGGAGGGGGCGATGATCGAGGACGTCGACGGCAACCGGCTCATCGACTTCGCAGGCGGGATCGGCGCCCTGAACGTGGGTCACGCGCCGGGGCCGGTCGTGCGCGCCGTGCAGCAGCAGGCGGAGAAGTTCCTGCACTCCTGCTTCCACGTGACCATGAACGAGCCGTACGTCCGCCTCGCCGAAGCCATGAACCGGATCACGCCCGGCACCTTCCCCAAGAAGACTTTCTTCGCCAATAGCGGCGCGGAGGCGGTCGAGAACGCGGTCAAGGTGGCTCGCTCCTTCACGCGGCGTCCCGGGGTGATCTGCTTCGAGGACGCGTTCCACGGCCGGACGCTCCTGGCGATGTCGCTCACCAGCAAGGTGCGCCCCTACAAGGACCATTTCGGTCCCTACGCCGGGGAGACGCACCGCATGCCGTACGCCTACTGCTATCGCTGCCCGTGGGGGAAGAAGTACCCCGGCTGCAACATCGAGTGCGGGCACTTCCTCGAGGACTTCTTCCAGCGCTACGTGGAGCCGGACACCGTGGCGGCGCTCCTGGTCGAGCCGGTGCTTGGAGAGGGCGGCTTCGTCATGCCGCCGCCCGAGTACTATCCCGTGCTCGCCAGGATCTGCCGCCAGCACGGCATCCTGATCATTGCCGACGAGGTGCAGTCGGGGTTCGGGCGGACGGGCCGCATGTGGGCCTCGGAGCATTACGGACTGGAGCCCGACATCCTGGTGGCCTCCAAGTCGATCGCCGGCGGCCTGCCGCTGTCCTCGATCACCGGCCGGGCGGAGATCATGGACGCTCCGCAGGAGGGCAGCATCGGCGGGACCTTCGGCGGCAACCCGGTGGCCTGCGCGGCCGCCCTGGCGGTCATCGATCAGTTCGAGAAGCACAACCTTCCCGACAAGGCCAGGAAGATCGGCGAGCGCGTGCGGGCCTCGTTCGAGGGCCTCTGGAAGAAATGCCCGCTGGTCGGCAACGTGCGCGGCGCCGGCGCGATGCAGGCCATGGAGTTCGTCAAGGACCGGACCACGAAAGAGCCGGCCAAGGACCTGGTCCAGTCGATCGTCCGGCTCTGCTACGAGCGCGGCCTCCTCGTGATCGGGGCCGGAACCTACGGCAACGTCCTGCGCACCCTGATGCCGCTGGTGATCACCGAGGAGCAGCTGGAGGAAGGCCTGGACATCCTGTCGGGCGCGGTGCTGGAGGCCTCGCAGGGGCTGGTCGCCGTCCCGGCCGCCGCCGGAACCGTCGAGCCGCTTCCCGCCGCCAGGTAATCGGCGCCCTCCGCCGGGGTCGCCCGCCATCGGTCAGGGCGGGCCGTCGCACACCGTGGGAACCGGGCGCCCAACTCCGTCGTTGATTCGGGTAGGATCGTCGCGCCGGCGGGGTCGCGGCGAGCCCGCTCGGTCCATCCCCACGGGGGCGAGGTGACGGCATGCTGCTGCAAGGGAAGCAGGCCCTGATCGTCGGCGTCGCCAACAAGCGGAGCATCGCCTGGTCGATCGCCGAGGCGTTCCACCGCGAGGGGGCGCGGCTGGCCTTCAATTATCAGGGAGATCGACTCAAGGAGAACGTCGAGGGGCTGGCGGCCGGAATCCCGGGCTCGCTGATCGTCCCGTGCGACGTCACCCGGGACGGCGAGATCGACGCCATGTTCGCGAAGGTCCAGGAGCACTTCGGCCGCCTCGACATCCTGGTCCATTGCGTGGCATTCGCGAAGAAGGAGGACATCGAGGGAGCCTTCCTGACCACGTCGCGCGAGGGCTTCGCGACCGCGCTGGACATCAGCGCTTATTCGCTGACGGCCCTGGCACAGCGCGCCGCCCCGCTCATGGCGGGAGGCGGCAGCATCGTGGCGCTGACCTACCTCGGCTCGGAGCGCGTGGTGCCGAAATACAACGTCATGGGCGTGGCGAAGGCGGCGTTGGAGGCCAGCGTGCGCTACCTGGCGTACGACCTCGGAAAGCAGGACATCCGGGTCAACGGCATCTCGGCCGGCCCGATCAACACGCTGGCGGCGCGTGGCATCTCCGGCTTCAGCTCGATCCTGGCGCACGTGCGCGAGAAGTCGCCCCTGCCGCGCAACACCGAGCCGGCGGAGGTGGGGGACGCGGCCGTGTTCCTGTGCAGCCCGCTGGCGCGCGGGATCACGGGCGAAGTCCTCTTCGTCGACAACGGCTACCACGTGATGGGGACGTAGGAGACCGGGACGAACGCCTCGCTCGCACTCGAAGCCTCTGGACTCTGCAAGACCTACGGCTCGGTCCTTCGCCGCCGCCGGGTGCAGGCTCTCTCCGCCCTCGACCTGAAGGTCCCGCGAGGCACGGTCTTCGGCCTCCTGGGACCGAACGGCGCCGGGAAGACGACGCTCGTGAAGCTGGCGCTCGGGATCGCCTTCCCGACCGGCGGGCGGGTGACGGTCCTCGATCGCCCGGCCGGCGACGTGGAGACCAGGGCGCGCGTGGGCTACCTGCCCGAGAACCACCGGTATCCCGCCCACCTGACTGGAGAGCAGACGCTGTACTTCTTCGGCCGCCTGTCGGGCCTGGGTGACCCGGAGCTGGGACGCCGCGTGGACCTGCTCCTGAAGCGCGTCAAGCTCGAGGACTGGCGGGGCACCCCGGTTCGGAAGTACTCCAAGGGGATGATGCAGCGACTCGGCATGGCCCAGGCGATCCTGAACGAGCCGGACCTCCTGATCCTGGACGAGCCGACCGACGGCGTCGACCCGGTCGGACGCAGGGAGATCCGCGATCTCCTCCTGGAGCAGAAGGAGCGCGGCGCCACGATCTTCCTGAACTCGCACCTCCTCTCCGAGGTCGAGCGAGTCTGCGACCGCGTCGCCATCCTGAAGGGGGGCCGGCTGGTGCGCGAGGGACAGGTGGAGGACCTGACGCGGGTGTCGAGCGCCTTCGAGCTGGAGGCGCACGGCGCCTCGCGCCAGAGGCTTCTGGCCCTCGCGGCGCGGTTCCCCGGCCTCGCGGTCGCGCCACCGGCGCCGCCGGCGATGGGCGGGGCGCCTGCGATGGCGGGGGCCGGAGCACCCGGGGCCGCGGGGCCGGCCGCCGACGAGCCCGTGGTCCTGACGTATCCGGGCGGCCACGCCGACTTGAATCGCCTGATCGACGCCCTGCGCTCCGAGCAGGTCTCGATCACCTCCGTCCGCCCGCGCCGCGAGAGCCTCGAGGAGGTGTTCGTGCGGGTGGTGAGCGACGGGGAGGGCGCGTGAAGATCCGCGCCCTGATCCTGGACGCCGCGCGCGAGCTGCTGTACCGGAAGACGCTCCTCTTCTACTTCGGCATCGTGACGCTGGTCCATCTCTTCCTGATCCTGGCGCTGCAGACGGACGTGGCGGACGGCGCCATCACCTCGATCAAGGTGTTCGGTCTGGAGGGCCGCGCCTCGAGCGGCAGCTTCACGCTCGGCGGACCGGCAGGCCAGCAGCCCGACGCCCTCACGGCCGCGGCGCTGGTCCAGGGGATCCAGATCGGCATCTCGTTCGTCCTGTATCCGATGGGGATCCTGCTCGCGGTGTTCGCCACCTCCAGCCTGGTGCCCCGCATGCTGGAGAAGGGAACGATCGACCTGATCCTCGCCAAGCCCGTCTCCAGGCCGGCCCTGTTCGCGGCGCGATACCTGGGCGCCCTCCTGGTGGCGGGGGCGAACCTGATCTACCTGGTGGGCGGCGTGGGCCTGATCCTGGGGCTGAAGACGGGCTTCTGGAACTGGGGCTTCATCCTCTCCGGCCTCATGATGACGGCCTACTTCGGAGCCCTGCTGGGGTTCCTGGTCCTGATCGGAGTGCTGCTGCGCTCGACCACCATCGGCCTCATGATGACGACGGGCATCTTCATCGTCAGCCTGGTGATCCGCCTGCCGCACGCCAACCGCAACTGGCCGATGCTGCTGACCAGCAAGACGGCCCGCTTCCTGGCGCAGGGCATGGTCGAGACGCTCTACCACGGCCTCCCGAGAACCTACGACTTCGGCCAGATCGCCAGCGAGCTGATCCTGCACCGTCCCGTCACCACCTGGATGCCGGTGGGAGGAACGCTCGTCTCGGGCCTGGCCGCCCTGGGGCTGGCGATCCTCTATTTCAGGCGGGTCGACTTCTGAAGCCTCGACACCAGACGACGCGGAGGAGCGAGCGATGAGACGACCGCCGGAAGGCAGACGACCCTGGGGCTTCCTGCTCTCGCTTCTGTTGTGCGGCCTCGCCGTCGCCTGCGCCCGCCGGGCGCCGGGGGTATCCGACCGCATCCGCGGCAGCGCGCTGCGCCACCTGCCGCGGGAAAGTGTCGGACTCGCCGTGGTCGAGATGAAAGCTCTGCGCGAGCGCGAGGCGGCGGAGCGCTGGCTCGACGACCTGGCGGCGGATCTCGACGCGACCCCCTCGTTCAAGATGATCCGGCAGGCGCTCGGTCCGGAGGTGATCCGGAAGGTGGACCGCGTGGCCCTCGCCCTGGTCCCGCAGGAGGGCGGCGGTACGGGCTACGCCGTGCTGGCCGAGGGGACCTTCGAGGAAGCACGGATGCGCCAGCTGACCGGCGGCCAGGAGATCCTGACCTTGCTGGAAGTGGCGGGACAGCCGGACGTGAGCCTGACCGTGCTGCCGGGTGGGACTCCCGTCTTCGGCCCCCGGGGCGTGCTGCGGCAAGTGCGCGGGACAGGGTCGGGCAAGGACGCGGGCCTCGGGGCGTCGTCGTTGATGGGCGTCCTGGGGAAGGTCCAGCCGGCGGCGCAGATCTGGGGCGCCATCGATTACGCGCCGCTGGTCGAACTGGCACGGCGAGGGATGTCGTCCGGCGGTCGCGAGGCGCCGCTGTCGGCGCCCGGCGCCGGCCACCTGAAGGCGCTGGCCTTCCAGGGCGTGATCGACAAGACAATCGCGTTTGTCCTGTTCGGGCAGGCCGAAGCCGAGCCGGGCGCGAAGCAGCTGGCGGACGCGGCGCGGGGGCTCGTCGCCCTGGCGCGCATGAGCGCCAGCCAGCAGGGGACCGGCCCCTGGCTCGAGTTCCTGGATGGAATCCGGATCGATCAGAGCGGCCCCGACGTCGAGGTCCACGGAACGCTCACCAGCGCCATCGCGCAGGCGCTGGCCGGACAACTCCCGGGCCTCGCGGAGGGGGTGTCGGGCCGGGGCGGCGCGGCGCCGAAGGAGGACCGTCCCGCCCTGCCGCCGACCGGCGGCGCGCCGCCCGCCGCCGGAAGGGAGCCGGCCGGGGGCAGCCGCCCGCCCGGCTGAAGGGGAGAGCGACTCAGCGCTCCGGCCCGCTCCAGTCGCACCCGGCCGCATCGGAGGGCGCCGCTCCGAGATCGACGAGGCCGATCTTCAGCTGCCGGGCCACCTTGACGCTCTTGAGGTCGCGGTAGAACTCCCCGTAGTAGATCGTCCGGATCCCGGCGTTCGCGATCAGCTTGAAGCAGTTCCAGCAGGGGCTGGCCGTGGTGTAGATCTCCGCGCCGTCGATCATGGCGCCGTTCTTGGCCGCCTGCAGGATCGCGTTCGCCTCCGCGTGGATGGTGGCGACGCAGTGCCCCCCGTCCATGTCGTGCCCCACGTCGTCGCAGTGCGGCATGCCGCGGATCGATCCGTTGTAGCCCGTGGAGAGAATGGTCCGGGCGCGCACGATGACCGCGCCGACGTGCTTGCGGTCGCAGGTGGATCGCGTCGCCACCTGGCGCGCGATGTTCATGAAGTAGGTGTGCCAGTCGACGCGCTCCCGTGCCCCCGCGCCCGGGGCCCTGCGGGAGCGACCCGCCCGGCCGGACGGCACGATGCGCACTCCGCCCCCGCGCGCCCTCACCGTCAGCGGGTCTCGATGGTGACCGACTCCATCACGACGTTCTTGAGGGGCCGATCGTTCTGGCCCTTGGGGACGAGCGAGATCTTGTCGACCACGTCGAGGCCCTCGAGGACCCGGCCGAAGATCGTGTACTTGTTGTCCAGGAACTTCGACTCCTTCTGGACGATGAAGAACTGGCAGGAGCCGCTGTTCGGGTCCTGGGAGCGGGCCGTCGAGACCATGCCCCGCGTGTGGCTGTACTTGGTGGTGAACTCGGCCGGCATCTTGCGGGGGCCGGATCCGGTGCCGTCGTTGCTCGGGTCGTCGTCCTTCGACAGGGGATCGCCCCCCTGGATCATGAAGCCGTTGATCACCCGGTGGAACGTGGTTCCATTGTAGAAGCCGCTCTTCGCCAGGTCCTTGAAGTTCTCGACCATCTTGGGCGCGACGTCCGGCAGGAACTCGAACACGACCGTGCCCAGGGCCGTCTTGATCACGGCGACGTCCTTCTTGGCGCCGGGCTTCTCTCCCGTCGGCATGCTGGCCTCCTTCTTGGGTCCGGGCGGCGCCGCCGGAGTCTGGCCGAAAGCCAGGCCGGACAGAAATGCGATGGCCGCCAACGCGGTGCAGGTGCGCGC
>Ga0075418_10005039_pt1 | contig 14985 bp, 15 predicted proteins | sample SoiMetdeltSBSDD2_FD_81776 | JGI IMG/M metagenome (GOLD analysis project Ga0075418, IMG submission 81776) | Bulk soil microbial communities from a Populus tree surrounding site in Tennessee, USA - Soil MetaG P. deltoides SBSDD2 | ecosystem: Environmental > Terrestrial > Soil > Tree plantation...
TCCCGTGCTTCGAGGACGACCTCGCCGCGTATGAGGCCGGGGGCGCGGGCGGGATGGCGATCTGCGAGCTGAAGCTGGAGGAGGGCCGCGAGGACGAGCAGCTCGCGGCCTTCCGCGCGAGCGGGCTCACGTCCACGAGCTGCGTGCCGGCGGTGCCCTCGCTCCTTCCACTCCCCAAGCTGCCGGGGCCCGAGTCGCTGCAGGAGCGCGTCGAGTCGATCTGCACGGGCATCCGGCGCCTCGCGCCGTTCGAGCCGGCCGCGGTCGTCTGCCTGACCGGGCCGGCCGGCGACCTGGACGAGGACGAGGCGCGGCAGCTCGTCGTCCAGGGGCTGCGGGCCGTCGCCGAGGAGGCCGCGCGGCACGGGATCCCGGTGGCGCTGGAGCCGATGAGCGCCAGCTTCCGCGACGACTGGACGCTGATCACGACGCTCCAGGAGGCGGCCGACCTCGCCGACGAGGCGGGCGTCGCCAACGTCGGCCTCGGCTTCGACACGTGGCACCTCTGGGACACGCCCGACCTCTTCGCCGAGCTCGAGCGCCACGCCGACCGGATCGCCTGCGTCCACGTGAACGACTGGCGCGAGCCGACGCGCAGCTGGTGCGACCGGGTGCTCCCGGGCGACGGCGTCATGGACCTGCCAGCGATACTGCGCGCGCTGCACGAGACGGGCTGGCGCGGCGGCTACGACCTGGAGGTCTTCTCCGACGACGGGACGTTCGGGGACGCCTTCGAGGACTCGCTCTGGCGGGAGGATCCCGGAGACGTCGCCCGTCGCGGGCACGAGGCCTTCCGCCAACTCTGGGAGCAGGCGACCGTCGGAATGAGGGCGTAGATGGAGCGCGTACTCATCGTCGGCGGCGGGGTGATCGGGAGCCTCTACGCCGCCCACATCGCGTCGGTCGCGGAGGTCTGGGTGCTCACGCGGCGCGCGGAGCATGCCCGCGCACTCGAGAACGAGGGCCTGCGGATCTCGGGCAAGCACGACTTCACGGCCCGGCTGCGGGCGACCGCCGACGCGGAGGATCTTCCCGAGGTCGACCTGGCGATCCTGGCCACCAAGGCAACGCAGCTCGAGGAGGCCGCCACGGCGATCGAGGGCCGTGTGCCAGCGGCGACGGTCATGACGATCCAGAACGGGCTCGGCGCCGAGGAGATCGTCAGGCGGCACGGAGACTGGCAGCTCGTCTCCGCGGTCACGTTCATGTCGGGCGTCAGGCGCGGCGACGCGCACGTCGAATACGAGCTGGACACCGCGACCTGGATGGGCCCGTACGCGGGCACCGCAACGTCGTTCGAGCGCGTGCAGGAGATCGAGAAGCTGCTCCACGACTCGGGCCTCGAGGCCGTGGCGTTCCCGGACCTGCTCCCGGCGCAGTGGTCGAAGCTGATCTTCAACGCGACGGTGAACACGGTCTCGGCGCTCACAGACCTCGGCCACGTCGGGCTCTTTGCGCGCGAGGAAGAGCTCACGGACCTCGGTCACCTCGTCCACCAGCTCGTGGACGAGGGCAAGCGCGTGGCGGACGCGGCCGGTGTCGCGCTCCACGAGGACCCGTGGGAGATGAACGTCCTCGCCGTGCGGCGGGGCGAGACCCAGGCCAGCGACTACGCGCACGTGCCCTCGATGCTCGAGGACGTCCGTGCGCACCGTCCGACAGAGGTGGATTTCATCACGGGAGCACTGGTGCGCGAGGCCGAGCGCCTCGGCGTGCCGGTTCCGCTCCACACGACCATGTACCGGCTGGTGAAAGGGAAGGAAGCGGCGTTTCCGGCGAACGCTCCGGAGGCGGCGGTGGCGGGCGATAGGCAAACGGAGAGGAGTGCGTCATGAGAGGAACGTCGAGATGGGCCCTGCTGCTCGCCCTCCTGTTGACGCTGGGGCTGGCGGTTGCGGCCTGCGGCGGCGACGACGAGGAGGACGGCGACGACGCGGCGCCGGCGGAGACGTCGGGGTCCGGAGATGAAGGCGGCGGCGAGCCCATCGTCATCGGCGCGGCCGTGGACCTCACGAACCAGATGGCCCCGTTCGACGGGCCCGCGATCACGGCGGCGCAGATCCAGGTCGACAAGATCAACGAGGCCGGCGGCATCGACGGGCGGCAGGTCGAGCTCGAGGTCATCGACCACCAGCTCGACCCGGAGCGGACGAAGTCGGCCGCGATCGAGCTGATCGACGGCGGGGCCGACGTCCTGCTCGTCACCTGCGACGTCGACTACGCGACCCCCGCGGTGCAGGAGGCGATCACCCGCGGCGTGCTCGCGGTCTCGCCGTGCATCGGCACCGATCAGATGGGCCCAGAGCGCTTCGGCGACGCCGGCAAGCTCGCGTTCTCGATCGGCAACGTCGCCCAGGACGAGGGCGCGGCCATGGCCGAGTACGCGATCGAGAAGGGCTGGATGACCGCAGCGACGGTCACCGACAACGTGATCGTCTACTTCCAGGACGTCGTCAAGGCGTTCGCGGCCCGTTACACGGAGCTGGGCGGCGAGATCACGACCGAGGAGTCCTGGACGAACGGTGACGGCACGATCCAGAACGTCGTCAGCGCGCTCGACAAGGCGAACGTCGACGTGATTGCCACCTCGACGGCCTTCGACGACATGCCGGCGCTGGTGGGCGGCCTGCGGACGCTCGGCAACGAGACGCCGATCATCTGCGGCTGGTCGTGCGACGGCAACTACTGGCTCCCCGAGGGGACGAGCAACTTCTACCTCGTGACGTACGCATCGGTCTTTGGCGACGATCCGAACGACGAGGTGAAGGAGCTCATCGCTGCGATGACCGAGCAGGACGCCGCGCCCGGCACCGGAGGGTTCATCACCGGCGCCGCCGCGATCGACGCGATCGCTGCCGCGATCGAGGAGACCGGGGGTACCGAGGGCGAGGCGCTCGCCGAGGCGTTCGAGAGCTTCGACGGCCTCGAGACGATCTCCGGGGCGATCAGTTTCTCGCCCGAGTTCCACTCGGTGTTCGGACGCGAGTACCGCGTCATGGAGGTGCAGAACAGCCAGCCGGCCTTCGTCGAGCTTCGCGCTGCGACCTCGCCGGCCGAGATCGAATAATCGCCGTGTGAGCGACGCGGCGACGGAAACCCGCCGCTGGCCCGGGGAGACCCTCCGGGCCAGCGGCATCTCGCGCTCCTTCGAGGGCCTCCAGGCCCTGAGCGGGGTGACGCTCGAGCTACACCGGCACGAGGTCGTCGGGCTGATCGGCCCGAACGGCGCAGGCAAGACCACACTCGTCAACGTGATGACGGGCTTCGACTTCCCGACCGAGGGCGCGGTCGAGCTCGCCGGGGAGGACATCACCTCCTGGCAGCCGCACAAGAGGGCCCGCGCCGGGCTCGCGCGGACGTACCAGCATAGCCGGCTCTTCAAGGGCCTCTCGGCGCGCGAGAACGTCGAGGTTGCCGCGCTCGGAGTCGGAGCAGGGCCGAAGGAGGCGCGGCAGCGGGCCGACGAGCTGCTCGAGCTCCTCGGCATCGGGCACCGGGCGAACACGCCTGCCGCCGTGCTCCCGCACGGCGAGGAGCACAAGCTCGGCGTCGCCCGCGCGCTGGCGACGCGTCCGCACTTCGTCCTCATGGACGAGCCGGCCGCGGGCCTCTCCGAGGCGGAGGTGCCCGACTTCGCCGAGGTCGTGACGACGGTGCGGAACGAGCGCGAGGCGGGCGTCCTGCTGATCGACCACAACGTCGGCCTCATCCTCGACGTCTGCGACCGCATCCAGGTGCTCGACCAGGGCAGGACGCTGGCCGAAGGGACGCCCGAGGAGATCCGCCGCAACATCGACGTCACCGCGGCCTACCTGGGAGATGTTCGTGGCTGACGCGATGCTCGAGATCCGCGGTCTGGAGATCCGCTACGCGGGCGTGCCGGCCGTGCGCGGGATCAGCTTCGAGGTCGGTCGCGGCGAGGTCGTCGGCCTCGTCGGCCCGAACGGCGCCGGGAAGTCCTCGACGCTGCTCGCGATCATGGGCATGGTCGAGCCCCACGCCGGCGACGTCCTGGTCGACGGCCGCTCGCTCGTCGGCTCCTCGACCGAGGAGATCGTCCGCGGCGGCGTCTCGCTCGTCCCCGAGGGGCGGCGGATCTTCCCCGAGCTGACGGTCGACGAGAACCTCCGCCTCGGCCTCCAGGGCCGCCGCTCGCGCGATGGCGCCGAGGAGGACGTGGAGCAGGCGGCGGCGCTTTTCCCCGTGGTCAGGGAGGCCCGCGACCGCCCCGCCGGCGTGCTCTCCGGCGGCCAGCAGCAGCAGCTCGCCATCGCGCGCTCGCTGGTGGCGCAGCCCAGCGTGCTCCTCCTCGACGAACCCTCGCTGGGCCTCGCCCCGAAGGTCGTCGAGGACGTGTTCGCGGCGCTGGCCGAGATCCGCGGGCGCGGCGTGACGATCCTGCTCGTCGAGCAGCGCGCCCAGTTCGCCGTCGGCTTCGCCGACCGCACGCACGTGCTCGCGAACGGGCAGCTGCGCCTGACGCTCACGCCCGCGGACGCGGGCGACACCGACAAGATGGCCGCCGCCTACTTCGGACATTGATGGACGCGCTCCAGACGATCATCGACGCGATCGCCCTCGGCTCGGTCTACGCGCTCGTCGCCATGGGGATCGGGCTCGTCTTCGGGGTCATGCGGCTCGTCAATTTCGCCCACGGCGAGCTGATCACCTTCGGCGCGTACGCGCTCGTGCTCACGAACCACCTCCCGCTCGTCGTGGGCATCGTCGTCTGCTTCGCGACGGTGATCGGTCTCTCCCTCGCGATGGAGGTCGCCTACCGGCCGCTGCGCACCAGCCCGCCGACGACGATGCTCGTCACGACCTTCGCGGTCTCCTTCCTGCTCCAGGCCGTCGCGCTGCTCGCGTTCGGCGCCCGCGGGCAGAACGCCAACGTCCTCGAGAAGCTCAACACCGCCGTCTCCATCGGCGACCTGCGCGTCCGTTGGGTCACGCTGGTTTCGATCGCCGTCGGGGCGGTGCTGCTCTCGGGCACCGCGCTGATCCTCAGGCGCACCGACATCGGCCTCCAGATGCGGGCAGCGGCGATGGACTTCCGCACCGCGCAGCTCCTGGGCGTGCGCGCCACGACCGTGATCCGCTTCGCCTTCGTCCTCGCCGGAGTCCTCGCCGCCTGCGCGACCGTCCTGCTCGTCGTCTCCCGCCCGCTCGTGACCCCGGGCTACGGGTTCCAGCTCGTCATCCCGGCCCTCGTCGGCGTCGTCGTCGGAGGACTCGACCGCCTGACCAGCGCCACGCTCGGCGGCTTCGCCGTCGGGTTTGCGGCCTCCGTCCTCGGCGACGTCCTCCCCGCGGACGGCCGCGTCTTCCTCGACACCGCGCTCTTCCTGCTCGTGATCGTCGTCCTGCTCGTCCGTCCGGGCGGGCTCTTCACACGCTCGCGTGCGGCCTGGGAGCGCGTGTGAGGCGCCTCGGTTCGGCGTCGCAGCTCGTCGCGCCCGTGGCCCTGCTCGCCCTGGTCGGGCTGGCCGGCAGCTTCACCTCGCGCTCCGTCCAGTTCCAGTTCCGCTTCGCGCTCGTGATGGCGACGATCGTGATCGCGCTCTACGTCTTCGTCAGGAACTCCGGCGTCGTCTCCTTCGGCCACGTCAGCTTCGTGGCCGTGGGAGCCTTCGCGGCCGGCCTGACGACGGTGCCCGAGGCGCTCAAGCTCTCGCTCAGCCCCGATCTCTTCCCGATCATCGCGAGCGCGGAGGTCGGGAACGCGATGTCGCTCGGCCTTGCAGCGGCCGTGGGCGGCCTCTTCGCGTTCCTCGTCGGCGTCGCGCTCATGCGCCTCTCGGGCCTGGCCGCGGGCATCGCCACCTTCGCCGTGCTCGTGATCACGAACAACGTGCTGCGGAACTGGGAGGCGATCGGTCCCGGCGCGCGCACGCTGTCGCTCGTGCCCGAGACGACCAGCTTCATGCAGGGGACGGTGGGGGTGATCGCCGTCGCGATCCTCGCCTTCCTCTACCAGCGCAGCCGCTGGGGCCGTGTCCTGCGGGCCTCGAGCGAGGATCCGTACGCCGCCCAGGGCTCGGGCGTGAACATCTACCGGCAGCGGCTCGTCGCCTTCACGCTCTCCGGGGCGCTCGCGGGCTTCGCCGGCGGTCTCTTCGTCCACCTGCTCGGGAGCATCACGACGCAGCAGGTCTACCTCGACCTGGCGTTCCTCACCCTGGCCATGCTCGTCATCGGCGGCGTGGGAAGCCTCTGGGGCGCGGTCGTCGGGGCCCTTCTCGTGAGCGGCGTCAACTCGCTGCTTCTCTCGGCGGAGGACGGCATCGGCCTCGGCTTCGTGGACCTGGACGTTCCCACGGGCACGCGCCTCGTTACGCTGGGCGCCGTGATGGCGCTGATCATGCTCTTCCGCCCGACCGGGATCACGGGCGGCCGCGAGATCAGGCTGCCGGGGCTCCGATGAAGGTCTGCGTGGTCGGGTGCGGCGCCGTCGGCTCGCTCTTCGCGGCCGGCCTGGCGCAGCTCGACGACGTCGAGGTCTGGGCCTACGACCTCGACGAGGCGCACGTGCGCGCCATCAACGAGGGCGGCCTGAGGATCTCCGGCGCCGGCGAGCTCGAGGCGCGGCTCACGGCGACGGCGGACGCGTCCGAGCTGCCGCCCTGCGACTTCGGGATCGTGGCGACGAAGAGCATGCACACCGGCGCGGCCATGGCCGCCGTGGCCCCGGCGCTCGCGGGCGGGGCGACCTGCTCCGTGCAGAACGGCGTCGGCAACGAGGAGGCGATCGCCGAGCACGTCGAGCGCGTCATCCGCGGGACCACATTCCCGGCCGGGCGCATCCTGGAGCCGGGCCACGTGCAGTGGGACGTGAAGGGCGACACGACCATCGGCCCGTTCGAGCCGAGCCCGGCCTCGATGGACGAGGTCGAACGGCTGGCCGACGCGTGCACGCGGGGCGGGCTTCCGACGCAGGCCGTCGCCGACGCCCGCGGCCCGCAGTGGCGCAAGGTCATCTTCAACGCGGCCACGAATCCCGTCGGCGCCCTCACCGGCCTCACGCACGGCCAGGTCTGCGAGGACGAGGCCCTGCGGCGGCTCGTCAGCGGGCTCGTCGACGAGGGCAAGGCCGTCGCCGCGGCGCAGGGGATCGAGCTCGACGCCGACCCCGAGGAGCTGATCGACCACGCGGCCAAGCCCGAGGTCGCGTACTGGCACAAGGCGAGCATGCTCCAGGACGCCGAGGCGCGCCGGACGACGGAGATCGACTACCTCAACGGCGGTATCGTCCGGTTCGGCCGGGGGCACGGCGTGCCGACGCCGCTGAACGAGGCCGTGACCGCACTCATCAAGGGAATGGAGCGAGCGTGGCAGCTGTGAGCACCGAGGTCGACCGCAGGTACCGGAACGTCCGCGAGGCGCTCGAGCGCTCGGGGCTCGACGCGGCGATCGTCTCCGGGAGCGAGTACTCCGGCTTCGAGGGTGCCGTGACGTACCTCTCCGGCTTCGTGATCGTGCACCGGTACGCCTACGTGCTCCTGCCGCTCGACGGCGACCCGTCGATCGTCTTCCCGAGCGAGGCCCGCTACGTCGGCGAGCACTCGACGACGTGGATCGAGGACCAGGTCTTCGTCGACGCGCCGGGCGCCTGGCTCCGTGACCGCGCCCGCGAGCAGGGCTGGAGCCGCATCGGCGTCTACGGCCTCGACTACGTCATGACCGTGCGCGACTACCGGACCCTGGCCGACGGTGGCCCAGAGCTTGTCCCCTTCGACGTCGAGTTCGACCTCGCGCGCGCGGTCAAGAGCGATGCGGAGCTCGAGTCGGTGCGCGACAGCGTCCGCATCAACACCGAGGGGTTCCGGATCTTCCTCGACGGGTTCGCGCCCGGCAAGACGGAGGCCGAGCTGCTCGCGCCCTGCGAGCGCTACTTCGTCGAGCAGGGCTGCGGCCGGCTCACCATGGACATGGTGCTCGTGGGCGAGGAGGGCGCCGCCGAGCCGGAGTTCCGGATCGCGAGCACCGAGCGGCGGGTGGGCGAGGGCGACCTCCTTCTTCCGTCGCTCGAGGTGGCCGGCCCGGGCGGGCACTGGGTCGAGGTCTCGCGCGCGATCGCCGACGGCGAGCCGAGCGACGAGACGAAGCGCATGCTCGAGGCCTACGAGGAGTACTACGAGATCGCCCCGAGCGCCATGCGGCCGGGCGCGAGCGCCCACGACGTCCACCGCGCCGTCTCCAAGGGCTTCACCGAGCGCGGATACCACCTCGGCCATGTCACCGGTCACTCGATCGGGATGACGATGATCGAGTTCCCGAAGATCGGCGAGGGCGTCGAGACGGAACTGGCCGAGAACATGGTCTTCTCGATGCACCCGCACGCGATCTCGGAGGACGGGAAGGCCTGCCTCTACATGCAGGACACCTGGCTCGTGACAGCAGACGGCGGCGAGCCGCTCGCGGGCCTCGAGATGAAGATCTACGCGGGCGCCGACGCCCGCGTGTAACTAGTCCTCTTCCGTGCAGTCCGTGTCCGCGCCGGCGGCCGGGAGGCGGCCGAGCAGCTCGGAGAGCGTCGCGCGCTCCTCCTCGCTGTAGCGCTGGACGAAGAGCTCGTCGACGCCGGCGAGGTGCGTGCGCGAGGCCTCGCGGAGCTTGTCCAGCCCCGCGTCGGTGAGCTTCGCGTAGACGACCCGGCGGTCGGACGGGCAGGAGTCGCGCTCGACGTAGCCGCCGCGTTCCAGGCCTTCCAGGAGGCGTGTGATGCCCGAGGCCGTGAGGATGACGCGCTCGGCGAGGTCGACGCGACGGAGCCGACGCTCGTCCGCGCGGGACAGGTGCAGGAGGACTTCGTAGTCGTTGATCGTGAGGCCGTGCTCGGCGACCAGGTCGGCCGAGAGCTGCCGCGTCAGCGCCGCGTGCGCTCGCAGAAAGCGCTTCCAGGCCTCGAGCTGCTGCTCTCGTTGCTCGACAAGCGGGGTGCTCATCGTCGGGATGCTACCGGTCGAGCGCGCAGCCGCAACGCAATTTTACGCCCGAGAACGCCATCCTCTTCTCGGTAGCCTGACACGGTGCGCGACGAGCACGGCATCCGGGCAGAGGCCCTGGCCCGCGAGTTCAAGGGCGGCATCCGCGCGGTCTGCGGCATCGACCTCGAGGTCGCCCCGGGCGAGATCTACGGCTTCCTCGGCCCCAACGGCGCCGGCAAGTCCACGACCGTGCACATGCTGACGACCTTGCTGCCGCCCTCGTCGGGCACGGCGCGGGTGGCCGGCTTCGACGTCACGACCGAGGGCCAACAGGTGCGCGCCGCGATCGGCGCAGCCCTCCAGGAGGCCGCGCTCGACCCGCTCCTCACGGGCCGCGAGCACCTGCGCCTTCAGACCGCGCTCCACGGGATGCCGCGGGCCGAGCGCAAGCGCCGAAGCCAGGCGCTCCTCGAACGGGTCGGCCTCACCGAGGCGGCCGACCGCAAGGTCCAGACGTACTCCGGCGGGATGAAGCGGCGCCTCGACCTGGCGCTGGCTCTCGCGCACGAGCCGTCGATCCTCTTCCTCGACGAGCCGACGACGGGCCTCGACCCGCAGAGCCGAAACGCGCTCTGGGCCGAGGTCGCCCGCCTCGCGCGCGACGAGGGCGTCACCGTCTTCCTGACCACGCAGTACCTCGAGGAGGCGGACGTGCTCGCCGACCGGGTCGGGATCATCGACCACGGCACGATCGTCGCCGAGGGAACGCCCGCGGCCCTGAAGGCCGAGATCGGCAGGCCGAGCGTGGAGGCGATCCCGGTCGAGCCGTCCGACCTCGTCGCGCTCGCCCGCGTGCTCGAGCGCTTCGGCGTGCCCGTCCCCGGCTCGCCCAAGGGCGTGACCGTGCGCCTCGACGGCGGCGAGGACGCGCTCGCGGACGTCGTCCGCGCGCTCGACGCCGAGGGCCTGCACGTCTCGCACCTCCAGCTGCACGCACCGACGCTCGACGACGTCTTCCTGGCCAAGACGGGCCGCTCGCTCGAGGGCGCCGGCGACGAGCTCGAGGAGACCGAGCCCGAGCCGGTGCCCGCGTGACCGTCGTTCGCCTTCGGCTCTCTCCCGTCACTCATAGGCCGGCAGCTGGCCTATGAGCGAGCACGGCCCGCTCTTCGTCCAGGTCTCCCAGCTCGCGCGCCGCTCGGTGCTGCGGACGTTCCGCCGGCCGATCAACGTCTTCCCCTCCTTCTTCTTTCCGCTCATGCTGCTCGCCGTCAACGTCGGCGGCCTGCAGGCGGCGTCCAACCTGCGCGGCTTCCCGACGGACTCCTACCTCGACTTCGCGCTTGCGTTCACGTTCCTCCAGGGCGCGCTCTTCGCCACGACGAATGCGGGCACAGACCTCGCACGCGATATCGAGACGGGCTTCCTCAACCGGCTCGCCCTCACGCCAATGCGCAATGCCGCGCTGCTCCTGGGGCAGCTGGCGGGTGTCGTCACGCTCGCGCTCCTCCAGGCGACGCTCTACCTGACGGTCGGGATCGTCGCAGGCGTGCGGCCGGAAAGCGGCGTGCTCGGTGTGTTCCTGATCGTGTTCCTGGGCGTCCTCGTCGCGCTCGCCTTCGGGGCGATCGGGGCGTTCCTCGCGCTCCGCACCGGCTCGGGCGAGGCGATCCAGGCGCTCTTTCCGCTCTTCTTCGTCTTCCTGTTCCTGAGCTCGATGAACCTGCCCCGGAACCTGATCGAGATCGACTGGTTCCGCACCGTGACGACGATCAACCCCGTCTCGTACCTGATCGAGGGGATCCGGAGCCTGATCATCACCGGCTGGGATCTCCAGGCGCTCCTGCTCGGCTTCGGCCTGGCGATCGGGATCGGCTCGGTCGCCCTGACCGCGGCGGGCTGGGCGCTGCGCGGGAGGCTGGCGCGCTCATGAGGTCTTTCCGCCACGTCGCGCTCGCGGTCGCCTGGCGCGGGATCCACAACGCGTTCACGAACCCGGCGATCCTCGTTCCCTCGCTGCTCTTCCCGTTCTTCTTCTTCACCGCGTTCGCGGGCGGCCTCTCGCGCGTCTCGGAGGTGCCCGGCTTCGACTACCCGCCCGGCTACACGACCTTCCAGTTCGCCTTCGTCTTCATGCAGTCCGCGGCCTTCGGCGGGATCTTCAACGGCTTCGCCATCGCGCGGGACTTCGAAGGCGGCTTCGCGCGCCGGCTTCTGCTGGCCGCGCCGCAGCGCACGGGCATCATCGCGGGCTACGCGATCGTCGCCCTCGTGCGCTGGGCCGCGACGATCTCGGTGGTCACGGTCGTGGCGCTGCTCGTCGGCATGGAGGTCCTCGGCAGCGGCGTCGACCTCTTCGGGCTCGTCCTGCTCGGCCTGCTCGTGAACGTCGCCGCCCTGCTCTGGGCGGTCGGGATCGCGATGCGCTTCCGGACGCTCCAGGCCGGCCCGCTCATGCAGGTGCCGGTCTTCCTCCTTCTCTTCCTCGCGCCCGTGTATGTGCCGCTCGACCTGCTCCAGGGGTGGATCCACGCCCTCGCGAGCGTCAACCCGGCAACCTTCATCCTCGAGGCGGGGCGCAGCCTCCTGGCAGGCGACCCGGTCGAGGTTGGGATCGCCTTCGCGGTCGCGCTCGGCGCGGTCCTGCTCCTCTCGGTCTGGGCGCTCCGCGGCCTGCGCAGCGCCGAGGCAGCCGGCTAGCCCGGCCCGAGGCCCTTCTCGCGGAGCTCGGCCTGCGCTCGCTCGCTCTTCTCCAGCCCATCGACGCCCATTCCGCGCAGGACGGCGTCCGTCTTCGTGAACTGCACGTCCCGGTAGTCGACGACCTGGATGCGGTTGCCCCAGGGGTCGCGGAAGTCGAGCCCGCGCCCCCGGAGGATCTCCACGCCTGCCTCCTCCAGTGCCCGGCGGGTCGCCTCCTTGTCGTCGACGACGAGGCCGAAATGCCGGTCGTCGTCCGGCGCCTGCGTGCGTCCCTCCCCGAGCGCGATGAACTGGTCGCCCATGTCCACGAACGCCATCCGGCCCGCACGGCCGCGGAGCGTCAGCTCGAAGATCGAGCCGTAGAACGCCAGCGCCTCGTCCACGTTCCCGACCTCGAGAGCGACGTGATTGACGCCGAGAAGCCGCGGCCGGGAGCTCACCGGGTTCCTCCGACACACCGTGCGGGTAGCGTGGGGAGGGACGAAAGCACGGTTCCAGAACCCTAGCGGGAAGGTTTTTGAGGATTTGATGAAAACTCTGCCGTCCCCGGGCGAGCGCGCCGATTAGCTCCTACAGTGATTGACTTGTCGACTATCGCCCGGATCGTCGTCGGCCTGTTGCTGCTCTGGGCCGCGGCGGCAAAGCTTCGCCGCAGGCAGGACCTCCCGGACTGGCTGGCCGCCTATGGCGTGCCCGCGAACGCCGCACCGTCGGTCGCCTGGGGCGTGATCGCGGCCGAGGGCCTCGTCGGCATCCTCGTCCTCTTCGGAATCGCGACGCCCCTGAGCGTCTACGCAGCCATCGCCCTGGGCCTCGTCTTCGTCGGCGCTCTCGGACTGGCGGCCCTCCGCGGGGTCGAGCGGCTCCGCTGCGGGTGCTTCGGCGCCTCCGAAGGGAAGACCACCCATCTCCTGCTCCGCGCCGTCGGCTTCACGCTCCTGACCCTCCTGGCGGCCTTCGGAGGTGAGATCGACGTCGGCGGCTCGTCCGACACGCTGATCGCGGTCGCGCTCGTCGTCCTCACGGCCGCGGTCATCCTGCTCTCCCTGCTCGTGCTCGCGCTCTACCGTCAGGTAGGCGTCCTGACGATGCGGATCGGCCCGCGCGTCCCGTTCGAGCTCGCGGAGGAGGGCCCGGAGGTCGGCGCCTCCGCGCCGCCGCTCGAGGGGCTTCGGGGCAGGCGCGCCGAGGTCGTCTTCTTCTTCTCCGCCACCTGCCGCCTCTGCCGCCAGCTGAGCCCGGGCGTCGCCGCGCTCGCGCGCCAGGGGCTGGCCGTGCGAGTCGTCGAAGAGGAGCAGGAGGAGGACGTCTTCAAGCGCTGGAACGTACCTGGCACACCCTTCGTCGTCCACGTCCTCGACGGCATCGTCGCCGCGAAGGGCACGGTGAACACACTCGAGGAGCTCGAGACGCTCTTGGACGCCGGCAAGGCGAGGATGAATGCCGCAGCCTGACGGCACGCGGCTCGACCGGCAGGCCGAGCGCCTGTCGGCCAAGCTCGCCGAGTCGCAGACCCGCAAGTCGTTCCTCGGCAGGCTCGGGGCGGCCGCGCTCGCAATCGCCGGGGGGTCAGCAGTCGCCGCGGCAGTGAAGCCGGACGAGGCCGACGCCTTCCATCTCTGCGGGCACATCTGGACAACCGGCTCGTGCCCGAGCCCGTACCCGCCGCTCGCGCGCATCGACCGCAAGGGCTACCCGCTCCACCCGTCGAGCGGACGCCCGATCGACAACCTCGGGCGCATCGTCGATTCCGCCGGCTACGCGCTGGACGGCAACGGCAACCGGCTTCTCGGCCCCGACGGCGCGGTGCTCGCGCCCGGGCCGCGCACCCGCGTCTGCGAGGACTGGACGCGCGAGGTGAAGGGGCTCCGCGACCTACGGATCCAGGGCTCGTGGTATCGGTGCTGCGGCGGGCAGATCCGCAAGCTCACCGACTGCTGCTCGTTCAGCAGCCGGCGGATCAACGGCGACGCCTCGCTCGTCGGCTACTGCTGGGGCGGCCGCCGCGTGTACTGCGTCATGTACTACGACACGGGGCTGGCGTGCTGATCGAGCTCGGAGTGGCGATCGCCGCGCTGATGGCGGGGGTCTCCGGAGCCTGGTCGCCCTGAGGATTGTCGATGCTCGAGACATTCACTCCCGCCGTGTGCGGGAGCCGGAAACGTCAGATCGTCGGCCAGAGCCTCTTCGCCGTGGCGGCCGTCGTGACCTCAGCCATGCTGGGCCTGCTCCTCGGGCTGCTCGGGAGCATGCTCGGCGCCGAGCAGGCAGTGCTAGGCGCGGCCGCGCTCGCCCTCGTGGCGGCCGCGCGCGAAGCCGGCCTCATCCGTTTCTCCATCCCGCAGGCGCGCCGCCAGGTACCCGAGCACTGGCGCTTCGAGCTGCCGCTTCCGGTCTGGGCGACTGGCTACGGCGCAGGGCTCGGCGCGGGATTCTTCACCTACCAGCCGATCTCGACCTTCTGGGTCGCGTGCGCCGGCGCGCTCGCCCTCGCCGAGCCCGTTCCCGCCGCACTCTGCGTCTCGCTCTACGGCGCCGGCCGCGCCCTCATGGTCGTCTGGCCGCGCAGGCGCGCCGACGACCCGACGGCGGCAGTCGAGCGCCTCACTAGCCGACGCGGGACGCTTCTGCGCGCGAACGTCATCGCCCTCGTCGCGTGCGGGATCCTGCTCGCGGTGGCGCCGGCGGCGGGCGCCGGGGTCACGCAGATCGCCCAGAACGCACTCGATCCGACCGTCGACCGGGGCAACCTTGCGTTCGCGACCGCGAGCGGCGACGTGGTCGTGCGCCCGGCGAGCGGCCCGGACCGCACGTACAACGGCGCCGCCGAGCCGTCGCTCTCGGGGCCCTACCTGGCGTACAGGGACTCGGCGGGGATCCGTGTCATCCGCTGGGCGGACGGAACCGAGGTCAGGCGGATCGCCAGCCCGAACGTGTCGAAGCCGGCGCTCGCCTGGCCGCTGATCGCCTTCGTCCGCCGCGCCCCCCCGTACGACAAGCTCTTCGTGCGCAACCTCGTGACCGGCAGGGTGACGCTCTACGCCACTGTCCGCCTGCCGACGGACCTCGGACGCCCGTCGCTCCGCCACGGCCGGCTGGCGTGGCACTCGGCGACCCGCAACGAGTCGAAGATCATGGTCGTCACGCTCTCGAGTGGAGCGCGACGCACGATGGCCATCACTCGGATCGGGCTCCTCGGCAACCCGTCGATCTACCGCACGCGGGTCGTCTGGGCAGACGCGCGCTTCGGCGTCACGTTCCTGAAGCAGGGCTGGGTCACCGGCTCCAGGCGGGTCGTCCTGGCGAGGATCAACAGCCGCACGGTGAGCTACTGGACGACCGCTCTGGCGAGCAA